>Ga0181520_10011022_pt1 | contig 11962 bp, 12 predicted proteins | sample PEATcosm2014_Bin_29_FD_132451 | JGI IMG/M metagenome (GOLD analysis project Ga0181520, IMG submission 132451) | Peatland microbial communities from MTU Mesocosm Facility, Houghton, MI, USA - PEATcosm2014_Bin02_30_metaG | ecosystem: Environmental > Terrestrial > Soil > Wetlands > Peat | place...
ATGGCCGAATCCACCGACGCGCCCGGCTGGAGAAAGACTTTGGTGACACTGATGCCATTGTAAGAAGTGGACTCGACGTGCTGGACGTTGCCGACCGTGACGGTGAGGGTGCGCTCCTCGATAAAGGTGATGCGCTTTTCCAATTCGCTGGCATCCAGGCCGGTATATTGGAAGATGATGCTGATGACGGGGATGTTGATGGCCGGAAAAATATCCGTGGGCGTGCGCAGCAGAATAAACGGCGTGAGCAACACCAACAGCAGCGCGGCCACGACAAACGTGTAGGGCCGGCGCAACGCTAGACGAACAATCCACATAAAATTTTGTCTGGTTCAACCATCCAGGCTGTTGGGGAAGCCATTGTTCTGATTACTGGCAGGCTCCGATCAGGGCGAAAATCGCCGGTTCGGTGTGACGTAAAATCTTCAGGTCGTTGTAAATTTTGGCGCGCAGCAAAAGCCCGATGACGAACGAATGCACCAGCTCCGCCTTGACCTGGGCGTCGCCGGCCTGGGCAGTGCCTTCCCGCTGCGCGTCGTCAATTGCCTGCGCAAGATATTCGACGTGGCGTTCTATCAAGTCCTGCGCCTTGCGCCGCACCTTGGGGTCGCGGGTGGCGAGTTCTCCGCCCAGGCTGGTGTAGGGACAGCCGCAGGCGTGGCCATATTTGGCCCGCCGTTGTTTTTGGAGGCCGCGAACATAATTGCACCAGAGGGCCAGGCGCCGCAGCGGGGGATTTTTTTTTGAAAAAATCCGCTCGTAATCCGGCAGTTTGATCTGCCAGTGCTCTTCATACGCCGCCACCACCAGGTCCGTCTTGGTCTTGAAAAAATAGTAAAAGCTGCCCTTGTTGACCCCGGCCCGGCGGCAAATCTGATCCACGCTCACTGTGCCGTAGCTGTTCTCATGAATGAGATCAAACGCCACGGCCAGAAGCTGTTCACGCGCGTTACTGGTCCGGCCCATAGATAAATTTTATAACCGCCGCCTGCTCCAACCGACTGGTTGCTGCGACAGTGGCGGCAGCATAGATCAAGTTATATAACCAGTCAACTATTTTTAGCCGCGTCATGTTTTTTGTCATGTGACGGGACGCGCCATTTATCCTGCTTCCAGATTGGAACGGGAATGGACCAAAGGATTGACCAGCGGATTTGACAGGACTTAAGCCGCGGATTCGTCGCGCTCTGGCGCGTGCGCGGGTGCGACGCCAGTGATTCCGGGTTTGCCAACCGCGCCCGTGAAAGTTATCTTGAGCGTTCATGGTTCTGGTTTTGGACAATTACGATTCGTTCACCTACAACCTCGTCCAGTATCTGGGCGAATTGGGTGTGGACGTGCAGGTGAAGCGAAACGACGAGGCTTCCATCGCGCAAATCCGCGGATTGAAGCCGCAGCGCATCCTCGTTTCGCCTGGTCCGTGTTCACCGCGCGAGGCCGGCCTGTCCAATGAGGTCATCCGCACGTTTGCCGGTGAAGGCGTGCCGGTATTTGGCGTGTGTTTGGGGCATCAGTGCATCGGGCATACGTTCGGCGCGGACGTGGTGGTGAATTACCGCATGATGCACGGCAAAACGTCACCGATTAAACATAATGGCAAAGACCTGTTTGCGGACATGCCGAATCCATTTATGGCCACCCGTTATCATTCGCTGGTCATCAAGCGCGACACGCTGCCGGAGATTTTGGAAATCACCGCCGAGACCGACGAGGGCGAAATCATGGGCGTCAGACACAAAACGCTGCCGATCTGGGGGGTGCAGTTTCATCCCGAAAGCATTTTGACCGAGAGCGGCCGGACGATTCTGAAAAATTTTTTGAAACTCAAATAATTCATGCAAGTTTTTTTGCTTAAATCTAAAATCCATCGCGCCACCGTGACGGGAGGGGACCTCAATTACGAGGGCAGCCTGACCATCTCCGGCGATCTCATGGACAAATGCGGCCTGCAGGAATACGAAAAAATCCTCTGCGGCAACATGGCCAATGGCCACCGCTTTGAAACCTATGCCATCCGTGGCAAGAAAGGGGCAGGGCAAATCATCATGAACGGCGCGGTGGCGCACCTCGGCAAAACGGGCGATGTGCTCACAATCATGAACTTTGCCCTGTTCAGCAAAAAAGCTGCAAAAAAATGGCAGCCGCGGGTCATCGTCCTGGGCAAGGGAAATAAAATCGTGGACGAACGGGGTATCTGACTTTGGGGTAAAACGCGCCGGTTTTGCCGGCGCGTTTTCTCTTTCCACGGCAGGACGGACCGGCCGGTTTGCAAAAAGTTCAGTCGTGGACTGCGTTCCAGTTCACCACATTCCAAAACGCCTTCAGATAATCCGCGCGCTTGTTCTGGTATTTGAGATAGTAGGCATGTTCCCACACGTCGCAGCCGATGACGGGCTTGCCTTCGCAGCCGGCCACGGCCTTGCCCATGAGCGGATTGTCCTGGTTGGCCGTGGAGACGATTTCCAGCTTGCCGTTGTTGGCGACGAGCCAGACCCAGCCGCTGCCAAAACGCGCAAGGCCGGCCGCCTCGAATTTCGCCTTGAACTCATCGAAGCTGCCGAACGCAGCCTTGATATCGTCGGCGAGCTTGCCGGTCGGGGCGCCGCCGGCGTGCGGTGCGAGAATTTTCCAGAAAAAGGAATGGTTCCAATGGCCGCCGCCGTTGTTGCGGACCGGCCCGCGCACGGCGTCGGGAACCACGCTCAGATCTTTGATGATCTGTTCGAGCGACTTGGCTTCCAGCGCGGCGTTGCCGGCGATGGCCTTGTTCAGATTGTCCACATAAGCCTTGTGATGACGGTCATGATGAATCTCCATCGTCAACGCGTCAAAGTGGGGTTCGAGAGCGGCCTTGTCATAAGGCAGCGGAGGTAGTTCATGTGCCATAATTTCAGTTGTATTGGTTAATCGCCTAACTTGTTACGGCGTCAACTTGCAATAGGTGCGCCGGAAATGCAAGTGCGGACAATGGAGCGGCTGCCGCGCGGTGTGCGTCTTGACACTGTCCTTGACACGGCGAGGAAACAGGAGCGCTGGGTATAACCACCCCTCATCCTCAGTCCTTCTCCCCGTTGAGGGGAGAAGGAGGCCGGCGGCGAAAGCCGGCGCGTATCCGGGCGCATTCACGGTATCAGACGGCTGGTTTCAAGGACAGTGGTCAGATGCGTCCTGCCGCGCGAGCGGATGCAAATTTTCGCAGCGAAATCCGGCTGACTCCGGCCGAAATTCAAATTCCGCCAAAGCGGCGATGGCGTCGGGCGTATTCTTCAAGCGCCGCAAAAAACTGCGGCCTTTTAAAATCCGGCCAGAGCGTGGGCGTGATGACCAGTTCGGCGTAGCTGATCTGCCACAGGAGAAAATTGCTTACGCGCATTTCGCCGCTGGTGCGGATGAGCAGGTCGGGGTCGGGCACGTTGCGCGTCCAAAGATGGTCGGAAATGACTTTCTCCGTGATGTCGGCGGGGTCGAGCTTGCCGGATTTCACTTTTTCCGCGATTTGCCGGACGCCCTCGACGATTTCGATGCGGCTGCCGTAGCTCAAGGCCATGATGAGGGTCAGGCCGTTGTTCTTGGAAAGCGTGGCGATGGATTTTTGCAGATGCTCCTGCACGTTGTCCGGCAGGCGGTGAATCTGGCCAATGACTTCGAGCCGGACGTTGTTTTTGTTCAGGTCTTTCGTCTCGGTCTTGAGGTAGTGGACGAGATATTTCATCAGCGCGTCCACCTCGTCCTTGGGGCGGTTCCAGTTTTCGGCGGAGAACGCGTAGAGGGTCAGGTATTTGATGCCGATTTCGCCGGCGGTGCGGATGATTTCGCGCGCCGAATCCGCGCCGCGCCGGTGCCCCTCGACACGCGGCAGATGGCGGGACTTCGCCCAGCGCCCGTTGCCATCCATGATCACCGCGACGTGGCGGGGAAGGCTGGCGGCGGCATCGGTGCTTAAGCTGGATGTGGCGGAACTCATGGAATTTCAAAAACTGTTCGGAGTTTTTCTCAGTTCCGGATTTATCGGTTGAGATTGATTACACAAAAATCGTCTGTTCGCGGCCCGGACCGACGGAGGCGATGAACAGACGGGCGTTGCTCAACTCCGAAATCGCCTTCGCATACGCGCGGGCTTTCGGTGGCAGTTGCTTGAACGTCCGGCACTTGTTCGTCGGCGTGCGCCAGCCCTCGAATTCCACGTAAACCGGTTCGCATTCGGCGAGGATTTGCGCGTCGTTCGGGATGTAATCGTACTGCTTTTTGCCGTGGCGATAGGCGACACAGACTTTGATGCTTTCGACCGTGTCGAGGCCGTCGAGGTTCGTGATGGCAAGGTCGTCAATGCCGTTGACCATTGAGGCATGGCGGGTGGCGACGGAATCGAACCAGCCACAGCGGCGGGCGCGTCCGGTCGTCGCGCCGAATTCGCGGCCCATGCCGTGCAGCAGGTCGGAGATCACCTGGTTTTCCGTGGGCAACGGTCCTTCACCCACGCGGGTGGTGTAGGCTTTCATAACGCCGACGACGCGGTCCATGCGATGCGGGGGCACGCCGGAGCCGGTGCAGGCGCCGCCGGCCGTGGTGTTCGACGAGGTGACGAACGGATACGTGCCGTGGTCAATGTCCAGGAACGTGCCCTGAGCGCCTTCAAACAAAATATTCGCGCCTTCGCGCATCTTGTTGTGCAGAAGCACCACGGTGTTTTGCACAAACGGTTTCAGGAGCTGGCCGGCCTGGTCGTAATCGGCAAACACCTTTTTGAACGACAAGGGTTTGGCGCCGAGCGATTTCAGCACGACGTTGTTTTCCTGGATGCGGCCGGAAAGTTTTTCCGCGAGCCGGGCGGAATCCACCAAATCATTTATGCGCAGCCCAACGCGCGCAGCCTTGTCGCCGTAAGCCGGACCGATGCCGCGTTTGGTGGTGCCAATTTTGTTTTTGCCCTTGAGCAGTTCCCGCGTGCCATCCAGTTCGCGGTGATAGGGAAACACGACGTGCGCCGTCTCGCTCAACACAAAATTCTTTGGCGTCACCTTGATGCCATTTTTCTTCAAATCGGCCATTTCGCTGACCAGGCCGAGCGGATCGCAGACGACGCCGTTGCCGATGACGCACAGCTTGTTCTTGCGCAAGATGCCGGACGGGATGAGGTGCAGGACGGATTTCCGGCCATTGACGATGACCGTGTGGCCGGCGTTGTTGCCGCCCGCGTAACGGACGACGACGTCCGCCTGCTCGGTGAGCACGTCAATGATTTTGCCTTTGCCTTCGTCGCCCCATTGGGCGCCGACGAGAATTGTATTAGCCATAAATTTGTTCCGCGACCGCGCCGCCGGGTATTCACAATAAAAATCCCCGGACGAAAATCCGGGGCAAAGCGACGGGGTCTTTGCCGGAAGAAGCTAGGAAAATGCGGCAAACGTGTCAATTCGCCTTTCCAAACATTTTCGCCGAACGCGCAAAGGTTTCCGTCGGCACGCCCAGGTCGTGCTTCATCAAGACGTCCCGGTCCCACGGATTTTTCAGGCGCCAGATGGACCATTTCTGGCGCAAGGAAAGATGAAAGGAATACCACGGCGAAACGAGCGCCGTGTTGATGAGCGGAAAATCGGTGCCATAAACCAGCCGCCCGGCAAATTCCGGTTTGGTCAAGGCCTCTTTCAAAATGCCCGGTTTGTTGATCTGCGTCAGCGCGGAAATATCGGTGTACAGGTTGGGATATTCGCGCATGAGCCGCGCCAGGCGGTCGGGGCCGCGCTCGCCCTGGTATTTCTCCGAGGAAGCAATGTGCGCGGCGATGGCGGTGACGCCGAGGCTCAACGGGAGGCGCAATTTGGCCGGGTCGCCAAATTCTTCGTCCGCGCGCGAAAATGACTTTTCCTCGCCGGTGTGTGACAGGAGCGGCAGATTCAGCTCGACCATTTTTTTGTAAAACGGGATCAGCTTCGGGTCGTCGGGGGCGATTTCCATGATCGGCGGAATCCATTTCACCAAGACCGCGCCGTGGGCCTTGGCCCATTCGAGCCGCGCCAGCGCATCGGGGCGATACGGATTCACCGAGGCGCCGAAGAGGAGGTTGGTATGCCGCGCGCAGGCATCGGCGACAAATTCATCCGGCACATAGACCTCGGTGCGGTTGGTGTCGAGCTGTCCATCCGCGCCGATGACGCCGTCCAGCGCGAGCAGCACCACCTTGCTCACGTATCGGCTTTGGGCGACTGATTCAGAAATGCGGTCGGCAACGAGGCCGTCGCCCTGTTCCAGAATTTCCTTTCGTGAGACGCCGAAGCTGCGCAGATAAATGTTGAACCGCCAGTTGTGCAGCAGTCGCGGCGAGACAAAGCAGCCGCTGCCGCCCGCGCCGATGCCGGCGACATGACAGTGCATGTCCACAATGCCGGCGGGCAGCGGTTCGACGGGACGGAAGGGCCGGGCGGGCAGGCAAAAGGCAAAGGCGATGGCCAGCAGGCCCAGGAAACACATTTTCCGGCGGCGTGCGGCAGACGGACGTTTCGGTTTTTCAAATTGCATGACTCAAGTTTAGGCGAAAGTTTGGCGCGGGATGAATTGATAAAATTGTGGCCGACATTGAAAATTGAACAGGCGGACAGCAGGGTGCATTTTGGTGCTTTCGTTGGTTCACCACGCCTTCCATGAACCGGAAGACAAGTTGGAGTTGGACGGAAGCCCGCCCTCCCCCGGCCCTCTCCGCTGGGGAGAAGGAAACGCGTGGCAGAGCCGGCGTTATAAGCGGGAGGAGACTCAGCCCTCCGGCCCGTATTCGTTGGGCATCAAAATGACTGTGCGAGAATCAAAGACGCCGCTTCGCAGCCACACCCTGTAGTGCCAAACACTACATGAAGAGTCGTGGGCCAACTGACAGACAAACCCCGGAGATCAGGCAAAATAGATGACACATTTGAACCATGAAATTCATCAAACTGACATTCCTATTTGTGTTCCTGGCCGCCACGCATTTGCCGGCGCAGAACTTCACTGTCCTCCACACCTTCACCAACTGCCCGGATGGCGCGCACCCATTCGGAGGAATCATTGTGGACAACGGCGTGCTTTATGGCACAACCGACGACGGAGGAACCTGGCCGGGGTCTGGCATCGCTTACCGGCTGAGTACCAACGGGGCTGACTATTCGATCCTTTACAGCTTTCCCTGCTGGACCCGCGGAGTAGAAGGCGGAACCAATTTCTTTGGCCAGCCCGGGACGGGGCTGGTATCCAGCGGCAGCACGCTCTACGGAACCACCTCGGATGACGTCCATGGTTTCGGAACCGTGTTCGAGATCAATACCAATGGAATGGATTTCACGGCGCTGGACATCCTTGGGGCTGCCTCGCCCAGCGGCAGCATGGTAATGCACGGCACCAACCTGTTCGGAATATTGGGGGCGCAGCTTTTTGAGGTGAACACTGATGGAACACAGTTCAACGTCCTGACAAACCTGCCATGGTTTTCAATACCGGAGTCCAGTTTGCTGCTGAGCAATAATATTCTCTACGGAACCACAATTGTTGGCGTGGGAGATTGCAGGTACGGCAACGTATTCAAAGTGAATATTGACGGCACGGGCCTTACCATCATCAAGGGATTCACAAATCTCGATGAAGGATCCAGTCTGCAAGACCAGCAATTGGTGCTCAGCGGCGCGACGCTTTATGGGGTGGCGACCTGGGGTGGTCTTTATAACTACGGCACCGTATTCAAGGTGAACACGGATGGCACCGGTTTTGCCGTCCTGCGACACTTCAAGAACAGCCCCGACGCAGCCAATCCGATGGCAGGACTGACCTTGAGCGGGAGCACCCTTTACGGCGTGAGCTGGCATGGCGGCGCGTTTGGCGATGGCACTGTATTCAGGATCAATACGGATGGCACGGGTTTTGACTTGCTCAAAAGTTTTTCAGCGACGAACAGCGATGGGGCCACTCCCTCTGGAATCGTGGTGGACGGCGGGATTCTTTACGGCACCACCAGCGGCGGCGGCAGTGCGGGCGCCGGCGTCGTATTCAGCCTGGCCACTCCCGTGCCGGAATTGCGGGCAGCGCAAACCGGCGGCAACCTTGTTGTGCAATGGGTGGACGACGGCCTGAGCCACTGGCTGGAAACCACCACGAATCCGGGCGGTGGAAACTGGACTGCGGCAACCGGATTGAATTGGACCAACTGCGCCACCGGCACGACGTATTTTGGTCTGACCATCACGAATGCAGCCAGTCAAGGCAGCGCGTTTTTCCGGTTGCGGTAGAGGACAGGCTGCGAGCGGCGGCTCAAGCCGAGCCTTCGACCTGTGTCCAACGGATGGCGAATTGCAGCAGGTCATTGGCATCCTTGAGCTTGAGCTTCTCTTTGATCCGGGCGCGGTACGTTTCGATGGTGCGCATATCCAGGTGCAGTTCAGCCGCGATTTGGCGGGTGCCACAGCCCCGCCCGATCATCTGGAAGACCAGCAGTTCGCGGTCGGAAAGGCTGGCCACCGAGGCGCCGGTTTTGGCGCGGGGGCTGCACACGGCGGTCGTAGCAATCTTGGTTGCCATTTTTTCGCTCAGGTAAATTTCGCCGCTGAGGACCGTGCGAATCGCCTGCATGATTTTTCGGGTGGCTTCCTGCTTGGTGATATAGCCGCGCGCCCCGGCACGAAGCACCCGTTCGGCGTGGAGCATCTCATCGTGCATGGAGACCACGAGAATCGGCAGGTCCGGATATTGCGTCTGAATGTCCTTGATCAATTCCATGCCGTGCGAACGCTTCAAGGTCAGATCCACAATCGCCAAAGCCGGGCAAGCAGCCGCAATCTTTTCCATGGCCTGAAAACGGTCTTCCGCCTCACCGCACACGGCCAAATCCGGCTCGCGCCCGATGACCTCGGCAAGCCGTTCGCGCACCATGGGATGGTCGTCCACCAGGAGGATCCCTTTGCGTTTTGGCGGAGCGGTTTGGGCGGGAGGAAGAGCGGGCATGTGGGTTTACACGGATGGCTGGGGGACGAAACAAGAAACGAGGGTGCCACGGCGCGGCGCGCGTTCGACGGTCAGCCGGCCGCCAACGGCCTGCGCCCGATATTTCATAATGTGCAACCCCATTCCGCCGGTGGAAGGAGGCGGACTGGCGAGACCGACGCCGTTGTCGCTGATTCGCAGCTCGATCCCGGCGGGTTGGCGGTTTAACTGAATGAGGATGGACCGGCCCTGGCTGTGTTTGACGGCGTTGTTCACCGCCTCCTGTGCCAGGCGGTAAAGGTGGGTCGCCACGGTATTGTTTTGCACGAATACGGGCTGCGGACAGTCCGTCCGGCAATTGACTTTGGCGCGGGCGTTCACCCCGGCGGCCAACTGCTGCAACGCCACGCTGAGCCCATCGGCCTCCAGTTGCACCGGGAAAAGTCCGCGGGACAGGGCGCGGGCCTCAGTAATGACATCATCCAGCAACTGTCCCATCTTCCGGGCGGCCGCCGCTTCAGGCAACCCGCAGTCGGCCAGTCGTTGCTCGAGCGCGTTGCTGTCGAAACCAAGGCTGACCAACTGCTGGCAGAGCCCGTCATGCAAGTCCTGCCCGATACGAGCCTGTTCACGGTCGCTGATCTCCAGGATCTCGCGCTCCAAGAGGCGGTGGCCGGTGATATCTTCGGCGATCCCCACGAAGCGAATGATTTTGCCGGCATGATCGCGAATGGGACAAGCGCGGTCGCGAATCCATCGGACGGAGCCGTCCGGCCTAAAGATGCGATATTGCAGGTGGTAATCGCCGGTCGTCGTTTGGGTGCGCATGGCTTCCGCCACCGCCGGGCGGTCTTCCGGATGGATGGTTGCCGCCCAGCCATCGGCGGATTGGCAGACGGACTTGCAATTGCGCCCCCAGATTTTTTCATAGGCTGGACTGACATAAACGAGCCGGGTTTCCCCGGCATTTCGAATCCAGAACGCGTCATTGATGTTTTCCGCCAACTGGCGCAATTGCTGCAGGGTTTTGCGCAATTGCTCCTCGGTTTGCAGGCGATCGTTGATTTCACTTTCCAAGGCGGCGGTCCGCTCCCGCACCCGTTGTTCAAGCCGCGTGGTCAAGCCACGGAAGGCCGCCACCAGCATTACCACAAACAACAGGATGGCCAGTTGCAGGGCGAAATTCCAGCAAGGGACACTCAACCGGGTGTGAAGCCCGGCTTCGTTGATGAATCCCGCGAACACGCTGATGACCGAGATGAAAATGCCGATCCTTCGCCCTCCGCTCCAGGCGGCATAGGCGACGACCAAAAGGTAAAACAAGGCAAAATTGATTTGTCCTCCAGTGAGGCGATCGCAGACCGCAACAAGCGTGATCAGGCTGAGACAGCCGATGCCCACAGTGGCGCCGGACGCTGGTTTCCACCGGCCACCTGCCGAGTGACGTCCGGCATGGGGGACGGCGTAATATTCAACCAATGCCACGGGTATGCTCGTGAGCGAGATGACGGTGCTGGCAATGGCTTCAAACTGCCGTTTCCACCAAGGGTTTGGAGTCGTCATGGTATTCCATTTTCATTCTGATCTGGCGTCGTGATTTCTGAAAATCTGGACTAATTTTACGGGAAGGTTGCCCCATTTAGCCCGCCTGTAAAAGCCGAATTGTCCCAAAATCCGTTGATCAAGAAATGGGCCCGGCTGACCAACTCGCCGCAGATATAGGCGCCACCGGCAGTCATATACAGGTTGCCTTCTGCGCCCGGGAGAGGGGGAAAGGGTTCCAGCATCTTGACGAAATCGGACGTTTGGTTGGTTCATGTGGTTCAATCAGGATGGTTGCCGCCACGGGACTGGCGTTGCTGCTCCAGTTTCAACCGGGCGGCGCGGTGCTCGCCCCGGCGCAGGGCCACGACGTCGTGACAAAATTCGCGCAAGACTTTGAGGTCGGGTTTGTCTCCGACGTTGCTTTCAACGAGCTTGCGCACGGCCATGAGATAGCGGACAGAAACCCAGCCGGCCATCTGGTCCGTCAACGGTTGCGCACCGGCCACAGGCAATTCACCGGTTTTCGCCGCGATTGCCTGGGCCTCGCGGTTCCACAACCATGGTTGGTAGCCGTGCTTGCGCCATTGGGACAGGTTCTGCTCGCGGATGGGATAGCCGTCAAATTCCGCCGTCAGCACCGCCTGTACTTCGGGCAGGGAATTGAGCCAGGCCACGAGCGTGCGGCCTTTTTCGCCCTGTTCGAGGCGGTGGTTTAATTGTTCCTGCACGGATTTGGGCAGGCGTCCAATTTTGCCATTGTGTGTCATATTTGATTTTTTTTGGTGGGATTTAGTGGGATTTAGTCGGATAAATGGTCAGCCGAGGATGCTCCGGTCGCGGCGGGCGGCGGCGATGCGGCTTTGCCGGGTATGTTCAAATAGGAGGATTTTACCCGCCGGAGGGTTTTGGGTATCGGCCCGGCTGGCCAGGGCGCCGGCCCAGGCAATGTCGCCGTGGCTGGCGGGGTTGAGCAGATTGCGGCCTTCGGTGAACCGCCACTTCTGGCCGGAGAAAATTTTGCGCAGGGAAAAGAAATCCTGGGCGACGTCTGGCTCGCTTTTTGGGAATATCTTTTCGGCGACGCTCAACTGGTTCATGAGCGCGAAGCCGAGGTCGTGCTTCTGGCCGGCGAAGTTCACGGCGGCAAATTGTCCGGGAAAATAGCGGGCGGTCTCCCAGCAGATTTGGCGGCCCAGCCCGGTTTCATCGCCGGCGGATTGCAGGGCGGGCAGGGTGCGGTGGAAGGTCCAGAGGACGGTCTGCAAAAAATTCCAGTCCTCGGTGCGGCAGGTGAAGAGGCCGGCGAGTTTGAGGCGCGGCGGTTCCCGGCGGTCAATATAAATGCAGGCGAGATCGCCTTCGCCGCTGGCCGCGACGTCGAAGCCGAGCCGGTACGGGGCGGGCGTTTGGATGAGGCTGGCAAAATAAGAGCGGACAAAATCCGCGATGCGGCGTTCGCGGGCGAGTTGTTCCGCGG
>Ga0181520_10011023_pt1 | contig 11962 bp, 10 predicted proteins | sample PEATcosm2014_Bin_29_FD_132451 | JGI IMG/M metagenome (GOLD analysis project Ga0181520, IMG submission 132451) | Peatland microbial communities from MTU Mesocosm Facility, Houghton, MI, USA - PEATcosm2014_Bin02_30_metaG | ecosystem: Environmental > Terrestrial > Soil > Wetlands > Peat | place...
AGGTTCTGGGTCTTGCCAGTCTGGTCCTGAAGCGTGAACGAAGGAGCCTTGGCCCCCGGTTGGAGCCCGCCAACTTCCTGGCCAGCGGTCATGAACGATCCTGCAAGCAACGCCAGACCTACGGCCGTAATGCGCCAGACATCCGCTTTCGAGAGCATGCCATCCTCCAGAATCCGTTTGGGCTGGAACTTCCATGTTGCTTGCCCGATGACGAGAGAATACAGCCCCGAATGCCCGGCTCACCTAATTTTCGCATTCGCTCCAAGGGCAAGATACTGTCGTTCCCGCAGGTCCTCTGTCCAGGTCAAAAACCCTGACTTGCCTGATTTCGAATCCATTTCACAGACACCTCTGCGTCAACTCCTGTTCGGCCCGAGTATTTCTGTACCAACGTGAGTGTTCGTCTTCGGCTGAATTGAAGAGCCTGTAATGTTAAGCTTTTCAGTAAAGTCCCCCGGACGATGCCCGCGCCCGTCGCTTTACCCCAAATCCCAGTATTTTATGCATATGACGGTTTGGCAGTGTCTTTGACTACTTGTAGTGATGCCGAATTTCAGACGGTGAAAAGGAGTTCCCTTTCGATGAAAAGCCGGATTCCGTTTGGTAAGCGGACAGCATCCAAGAACATGGATGAAAAAAACACGGAACTCCTCTCTTTTTTGTCTTCTCTTGTGCACGGGCACCTGGTGCATACCGCGCGGCACTTCGGCGCAGACGCCCGATGCGAGCCTGCCGGACAACCCGCAACCGACAATTGAGTCCAGGCATGTGGGTGACGGCACGTACTTCGACGGGGTGGTGACGTGGAAGGAGATGCCGGGGCGCTTTGCGCACAACCAGAAGGAGATCTGGCTGTCACCGCTGCAACTGGCGAAAGGGCGGGGCTGGATCCCGACCCTGGTAGTCGTGGGGGGAACGGCGGGACTCATTGAGGCGGACCCTCACATCATGCCGTACTTCCGCGCCCATGCGACGAACCTGGATGACCTGAACGACGTGTTCGACCAGTGGATCACGACGGGAGAGGTGGTGGCTCTACCTGTATCGCTGCTGGGGGTGGGGTATGCGCGGCATGACTCCTATATGACGAGCACCGCGATGCTGGCGGGCGAGGCCTATGCCGATTCGGCTGTGGTGGACCTTGCCGTAAAGGCGGTGACGCGCAGAGATCGACCGAGCGATGTCCCGGCGGGGGAGAGTTTCAACCACACGTTTTTCGATAGCGGGATGTCGCCGTTCAAGGGCAGCAGTTTTCCTTCGGGGCACGCTGCAGGCGCGTTTTCGGTGGCCACGGTGGTTGCAACGCGGTACAAGAACCACAAATGGGTGCCATGGGCCGCGTATGGATTTGCGACCGCTGTGAGCCTTTCGCGGATCACGAACCTTGCTCATTTTCCTTCAGACGTTTTCTTGGGGGCAGCGCTTGGGTTCACGACGACGCGGTTCCAGGTACTCCACCCGCAATGACACGAGGGAAGGCTTCTTTGGAAACAGCGATCGATCGGTGCTCGCGGCTGAGATAGAAGCTTCAGCGTTTCGCTATCGACGTTCGGGTGTTGTTGAAGTTCGACGGCTTGTGGGCTCAAGCAATCCAAATCCTGCTCGAACGACTTTCAACCACATAGGGCGTATATGTGGTGGTCATCCGCGACGCCAGCGGCTTAGTTCAAACGATGCTTCTATGAGAAGGTCGCTTCTGTCGTTGATGCATAACAGCATCCGGCAGGGCGTGGGAAGACGCAGGCTCGTGATGTTTTCCACTCCCCATTTCAAAACAGAACGGCGTTTTATCGGGACAGATCCATAATATCCGGCGGGGAGATTGCCCGTCGTTCACCCACAATCTACTGTGGGCCGGGGCAGGTGTCACTCAGCGTGTTACTCAGACCTTCCTTCTGGATCTCCAGCGTTGCTCGCGGAGTGCCGTTGCTGCCTGCCCGAGTGATGTGAAAAACATAGATTGTTTCATAATCGTCGTTCGTCCATTCAGGCAACTGTGCTGGAGTGGTTCCGTAGTACTTGAGCACCTGCTCGGCGAACTCATAGAGCTTATTGTGTTCCCAGGCTACAAAAATCAGCGAGTGTGCATAGGCCGGTTGCAGCAATTCCTTCTGGAGTTTATCGATCTGTTGGAACCCTATCTGAGTATTCACCGGCATTCCGAGACGGATTGCGGTCGGCTCAATGGTCGCCAGCGGCCTTACATAGGAGTAAGTCGGCAGAATTCTGCCGTCCTTCACCTGCATGCTCGGATTTGGCGCATAGATGAAATCCGGCTTGCCGTATCGTCCGATGAGCACGGAGGGAAGCGCGAGCGCCCGGTTGAGACCCTTGCAGGTCAACTGGCCAAGTCCGCCGGGGGGCTTCTCGCCATGACGCAGCAGCACGATGGTCTCTCCTTCGACTGGTGACGTCTGCGCGCCAGAGATTGGGAGATTCCCCAGCAAACAGGTGAGAACGATGCTCAGTCTAAACAAGTATTGAAGAATAGACTTTTGTTTCAAGGGGTAACTCCTCGCAGCGGATTTAGCCCACAAATTGTACGACACAAGCGTGTCAGTTTCTTCCAAGGCCGTTCCCGTGTACTTCGGAAAACCATCCTTCAGACCGCCCCCTAGTGCAATGACAGCGCAGGCTGTTTGGCTGCGGGCAGCGAAACGCCGAGGAGTTGTGCGAGGGTTGGCGCAATTTGGCGCATGTTGATTACGCCAAGGTCTCTTCCATGTGCGATGCCTTGGCCTGTGACGAAGAACGAAGCGCGCATCTCGGGCGTGGTGGCCGGGTTGTAGCCGTGCGCGCCCTTCTGCGATGAGTCGGTGACCAGAGGGCCGGAGATTGCGCTGCCGTTGCAGTAACCGGATCGGAATGTGACGACGAAGGGTGCGTCGGGAAAGCCTCCGAGAGCGGCGACGGCGGCGTGATCGAGTATCGCCTCGATGCCATTGGCTGGATCGGCGGCCAGCTTGTCGAGCAGGGCATGCACCGTGTCGCGGGTTGCCGTGTCGGCGGGGTCGTACAGGACGATGGGAGCCATGCATCCGGCGATCCACGGTTGCGCCTTCCACGACTTGACCTCGACCATGCCGCTGGGCGATTTGTCAATCTGAATGAGACCCGCCTGAATGAATGGGATGTAGAGGTTGGTGGCGTGGTCCACCTTGGCGAAGCCGTGGTCGGAGACGATAATGATGACGGCGTTGGGGTAGTTGCGCAGCTCCTGCGCGGAGAGCCGCGCCAGCATTCCGTCGATGCCTTCAAGGTCGGCGTTGGCCTCAGGACTGAAGGGGCCGTGCATGTGTTCTTCTTCGTCGAGTGAGCAGAGGTGAATGGTCATGAACTCTGGGCGATGCTGCTCCAGGATGTCGAGTGAGTAGCGGGTGCGGACTTCGTCGCCGTCCAGGGTGGTGTCGTTGCCCATCATGTAGGGCGTGGCCGTTCGTTGGGCGATTCGCGTCAGTTCCCCGTCTGGACGGGAGATGGCGTTCATCAGGAAGCGGTCGTCGGGATTGACGGGTTCGGTCAACCCGGACGTGCGCCAGTACTCGGGGATGAGCGTGTCGATCGAAGTGGCGTCGACGGTGACGGGCCAGGAGACGCTGGCGGTGTGTAGCCCGGCGTCGCGCGTAGCCGACCAGAGCGTGGGAGTTTTAATCTGATCGGCGTACCAGTACCACGCACCCGCGAGGGTGCGCTCGGGATCAAACCGGGTGTTGTTCAGAATGCCGTGCTCGGCGGGCCAGACGCCGGTGACCAGCGTGGTATGGCTGGGGTAGGTGACGGTGGGAAAGACGCCTGTGACGCCATCGGCGTATGTTCCATCGGCTAGCATGCGGCGCAGGTTGGGGATGCGCAGATGGTGCTCGTTAGCCTGGGTGACGTAGTCGGGACGCAGGCCATCTACCGAGATAAGGAGAACCGGCTGGTGCGTTTGAGCGAGCAACGGTGAGACGGCGAGCAGGAGGCAGAGCGCAAGCATGGACTTCGGCATAGCCCACAAATTGTACGACATAAGCGTGTCAGCTTCATGACAACTCCTCATCGCCAAATGTTAGTGACCTAGGTAAGCGGAGCATTGCCAATGCGATTTCTGATAGATTTCTGGATACGGACGAAGGGCTATCGTTCGACCATCTTCGTGGGGATGAAGAACTCTGTTCGACGCCTAATTCTATGCTCAAGCTGTTGACTTCAACGACGTCGATCCTGATGTTTGTGCTTGGATCTGCATGGCCTGCGTTTGGTCAAGTGAACAGGGGCGAGCTTCGCCTGAGGGTGACAGACCAGGCGGGACTTGGTCTGAAGGCTTCTGTCACTGTTTCCAGTGAGGCAAACCAATTCCGGAATGCGTTCACCACGAGCGACGCGGGCGAAGTCGACCTCAAGACGCTGGCCTTTGGCATTTATCTGGTACGGGTTGAGAAGCCGGGCTTTGCGGCAGCCACGGAGACATTGGAAGTAAGATCGGCACTGCCTGCCGAACACAAGATCCGGCTTACGGTTGAGCCGGTAACGACTACGGTGCAGGTAAACAGTACAGCACCGCTGATCGACCCGGATCGGGTTTCCTCGATTACGCAGATTGGTTCCCACCAGATAGAGGAGCGTGTGGGATCGCTGCCGGGCAGGTCGGTGCAGGACCTGGTGAACTCGCAGCCTGGCTGGCTGTACGAAGGCAACGCCGTGCTGCATCCACGCGGCTCGGAGTACCAGACACAGTTTGTAATTGATGGAATCCCGCTGACCGACAACCGCTCGCCCAGCTTTGGCCCGGAGATCGAGGCCGACGATCTGGACTCCATCAGCATCTATACCGCTGGCATTCCCGCCGAGTACGGCCGCAAGATGGGCGGCGTCGTCGAACTCAACACTCACCGGGAGACCGGCGACGGTCTGCACGGACAGGTGATCCTGTCCGGAGGCAGCTACGATACCGCTGCCTCCTACGCACAGATGCAGGACGTATGGGGCAGGAACAGCTTCGGAGTGAGCGCGTCGGGTAGCATGTCTGCCCACTATCTGAATCCGGTGGTCCCGGAAAACTACACCAATCGAGGGACGACGGGAGATTTCTCCGTCAACTATGAACGCGATCTGTCGCAAAGCGACCGGCTGAGTCTGAGCGTTCGCCATGAGCTGTCACGGTTCGAGATTCCCAATGAGCTGGTGCAGGAGCAGGCGGACCAACTACAGACCGGCGATAACTTTGAGACCCTGGGAACATTCCGCTACCAGCACATCCTGTCGCCGGACAGCCTGTTTACGCTAGCCGGCATGGTGCGCGACAACGCCAACGATCTGTACTCCAACCAGAACTCGACTCCGATCATCGCCACCCAGCACAACGATTTTCACGAGGGCTATTTCAAAGCGGCGTTCTCGCTGCACCACGGAATTCAGGAATTCAAGGCGGGAGTAGAATCGGACACCGTATTTCTGCATGAGAACTTCAACTACTCCATCACCGATCCCACGCAGTTTGACCCTGGCACGCCCACATCTCCACAACCTTTTTTTGCCAGCGACACTGACCTTGAGCCATCCGCCTTTGTTGAGGATCTGGTTCGTCTTGGCAAATGGACGGTGAGCGCCGGGCTGCGCTGGGATCACTATCAGCTTCTGCTCAACCAGAACGCATTCAGCCCGCGCATCTCCATTGGGCGTTCTCTACCATCGCTCAATATGGTTCTGCACGCTTCCTTCGATCGCGTCTTCCAGACGCCTTCGTTTGAGAACATCCTGATTACCAGCTCGCAATGGATCAACCAGATTGACCCATCCGTCCTTCACCTGCCTGTGCAACCGTCTAAGGGAAACTACTACGAGAGCGGCCTAAGCGAGGCCATCGGAAACCGGGCGAGCGTTGATGTCAATATCTACCGCCGCGATGTAAGGAACTTCGCCGACGACGACCAGCTCCTGAACACCGGCGTCAGCTATCCCATTGCATTCGACAAGTCGGTGATCTACGGCGCGGAAGCAAAGCTCACTCTTGTTCGCCTCGGCAAGCTCTCGGGATACGCGAGCTACTCCTATATGGTGGGTGCCGCGTGTTACCCGGTTACGGGCGGTCTTTTCCTGGGAGACGACGCCATCGCAGCTCTCAATCAGACCACCGGCCACTTTCCCGACTCGCAGGATCAGCGCAACACGCTGCGGACACGCTTCCGCTATCAGATTGCGCCGCGCATCTGGTTCGCAGCGGGTGCCACCTATGGATCGGGTCTGCCCTTCGCCTACAACGGCGATGAACCCACCGCACTCTCCGAGTATGGGCAGCAGGTGATTAGCCGTATCAACTTCGCTCGTGGTCGCATCCTGCCGCTGCTCGCCGTGAACGCCTCGCTCGGTACAGACATCTACAAGGGGGACCGCGTTACTACGCGCTTCCAGGCCGATGGGGACAACTTGAATGATCGGCTGAACATTATCGACTTCGGGGGACTATTTTCGGGCAACGCAATCGCGCCCGGACGAAGTTTCGCTCTGCGCCTTACCACCAGCTTCTAGCATGAGAAACAGCCCGGAGCAGCACCCTGCGCTCCTACGCGCCACATCTGCCGGGGCAGTCCCGATAGGGATCTATCGTTTCCCAGTACCTATCGGTGCATAGGCATCAGAGTAAAGTCCTTGCGTTTTCCTTCGCTTAAACTTGCATCCCATGCGCATTGAAAACAATCTACTTGAATAATGCCCGCAACTCAACCGACAATCCGCAAGCATCACTCCATGGGCCGATTGCTCGCCCGTCGACTGCTAGCCATTGCTTTGTTGCTGACCTTCGTCTCGCCTTTCGTTCTGCCACTTTTCGCTGCAACCGCCGACCCCGAAGCATCGCTCCCTGCCTGCTGCCGCCGTCACGGAAAGCACCACTGCAATATGACGATGGCGATGATGGCGATGCTCGCCGCCTCCAGCGGCCCGGCACTCACCACTCCGCCCTGCCCGCTCTATCCCACCGCAGCCGCGCCCGCGCGCATCACGCCCGCGTACATCGCCGCGCTGCCGCCGCTCTCTATCGCAATCCATCGCGAACCCGCGCCACCAACAGCTACCCCGCTCCGCGCCAAACTCATTCTTGCGCCGTCGCGCTTCACCCGCGGCCCTCCGACCCGCTCCGCCTGAACCGTCGCAAAATCCGATTCAACCTTACACGGCCCGCGTTACACAGACGACCTGCGCCCTTGCATCGTCACGAACTCGTGACCACGGAGCATCATGCGATCTTCCCTTCAGAAACTCTCGCTGGCACTCGCACTCTACCTGCTTTCAGCATCCATTGCACACGCCACTGTCTTCTCGCAGCTACAGGGCGTCGTCCACGATCCGCAGCATCGCCCGCTCGCCGCCGCGCACATCACCCTCGCCGCCGCACACTCCGCCTTAACGCTCTCCACCGAGAGTAACGGCGAAGGCGCGTTCACCCTGCCCAACATCCCACTCGGCAACTACACCGTCACCGTCACTCACGCGGGCTTTGCAACGCTGCAGCAGTCGCTCACCGTCCACTCGGACACCACGCCCATCCTGCATCTTCAGCTTCAGGTCGCCAGCGTTTCGCAGACGGTCAACGTCACCGCGCAGGCCGCGAGTATCGACACCGTAACCCCCACAACGCTCGTCGACCGCATCGAGATCGCCGAGACTCCCGGCGCAGACCGCACCAGCTCCATGGCCATGATCACCGACTACACTCCCGGCGCATACATGACGCACGACATGCTGCACATGCGCGGAGGCCATCAGGTCGCATGGCTCATCGACGGCGTCGAGATTCCCAACACCAACATCGCCAGCAACCTCGCCGCGCAGATCGACCCCAAAGACATCGACTACCTCGAAGTCCAGCGCGGCAGCTACACCGCCGACCTCGGCGACCGCACCTACGGCATCTTCAACGTCGTCCCGCGCACCGGCTTCGAGCGCGACCGCGCAGCCGAGCTCGTCCTCTCCGCCGGAAACTTCCTCCAGACCAACGACCAGCTCAGCCTCGGCGATCACAACGAACGCGGCGCCTACTACGTCAGCGTCAACGCCAATCGCAGCGACTACGGCTTAGCACCTCCCATCGGCGCGGTTCATCACGACGCGAGCAACGGCGAGGGCGGCTTCGCATCGCTCCTCTTCAACCACACGCCAAAGGATCAGCTCCGCCTCATCGCCGAGCTTCGCGAGGACTTCTTCCAGATCCCCTACGACCCCAGCTCCATCGACTTCGAGGCCCAGCAATTCGACTCCAGCCAGCTCCGCGACACTCAGCACGAGCGCGACGCCGCCACAGCCTTCACCTGGCTGCACACCATCAATCCGCAGAGCGTCATCCAACTCTCGCCCTTCTTCCACAGCAATACGGCGAACTACGACTCAGCGCCCAGCGACGCGCCCACAGCCACCACCGTCGATCGCACCTCCAACTACGCAGGCGCACAGGCCAGAATTACGACCACCATCGCGCGTAACACGCTCCAGGCCGGCATCTACTCCTTCGGCCAGCACGACAGCTATCGCTTCGCCGTTCTCTTCAACGACGGCAGCGGCACCGCGCCCATCCGCGAGAACGACACCACAGTCGGCGGCGTAGTCGAGGAGTACCTCTCCGACAGCTACAAGCCCACCGACTGGCTCACCCTCGACGCGGGCCTGCGCCTGGCCCACTTCCAAAGCTCCTTCGCCGAGAACGAGGTCGATCCGCGCCTCGGCGCGGCCCTGCGTATTCCACGCCTCAACTGGGTCTTCCGCGCCTTTTACGGCCGCTTCTACCAACCCCCGCCGCTCGTAACCGCCTCCGGCCCCGTCCTCGCCTACGCCAACGCCAACAGCACCACGCTCGTCCCGCTCCACGGCGAACGCGACGAGGAGCACCAATTCGGCCTCCAGATTCCCTACCGCGGCTGGCTGTTCGACGCCGACACCTTCAAAACCCGCGTCAACAACTTCCTCGATCACTCCAACATCGGCGACTCCAGCATCTACCTCCCCGTCACCGTCGACGGAGCTCTCGTCCGCGCCTGGGAGCTCACCCTCCGCTCGCCCCGCATCGCTCACCTCGGCCAGGCCCACCTCGCCTACTCCAACCAGATCGCCCAGCAGCGCGGCAACATCACCGGCGGCCTCATCTGCACCCCCATCGGCGACCCCGCCTGCGACGCAGGCTTCACCTACACTCCCGTTGATCACGACCAGCGCAACACGCTGAACATCGGCTTCAACGCCACGCTCCCCGCGCGCGCCTACGCCTCCACCAACGTCTACTACGGCTCCGGATTCACCAACGGCACGCCCGACCCCACCACTCCCTACCCGAATGCCTACCTGCCCCAGCACACCACCTTCGATCTCGCCCTCGGCAAGAGCATCACCGAGAGCATCTCCGCCTCCATCACCGCCACCAACGTCGCCAATCGACGCGTCCTGCTCGACAACTCCCTCACCTTCGGCGGCTTCCACTTCAACGACCCGCGCCAGCTCTACGCCGAACTCCGCTATCGTTTCAAGTTTTGAGCAATATTATTCTCGCAAATCCTCACATATCCCTGACAGTTGACGGCGCTCTAACGCACGAAAAACGTTAGTGTTCTATCGTGACCGCCCTGCGACGGGAGTGGCGTGAGCGTGGCGAAAAGCTGGGGACTTTACGGGCAGTTCTCCCCAGGCACACCCAGTTGTTCGCCCCCGGCCGCCCTCCCCCCTTACTATGCAACCCTCCCCCGGATATCTGTCCTGCTTCGCCTGGCGGGCCCCGACCAACGCCCCGCCCCGTCCCTCCCGGCACCCCGGCGCAGACCTGGGAAGAGCCTTCCAGTCAGCTCCTGTTGACCAGCCGCGGACCTGTTTTTACCCCCCGCGGATCGTCCGGCCTCACCGTGGAAGGTGAGGCCTCGTCCTTCAGCCCGCCGCCGTTCTTCGGCACCAGCTCCATCTGCTTTCGTCCCAGCTCGATGATGGCTTCGAGAATACCGTCCCGGAAGATCTCTCTGTTTAAGCCCACCTTGTCTCGGTGCTTGATCATAGACGCTTATAATAGAGTTGACTTGAGAAAGAGACATATTCTGTTAAAGAAACCCTTACTTATCAGTTTCGTAGCTGCGTTGGCATTCTCTTTCCTTCCTGCTGCGAGGGCAGCAGGTGCAGCAACACCAGTAGATTCTAAGCCCTATCGGCTTCGCCTCTATCACCTTCATACGGGAGAACATCTGGATGTGGTCTACCGGGTAGGCGATCAATATCTTCCGGAAGGGGTGGCGGAGCTGGATCATTTTCTTCGTGACCACCGCACCAGCGACGAGAAGAACTACGACATCAGGGAATTCGACCTATTGCATGACCTGTTGGCCAAACTGGGGCATCTCGACAGCGAGATCGATATCGTCTGCGGCTATCGTACTCCGTGGAGCAATAACTATCTCCGCGAACATAGCAATGGCGTTGCCCTGCACAGCCAGCACATGGAGGCAAGAGCAATCGACATTCGCATTCCGGGGATACCTACGGCTCAAGTTCGCGATGCTGCGCTGTCTCTAAAGCGCGGAGGCGTCGGTTATTACGCACAATCCAATTTTGTTCATGTGGATGTAGGTCCGGTACGCCGCTGGTAGTTAATAGTCCCATTCAGTGGTACGGTTGTTCCTTTGCCAAGGAATCTTTGAGAGCCCCGTCAAGTCCATATATGTCGTCGTAGAAATAGACTTCACTATTTTCCTCGACAATTGCCGTTAGATAAACAATGACCACCGGCATTGGTCTGGAGAGGTTTACCTGCTGGTTGTCAGGGCCAGACTGCATAGCTGCCTTAGAGCGATTCCACAATTGCTGTACCTTGGTATCCGCAGTGCCGGAACCATGCTGCGGCGTTGTCGGAAGTGATGGTTTTGAGGGCCGCGGTGACGGCTTGGTCCAGGGCCTCGGCGGTGCGGGCCTTGGCAGCGCGTAAGCACTGCTTGAACTTGGACCAGGCCTTCTCGATGGGATTGAGGTCCGGCGAGTAAGGCGGCAGATACAACAGTTGCGCGCCGCAGGCTTCAATCAACTCGCGGATTCCGGCTACCTTGTGGGCACTCAGGTTATCCAGGATCAGCACGTCGCCGGGCACTAGCGTTGCACACAGCACTTGCTCCACATATGCGCGGAAGACATCCCCGTCGGTGGCCGCCGGGACGGTCATGACCGCCTCCATACCGCGCAGGCTCATGGTTCCCAGCGTCGTTAACACCTGCCAGCGGCCATCGGGCGTGGCCTCGGTCACTCGCTCGCCCCGCGGCGCTCGCCCCCACGATCGAGTCATCTGCGTGGTTATGCCGCTCTCATCGAGGAACTTCAGCTTCTCCGGCGGGACCGTGGCGACGGTGGCGAGGAATTCCTCCCGGCGCTTGCGGTTGGCTTCCGTGTCCCGCTCAAGGGCGTGGAGCGACTTTTTTTCAGCCGCAGACCCATCTGATGGAGGACCTGACTGACGCGGCTCCGGCTCACCGCTACCCCATGGGCGTGCAATTGTTCGCCCAACTCGGCCAGCGTACGGTCCGGCTGCGCCCGTACCCAATCACGCAATTGCTCCTTGACCGCCGCCGTGATCCGACTCAAGCGACCGTGCCGGGACTGCGGCTGGCGCTCCATCCGTCCGCTCAACCGCCACTGCCGGCGTATCTTGCGCACGTACTCAAAGCTGACTCCAAAGCGCCGCGCCAATTCCGCCTGCGACCCCTCATGGCGCAGATAGGCCTGCAATATCCGGCAGCGCAAATCGTCGGACAATGGCTTGGGCATTCTCGTCGGTTCTCGCGAACAATCGCCATATCCAACCTACCTCCTATCAGCCCGCTTGGGTATATCTATCTTGGAACCGCTCTAATATTTTCCAGCGTCCACTTGGGCTGATCCTGGAGCAGCCACGCCGCAAGCTCCGCCGGTTTCTCCACCCGAATGCAGCCGTGACTGAAGTCGCGCTGAGACTGATTGAACAACTGCGGTG
>Ga0181520_10011026_pt1 | contig 11959 bp, 6 predicted proteins | sample PEATcosm2014_Bin_29_FD_132451 | JGI IMG/M metagenome (GOLD analysis project Ga0181520, IMG submission 132451) | Peatland microbial communities from MTU Mesocosm Facility, Houghton, MI, USA - PEATcosm2014_Bin02_30_metaG | ecosystem: Environmental > Terrestrial > Soil > Wetlands > Peat | place...
AAGATCCGGGTAAAGTCCGAAGCGGAGGACACGCCGGTCCCGCTCCAGCAGGATATCCGGATGATCGATTACCTGCAGGAGTTCGAGGGCTTTGTAACAAAACAGCAGCTCTCCGCCAGGCAGAAGGAGTACGCCCTGTCCCGGGGAAAAGAAGTTCTCGCATCCGTGATGGACGAGCACCGGGGGACTGCGGAATGATCCTTGACCGGCTCGAACTCACCAATTTCAAAAGGTTCCGGCACGTGGAGATCAAGTTCCAGGACGGCATTACCGGCATTCTCGGGAATAACGGCACGGGAAAGTCAAGCCTGGTCACCGCGATCTTCTTTGCGCTCTATGGCGTAAAGGCGACCGGGATCTCCGCAGATTACATTGTTTCAGGTTTTGCATCCCAAAAAGAGAAGTGCGAGGTTATCCTCGATTTCCGGATCGGGGGCGACACCTGCAAGATCATCCGGACTTTTAAGAAGGGAAAGACCGTCACTCATGAGGCAGAGTTCTACCGGAACCGGCAGCTGGTTGCAAAAGAAGTGAGCCCGGTCGAGGCCGAAGTGAAACGGACGCTCGGGATGGGGCCGGTGGATTTCAAAAATACGATCTACGCAGCCCAGAAAGACCTCCTCACCCTGCTCGACAACACACCGACAAAGAGGAAAGAGTGGTTCCAGAAAGCGCTCGGGATCGATTACCTCAAAGACGGGAGCGATACGGTCTTAAAAAAACAGGCCGATGAAAAGGCCGCCGGACTCCAGCATAAGGAGGGCGAGCTTGCGGCTCTTGCCGGCCGGCAGAGCGAGGAGGAACTTGCACGCCTTAAGGCCTCCCTTGTCACATTTACTGCCGCAATTGCAGGGCACGAAAAACAGAAAGCCATTCTCGCCAAACAGCGGGCGGAGATCGAGGCCGGGCTCAAAGTCCTTGCCGAGAAGAAGGCTGCACACGACCGGCTCGTGCAGCAGCAGCTGGCAGTAACAGGAGAACTTGCCCGGGAGACCGCCCAGCAGAAGTCCGTTGAATCGGCGCTTGCCCTGCTCAAAAACGACGAGGCGGAGTACCACGGCCTCGAAAAGGCAGCAGGGTCGTACGCGGAGGTCCGGGCCCGGCTCGATATGCTCGCGCAAAAAAAAGCCGAACACCAGCGGCTCACCGGCGAAGCTGGTTTTGCAAAAAAGCAGGCCGCAGAAATTTCCGCCCGGATCGAAACGGAAAAAGCCCGGCTTGCCGCACTTGCAAAGGACGCAGAGGAGTACGCCCGGCTTGCCGCCACGGTCAGGAAAGGCCTTGGCGCCGGCCCGGAGCTAACCGACGACCGGCTCGAAACCGCGGTGAACTTCCGGCTCGCAGAACTCATGAAGCGGACCGGCACCCTTGCGGCACGGCAGCAACAGTACAAAGAAGAAAGGGAGAAGATTGCAGCCGACCGGGCAACAATCGCCGGGGCCGGGCCGGACGGCACCTGCCCGCTCTGCCGGCAGAAACTCGGGGAGCACTATGGCGATCTCGAAAAGGAGTTTACCGCACGACTCCGCGAACTGGAGGACCGGGCCGTTGCTGACCTCGCAAAGCAGGAGACCCTTGAAAAAGAGAAGGCCGCAATCGAAGCGCTGCGGCCGGTCCTTGAAAAGCTCCGGACCCTTGCGGCAAACCTGAAGCGCCGGGCCGAGTCCGAGAGCACGATTGCCGACCTTGCCGCCCGGCTCAGTGCAAAGCAGCGGGAGGAGCAGGCCCATGCGGATGCTCTTGCAACACTTGCGTTCGATGCACCGGCATACAGCGCAGCAGAGCAGGCAGAGGCAGCGGCACGAAAAGCGCAGGCCCGGTTTACCGAGCTCGGGAAGAAGATCGGGCAGGCCGTATCCTTAAAGCAGCAGCTTGCCGGGCTCACCGAGCGGATTGCACAGCGCAATGCCGAGGTAAAAACGCTGGAGCAGGCAATCGCACAGGCGCCGTATAACCCACAAGAGACCGCTGCGGCCGAAGACCGGAAGAATGCAGCCGACACCGCCCTCCGGGACAATGATGTCGCCATTGCAAATGCAAAAAGAGACCGGAAATTTGCCGAAGAGAAGATCGCCGACTACCAGCGCACAGCAGAGCAGATCATCCTCCTGCAGAAGCAGGTCACTGAGCTCAAAGACGAGATCGAACTGTTAAAGCTGACCCGTTCCCTCATTGCCGAATACGTGGTGTACCTCATGCAGGTCGTGCGGAGCCGGCTCGAAGGAGAGGTAAGCCGGATCATCGCGGAGATTACGGGCGGCAGGTACGAGCAGGTGCTGCTTGACGAGGACTTCAACCTCCTCGTGCGTGACGTGGACAACGATTATCCTATTGACCGCTTCTCGGGTGGCGAGCAGGACGACATCGCGGTCGCATTGCGGATCGCCCTCTCGCGGTACCTGGCGGAGCTCCACCAGGTGCATGAATCCACCTTCCTCATTTTCGATGAAATATTCGGGAGCCAGGACGAGGAAAGGAGAAACAACCTGCTCACGGCGCTGCGGACGCAGGAATCGCGCTTCCCGCAGATCCTCCTCATCTCCCACATCCCGGAGATCCAGGGAGAGTTCGCAAACACGCTGATCGTGGAGATGGGTCCGGACAATGCAAGCCGGATCCGGGAGGTTGAGTGATGGCACCAAATCAGTCCTACGAGGAATCGCTCACGCTCATCCTCGAACGCATCAGCCACCAGATGCCCTATGATCTGGCAGAGCAGTTTGCCACCCATACCCGGCTCACCCGTGCTGACTTCCATCCCATCCGCGAAAAAACTCCGGGCATTGTCTGCGCAGTTGACGGGAGCAATGCCATCATTGCCGAGTCAGGCAGTTTTGCCCTTGCGGCCATCCGTGCCGCCCAGACAACCTTCTCCCGGGGGGAACGACTGGCCCGGGCCATCACCCCCCTCACCGTTGTATCGGTCGGCCCTGAAGAGGAGAACGAAGATTTTGCGCTTCTCATGGACGATTGCTTTGGGATCTTTCCCGGCACCGGCTTAAAGAACAATGATGCGGACCGGGTCTCGGCCATCCTCCGCGACACGCTGGAGTACGGGATTGCGCTCAAACAGGCACAGGAGCTCCCGGAAGGATCGCTCCTCCTCCTTGACGGGGCACTGCGGATTACCGATCCGAACCATGATCCCATCCTTGACGACATTGTCCGGATTGCACAGAAACGGGGCGTGCTTCTTGCGGCAGTCTCCAAGCGGACCCGGGCAACCTGGGGCGGGGGCCACCCCATTCTCCCTGCAGCAACCGGATTTGCCCGCAACGCCGGCGTACCTTCGCCATGGTGGGTACGAATCGATGAACAGTACCTGGACCGCGAAGTCTACAAACGGGGACGGAAAGGCGATCTCTATGTTGTATCGCTCCACAAAAAAACGCATTTCCCCCTCAAAATGGAGCTGCCCAAAGGAACAGAAGATCGCATGGTTGAAAGGATCATGAGTGCAACAGCTGCCTGCTCAGATGACGGGAGGATTCCCGGGTACCCGTACCCGCTGCTCGATGCCCACCGGACCGTGGTAATCGACGAGAATTGTGCAGAGCAGGTCAGGCAGGACCTCAAAAAGGGCTTTGCGGCAAAAGGAATGGACCGGGAGATATTCGATCTGCTGTTTGGTGATATCCATGATGACTTTGAACGATATTGAGAATACCGATAAGACAAAGTTCCGGCTGATAGGAAAGAGCGTCCTGTCGTACCGCTTTATTGTGCCCCACGATGCAGAGCTCTTCGTCGGGGATATCGTAAAAATTTCCGATGAGAAAAAGGAATACACTTTCTTTGCAAAGGTCATCGATCTCTTCCATGAGAGCAATTTTGCCGACAAAAACTGGGATACCCGCCCGTTCTCCGAACAGTTCTACGGCCTAGGGGAGGATGTGTTCATCGGGGTGGAAGCAGTCCCGCTCGGGTTTACCGACAGGACCGGCACGTTCCGGAAACCCCGGACCATCCCGGTGAAATTTTCCGACGTCACTCTGCCCGAGGCCGGCGATTTTGCCTTCCTTTCAAAAGTAATGGGCGATATCGAGGTCGGGGTCATGCGGACCGGCCAGGGCGTGTTAAAGGAAGTCCCGGTCAAGATCCATAGCAAAGTTCTTCCCCAGCACATGGGCGTCTTTGCCACCACCGGCATGGGCAAGTCCAATTTCATGAAAACCTTCTGCGCCTCGTGCATGAAAATGCAGCAGTTCGGTCTCCTCGTGGTCGATCCCCATGGCGAATACGTGCGGGGCGGCCTTTCGAGCACCGGGAAAAAGACACTCGGCCTCCTCCATTACACCAATGGCAGGGACGGCCTGGTGGTCTTTACCATCAGCGAGAACGACCGGAAAAAATACTCGCTTTCGAGCCTCTGGCTGGACTATGACGATTTCCGGCTCTCGGACCTCAACCTGCTGTACGATTCCTCGCAGGCCCAGCGCGACGTGATCGAGACTCTTGACGAGATTTCAGGAAGCGAACTTGTCCCCTTCTTCCTTACCGCAAACGTAGATACCCTGCCGGATGAGGTAAAGGAAAACCGGTACACCGGGCCGCACCCGGAGATTGCAGGGAGACTGGGCTCCTTCCACCCGGGAACGCTCGGGGTCATCCAGCGCCGGCTCCGTGCCATTGTCCAGGGCAACCGCAAATTCTTCCGCGAATCCGGCTCAGCCATACCGGAGATCCTCAAACACCTCCATGACAACAAGGTCGTCTTGATCGACATCCCCCGGATGGGCGAGAGGAGCGAGCTCTTTGTCCTTTCCATGATAACCCGCCGGCTCATGCAGGCCCATCGCAAGTCCTCCGAGGAGTTCGGCGTTGAGAGCGAGCCTGCCGAACAGAAAAAAGTGCTCATCACCATCGAAGAGGCGCAGAGGGTACTCGGTGCCGGCGGCTCGTCCACCCAGATCTTCCGGGAATGTGCCATGGAAGGCCGCAAGTTCGGCGTGGGCCTCTGTGTGATCACCCAGCAGCCAAAGAACGTGGACCCCAAAGTCCTTGCCCAGATCAACACATTTGTCGTCATGGGCCTTGGCGACCGGGGCGACCGCGAGATCATCATGGGCAGTGCCAAGCAGGATCTTTCCAAAATGGAGATCGAGATCCAGACCCTTGACCAGGGCGAGGCGATCCTCTCCACCATCGGCATCCCGTTCCCGGTCAGCATGAGGATCCACGAGTACGAGGCGTATATCACGGAACTCAACAGGGAAAAGAAAAAAGATATCCGGGAAGGACTCTCGACCGGGTTCTCCTGATTATTATACCGGGAACGGTATTCCCTTCTGGCACGGTAACCCGGCTTTACTGCCCGTTTTTCCCACTCTCACATCCCGGTGCTGTCCGTTCCCTTTGCCTTGGTGAGCCGGAGAGAAAATGCCGTACCCTTTTCTGCCGGCAGCAGTTCGGCCGTCCCGTTGAGCTGCTCGGTAAGGATCCATACCAGGCGCAGGCCGAGCGTCTGGCTCTCTTTCCAGTCAAACCCCGCAGGCATCCCTATCCCGGTGTCCCTGACCTGGAGGACAAAGGCGTTTCCTTCCTCGCGTGCAGTAATCGAGACTTCCCCGGCCAGGTTGTCCGGGAATGCATGCTTAAGCGCATTGCTGACCAGCTCGTTGAGGATAAGCCCTGTTGGGATCGCGGTGTTGATATCCAGCATGATCCGGTCCACATCAAGGGTGAGCTTTACCTGCCGGGCACTGGTCCCGTAGAACCCAAAGATCTGGGTTGCCAGGAACCGGGTATAATCGGCGAGGTTGATCCGGGCAATGTCATCTGACTGGTACAGCCGCTCGTGCACAAGCGACATTGCCCGGACACGGTTCTGCGTCTCTTTCATCATCTGGATCAGTTGCGGGTTACTGCTCTCCCGCATCTGGAGATTGGTCAGGCTGATTATCAGCTGGAGGTTATTTTTCACCCGGTGGTGGATCTCGCGAAGGAGAAGAACCTTCTCATTTAACGAGGCATTGATCTTTTCGGTCTGGGCTTTTACCTGCTCTTCAAGCTCCTGGTTGAAATTGTACAGGAGTTCCTCGGCCTTTTTGCGCTCGGTGATATCCTGGTTCACTCCGTGGGTCTTGATCGTCCTGCCCTCTGCATCTTTTGTAATGCGGTAGCGGACAAGGATATAGCGTTCTTCCCCGTCCCCCCGAATGATCCGGTGTTCCACTTCGGAGAAAAACTGCGGATCCGTGGCGGCTGTTGCCTTTTGGAGCTCCAGCCCCACGGAAGCAGCATCGCCGGGGTGGACAAATTTCCTTGCATAGGTCTCCGCACCCATCTGGTACCCCCCTTCGCGGGTCGCATCCGTGCCGTAGAGCGCGTAAAACCGGTCGTTGAACGTGAATATCCCGGTCGGGACGTCAAGTTTCCAGTACGCCATCATTCCCTGGTCCAGGGCTTCTTCAAGCAGGAACTGGTTTGCCTTCAGTGCCTCTTCTGCATTCCTGCGCTCGGTGATGTCCCGTATAATGGCCACGAAACACCGCCGGTTTCCGATGGTGACCATACCGGCATTTATCAGGGCATAAAAGAGTTCTTTGGACTTTCGCCTGTGCCGGGTCTCGAACCGTTCAACATGCCCCTGCTCCCGGATCCGGGAGATAAAGATATCCCGCTGAACCGGATCAGACCATAAGCCCAGATCAAGTGCCCGGTTCCCGATCATTTCCTCCAGCGAATAGCCGAAGATCCGGGTTGTCGCGTCGTTAATTTCAATTAATTCTCCCGTTTCAAGGTCGCTGATGATAATTGCATCCGGAGCCTCCCGGAATACACTTGAGTATTTTTCCAGTGCAGTCTGCAGGGCCTCTTGCGTCTGCCTGCGCTCGGTAATGTCCCGGACAACCTCAAGCATCACCTGCCGGCCCTGGAGAATCATGCGGTGGGTGATGATCTCGACCGGGATGATCCCCCCGTTCCTGGTACGGTACTCTGTCTCGAACCGCGCCTCACCTTTTGTCCGCTGGTCTTCGAGGATCTTCTCCACCGGGGGATCGTGGTAGGATGTTGCAATATCCTGTGGGCCCAGTGCCAGGATCTCCTCCCGGGTGTACCCGAGCATACGGCAGGTGACCTCGTTGACATCAGAGAACCGCCCCGGCAAGCCGTCCTCGCCGATCTCGTTGATGTGGATCGCATCGGTCGAATTGTTGAAGATATCGTGGAACTTCTGTTCACTTGCAAGGAGTGCCTCTTCTGCCTTTTTGCGCTCGGTAATATCCCGGGCGTTTGCAAGTGCAAGCAGAATCTTTCCCTGGGTGAAACGGTGGGTACTCACTTCGACCGGAACAATGCTGCCATCCTTGCGGCGATGCTCGGTTTCAAAAATGGCCTGGCCGGCATGATCAATCACTCCTGAATTCTCCTGAATCCGCCGCAGACCTGCCTCACTGAGGATATCCGGTATCGACAGCGAAAGGAGTTCCTCCCGCGTGTACCCGAGATTATGGCACAGGATATCGTTGACTTCTACCAGCCTGCCGGGCTTCCCATCGGGATCAATCTGATGGACATAGACTGCATCGTTGACGTTGTTAAAGAAGAGCCGGAATTTCTCTTCACTCTCGCGCAGCGCTTCGTCCGCTCTACGCTGCTGGAGATGCCCCCATACCCCCTGCATCAGGAGGGCTAAACGGGTCGCATCGGCGTCATCATAAGGCTCGGGCTTGTTTGCCACCGCTGCGACCATCACAACTTTCCCGTTGTCAAGGATGGGCAGCGAAAGGAACCGGGTGATGTTCACATGCCCTGATGGCAGCCCTTTCCCGCCGGGGGAGGGGGCATAATCGTTGACGATCTTTGGTTGGCGGGTCCGTACCGCATCCGCCCAGAGGCCGGCTTTTTGTACAGGGAGATGAAAGAACGAGGATGGGACACTGCATTCTTTCATGACCGATGACGACCAGAACTCAATCTCCATCACGGATTCATCCGGTGTCATTCTCCCGATAAACGCAAGCGTGCTTCCGGTCATGTGGCGTGCGGCCTGCAGGATATATTCGGATATCTCCTGTTCGTCCGCATCCTCTATCCGGGCGATCTTTACCAGCGTCTCGAACCGTTCGCGGGTGAGCTGTTCTTCCTTCTCGGCTTTCTTCCTGGCAGTTATGTCCCGGACAACAGAGAGCACCAGCTTCCTCCCGCCAAGGGAGATGACATGGGCATTGATCTCCACCGGGATAACTGTCCCCTGGCGGTTGCGGTGGCCGGTCTCGAACCGGGACCGCCCCTGCGTAAGGAACTGCCGGGCGATCTCGGTGATGGGGGGGTTTTGGTAATCAATGGCAACATCAAACGGGCCCATCTTCAGCAGTTCCTCCCGCGTATACCCAAGCATCCGGCAGGAGACCTCGTTTGCCTCCACATACTTCCCGGGAAGACCGTCGGATTGCAGCTCGTGGATTTCAACCCCGTCGTTAATATTGCTGAAAATCTCGCGGAATTTCTGCTCGCTCTCGCGCAACGCCTCTTCGGCTATTTTCCTGCCGGTGAAATCGGTCATCACGTAATTGAAACCGACAACATTCCCGTCCCGTTCGATCGGGCGTGGCGCAACGCTGATCCAGTGGATCGAGTGGTCCTGTGCAAGAACCCTGAACTCATCAGCCTGGTATATCCCGGACAGTTCTTTCCTGAACACATCCGTGACGCGGTCGCGGTCATCCGGGTGGACAAACTGCAGGAAATTCTTCCCGATCAGCTCCTGGGGAGCATAGCCATACAGCCGTTGTGCAACAGGGCTGACATAGGTAAATTTCCCCTCATGGTCCAGAGAGACAATAACCTCGCTTACGTTCTCGACCAGGTCGCGGTACTGCGTTTCGCTCTCTTTGAGTGCTTCCTCTCCCCGTGTGCGGTCTGTCACATCCTGGATAATGGAATGCAGGAGCTTACGGCCCCCAAAGTACACCGTGCCGCTGAAGACTTCGACATCCCGGATCTCGCCGTTCTTTTTTTTGTGCCGGAACTGGAACACGGACCCGGGGCTTGCGGCCGCAACACCCATGTCCTTTGTGGTTTTTTGCGGGTCCTGGATATTGATCTGCGTGATAAGGAGATGCTGCATCTCGTCCCGTGAGTAGCCGTAAAACCGGCAGGCAGCGGCGTTTGCATCCACAATCTGCCTGCTCTCCGGATCCACAATGAACATTACTGCATTGTTGATCTCGAACATGTCGCGGTACCGCTTCTCGCTTTCCAGAAGGGCGATCTCCGCTTCCCTGCGGGCATGGATGTCGTAACAGGAGCCAAGGTACCCGGCAAATGTGCCATCGGGATTGTGGTACGGTTTCCCGCAGTCAAGGAGCCAGCGGTAGGTGCCGTCATGGTACCGGAGCCGGTACTCTGTCTCGAAAGGCGCACGGCGGTCAAAGGCATCACGCAGGGTTTTCAGGCACCGGTCACGATCCTCAGGGTGCACCCCCTCTGTCCACCCGAAGCCCAGTTCCTGCTCCAGGGTCCGGCCGGTAAATGCGAGCCATTCCCGGTTAAAATAATTGCACTTCGCATCCTGCCCCGAACGCCAGATGGGATTTGGAAAATCATCAAAAAGCCTTAATGAATAATCGCCGGCATCCCGCACCGGGCCTTCCCCGGGCTTTCCCTGCGACCCCGTACGGCTATTTTCATCGTTCATGATACAGAGAAAGTTCCGGCACTGCCGGGATCCGGCAAGCCCGCTCCACGGAACACAATATCCTATCCATGATTATCCCAAGCCGGGTTAAATACATTTAGTCTGTATAAAAAAAGATCTTTTCCTCCCGGATTTTTACCGGAAGCGGTACTGCCCTTTTGGGACCGTAACCCGGAACCGGGCCCCGGATCCCGGGCTGCCCTCTTCAGCGATCGTGATCCCGGTAAGAGAGAGGACCTCCCGGGAGAGAAAGAGGCCAAAACCCGTGTTCTTCCCGAATCCCCGGGTAAAGAGTTGCTCTTTGTCTTCTTCTGCAACGCCGGCACCATTGTCCTGCACAATGACACAAAGACCCTCCGGGCTTTCTTCTGCCGTGATCCGGATCTCTGTCATGGCCGGCCCGCCGTACCGCAGGGCATTGTCCAGCAGGTTGTAAAAGACCTTTGCAATGAGGAGATCGGCAAAGATCTCCGCACCACCCGGTGCGGCATCAAACCTGACCTTCCCGAATGCAAGGCCCGTATATGCCTCTGCAAGAATTGCGGCAAGATCGTTCCACACCGGCTCTTTTATCCCGATATCCTCGTAATCCCGGGCAAACTGGATCTGGCCGTTAATTATTTTTAAGATCTCTGCCTCGGAATTAAGGTAGCCTTCGAGCACTTCCGGCTGGTGGACATTCTCGTGCATCAGGTCGATATAGGCCCCCAGGGCCAGGAGCTTGTTGGAGATATCGTGCCGGGTCACGCTCGAAAGCAGGCCCAGTTTCCGGTTGGTGAGCGCAAGCATCCGTTGCAGCTGCTGGTACTCGGCAATCTCCCGGGACAAAGCCTCGTTTGTATCCCGGAGCTCCTGTTCGCGACGGCTCCTTTCCGCTGCCTCGCGGGCAAGCTGTGCGGTCATGGAGTTAAACGAGGCCGAGAACTCGCCCATGAACCGGACACGCTGGGAGTAATCGCCGCCCGCGATCTGCCCGGCCTGCCAGGTCAGGTGCCGGAGGCTGGACTGGAGCGCCTTGAGGCTGCCGGCAAGGTATCCTGTTGCGGCAAGATCCGGCGAGAGATTTCCCTCTGCCATGGCAAGGGCAAACTGCTGGGAAGAGAGAATCCCGGAAACGACTGTCTCCAGCCGCTGCCGGGTCGCTGCATCTGCGATACCGGTGTAGTCTTCGGGCGCGGTTCCCTCGTGGAGGGCCTGTTCGATTGCCGCAAGCACTGCGGCTCCCGGGTCGGCCGCAGATCCTTTTTCCGGCATCCTTGCCTTGTTTGGTCCCATGAACGTGCCCACACCCTTCTGTTACGGGGCTGCCACCCGTGTTATGGAGAACCGGCAGGTCCGGTCCCCGGTGCACCAGCAGTCGATCTCTTTTACCGTATGCGGGACACCGGTGAAGGCCTCCATGAGGCCGGCGATGAAACCCTCGTCATAGACACAGACGCCAAAGCCGGTCTCGGGCAGGCCCGAGCAGTCAAGGTCTTCGGATACCGTCATCACAAAGGAACCTTGTTTGATGTCCGCCCGCTCGATCCGGAGCACGCCGATCTTCATCTCTGCAAGCTGGTCCTGGAGTTTTTTTATGAAGCTGGCAAGATCTGAAGGGGATCCCAGGGCATTTTTGTAAAATTCGGTCCCTGACAGGAATCCTGCCCGGTAAAAGATCGCATCCGCCTTCTCTGCCCCGAGCTCCTGCTCCAGCACATCGCGGAAGGTAAACTGCATCAGGCGGTACGCTTCAAGGCGTGTTGTGGGCCCAAGATTAGGCCTCCCGGCATTCATATCTCCAAGAAGTTTCCATGAAAACCGGTATTTCCTGTCGGGTTCCGTCACCGTACCACCAGTATGGGCATTACTTAAAATTCCTTTTGTCCGTTCAACATAATCGCGTGAATTATAAATAAAATCGTTTCGGAACGCACAGCAGAGATGGTGTGCCGGAAGTACCGGCATGCACCGCTCTCTCCAACTCTCCTAAAATCACGCAAAAATCCCCTGTACTACGATGAAGTCCGCTATGAACTGCCCTCGTCCCGGCTCTGTAACTTCTCCCCTGGGGCAAAGGGCGGGGGGGGAAGTGGATCGGCAGACTATCAGATATCCGGGAACAGCGGGTATGTACGTTCGATCTTCAGGAGTGCTGCAACACTTTAAAACACGTACCTGGCGCCGGATATGATCCTTCGGATGAGGCATGCAAAGACAAAACAGGAGCCTTCCGAAACCCTGCGCTGCTTGCGTTCTTTACGCATTTTCCCCAAGATCCCTGAGATCCTTCTCAATAGCGTTCACCTCATCCGCCGTCAGCTCCCGGCCCCCGGG
>Ga0181520_10011027_pt1 | contig 11959 bp, 12 predicted proteins | sample PEATcosm2014_Bin_29_FD_132451 | JGI IMG/M metagenome (GOLD analysis project Ga0181520, IMG submission 132451) | Peatland microbial communities from MTU Mesocosm Facility, Houghton, MI, USA - PEATcosm2014_Bin02_30_metaG | ecosystem: Environmental > Terrestrial > Soil > Wetlands > Peat | place...
CCCTTACATCTTCGACATTGCCTATACGGCCAGGCTTGAAGAAGAGCTGGACGAGATTGAAGAGGGCACGGAGAAGTGGACCACCTTGCTCAACGGCTTCTACGGCTACTTTGTTGAAGAGTTGAAGGACGCCGGCGTGAAGATGGAAGACATCAAGCGCATGGAGAAGAAGACCGACGAGAAGTGCGACCTGTGCGGGTCGCCTTTGTTGCTCAAGTGGGGCAAGTTCGGCAGCTTCTATGCCTGCTCGGCCTACAACAAGAAAGACCCGTCAAGCTGCACCTTTACCAAGGAGAACACGGCGGGCAAGCCGGACATGAATACGCCCGAGGGCCAAGAAGCAACCGAGCAGGAAGAGTACTGCGACAACTGCGGCCGGGTGATGGTGCTCAGGCGCGGACCCTTCGGCATGTTCATGTCATGTCCTGGGTTCAACGAAGACCCGCCGTGCAAGACCTTCCGCAAGCTCAGCAGCAAGCAGCAACAGAAGGTGGCCGCGCCCAAGCCTACGGGCGAAGACTGCCCACAGTGCGGCAAACCGCTGGTGTTGCGCCAGGGAAGCTATGGTGAGTTTGTTTCCTGTTCTGGCTATCCCAAGTGCAAGTATGTGAAGCAGAACATCATTGAGGGTCTGAAGTGCCCCAAGTGCGGCACCGGCGACCTGGCTGAACGCAAGGCGCGCAGGGGCAACATCTTCTGGGGCTGCACCAATTATCCCAAGTGCGATTTCACGTCCAATTACAAACCGGTAGCGAAGAAGTGCCCGGAGTGCGGCAGTCCGTATCTGCTGGAAAAGACGCTGCGCACAGGTATTTTCCTCGAGTGCCCGAATAAGAAGAAGGCAGCAGAAGAAGAGGTTGTGGCGCCGAAGAAGCGCGGCAAGAAGGCGCCCGCAGCGACCGCGGCAGAGAGTGCCGTGGTCTGCGGCTACGCCAAGCGGATTGGCGACGCGCCTCCGCAGCCGACGGTGGAAACGCATGGGCCGGTGGCGGAAAAACCGGAGGGCAAGAGCGCCGCGAAGAGTGCGGTGAAGACGCCCGCGAAGAAGAGCGGGAAGAAGGAGTTGCAGCCGGTCTAAGCGCAAGAAGGGTGCAGCTCCTGTGAAAGAGATCGTTATACTCGGCGGGCCGAACGGAGCAGGGAAGACAACTCTGGCGCGGGTGCTACTACCGAGATTCCTGGAGGTAAACGAATACCTTAATGCTGACGAGATAGCGCGTGGGATCTCGCCGGGCGATGTGGACGCGGCGGCTTTTGCTGCCGGACGAGAGTTGATCGTCCGGATGCGCCGGCACATTCGCGAGGGGCGCAGTTTCGCTCTCGAGACAACCTGTTCGGGCAAGTCCTACGTTCCCGTCCTCAAGGCGTGCAAAGAGAGCGGCTGGAGAATCACGTTGTACTATTTCTGGCTGCCGACGCCGGAGGCGTCGCTGGATCGGATCGCCGGGCGCGTTCGCCAAGGCGGACACGGGATAGCCGCGGATGCTATCTACCGCAGGTTCCGTTCCGGCCTTTGGAATATGTTCCACTTGTACTTGCCGCTGGCGGATGAAGCCGAAATTTATGATAATTCCGACAAGAGGCGCATTCTAGTGGCCGAAAGGCGCGAGGGCGGTGAGTTGGTGGTTCATGACTTGGCATGCTGGACACGCATGAAGGAGGCGATTCGATGAAGGCGATGACTTCTTACGATCTTCACGATGCGATCCGGAAGGCTCTCGCTGAGGTAGATCGTCGGCTGGACACCGGGGAGCTGGACGGTTCGGGCCGGTATTACACCGACGAGGAGCTGGCGGCGGACGTAGCCACGGGCGAAAGGCGGCTTCCTTCGAAATCAAAAGAAGCTCCGGCTGCCTAGAGCGGAATCGATTGACCCACAATGAGGTTGGGTAGGTTTATCGGGTTGGTGCTGGTTTTCTCTTGCGCCTACGCGCAGGAAGCTTCGCCTACACTTCCATCCACATTGCCGGCGCCAGATGTCATGCCCGCTGTTCAGTGGCCTGACACGCTTGACTTCCCACTTATCAAGGCCCCAGCAAGTACATTCGAGACTATTAGTGGCGCAGTCATCCTATACAACTACTCCCTGATGTCGCTGACATCGCAAATTGATTTGATCGCGCAAGATCTACGCAGCGGACGTTTCTTGCGCCTTCGGTATTGCCCCTACGACTGCGGCTTCGATGCACCGCGGCCCACCCCGGACATGATTCCATTAATAGAAACGACCACGAATGGAAACGCTCTTTAGGTTTTCAAGATTCATCCGCCATATTCGGGACAGGAGAACCTTGACTGCACTTCGATCCAGAAGTCTGATGTCGAGGATCGGCACGGGAATTATCTGACTTTTATCGACCCGCGACATTATCGTGCTGCCCCAGGCCGGGAGAATTCCATGCTCCCTCGGTTATCCTCGCTCCCGTGTTTTACGCTTTCCGCCTGGAGGCTGCAAGAAGACCGGAGGTAAACGACCCAGGGTCCCTGTGAATTGAAGCTGCTACCATGGGTCTGCGGAGAAAAACCCTGATGGAACGGATGCTTGCAACACCTGCCGATGCCGAGATCATTATCAAGCTTTATCAACTGCGCACCGAAACGGTGATGCGCCAGGCGCGCGCCTGGGTCACGGGCGAGTTCTGGCCGGCTACGATTGAAGAGTATGTTGCCGTCGCCGCAAATCCCGCCGACCCGCACAATGCCTGGTTCCGGCAGGTAATCAGTTACTGGGAAATGGCGGCGGCCATGGTGCTGCACGGGGCCGTTTCTGCTGAGTTGTTTGTGGATTGCAACGGGGAGGGCTTTTTCCTGTTGGCTAAATTTGCTCCCATTTTGGACGCAATCCGGGAAAATAATCCCGGATTTCTGATTAAGACCAGCGAGCTAATCAATCGTTTCTCAGCCGCGGCGCAGCGCTTTGAGGCGGTGCAGAAGAGTCTCGCTGCACGGCGCGCCAATGTTGCGGCGCGGCAATAAATTTGCCGGAGCCTTTTTGTCCGCCGAAACTCCTCGCGGGTCATCCCTTGTCGAAAGGCGCGCGGCGGTGCATGATGAGAGTTGCAAGCGATTTTCCATTCCCCTGGAGGATTCAATGAAGCGTGTACTTTGTCTTCTGCTGGCTGTTTTTGCGTTCGCGGCGATTGCGGCCAGTGCAGCGGATTCAACCAAAATTACGGGCTGGATCTCCGACTCGATGTGCGGGGCCAAGCATGCCGGCTCAGGCGCGGCTTGCGTAAAAAAGTGCATCGATGGCGGCATGAGCCCGGTATTTGTGGATGAAGGAAAGAAAGCCGTCTGGACGATCGACAATCCCGACGCGGTAAAGGGCCACTATGGCGACAAAGTGTCCGTGATGGCGACCGTCGATAACGGCAAGAAGAGCGTTCATATCGATTCCATCGCCACTGCGGAGTAAGACCCCGGGCCATCGCGGACTCGCCTCGCAGGCGTGTATCTGGTAGTGTCTTATCCGTTGGAACAATTCCGGGGCTAACCTGCGGTTGTGTAGGTCGCGCAGGGGTTCCTCGATCAAGGAAGCCGCTTGAGGCGTGTTTGTGCCCCTGACGCAGCCCTGGAGTTGCTCCTCAGCCTGCCATCCCGCTGCGGATCGGCGGGAAGAAAGCGGATTTGACCGGAACGAGCGATGGCACGAGCAATTTGGAACGGCAAAGTGATTGCCGAGAGTGACCGGACGGTGATGTTCGAGGGAACTGTCTATTTCCCCGACACCAGTCTGAAGAGGGAGTTTTTTCGTCCCAGCACCACCACTGCCCTGGACCCACAAAAGGGCCAGGCGCGCTACCTGAGTGTGGTGATCGACCGGCAAGACAACCAGGACGCCGCCTGGTACTACCCCGACCCGAAGCCGATAGCGCGCAAGATCAAAGGCTACGTCGCATTCTGGCGTGGCGTTGACATCGAGCCGTAGTGGACTGCGCCTACAAAGCCATCGCATGAGCGTCTTTTGTTGGTGAGATCGATGCCTCCTACCGTCTTACTCGATGCTCATGGGCACTTGGTCCCGTAGGGACGCGAAGATGATGGCCCAAGGCATGCGCAACCACGTCATGGGAAGGTGTGGAAAATGGCGATTTCGCGCAGGAGGTGCGATGTGAATGCAATCCTTCGCTCGTGTTTCATCCATGCGTTTGCCCTGCCTGCGCGTAGAGCGTAGCGCGGTCGCGGCTAGTATGCGGAGCGGATGGTATGATAAGCGGTTTGAAGGAAGATATCACCGATGCTGAAAACCTTTTCAATTTCCGTCCTGCTTGCGCTGCAGGGCTTTGCCTTGGCCCAGCCTGCCACAACCTTTGAACCCACAGCCCAAGTCTTCAGGCTCGATGGCGGAGGCGTCTCGTATGTCTTCGGCGTCAACCCCAAGGGCGAGTTGCAACAGCTCTACTGGGGCGGCCGACTGGAAGCGACAGACCGCTTTCCGCAGGCCCGGCCCATGAAGGAGTGGGCTTCCTTCGATTCCTCTTACAACAACACGCCGCAGGAGTATGCAAGCTGGGGCGCCGGGTTGTTTACCGAGCCGGCGTTGAAGGTGACGTTTGCCAGCGGCAACCGCGACCTGGTGCTCCACTACCAGAGCCACACGGTCGCGGCGAATGGCTTCGATATTCTGCTCAAAGACATCGACCAGCCCATTTTTGTGACGCTGCATTACGCGATCGATCCGGAGAGTGGCATCCTGGCCCGGTCGGCGACCATCGAGAACCGGGGCGCGGAGCCGGTGACCGTGGAGCAGGCCGCTGCTGCGGCGTGGGCACTGCCGCCTGGCCACTACACCCTGAACTACCTCACTGGGCGCTGGGCAGGAGAGTGGACGCTGACCCAAGAGCCTGTCCTTCCGGGAGCGCGAGTGATCGAGAGCCGGCGTGGCACGACCGGGCACCAGGCTAACCCCTGGTTCGCCATTCAGGCCGGCGAGGCAAACGAGGACCACGGGGAAGTCTGGTTTGGAGCGCTTGCTTGGAGCGGGTCGTGGCGCATCACGGTGGAACAGGACCAGTTGGACGAGGTGCGCGTAACCGGCGGCTTCAATCCCTTCGATTTCGGCTACGTGCTGCATCCAGGCGAAAAGCTGGAAACACCGATTTTTTATGGCGGATACGCGCCCAACGGGCTGGGCGGAGCTTCGCGCCTGCTGCATGGCTTTGAGCTCAAACACGTTTTGCCGCGCACCGAAAAGACGACTGGAGCAGCCGCGCCAGGGCCACGGCCGGTCATCTACAACTCCTGGGAAGCCACGGAAATGAATGTGACCGAGCCCGGACAGGAGGCTCTGGCTGAGAAGGCAGCCGCCTTGGGCATCGACCGTTTTGTGATGGACGATGGCTGGTTTGGCCAGCGCAAGACAGACCACGCCGGCCTGGGCGACTGGTATGTGAACCAGGAGAAGTTTCCCTATGGGCTGAAGCCGCTGATCGACAAGGTTCACTCCCTGGGGATGGATTTTGGGCTTTGGGTCGAACCGGAGATGGTGAATCCTGACTCGGACCTTTACCGCAAGCATCCGGATTGGGTGCTGAATTTTCCTGGGCGCCCGCGCAGCGAGGAACGCACGCAACTTGTTTTGAATTTGGCACGGACGGATGTACAAGACTATGTGCTGGGCTTCCTGGATAAGCTGCTGACGGAGAACGATATCTCATTCTTGAAGTGGGATTACAACCGCAACTGGAGCGAGCCGGGATGGGACCAGCTACCCGCGGGCGAGCAGAAGAAGGTCTACGTCGAGTTCACGCGCAATCTGTACGGGATTCTGGCCGAACTGCGCAAAAGGCACCCCAATGTAGAGATCGAGTCTTGCTCCGGTGGCGGGGGCCGCGTGGACTTGGGAATTCTGCGCTATGTGGACGAGGTGTGGCCCTCGGACAACACCGATCCCTTTGACCGGCTGACGCTCCAGGACGGCTTTACCTACGCCTATACGCCACAGATCATGATGGCCTGGGTCACGGACTCGCCACACTGGCTCAACCACCGAAGCACATCGCTCGCCTATCGGATGCTTAGCTCGATGCAGGGTTCACTGGGCATCGGTGCGGACATCGGCAAATGGAGCGTCGAGGATGCGGCCACAGCCAAGCGGCTCATCGCCGCCTACCACCAGGTGCAGCCGACGATTGTGCGGGGCGACCTTTACCGGCTGATTTCGCCGCGCGAGGGCAGCGAGTTCTCAGCCACCGAGACGGTAAATCATGACCGGAGCCAGTCGATCGTCTTTACCTTTATCCATTCCACGCAGAAGGAGCGCGGCTTCCCGATCCTAAAGCTGAAGGGGTTGGACCCCGAGGCGGAGTACGCTTTGACGGCTATCGAGGGCAAGGCGAGCGCGGCAACGCCGGGCGTAGCCAGCGGAGCGTGGTGGATGAACCATGGTCTGGAGATGGATGCGGAGTTCCGCGGAGATTTTCAGGCGGCGGCCTTCCGGTTAGACAAAAAATAACGCGGCCGAGCCTCCGAACCCAAATCGGAATTGAGACCCCAGGCAGCGGTCGTTGGCCATGGCGTCACAAAGAGGCCGCAGAATCCCTGCCTGCGCACTGGGGACTTCTTTCAACTGGGGTGGAGAGGATAGTCTATTGAGGTAGCGATTCAAAAAGACGGCGCCGGCTCCGGGGCATCTCCCAGAGGCAGAAGGCTGCCGCAGCACGGTTTGAGGAGAGTATCGCGTTGAAGAGGAATCTTTTGCTTACGCTTTTGGCCGTCGTTCCGGCCGCGCTTATGCCCCTGGCGGCCATTTGTCAGGATAGCCAATCCGGAGAAGTGGCCCCCGCCGAGCGGCCTGAAGTCTCCTATAAATACGACGTTTACGCAGGCTACGCTTATACCACCCTTGATCAGTTGAATGCGTCGCGCAACGGCCTGCAGGGTGGGACCGTCGCGGTTACTCGCAATTTTGGAAAATACTTTGGCGTTCAGGCCGAAGGCGGCATTTACAAGTACCCATATGACGCGACCAATCCAGGCAACCCGTCGGTCACGTCGGTGCTGTTTGGGCCGGTGTTGCACGCGGAACTCTTTAGAGGCTACAGCGCGCTGATCTACGGGCTCCTGGGCGGCGAGCATACGGGTGGCGAGAGTATGAGCCCCAGTGTCTCCCTGGCCGGGGGCGTCGGCGGCGGCCTGGAGTACAAACTGAGCCAACACTTTGCCATGCGCGCCGTGGGCGAGGACGTTGCGGCTTCGTTTACCTTTGCCGGGGGAAATTCGCCGCTCTCGGGACTTTCGCCGCACAGAGCGTGGGATCCGCGCGCGGCCTTCGGTGTTGTTTACAAGTTCTAGGGCGCTGCAAGCGTAAAGGAAGAAGACAGCAGCAAGAAGCGGATCGGCAGACCCGCAGATTCCTGCGGAGCGCTCGAATGCTCCCGGAAATGCCCGCCGTGAAGCGGGTTTGACTTGCGTCATTTCCGGCATCTTGCGCGGCAACCGAAGCGCACTCTGCTCCGTGCATAATCAGTGTGAATGTCAGGATGACTTCGATGGAAACAGGTTTCAGACTATCGCTCAACCGGCTGCGCAACAAGCCTCTCTTCAGCAAGGCGCCTGCGGCCAAAAAGACGGAGCAGCTCTTTCTCGCCCCCGAGTTCTCTGAAGATGTTCTGAAGGCCGTCCGGCTTATCTCAACCTGCATGCATCTGAAGGCAAACGATAAGTCGCGCCTGGTCTGGCAGTCGGAGTGCAATGCCACTTCGTTTGTCGAGTACGATGCCCTGCTGCCGCTTTTCTCCAAGATGAAGAAGCCTAAAAAAATCCTGGAGATCGGCGCGGGGCTGGGGCGTTCGGCGGTGGTGTTCAGCAAGAAGCAGGTCTGGGAAGCGGACGCCAGCATCCATCTCTACGATACAAACGGCTCAAGCACAAAGTACAAGCAAAAGCACTACGACCGTCCGCCGAAGTGGCCGGATGTCTCTTCGTTCTGCGGGAATCTGGAGTTACTTGACCGGATTCTGAAGTACAACGAACTTGCCAATTACAAGATATTCGACGCCGCGCAAATTGAGTTAAAGACACTGCCCGGACCCTACGATATAATTTATGGGTTTTATAGCATCGGTTTTCATTGGTCGCTGGAGCACTATCTTGACGATATCGATCCGCTGATGGGACCGGAGACGGTTCTGATATGTACATTGAACAAGCACTTCGAGCCGTTCAAGAGGCTGGAGAATTACTCGGCGCGCGTACTGGAAGCCGCGGGAACCAAGAAGGGCGCGCGGCCGCTAAGCTACCTGGCGCTGAGCAAAAGCGCGCTGCCCGAGGTGGGGCTTTCGGTGGGTGAAGCTTACCCTGGATGAGCTAAATAGCTGATTTGGAACGGGTCCCGCTTCAGGATCGTGTGTTTCGCAGTGACAAGACTCCGAACTGAGACCTGGAGAGCCCTTCATTCTCGTCTGGCGCTTGCGCTGGCCTTTGATATATGGCATGGTATATATCACCAGGAGGGACGATGGCACAGGTGGATAAAGCGCGTGTCTTTATGACTGGCCGAAGCCAGGCTGTGCGGATTCCGGCCGAGTACAGGTTTACCGCAAAAGAGGTCTATATTCGCCGCGACCCGCAGAGCGGAGACGTGATTCTCTCCCAGGCACCAGGTAGCTGGGACGAGGTTTACGCCGCGCTCGACAAGGCGGAATTCCCTGACGACTTTCTTGCCGACCGCAGCCAGGGTCCGGCGCAAGAGCGCGACGAGCTATGAGCCAGCTCTACATGCTTGACACCAATACCGTCAGCTACATCGTCAAAGGCAAGTCGCCCGCTGCCCGCGCCAGGCTGGCAGGATTGGGAAGCGACGAATCCGCGTGCATCTCCATCGTGACGGAGTTCGAGCTTGAGTTTGGCCTTGCCAAGAACCCCAACGCTGCAAAACTCCGCCATGCACTGCGCTGGTTTCTGGCCAGGATTCAGGTTTTGCCGCTTGGGTCGGGGGAGGCTCGCGCCTACGGGCAACTGCGGGTGCAACAGGAGGCAGCAGGACGACCGCTGGAGAGCAAGGATAAGCTGATCGCGGCACACGCGATTGCCGCGGGAGCGATTCTCGTCACCGGCGACAAGGTCTTCAGCAATGCGCCGGGGCTGATGAGAGAGAATTGGGCGACCGATTTGGCGGGGTGAATGTACAGCGACCAGTCGCTGGGGACTCTGGATTCGCTCCGGCCTCTCAGGATGACAGCATCCGATCTGAATCAATCGATCGAAGTCGCCTCCAGCTAGCAGCTAAAAGCTGGTAGCCGGAGGCTGCCTTTCGTTACCGGTTCTTGGCCGCTTCTTCTGCGGTGATGGGATCGAGGAAGGGCATGGCGGCGCGGAGCTTCTTGCCGACAATCTCGACCGGATGCTTGGCTTCGGCTTCGCGGAAGGCCATGAATTCCTTGCGGCCGGAGTTCTGGTCGGCGAGGAAGCGCTTGGCAAAGCTGCCGTCCTGGATTTCGGTAAGGATCTGCTTCATTGCTTTGCGGCTCTCGTCGTTGATGACGCGCGGACCGCTGACGTAGTCGCCCCACTCGGCGGTGTCGGAGATGGAGTAGCGCATGTAGCCCAGGCCGCCGCGATAGATGAGATCGACGATCAGCTTGAGTTCGTGCATACACTCGAAGTAGGCGCTCTCGGGCTGGTAGCCAGCTTCAACCAGGGTCTCAAAGCCTGCCTTGATGAGCGCGCTGACGCCGCCGCACAGCACGGACTGCTCGCCGAAGAGATCGGTTTCGGTTTCTTCTTTGAACGTCGTTTCAAGAACTCCGGCCCTGGTAGCGCCGATGCCCTTGAGATAGCTGAGATTGAGTGCGTGCGCCTTGCCGGTCGCGTCCTGGTGAACGGCGATGAGGCCGGGGATGCCGCCGCCTTCAATAAAGACTTCGCGGACGCGATGTCCGGGGCCCTTGGGCGCGGCCATGCCCACATCGATGCCTGCCGCGGGGACGATGGTCTTGTAATGGATGTTAAATCCGTGGGCGAACATCAGCATTTTGCCGGCGGTGAGGTTGGGGCCAATCTCTTCGGCATACACCTTGGCCGCGGTCTGGTCGGGAACCAGGACCATCACCACGTCGGCCCACTTGGTGACTTCGGCCACCGTACCCACTTCAAGTCCTGCTTTTTGCGCCTTGGCGATGGACTTGGAATTCGGCGCCAGGCCCACCTTTACTTGAACGCCAGAGTCCTTGAGGTTAAGAGCGTGGGCATGTCCCTGGGAGCCGTAGCCGATGATGGCCACCTTCTTAGCCTGAATGAGGGAGAGGTCGGCATCGTGATCGTAATAAGTCGTAGCCATGTTTTTTCTCGTTTTCCTTTTGGTGCGCGGTTGAATGTTGGTTCGGAGCGAGCTAGCCGGGCTTCACTCCGCTATACTCCGCTCTTCAACAATGGTGTGAGCCGGTTTGAAGACGCTGTTTACAAGAGCAGCGAGCAAGCCCCGCTTTGCGGGATAGCAAGCCAGCAAGTCAGCGGCATGGCGCCAGGGGCGGTGCATATCAAATTTGTCCGGAGCCATTCAAAGCTTCTTGACTTAGATTACTCCGGCTCGATGGCCACTGTTTCTTGAAAAGACTCAGCAAGGTTTTCGTCCGGCTCTGACTCGCTGGCGCCCATAGCCTTAAGAACATTTGACGTGTGATGGCCGCGCCGCATGGTCATCTTGCCGCTGCGGCAGACCTCAAGCACGCGCTCCTCGCCTTCGTTGAGCACCTGGATGAGTCCTTCAATCTTGCTTTCGACGCCCGTAATCTCGATCATAAGCGATTCTGGCGCCAGGTCCACGATGCGGGCACGAAAGACCTCAACCAGCTCGAAGATGCCAGAGCGGTTGGGCGGCGTGGCGGCAACCTTGATGAGCGCCAGCTCGCGAGTTACCGCCGGGTCTTTGGCGATGTCGTCCACATCCACGACGTTCTCCAGTTTAAACAGGCTGGCGCGGATGCGATGGCCGGCCTCAGCGGATGCGTCACAAACCAGTGTCAGCCGCGAGAAGCCCAAGCGCTCGCTGCGGCCCACGGTGAGCGAGGCAATGTTGATGTTGAGGCGGCGGAAGAGCGAGGCCACGCGCGTAAGCACGCCGGGCTTGTCTTCAACGTAAGCGACGAATGTGTGCAGCATGATGGGTCTCTCCAAGTGACTGAGTGATTGAGTGAACGAGTGAAAGGGTGAATAAGTGAAAGGCTGAGAGCTTGATTACTTCTTCACTACTTCACTTTTTCACTTCTTCACTTATTCACTCTTTCACCTCTTCACTGTCCTATTTGTCGTCCGGCGATTCCTCGATGGGGTTCTTGCCGGGACGGCGAATCATCTCGTGCAGCGCGCTTCCGGCGGGAATCATGGGGTAGACCGACTCTTCCTTTTCCACAATGAAGTTGAGCAGGAATGTGCCGGGCGCCGAGCGTGCTTCATCAACGGCCGGGGCCACTTCGGCGCGGGTCCGCACGGCGAGGCCCTTGATGCCGTGCGCGTCGGCCAGTTTAACAAAGTCGGGACTGATCAGCGGAGTCGCTTCGTAGTTGCGCTCATAAAAGAATTCCTGCCACTGTCGCACCATGCCCAGGTAGCCGTTGTTGATGATGGCGATGTTGATCTTGATGCCTTCCTGGGCAATGGTTGAAAGTTCGGCCGCGGTCATCTGGAAACCACCATCGCCGGCTACCACCCATACTTCCTTGTCGGGGCAAGCGAACTTGGCGCCGATGGCCGCGGGGAGCGCAAAGCCCATGGTTCCCAAACCGCCGGAGGTGATAAGCGTGCGCGGCTGCTCGTGATGAAAATACTGCGCCTCCCACATCTGGTGTTGACCAACGTCGGTAACCACGATGGCGTCGCCGTGCGTGATGCGCCAAATGTCGTGGATGACGTGGGCCGCATAGAGATGGCCGGAGTCGGGCAGATTCTTGATATCGTGCACGGCGACAGCGCCTTTGCTGGCATTGATGCTCTTGAGCCAGGCTGAGCCATCGCGGCCGGA
>Ga0181520_10011028_pt1 | contig 11959 bp, 9 predicted proteins | sample PEATcosm2014_Bin_29_FD_132451 | JGI IMG/M metagenome (GOLD analysis project Ga0181520, IMG submission 132451) | Peatland microbial communities from MTU Mesocosm Facility, Houghton, MI, USA - PEATcosm2014_Bin02_30_metaG | ecosystem: Environmental > Terrestrial > Soil > Wetlands > Peat | place...
GAAATCACCGAGGCCAGCGAGGTGGTCTTCAGCAGGGTGATGAACTCGTTCACCGTGGGCGGCACCGCGACGCGCAGGCATTGCGGCAGGACGACGAGAAAGAACGCCTGCACGCGAGTCAGCCCCAGCGCGGCGGCGGCGGCGCGCTGGCCGTCGTCCACCGCCAGCAGCGCGGCGCGGTTGATCTCCGACTGGTAGGCGGTCTCGTTCAGGCTGAGCGCCAGCCAGGCCGCCAGGAACGGCGTAAACCAGTCGTCGCGGAAGGCCGGAATCAGCTGCGGCAAGGCGTTCCAGACGAACAGCAGCAGCAACAGCACCGGGGTGCCGCGGAAGAACCACACATAGCCCTGCGCCGCGACCCGCAGGCCGCGGCGAGGCGAGGCGGACATCAGGGCCACCACCAGACCCAGTCCGATGCCGACCGCATGGGAGGCCACGCTGAGCGCGATGGTGATCAGCGCGCCATCCAGGAACGGCCAGGAGAACAGCGCGTCGCAGAACAGGCCGGTGTCGAACTCCACGAGGGCCTATTCCGGCCAGGTCAGCGCGGCGCTGGCGTCGCTGGCGGGAAGGTGCCACTTGGCGGCGAGGCGGGTCAGCGTGCCGTCGGCCCGCAGCGCCTCGATGTCGGCCTTCACCAGCTTGTAGTCGGCCGGGCTCTTGGCGAAGAAGATGCCGAACTCGTCGGTGGCCGGGTAGACGTAGGCGACGGCGAACTGGCCGGCCTGCGCCACCGCCCGGTAGGCGGCCTCGGTGTCCTGGGTGATGACCGCCGCGGCGCGCCCGGTGGTGAGTTGCTGCACCGCGTCCGCGCCGCCCGGATAGGACTGGATGGTCAGGCCGGGCTGCCCCTTCGCCTTGAGCGCGTCATCCAGCGCGTGCAGGCGCTTTTCGTAGACCGTGCCGGCCTGGACACTGACCACCTTGCCCGACAGGTCCTCGGGTTTGGCGATGCCCTTGGTTTTCGCGCTGACCAGGAGGACCTGGCTGGTGGCGATGTAGGGCACGCCCTGGAAGTGGGCGAGGCGTTCCGGGGTGATGAAGGCGCCGCTCATCATCATGTTGCAGCGTTTCGCGTCCAGCCCGGGCATCAGGCCGGTGAAGTCCATGCTGATGATGCGCAGCCCAACGCCCCAGCGCTTGGCGAGCGCGGCGGCGAGGTCGAGGTCGAAGCCGACGGGCTGCTTGTCCCCGGGGTGCTGGAAGAACTCCATCGGCGCGTAGGTCGGGTCGGTGCACAGGGTCAGCGTGCCGCCGGTGACGAACGAGGGCGCGGCGGCCTGGACCGGTGCCGCGGCGAGCGCAAGGACGGCGAAAGCGGGCAGGCAGGCGAGGGACAGGCGCATAGGGTCGGACTCCCTTGTTTGTCATGGCAACGAAGCATGACCGATGCCACGGCGGGCCGGAAGGGCGCGCCGCTAGGTTTCGCGGTAGGTGTGTTCGCGGCCGCGCATCGCCCAGGTGGCCGCCACGGTCACCAGATTGGCGGCGATCAGGTACCAGGCCGGCGACATCGGGTTGCCCGTGGTGCCGATCAGCCAGGTGAACACCACCTGCGCGGTGCCGCCGAAGATCGCCACGCCGAGGGCATAGCCGACCGACAGGCCGGTGGTGCGGATGCCGGGCGGGAAGCAGGCCGGGATCAGGACGATCGTCACCCCGAGGGAAAAGGAGTGCAGCGTCATGAAGGCGCCAACGATGCCGAGGAAGACCGCCGGGGAGGGATAAGCGTTCATCAGCAGCAGCACCGGCCAGACCAGGGCGATCAGCAGCAGGCGGGGCAGGATCATCACCGCCCAGCGGTTGAAGCGGTCGGCCACCAGGCCGCCAGCCACCGCGGCGATGCTGCCGGTGACGCCGTAGGCGAAGCTGGCGGCCAGCGCCGCCGAGGGCGGCAGGTGCAGCACGGTCAGCCCGTAGGTCGGCATGTAGTTGAAGAAATACTGGGTGATCGTGCCGCCCGAGATCACCAGGATGACGAGCAGCAGGGTGCCCTTGTGGCGCGCCAGCAGGTCCGCCAGCACGCCGCGCATGGAGTGATGGGCCTGGCCGAAGTCGAGCGTCTCGTTCAGCCCGGCGCGGATGTAGAGACCGACCGGCAGGATCGCCAGGCCGAGCAGGAAGGGTATCCGCCAGCCCCAGCCCTGCAGGCTCGCCGGCGACAGCAGCGAGCCGAGGGTGACGCCGACGACGCCGGCGGTCAGCGCCGACATCGACTGGCTGGACGCCTGCCAACTGCCGAAGAAGGACCGGCGCGCGCGCGGCGCGGTCTCCAGCAGGTAGGTGGTGGCCGGTCCCATCTCGCCGCCGGTGGAGAAGCCCTGCACCATGCGCGCCAGCACCAGCAGGATGGGCGCGGCGATGCCGATGGTGGCGTAGGTCGGCAGCACCCCGATGGCGCCGCAGGACAGGGCCATCAGGGTGATGGTCAGCGTCAGCGCCGGCTTGCGGCCGTAGCGGTCGGCATAGGCGCCGATCACCAGGCCGCCGAGCGGGCGGGTGAAGAAGCCGACGCCGAAGGTGGCGACCGAGAGCAGCAGGCTCGTGTAGGGGTTGCCGGTGGGAAAGAAGGCGCGGCCGAGATAGACGGCGTAGGCGGCGTAAATGGCGAAATCGTAGAATTCCAGCGCGTTGCCGATGACCGCGGCGGCGACCACCCCGGGACGGGGGGCGGGGCGGGCAACCACGGGTTGGGTCGGCAAAGGGGGGCGTGGCGTGGCAGCGGACATGCACTCTCACCGGGCTGGCCGCCGTCCTCGTTGCGGAACAGCAGCGTCGGACCGTAACCCGGCACCCCGCCCCCGGCAACCGGTCTGAGTATTTTCCGAGTCTGCCGGACCGGCACGACAAACCTGTAGGTACAGCAATGAACCCAGGCAAAGGCAGACAACAAATGAACAATATCCGGGCGATCGTCGTGGCGACGGCGCTTGCCGCGGCCGGCGTGGTTGCGGCGAGTCCGTTCGATCGCGCCAACGCGGCGGCGACGGAACTCAACCGGGACTCCGATCAGGCCCTGCAGATGCTTTACCGGACCAGCCCCGCCGCGGTGGCGCTGTCACAGAAGGCGTCGGCCATTTTGATCTTCCCCAACATCGTCAAGGCCGGACTGTTCTTCGGCGGGGCGTACGGCGAAGGCGAGATGGTGCAGGGAACGAACACCGACAGCTACTATAATTCCGTCACCGCATCGTGGGGCTTGCAGGCCGGCGCGCAGTCATACGGATACGTTGTGTTTCTGATGAACAGCGAGGCCGTGAGCTACGTCCATGCCACCCACGGATGGGAAATCGGCGTCGGGCCGACGGTCGTCATCGTGGACGAGGGCGTGGCCAGGAACCTGTCCACCTCGACGCTGAAAAATGACGCCTACGCCTTCATTTTCGATCAGAAAGGGCTGATGGCCGGGGTCAGCATCGAGGGCACGAAGATTTCCAGAATTAACCCCTGATCGAAGACACATGGGCTGAGAGCATGATCGTTTCGCCTGTGGGAGCGATCATACTCTAATCTTGCTTCCGGTCGGGCCGGTTCCGCCAGCTATACGGGAAATGCCGGCTCATGGTTTCTCTGGCCGAGTTTATTTACTTGGAAAGGAAACGCAATGACCACCGCTTCCACCGACTTCGTCTGGTCTGGCGGAAACACGACCGTCACCAACAGCCAGAACGGCGTCACCATCATCGGCGCCAACGGCAATATCAGCGTCACTGCCCCGGGCAGCGACAACACGATCAGCCTGGGCAACGGCAACGATAGTGTGCAAGCCGGCGCCGGAAGCGACGACAGTATCACCGTTGGCAACGGCAACGACACGATCCAGGTCACTGGCAGCAACAATGTGATCACTGTGGGCAACGGCCGCGATACCGTCCTGACGGCGACCGCCAACTACGATTGGATCACGTGCGGCAGCGGCGATGACACGGTGCAGGCCGGTGGCAGTTACAGCACCATCACTCTCGGCGCGGGCAACAACATTCTCAATGGCGGCAGCGGCAGCGGCGACACGATCACCGCCGGCGATGGCAACCAGACCATCGCTATCAGCGGCGACGGCAACACGATCACGACGGGCAAGGGCAACAGCAGCATCAATGGCGGCAGCGGCAGGGGCGACACGATCACCGCCGGCGATGGCAACCAGACCATCGCGATCAGCGGCGACGGCAACACGATCACGACGGGCAACGGCCTGCAATCGGTGACCGCGATGGGCGCGGGCAATACCGTCACGATCGGCGATACACCGGCCTCGCAGAACACCGGCGGTTGCGGTGGCGGGCAGTCCTCGGGATCCTCTGGCACATGCGGGCAATCCGGCGACGACGGCCAGAACCAGCAGGGCGGGTATGGCTGTGGATCCGGGGGCACGGACAATGGCGGCTCCTGCGGGGGCGGCACGTCCGACGGATGCGGCCCGGGTAATGGCTTCCAAGGTGGTTGTTCCAACAACGCTCCCACCCCACCCACCGCGCCTACCCCGCCCAGCGGCAACGACGATGATGGCAGCCAGGTCAACGTGGGCGCATCCTCCACGGTGTACGCCGGCGATGGCGAGAACACGATCATGGTAACCGGCGACAGCAGCACGGTGTTCGACGGCAACGGCGACAACACGATTGTGGTAACCGGCGACAGCAGCACGGTGTTCGACGGCAACGGCAACGATGAAATCTTCATGCTGGCGGGTACCACCACCGGGAGTAACACGGCATTTCTCGGCAATGGCACCAATCTCGTGGTCCTCACGGGACAGGACACCGTGCTCGAAGGGACCGGAACCGACACGATTTGGGGCGGCTCGGGCGCCGACACCTTCGTTTCCGCGGCCGGCGGCGGCAGCTCGACGATCTATGGCTTCAACGCCTCGGACCAGCTCGACCTGTCATTCATTCTCGCGGGACTGACACTCACGCCGACCGATGCCGGCCTTGCCGGGATCGTCTCCGTCAGCGAGCAGGCGGACTATCGCTACGGGTCGTCCGGCGAGGACACGCTGCTGAAGGTCGTGGGCACCGGCGGCACTGCGAACATCGCGCTGATAGGCTACAATGCCGGCGGGCTGTCCGGCCTGCTGGCGCATAATAACCTGGTTCTGCCAAGCTGAGAGGCGGCGGCGTCGAGCGCGGGCGAAGGCGTGTCGCTGCCGTCGACCGGGCCCTCGGTCACGTCCGGCGTCAGGTCGAGAACGGGCACGTCGAGCACCAGCAGGTTCTTCGCGCCGTCGGTAACCTGCCCTTTGACGAGGGCAGGCCCACCACTACATGCGCGGCGTGCTGGCGGACATGCTGGCCCGCCGACGCGCCTTCACGCCTCCAGCAACGCGGCGTGCAGGGCGTTCCAGCTGGCCGCGTCGGGGGCGCAGATCAGCCCGCCCGTGGTGACCGTGGGGCTATAGGGGCGGCCGTCGAACTGGGCGGCGTAGCCGCCGGCCTCGCGGTGCAGCAGCCAGCCCGGCGCGTGGTCCCATGGCCACAGCCGGTTGAACAGCACGAAGTGGCAGTGGCCGCCCGCCAGCAGCCGGTATTCGTGGCCGGCGCAGCGGTAGTCCCAGCAGGACGCCAGCCGCGGCAGGTTGCGGCAGACCGTGGCGCGCGGCCCGGGCGGCAGGTAGCGCCAGGAAACGATGCCGGTCATCGCCGCCACCGCCGCCGGCGCGGCGACGCGCAGGTCCTGGCGGTGCCCATCCGGGGATTCGGTCCAGGCCCCCTCCCCGCGCAGCGCCAGGGCGCTGTCGTTGCCCATCGGGTCGTGAATCACCGCCCCCACCACCTCGCCGCGCACGATCGCCGCCGCCATCGTGGCGAACAGCGGCACGCCGGCGGCGAAATTCGCGGTGCCGTCGACCGGATCGACGACGAAGGCCAAGTCCGCCGCGCCCAACCCGCCGAGCAGCGCGGGATCGGCGGCGGTGGCCTCCTCGCCGACCACCAGCGCACCCGGGAAGGCGCGGCGCAGGGCCGCCGAAATGGCGCGCTCGGCAGCCTCGTCGGCGGCGGTGACGAGGTCGAGCGGGCCGGTTTTCGCGCGCACGTCGGCGGCGGCCAGGTGGCGGAAGCGCGGCAGGATCTCGGCCCGCGCGGCGTCGCGCAACGCCGCGTCGACGACGGCGAGATCGGCTGAGTTGAACAACGTCACCGCGGCTGGTCCGGGCGCTCGAAGCGGGCCCGATCGGCGGACAGCAGGCGCACCTTGACGCGGATCGCCGCCTCGTCGTCGGCACGGTCGATCACCTCGCCGTGCTGGTAGAGCCAGGCGAGCCGCGCGCCGTCGGTGGGCGGAATCGCGTAGTCGGCGACCTCCATGCCGGCGGCGATGCGCTCGTCGATCGCCTCGCGCAGCGCGGCCAGCCCCTCGCCGGTGATGGCGGAGGCCGCCACCATGCCGGGGCGGACCGGCACGTTGGCGATGCCGCCCAGCAGGTCGGCCTTGTTCAGCACCTCCAGGGTGCGCGCGGGCCAGGATTCCTCCATCGTGCCGTCGGCCACCATGCCGTCCAGCACCGCCACCACGTCGGCGCGCTGGGCGGCCTGGTCCGGGTGGGACGCATCGCGCACGTGCAGGATGACGTCGGCCTCGGACACTTCCTCCAGCGTGGCGCGGAAGGCGGCCACCAGCTCGGTGGGCAGCTCGCTGATGAAGCCGACCGTGTCGGACAGGATGGCGCGCCGACCGGAAGGCAGGCGGAGTGCGCGCATGGTCGGGTCGAGGGTGGCGAAAAGCTGGTCGCGGACGATCACCTCGGCGCCGGTCATGGCGTTGAACAGGGTCGATTTGCCCGCGTTCGTGTAGCCGACCAGCGCGACCACGGGAAACGGCACGCGGCGCCGGGCCGTCCGATGCAGGCCGCGGGTGCGGCGCACCTGCTCCAGCTCGCGCTTGAGGCGGACGATGCGGTCGCCGATCAGCCGGCGGTCGGCCTCGATCTGGGTCTCGCCGGGGCCGCCCAGGAAGCCGAAGCCGCCGCGCTGGCGCTCCAGATGGGTCCAGGAACGCACCAGCCGGGAGCGCTGGTATTCCAGATGCGCCAGCTCGACCTGCAAGGCGCCCTCCTTGGTCACCGCGCGCTCGCCGAAAATGTCGAGAATCAGGCCGGTACGGTCGATGACCTTGCAGTGCCAGGAAGTTTCCAGATTGCGCTGCTGCACCGGGGAGAGCTGCGCGTCGACGATGACGACGACGACCCGCTCGGCGGCCAGCGCCTGCCCCTGGGTCTCGATCTGGCCCTCGCCCAGCAGGCTGGCGGGGCGGCGGGCGCGCAGCGGCAGGATGGCGCTGTGCACCACCACCAGGCCGATCGAGGCGGCGAGCCCGACCGCCTCAGCCAGCCGCGCCTCGGCGGCACGCGAGGCGTCGGCGCTGGCGGGCGGCTTCTCCCAGGGCAGGATGACGGCGGCGCGAGTCGGCACCGCCGTCCCGGTTTGCCGGGGCTCACTCGTCACGGGCAGGGACGCTCTCCCGCGGCGGGATGGTCAGGGTCGTCGGCGAGGCTTCCCTGGGGCCGTCGAACAACTGGATGGGGGCGCCCGGCATGACCGTGCTGATGGCGTGCTTGTAGACGAGCTGGGTGTGCCCGTCCCGGCGCAGCAGCACGGAAAAGTTGTCGAACCAGGTGATGATGCCCTGCAGCTTGACACCGTTCACCAGGAAGACGGTGACAGGGGTCTTGTTCTTGCGCACATGGTTCAGAAACACGTCCTGAACGTTCTGCGATTTTTCGTTGGCCACGACGCAATCCTTCTTCTTCTTGCTGGTCCCGGACAACGCCGGGGCCGGGTTCAGTCATCGCCGCGGGCGTGGTACGGCCGCGCGCAACGACCCAAATGACGGCTGAAAATGCCCGCGTCCGCGCATGGAACCATGGCGCCGGCGCATCAACATCTCCAACCCCGCAGGTCCGGGAACACCCCGCGACCCTGCAAGCCAGCCACGCCTTCGTCATCAAGCGTGTTCCCGGACCACTGCCGTGAGGCCGGCAGCGCGGGTGACCCTGATGTGCAAAGCCGCATTCCGCTTCCATACCAGACGTCGGGCGCGTTTGGCACTTGGCTGATTGCCGGCGCATGCCTGATCGGCGCCGGCGACGGAGCGGAAATGGGGTGCCCGGACCCCACCTGCCACCCGCCACATCCCTGCATTGTTGCCAATCGCGCGACCGCTTGATCTAAATCAACGAACCCGCCGGCCAAAAACATCAGTTTCCCGGCAAGATTTCTAGGCGAACTGACCCCCGCATGCCCGGCATCGTGGCGACGAGAACCAAGGCTCCTGCCCGGCGCGACCCCCCCTGGGAAACCCGTGTTAATCTGCCAAGACCGCCGGCGCGAGCCGCGAGGAGAACTCCATGGCCCCCGATAAAAGCCTGATCCTGGTGCTCAACAGCGGCTCGTCGTCGCTCAAATTCGCAGTCCAGGACGTCGCCCGGCGCGAGCCCCTGCTGTCCGGCCTGGCCGAGCGGCTCGGCGGCACGGAGCCGGTGGTCACCTTCAAGGACGCCCAGGGCAAGCGCGCCCAGCCGCTCGCCGCGGCCGATCACGGCGCGGCGCTGGACGCCGTGCTGGCCGAGTTGGCCGCCCGCGGCTGGATCGATGGGCTGGCCGCGATCGGCCATCGCGTGGTGCATGGCGGCGAGCGGTTCACCGGGGCGGCGCTGATCACCCCCGAGGTGATCGCCGGCATCGAGGCGTGCAACATGCTGGCGCCGCTGCACAATCCGCCGGCGCTGCTGGGCATCCGGGTGGCCCTCGCGCGGCTGCCCGGGATTCCCCAGGCCGCGGTGTTCGACACCGCGTTTCACCAGACCATGCCGGCCGAGGCCTATTTCTATGCGCTGCCGATGGCGCAGTACCGCGACTGGGGCGTGCGGCGCTACGGCTTCCACGGCACCAGCCACCGGTTCGTTGCGCGGGAGACGGTGGCGATGCTCGGCCTCGACCCCGCCGACCATGGCCTGGTGACCGCGCATCTCGGCAATGGCGCCTCGGCGACCGCGGTGCAGGACGGGCATTGCGTGGATACCAGCATGGGCATGACCCCGCTGGAGGGGCTGGTGATGGGCACGCGCACCGGCGACATCGATGCCGGCGCGGTGATGTACATGATGCGTGCCGAGGGCCTCGGCGTCGACGAGATGGATACCATGCTGAACAAGCACAGCGGCCTGCTCGGCCTGTCGGAGCTGTCGAACGACTGCCGCGAGCTGGAAGCGGCGGCCGCCGACGGCCACGCCGGGGCGAAGCTGGCGCTGGAGGTGTTCGCCCACCGGCTGGCGCGCACCATCGGCGCCCTGGCGATGGGCCTGCGCCGGCTCGATGTGGTCGTGTTCACCGGCGGCATCGGCGAGAATTCGTCGCGGGTGCGGGAGATGACGCTGGCGCGGCTGCGCCCGTTCGGCATGGCGTTGGATAGTGCCGCCAACGAGCGCATGATCCGCGGCGCGGGGGGAGTGATCACCGTCGCCGGCGCGACCCCGTGCGCCGCCGTGGTGGCCACCAACGAGGAATGGATGATCGCCTGCGACACCGCCGAGGTGGCCCGCCGGGCCGCTGGCACTCTGGTGGAGGCCTCCTGACATGGACCGCTCCGCGCAAGTTTTCTTCCTGGCGCCGGTTTCCCGCGAATCCGGGTTGACCTCGATGGCGCTCGGCCTGGTGCAGGCCCTGCTCCGCGATCATGTCGCGGTCGGCTACATCAAGCCGATCACGCAGCCGGCCCATCGCGGCACCGACGACCTGTCCGCCCATTTCGCCCGCCTGCTGCTGCGCCTCGAGGTGCCCGAGCCCGTCCCCTTCGAGGAGGCCGAGAAACGGGTGCGCGCGGGCGAGCTCGATGCCCTGCTGGAGGACCTGGTCGCCGCCGTCGAGACGGCCGGCGTCGGGTGCGACGCGGTGGTGGTCGAGGGGCTGATCCCGGACGCCGGGTTGCAGATCGCCTCCCAGCTCAATGCCGCCATGGCGCGCTCCTTCGCCGCCTCGCTGGTGCCGGTGCTGGGCGGTGACGGGCACGGCGAGGCCGAGCTTGCCGCCACCGTCGACCTGGCGCTGCGCCAGTTCGCCGAGGACGACGATCCGCCGCAACTGGCTGGCGTGCTGGTCAATCGCGTCCATCCCGGCGCGACCGCGCCACTCGCCGCGACGCTGCACGGCCTGGGCAGCGAGATGCCGGTGCTCGGCGACGTGCCGTACGAACCCAGCCTCGGCGCCTTGCGCCTGCGCGACGTGTGCGAGGCGCTCGATCTCGGCATCGACCAGGAGGGTGCGCTGGCACGCACCCGCGTGCAGCACTTCCTGATCGCCGGACGCGGCGTCGAGGGACTGATCGACCGGCTGCGTCCCGGCACGCTGGTGGTCACCGCCGGCGAGCGCAGCGACATCGTGCTGGCCATCGGGCTGGGCTATCTCCAGGGTATGCCGCTCGCCGGCCTGCTGCTGACCTGCGACACCCACCTGTCGCCCCAGGTCGCCGCCCTGCTGCGGTCCCCGGACATGGCGAAACTGCCGATCCTGACCACTCCGCTGGACACCTTCGTCACCAGCGTGGCGCTCGCCGGGGTGTCGCGCCACGTCCGCGCCGACGATACCGAGCGCATGGGCCAGGCGATCGCGCACGCCGCCGAGCACATCGACACCACCGCGATGCGCGCCATCATCGGCCACCCGGGTCGGCTGCGCATGCCGCCGCCGGCATTCCGCCACCGCCTGGTGCAGACGGCGCACGCGGCCAACAAGCGCATCGTGCTGCCCGAGGGCGACGAGCCGCGCACCGTGCAGGCCGCCGTGCTGTGCGAGCAGAAGGGCATCGCCCACTGCGTGCTGCTGGGCGAGGCCGACCGCATCCGCCACGTCGCCGAGGTCCAGGGCATCGCGCTACCGAACTCGCTGGAGATCATCGAGCCCGCCGCGGTGCGTACCCGCTTCGTCGCGCCGATGGTCGAGATGCGGCGCGCCAAGGGGCTCACCGAGGCGCAGGCCGAGCAGCAACTGGAAGACAACGTCGTGCTCGGCACCATGATGCTGGCGCTGAACGAGGTCGACGGGCTGGTTTCCGGGGCCGTGCACACCACTGCCAACACCATCCGACCCGCGCTGCAACTGATCCACACCGCGCCCGGCGTGTCGCTGGTGTCGAGCGTGTTCTTCATGCTGATGCCGAACGAGGTGCTGGTCTACGGCGACTGCGCCGTCAACCCGGACCCGACCGCCGAGCAACTGGCCGATATCGCGCTGGCGTCGGCGGACTCGGCGCTGGCTTTCGGCATCGATCCGCGCGTCGCCATGATCTCCTACTCCACCGGCACCTCCGGCGGCGGCGCCGACGTGGACAAGGTGCGCCGGGCGATGGAAATCGCTCACGCCAAGCGCCCGGCGCTGCTGATCGACGGACCGCTGCAGTACGACGCGGCCAGCGTCGAAAGCGTCGGCCGCCAGAAGGCCCCCGACAGCAGCGTCGCCGGTCGCGCCAACGTGTTCATCTTCCCCGACCTCAACACGGGCAACACGACCTACAAGGCGGTGCAGCGCTCGGCTCACGTGATCAGCATCGGCCCGATGCTGCAAGGGCTGCGCAAGCCAGTGAACGACCTTTCCCGCGGGGCGCTGGTGGATGATATCGTCTATACCATCGCGCTGACGGCCATTCAGGCCAGCCAGGCCGCGGCGGCGGCGGTGCGGCCGCTGAAGGTGGCGGAGTAGTCGCGCCGGCTCGCCAACATCAAGGAGATTCAGGGATGTTCATCACCGAAGACTTCCTGCTCGACACCGGGTGGTCGAAGAAGCTGTACCATGAGGTCGCCGCCGAGCTGCCGATCATCGACTATCACGCGCATCTGCCGCCGGCCGACCTCGCGGCGCGCAAGAAGTTCCGCAACATCGCCGAACTGTGGCTGGGCAGCGGCAACTATGGCGACCATTACAAGTGGCGCCTGATGCGGGCCTGCGGCGTTCCCGAGCGGCTGATC
>Ga0181520_10011030_pt1 | contig 11958 bp, 8 predicted proteins | sample PEATcosm2014_Bin_29_FD_132451 | JGI IMG/M metagenome (GOLD analysis project Ga0181520, IMG submission 132451) | Peatland microbial communities from MTU Mesocosm Facility, Houghton, MI, USA - PEATcosm2014_Bin02_30_metaG | ecosystem: Environmental > Terrestrial > Soil > Wetlands > Peat | place...
ACGCCGGTTGAAGTTGATTTCGTTCATGTGAATCCAATCAGTTGATTTTAAAGGGAGCATATCGCTTTGGCTAAAAAAGTCGTCGCACAGGTTAAGTTGCAGATAAAGGGGGGCGCGGCCAATCCCGCACCGCCCGTCGGTCCGGCGCTCGGTCAGCAGGGCGTGAATATCATGGAGTTCTGCAAACAGTTCAACGCCCGGACGAAGGATGCAAACGGGATGGTCACCCCGGTGGTGATTACGGTGTACTCCGACCGTTCGTTTACCTTTATTACAAAAACGCCGCCCACCTCCGTGCTTATTCTCAAGGAGCTGGGAAAGGAAAAAGGATCGAGTGTCCCCAACAAGGATAAAATCGGGATTCTCACCAGGGCCCAGGTGAAGAAAATAGCCGAAATCAAGCTGACGGATCTTAATGCCGCCACCGTAGAGGCGGCCATGAATCTTGTAGCCGGAACCGCCCGCAGCATGGGCGTTACTATTGAAAAATAGAGTCTTGAACGAGAGGCGTCGGGAGACGGATCGACAATGAAACACGGCAAAAAATATAACGCTACCTACCAGAAGGTAGACAAGACAAAAGAGTACCGTCTGGTGGAAGCCATCGAATTCCTGAAGGCGAACACGCAGGTAAAGTTCGACGAAACCGTCGAGGTTGCGGTAGTGCTCGGGATCGACCCGAAGAAAAGCGAGCAGGCGGTACGCGGCTCGGTGGTGCTGCCGCACGGCATCGGGAAAACCGTTCGCGTCCTTGCTTTCGCACAGGGCGAGAAGGAAGTCGAGGCACGGGAAGCCGGGGCCGACCATGTCGGCGCCGATGAGATAGCCAAGAAAATCCAGGAGGGGTGGCTGGAGTTCGATGCCGTGGTGGCGACGCCCGACATGATGAAGGTCGTCGGCCGGCTCGGAAAAGTGCTCGGTACGCGCGGGCTCATGCCCAACCCCAAAACCGGGACGGTTACCATGGAGATCGGCAAGGCGGTCAGGGATTTGAAAAAGGGAAAGGCCGATTTCAAGATTGAGAAAGCCGGTATCCTGCATGCGGCGCTCGGCAAGCTCTCCTTTGAACCGCAGAAAATCGCGGAAAATACCCGGGCGTTCATGGAGGCGGTCCACAAGGCGAGGCCGCAGACCGCCAAGGGTGTCTACGTGAAAAAGGTATACCTGACCAGCACCATGGGCCAGGGCCTGAAGATCAGCCAGGAAGATTTGAAGTAATTTCATCCGTCGCGCCCCCGGGCGCGCGGGCAGCGGTATCATTCCGTATCACTTATAGAGAGCACCAAAACGGGAAAGCCTATGTCAACTAAAGCCGAACGTACGCTTGCGATTGAAAAACTTGAAAAAGAGTTCTCCGGGGCCTCGGGCATCTACCTCGCCGACAACAATAAAATTTCCGTCGCCCAGGTAACGAAGCTTCGCGTCGCCGTGCGCAAGCAGGGCATGCGTTTCATCGTGGTCAAAAACTCCCTGGCCCAGCTTGCGGCAAAGCGGAGCGGCAAGGAGTCGATTTCCGGTTTTTTCAAGGGTCCGACCGCCGTCATCGTCGCCCCCGGCGATTCATGCGCTCCTGCCAAGATCATCAGGGATTTCCAGAAGGATAATAAAGACCTTCTCGCCGTGAAAGCGGCCTATGTCGATGGCTCGGTGTTTTCCGCCGAGCAGGTTCTGAAACTTGCCGATATTCCGAGTCGTGAGGTACTGCTCGCGCAGTTCCTCGGTTGCCTGAAGCAGCCCATGACACGGCTGGCCGGCTCGCTTGGCGGGATCATTACCAAACTGGCCGCAACGCTCGACGCGGTCAAGGACCAGAAGGCCGGCGCGACGTCGGCATCGGCATAAACGATTACGAAACAGACATCAACAGCTAAATTAACTTCCAACGGAGGTGTATGGTGGCTACTTTAACAAAAGAAGAAATTATCGATGCGATCGGCGGCATGACGGTCATCGAGTTATCCGATCTCATCAAGTTGATCGAAACCAAGTTCGACGTCAAAGCGGCGGCACCCGTTGCCGCAGCGGCGGCACCGGCGGGAGCGGCTGCCGCTCCGGTCGAGGAACAGACGCAGTTCGACGTCATCCTCAAGGCTGCCGGTGAAAAGAAGATCAACGTCATTAAGGTCGTTCGCTCGGTTACCGCACTTGGTCTCAAGGAAGCCAAGGATCTCGTCGAAGGTGCCCCCAAAGCGGTAAAAGAGGGTGTAACCAAGGAAGAAGCCGAGAAGATCAAGAAGGAACTTGAGGAAAACGGAGCGCAGGTCGAAATCAAGTAGAACCCGTTCCTGAGGCGTAGCGACAATTACGCAATTCTCATCTCGCACAAGTGCTCTTCAATTGTGACACGGAACTCCGTGAATCCGGATCTCCGTGTCGTTTATTTATTTGGTTCAATCTGACAGCATGCGATCATACCAAAGGGGTTGTTTGAATGGTAGAGCGAAAGAGCTATTCTCGGATTAAGCGGACGGCGGAGTTGCCGAATCTGCTCGAAATTCAGACGAAGTCCTATGATGCCTTTCTGCAGCCGGATGTGCCGCCGCGTTTGCGCAAAAAACAGGGATTGCATGGGTCGTTTCTGGGGTTGTTTCCTGTCAGCGATGTGAAAGGGTACTACTCCCTCGAATACGATGGTTACCGTCTCGGAACGCCGAAATATACCCTGAAGGAGTGTAAAGAGCGCGGCATGACCTACGCTTCGCCGCTCAAGGTCGATATGTCCCTCCTGGTTTTCGAGCAGGACGGCGAGACCAAGAAATTCCACGAAAAAATAGCCAACGAAGTTTATATCGGCGAAATTCCCCTCATGACCGAGCGCGGTACCTTCGTCATCAACGGCGCCGAGCGGGTCATCGTCAGCCAGCTTCACCGTTCTCCGGGTATTACCTTCGACGAAATCACCCACCCCAACGGCAAGAAACTGCTGACGGCCCGCATCATCCCGCAGCGAGGGTCGTGGGTTGAAATCCTGCTCGATGTCGACGATATCCTGACGGTCAACATCGACCGGCGGAAGAAAATGCCCGCCACCGTGCTTCTCCGGGCGCTCGGGTACGGCAATGACGAAGATATCATCGGCCTCTTCCACGATACGATCCGCTGCCATACGACTCCCGAGGGCAAGGAGAAAATCGTCGGCAAGGTGAATGCGCGGACGGTATTTAACGAGGAGTCGGGTGAAATCATCGTCGATGCCAACGAGATTATCACCGAAGATCACTGGAAGAAGCTCCTGGCGAATAAAATCGACAGTGTCGAAATAATCAAGGATGTGCTGTTCCCGGAAAACATGGTCGTTCGCAATACGCTTGCCGCGGACCCCACCAAGTCCGAAGAGGAAGCGCTGTTTCTCATTTATGCAACCATGCGGCCGGGCGATCCTCCGAACGTCGAAACGGCCCGCAACTTCATCCAGCGGCTTTTCTTCGACGACAAACGCTACGATCTCGGGAACGTGGGACGGTATCGCATCAACACGCGCCTGGGCACCATTCCGCCCGACGGCGTGACGATCCTGACGCGCGACGACTTTGTCGCGGCGTTCAAATACATCATCGGCCTCAACGCGGGCGTCGGGTTTATCGACGATATCGATCATCTCGGCAACCGTCGCGTCCGGTCGGTCGGGGAGCTCCTGTCGGCACAGTTTACCGTGGGACTGACCCGGATGGTGCGGACGATCAAGGAACGCCTCAGTCTTCGCGACAACGAAAATGTCACGCCGCAGGACCTCATCAATGCCCGTACCGTTTCCACGGTTATCCAGGCGTTTTTCGGATCGAGCCAGCTGTCGCAGTTTCTCGATCAGACCAATCCACTCTCCGAACTGACGCACAAACGGCGGGTGTCGGCCCTCGGACCGGGCGGTCTTACCCGGGAGCGTGCCGGTTTCGAAGTCCGCGACGTGCACCACACGCACTACGGCCGTCTCTGTCCCATCGAAACGCCGGAAGGACCGAATATCGGTCTCATCGCCTCGCTTTCGACCTTTGCCCGGGTCAATGACTTCGGGTTCATCGAAACGCCGTACCAGAAGGTGGAAAACGGGGTCGCTACCGGCAACATCGAGTACCTGACCGCGGACCAGGAGGACAATTACATCATCGCGCAGGCCAACACCCCGCTCGATGAAAAGGGTAAAATCAAGGAGGCCGAGGTGTTCGCCCGCTACCGCGGCGACTTCCCGGTCGTGGCGCCGCAGGAAATTACGTATATGGACATATCGCCGTTGCAGCCGGTTTCCATTGCCGCCGGCCTTATCCCCTTCCTCGAACACGACGATGCCAACCGCGCCCTCATGGGATCCAACATGCAGCGCCAGGCGGTTCCGCTCATGCGCACCGAAGCGCCGCTCATCGGTACCGGCGTGGAAGCGCGGGCGGCCTTCGATTCCGGCTGCATGATCGTTGCGAAGAACGCCGGAGTGGTCGAGAAAGTCGATGCAAATAAAATCGTCGTCCGCAAGCAGAAGGAAAAAAGCGTCGACGACATCCTCGGACTTACCGAATTCGACACCTACGAGCTCATAAAATACGAGCGCTCCAACCAGGATACCTGCATCAACCAGCTGGTCCGGGCGCATGCCGGCGATAAGGTAAAGGTCGGGGACGTGCTCGCCGACGGTCATGCGACCAGCAAGGGAGAACTCGCCCTCGGCCGCAACGTCATGGCGGCCTTCATGCCGTGGCGCGGTTATAATTTCGAAGACGCCATCATCGTGTCCGAGCGCCTGGTTGCCGAAGATGTGTATACCTCGGTGCATATCGAGGTTTTCGAAACCGAGGTGCGGGATACCAAGCGCGGTCCCGAGGAGTTGACACGGGAAATCCCGAACGTTTCCGAGGACGCCTTGCGCAATATCGATGAAACGGGCGTCATCCGGGTCGGCACCGAAGTTGAGGCCGGCGATATTCTGGTTGGTAAAGTTACGCCGAAGGGGGAGACCGAACTTTCCCCGGAAGAGCGCCTGCTCCGCGCCATTTTCGGTGAAAAGGCCGGCGACGTGCGCGACTCCTCGCTCAAGGCTCCGCCGGGACTCAAGGGGGTCGTTATCGACACCCGGATTTACTCTCGCAAGGAACGGGATAAGCGTTCCAAGAAAAAAGATAAGAAACGCATCGATGAGGTGAAGGACGAGATTACCGCCCAGATTGCCGAGGTCACGAAGGTCCGGATGGAGCGGATCGCCGAGGCGCTCGTCGATACGGCGACCTGCGAAGTGACCAACCTGCATACCGGCGAGACCGTGGTTGCCGGCGGGAAGAAGTGGACTCGGGCCATGGTGCAGAAGCTCGACTTCAGCGCCCTGGCCTTCCAGAACGGGTTGAGCGGGGACCAGAAGCGCAGCAAGCGCGCCGAGGAGGTTCTCTTCTATGCAAACGACCTTATCACCAAGCTCGAGGACAAGCTCGACAAGGAGATCGACAAGGTCGTTCGCGGCGACGAGCTGAAACCCGGCGTCCTGCAACTGGTCAAAGTTTACGTGGCGAAGAAACGCAAGCTTTCGGTGGGCGACAAAATGGCCGGACGTCACGGCAACAAGGGGGTCATCTCCAAGGTGCTTCCCGTGGAAGAGCTGCCGTTCCTCCCCGACGGCACGCCGGTCGACGTCATTCTCAACCCGCTCGGCGTTCCGTCCCGGATGAACTTCGGCCAGATTCTCGAAACGCATATGGGGTGGGCGGCGGAGAAGCTCGGGCTGACGATCGCGACACCGGTATTCGACGGCGCCTCCTACGACGACGTTCTGAAGCTGCTCGACGAGGCGAAGCTGCCCCGGAGCGGCAAGATAACCTTGCGGGACGGCAGAAGCGGCCAGCCGTTCGACCACCAGGTGACCGTGGGGCCGATTTACATGATGAAGCTCTGCCACCTGGTCGACGATAAAATCCATGCCCGTTCCATCGGACCGTACTCGCTGGTGACGCAGCAGCCGCTCGGCGGAAAGTCGCAGTTCGGCGGTCAGCGTTTCGGCGAAATGGAGGTCTGGGCGCTCGAAGCGTACGGCGCGGCCTATACGCTCCAGCAGATTCTGACGGTGAAGAGCGACGACATTGCCGGCCGTTCAAAGATATACGAAGCAATAGTAAAGGGAGAAAATACGCCGCAGCCGAACATTCCCGAGTCGTTCAAGGTGCTTGTGCGGGAAATCAAGTCGCTCGGACTCGATATGGACGTGCTTTCTGAAGAGGAACAAGAGGCCAAAGCGTAATCAGGGCGATCACGCGCATTTTTTCCGGCGTTTCATCGCGATTCCCAAGACAGAGGGGGTAGTACCGTGCCCGAATTATTTTTTCAAATGGAAAGAAAACTTCAGGAAGTGGCAGGCGTCACGATACGTCTTGCCTCTCCGGATACAATCCGTAACTGGTCGTTCGGCGAAGTGACGAAGCCGGAAACGATCAACTATCGGTCTTTCAAGCCCGAGCGTGACGGCCTCTTCTGTGAGAAGATCTTCGGCCCGGTCCGCAACTGGGAGTGTAATTGCGGTAAATATAAGCGTATCCGCTATCGCGGCGTCGTGTGCGACCGTTGCGGCGTCGAAGTGACGCACTCCAAGGTCCGCCGGGAGCGCATGGGTCATATCGAGCTGGCCGTGCCGATCGTGCATATCTGGTTTCTCAAGACCGTTCCCTCCCATATCGGTTACCTTCTCGGACTTCCCAATTCGGTCCTCGAACGGATCGTGTATTACGAATCATACGTCATGATCGATCCGGGAAATACCAACATCCGCAAGGGGATGCTGCTTTCCGAGGACGAATATATCGAGCTCGAGGGCCAGGGCAAGCAGTTTGTCGCCAAGATGGGCGGCGAAGCGGTGCTCGAAATGCTGGCGACGCTCGACATCGAAGAGCTCTCCATCGATCTTCGTTCCAAAATCAAGCTGGAATCCTCGGAGCAGCGGCGCCAGGAGCACCTCAAGCGCCTGCGCATCGTCGAGGCGTTCCTGCGTTCCGGGAATAAGCCCGAACACATGGTCCTGCGGGTACTGCCCGTGCTGCCGCCCGATCTGCGGCCGCTCGTGCCGCTCGAAGGCGGACGGTTCGCCACGTCGGACCTGAACGACCTGTACCGGCGCGTGATCAACCGCAACAACCGGCTCAAGAAACTCATCGAAATCAAGGCGCCCGACGTCATCCTGCGCAACGAAATGCGCATGCTGCAGGAGTCGGCGGACACGCTGTTCGATAACGGTCGCCGGACGTTCTCGGTAAAGGGCGAAGGCAAGCGGCCGCTCAAGTCGCTCTCCGATCTTCTCAAGGGCAAGCAGGGCCGGTTCCGGCAGAACCTGCTCGGCAAGCGCGTCGACTACTCCGGCCGCAGCGTGATCGTGGTCGGTCCGGAGCTCAAAATTCATCAGTGCGGCCTGCCGAAGATGATGGCGCTCGAGCTGTTCAAGCCGTTCGTCATCCAGAAACTCGAAGAACGCGGCTATGTCCAGACCGTCAAATCGGCCAAGAAGTTCGTGGAAAAGGAGCGCCCCGAGGTGTGGGACATCCTCGAAGCGGTTATCAAGGATCATCCGGTCCTGCTGAACCGCGCCCCGACCCTGCATCGTCTCGGCATCCAGGCCTTTTTCCCGGTGCTCATCGAGGGTAAGGCGATTCGCCTGCACCCGCTGGTCTGTACGGCGTTCAATGCCGACTTCGACGGCGATCAGATGGCGGTGCACGTTCCGCTCTCCTTCGAGTCGCAGCTCGAATGCCGGTTCCTCATGCTGTCGGCCAACAACCTTCTGTCGCCCGCGTCGGGCCAGCCGGTCATGACGCCGACGCAGGATATCGTCCTGGGTCTCTATTACCTGACCAAAATGGCGGTCGGGCGGAGGGGTGAAGGCCGTCGATTTTCCGATCCGGACGAAGTGTTTCTCGCGGTTGCCGACAAGCAGATCGACATCCATGCAAAAATCAAGGTTCGGATCCGCGGCAAACTCATCGAGACCACCGCGGGACGGACAATTTTCAATGCCGCCTTCCCGGAAGGGATCGACTTCTGCAATGAGCTCATGAATAAGAAGCGCATTCAGGGTATGGTGCTCGAAGTTTACAAGCAGAAGGGGACTCTGGTAACGTGCAAATTTCTTGACGAGATCAAATCCCTCGGGTACGAATACGCCACCCTGGCGGGCATCACCTTCGGGGCCGAAGATCTCGTGATTCCCGATGAAAAAATGACGATCATCAACAAGACCGTCGAAGAGGTGGCCCGCATCCGCAAGCAGTACGACCGGGGCGTCATTACCGAAGGCGAACGTTACAACAAGCTCATCGACCTGTGGACACATACCACCAATACCGTCGCCGACCTCATGCACACCGCTCTCTCGCGCGACAAGGACGGGTTCAACCCGGTGTATATCATGATGGACTCGCAGGCGCGCGGATCCAAGGATCAGATCAAACAACTCGCCGGCATGCGCGGTCTCATGCAGAAACCGCAGAAGAAGATTACCGGTGCGGTCGGCGAAATCATCGAGAACCCGATTATTTCGAACTTCAAAGACGGCCTGTCGGTGCTCGAATACTTCATCTCGACCCACGGCGCCCGCAAGGGGCTTGCCGATACCGCGCTTAAAACGGCCGACGCCGGTTACCTCACGCGCCGCCTCGTCGATGTCGTGCAGGATGTGGTGATTTCCGAGGAAGATTGCGGCACGTCGAAAGGGATCGAAATCGCCGCGCTCGCCGAGGGCGACGAGGTGATGGAGCAGCTCTGGACTCGTCTTTTGGGCCGGACGACGCAGGAAGACGTCTACGATCCGGTGTCCGACGAACTTATCGCGCCCATCAATACGCTCATCGATGAAGTGCTTGCAAAGAAGATCGAGGCTGCCGGGATCGAAGCCGTGCTTATCCGGTCGGTGCTCACCTGCGATTCGATGGCGGGCGTCTGTCGCCGCTGTTACGGCCGCAACCTCGCGACCGGCAAACGGGTCGACATCGGCGAAGCGGTCGGCATCATCGCCGCGCAGAGTATCGGCGAGCCGGGTACGCAGCTTACCCTGCGGACGTTCCATATCGGCGGCACCGCGTCGCGTCTTATCGCGCAGTCCAAGGAGTCGGCGAAGATCGACGGTTATGTGCGTCTCGAGCACATGGAAACCGCCGAGCACCAGACCGGCATCGTGGCCATGAACCGCTCCGGCGAACTGGTCATCGTCGACGACGATGAGCGCGAGCGCTACCGTTACAATGTACCCTACGGCTCCCTCCTCAAGGTCAAAGAGGGTCAGAAGGTTGCCAAGGGCCAGGTCCTGCTCGAATGGGACCCCTACAACAACGTTATCCTGACGCCGAAAACCGGTAGTATCGGTTTCGCCGATCTGGTCGAGGGCGAAACCTACCGTGAAGTGCTCGATGAGCGTTCCGGCATCAAGAATCTCGTCGTGGTCGAACACCGGGAGCGCAAGCTGCATCCGCACCTCCAGATCCTGGACGAAGCGGGAAAGCGCCTTGCCAACATCGCGGTGCCGACCGGCTGTTTCCTCCAGATACGCTCCGGCGATGCGGTCAAGGAGGGCGACATCCTCGTCAAGATCCCCCGCGAATCGGCCAAGAGCCGCGACATCACCGGCGGTCTGCCGCGCGTCGCTGAAATTTTTGAGGCGCGACGCCCGCGGGATATCGCGGTGGTCTCCGAAATCGACGGCGTCGTTTCGTACGGCGACACCGAACGCGGAAGCCGGCGAATCGCCGTCCGGGACGAACAGGGCGAATCGCGGGAATACCTTATTCCGCTCAGCAAGCATCTGCGCGTTCACGAGGGCGACCGCGTGAAGGCGGGGGACCGTCTGAGCGAGGGCTCCATCGATCCGCACGATATTCTGCGCATCATGGGTGAGAATGCCGTGCAGCGGTACCTGCTCGATGAAATCCAGGCGGTGTACCGCCTGCAGGGGGTGACGATCAACGACAAGCATGTCGAGGTGATCGTGGCGCAGATGCTGCGCAAGGTACGCATCCAGCGATCGGGCGACACCGCCTTTCTCGAAGGGGATGAGGTCGATAAGCGGAAGCTTCGCGAGGCAAACGACCGGGTCATCGCCGAGGGCGGCGAACCGGCGACCTTCAAGCCGCTCCTGCTCGGGATAACCCGGGCATCGCTCACCACGGAGTCGTTCCTTTCGGCCGCTTCCTTCCAGGAGACGACCAAGGTGCTCGCCAGGGCGGCCGTGGAGGGCAAGACCGATAACCTCAACGGGCTCAAGGAGAACCTCATCATGGGGAACCTGATCCCGGCGGGAACCGGTGTCCGGATGTTTCGTGATCTTCGGATCAAGGATCTGGAGAACGAGGCAGTGCCGGTGGAGAGCCCGGAGTCGTCAGACGATTTTATCGAACTCGGGGAAGGACTGTAATTCTTTAAATACGTATTGAATTCATTTGATTCTTATTAAACAATATATTATTTTGTAAAATTGTCTTTTTTTTGGAGGAATAAGGGTGCCGACAATCAGTCAACTAATTCGAAAAGGGCGACAGCAGCTCGAAAACCGGAGCAAAGCCGGAGCCCTGCAATCGTGTCCGCAACGTCGCGGGGTTTGTACGCGAGTCTTTACCACAACCCCCAAAAAGCCTAATTCCGCCTTACGGAAGGTCGCGCGCGTGCGGCTGACCAATCACATCGAAGTCAATGCTTATATTCCGGGCGAGGGCCATAACCTTCAGGAGCACTCAATTGTCCTGATCAGAGGCGGCAGGGTAAAAGACGTGCCTGGTGTCCGGTACCATATCATTCGGGGAGCGCTCGATACGCAGGGAGTAGCCGACCGTAAGCAGGGACGATCTAAATACGGCGTTAAGAAGCCCAAGAAGTAGGGAGTGCTATGTCGAGAAGAAGAAAAGCAGAGAAGAAAGATTTTGCTCCTGATCCCAAATACAAGAGCTCGCTGGTGACGCAGTTCATCAATAATGTCGTGCGTCGCGGCAAGAAGCGGCTCTCCGAGCATCTGTTTTACGATGCGATCGATATCATCGCGGAGCGGTCGGGCTCTCCGGACGCCATCGGCGTCTTCAAGAAGGCGGTCGATAACGTCAAACCGGTTCTCGAGGTGAAGTCGCGGCGTATCGGCGGCGCCAACTATCAGGTGCCGATCGAGGTATCGCCCGATCGCCGGACATCGCTTGCCATCAGGTGGCTCATCTCCTACTCGAAAGACCGGTCGGAGAAGAGTATGGCTGAAAAGCTCGCCAATGAGTTCATGCAGGCGGCCAAGAATGAAGGCGGAGCGATCCGCAAGAAGATAGATACGCACAAAATGGCGGAAGCGAACAAGGCGTTCGCTCACTTCCGCTGGTAGTCGTTCTTTGATGACGAAGCGGTACCGATCGGCGGGAGCCCCTTATTGGTATGAGTAAGGATGCGACAGAGGGGATCGAGGTCATCGACCTCGAAAACGTCAGAAATATCGGTATCATGGCCCACATCGATGCGGGCAAGACGACCACGACTGAACGGATTCTGTACTACGCCGGCGTGGTGCATCGGATGGGGGAGGTTCACGACGGCAACACGGTCATGGACTGGATGGTGCAGGAGCGGGAACGCGGCATAACGATCACGTCGGCCGCCATCTCTTGTATGTGGAAAGAATACCGCATCAACATTATCGATACACCCGGTCATGTTGATTTTACCATAGAGGTAGAGCGTTCTTTGAGAGTTTTGGATGGCGCAATTGCCATATTCGATTCAGTGGGAGGCGTAGAACCTCAGTCGGAAACCGTCTGGCGGCAGGCCGACAAATATCACGTTCCCCGAATGGCCTTTGTTAACAAAATGGACCGCGTCGGCGCCGATTTCGAGAATGCGCTGGCTATGATGAAAAGGCGGCTCTCCATGAAGCCGGTGGTGGTGCAACTGCCGATCGGTAAGGAAGAGGCGTTTGAAGGCGTGATCGACCTGGTGCACATGCGGGCCTATCGCTACGATGAGGAAGCGCTGGGCGCCAATGTC
>Ga0181520_10011032_pt1 | contig 11957 bp, 10 predicted proteins | sample PEATcosm2014_Bin_29_FD_132451 | JGI IMG/M metagenome (GOLD analysis project Ga0181520, IMG submission 132451) | Peatland microbial communities from MTU Mesocosm Facility, Houghton, MI, USA - PEATcosm2014_Bin02_30_metaG | ecosystem: Environmental > Terrestrial > Soil > Wetlands > Peat | place...
GCAGCCAGCGCCGCGCCGGACTTGAGGAAGATTCTGCGAGATTGGGTCATGGTTTTTCCTTGTCAAGCGATTCAAGAGCGAAAGAACACACCCATTCTCGCATTTTCAGACAAAGATCGCTAACGAAGGAAGTACGCGCGATTCGTCCGCTTCCAGCCTCCGGACTTATTCACCATACTGGCCAGCACACTAATCAAGCCGCCCGCATCCGCTCGGCAAGTAGTTCCTCGGCTTTGTCGTGCACAACTCCACGCAGCAGAAAGACCTTGCTCCGCGATGCCTCGCCGCTCACCAGCTCCACCGCGCTTTTCGGTAAGCGAAAGCATTCCGCAAGGAACTCCATCAGCGAGGCATTGGCGCGGCCTTCCCGAGGCGGCGCGTGGACGGCTATCTTCAGTTGCGCCGTCGCGCCTTCGCCATAAACACCGTTGATGGCCGTCTTCTTGGCGCCAGGCTGGGCGCGAACCGCCAGGGTTATGCCGGCTGCCGTCGCGCGCAGAAATCCGAATGCGAATTGTGCCGGCTTTGTCGGGGTCATTCGTCAGTCTTCATCGCCCGCGCGTGCAATTCCGTCCGCCGCTCACTGTGCCGGCGGCACAAATTGCTGGGGCATTTCCACGCCTTCGCCAAAGAAAAACTGCTCCATCTGCTCCACCAGAAAGTTCTGCGCCTGTGGAGTCCAGGGCTGCAAGCGATACTCGTTCAGCAGCATCTTCTGCCGCTCCACCCACTCGCCCCAGGCCGCCCGCGAGACGTTCTTGTAAATCTTCTGGCCAAACTCCGAGTCGAAGGGCGGCTCATCAAGCCCCTCCATCTCCTTCTTGTTGCGAACGCAAAAAACCATGTGTGCCATCCATCATGCTCCTGATTCCATTGTATGGGATCGGCCGCTCCTGCTCCTTCGCCCGGCTGATTTCGCAGCCATGTGTGCAATTCAGGACAGCCGGATTCTATTCCAGCGCTCATGATCATTTCGGCGCCCTGTCCATTCCCCCCCCCTTATCTCCTCCTCCCCCAGGCAGGGCGCTGCCGATCAAAAGAACATCCAATGTGAGCCGAATCTTGTTGGCGAAGCCAGTGCTTATTAGCTTTTTCTGCAAACGCCCGTACCCCATGTATTCCGCGTTTGTTGCGGAATGGGCGGGATACCGAAACAATTCCGATCTACGCGATCTTCCAAAGAGCCCTGGTCTTACCGCCGTTTGCCTCTCTTCCCCAGCTTCTTTGGCGGCCTGAACTTTGGCCTGGCGCCGTCCTTGCGCTTGCTCTTCTTCGCCTTGTGCGGCGCGACCTTCCTGCCGGTCAGCGGAATGCCTTCTTCCACAATCGAGAATTGCAGCCTGCGTTCCGCTGCCAGAATGCGATCCAGAATCACCTGCACCCGGTCGCCCGCCCGGAAGCGCCGCCCGTTGTGCTCGCCGATAATCTCATGCGTATTCTCACGCCAGGTGTAGCGGTCATCGCGCAGTGAGTCGATGGGCACCAACCCCTCGACAAAGAGATCGGTCAACTCTACAAACAGTCCGTACTTTGTCGGATTCAGCACCAGCGCGGCAAACTCCTCGCCCACGCGATCCTGCATGAAGCGCACCTTCTTCCACTCCACCAGCTCGCGCTCGGCCTCGGCGGCGCGCCGCTCGGTCTGGCTCGTTTCCTCGGCAATCTGCGCCAGCTCGGCCTCTGCAATTGGCGGCTCGATGGGAGATTTCACCGCTTTTCTCGAAGTGCGGAGAGGGGAAAGTCTGCTGTCTGCAAGACCTTCATTCGGATGTGTCCAGGGCGAGCTGTGCCGCCCCTCGGCCACAACTCCCTCGCCGCTCACGCTCTCGCTCAGAAGCGCCTTTACAATGCGATGCACAATCAAATCAGGATAGCGGCGAATCGGCGAGGTAAAGTGCGTATAACTCGGCGCGGCCAGCGCAAAATGCCCCTCGTTCACCTCCGAGTAGCGCGCCTGCCGCAGGGAACGCAGCATCAGGTAGCTCAGAATCCTCTCCTCCGGCTTGCCCTCGATGCTGCGGGCCAGCTTCTGATACATCCGCGGCGTCACCGGAATATCTTCGGCCATCTCGTGGGTGCGAACGCTGCGTCTCGTACGCCGCGCGTCGCGCCGGTCGCTCTTCATTTGCAGCTTTTTCACTGGCAGCGCGCCCAATCCCAGCGTGTAGCCGAAGGCTGCGGCCAGTTCTTCGAATTGCACCACTCTGCGCGCCTCAGGCTTCTCATGAATCCGATAAAGCGACGGCACGCCCATGTCTTCCAGCCACGCGGCCACGCACTCGTTGGCCGCCAGCATGAACTCCTCGATGAGCCGGTTGGCCCACGTCCGCTCAGATTTGGTCACGCCGCGCATCTGCCCCTGCTCGTCGAATTCAATCACCGGCTCCGGCAGATCGAAGTCGATGCTGCCCCGCTCCTCGCGCCGCTGGTTCATCAGCCCGGCCAGCTTGCGCATCCGCTCAAAGTCAGGAACCAATGCCGCATAACGCGCGCGCGTCACCGCGTCACCTTCAAGAATCGCGTGAACCTCGGTGTAGGTCATGCGCCCCGATGAGCGAATCACGCCTTCGACAATTTCATAGCTCTCAATGCGCCCGCTCGCGTCCAGTTGCATCACGCAGCTCAACACCAGACGGTCTTCGCCGGGCGCAGGCTGCATATATTCGTTGATAGCTCCTGCGGCAGCATGGGGATCGCGCGATCGGGAAAGTAAACGCTGGTTCCGCGCAGCCGCGCCTCCAGGTCGAGATCCGTCCCGGCGCGCACGTACTCGGCCACGTCGGCGATGTGGACTTGCAGCTCATATCCGCCGTCCGCGCTCTCGCTCACCAGCACCGCATCATCGAAATCCCGCGCTGTCTCGCCGTCGATGGTTACAATCGGAAGGCCGCGAAAATCGCGGCGATTTGAAACTTCGGAGAGGTCGAGATGCGCTACGGCCCGCGCCTCGGCCAGCACATTTTCAGGAAAGATGCGCGGCAACTGATGCTTGCGAATCATCATCTCGACATCGACGCCAAAGTCATCCGGCGCGCCGAGAACCTCGATTACCCGCCCCATCGCCGGCCGCGTCACAGTCGGCCAGCGCGTGATCTCCACATCCACAACCAGGCCCTCCAGATTTTCGTGGGCGGCTGTTGTTGCTTCGCTGCCCAGCACCCGGTGCGGCGTGGCGGCCTCTTGAATCTCAGGAATCTCCAGCCCTTCTGGAATCAGAATTGGCTGCGTCATGCGCTCGTCAAAAGGCACAACCGAATTGCCCGCAGCTCGTCCCGACCTTGCATAGTGAAACACTCCCACCACCGTCGGATTGCGCCGCTCCAGCACACGCGCAATACGACCCATCCGCCGCCCATCGGCTTTGGGCGGCTCCAACTCCACCAGCACCTCGTCGCCCTGCATCGCGCCGTTGATCTCGTTGGGCGGGATGAAAATATCATCCACCACCCCACGGACGAGGACCTGTCCGTGGGGACCCCGGCTGTCGTCGCCGGCAGCCTGCCGCGCATTGGGCCTGACAAAGCCGTAGCCGTCGCGATGCAGATCGAGCCGCCCCGCAACCAGGTTATCGCGCCCGCCAACCGTCTTCGGAGTGCTCCAGTGCTCGCGGTCCAGCTTGGTCAGTGCCCCGCGCGCCGTCATCCGCGCCAGTTGCTCCAGCAGCAGCCGCCGCTCCCGCCCGCCGCCCAGCGAGAGTTCGCGCACCAGTTGCTTGTATCCGGCCTTGCCGCCCGCCGAGCGCGCAATCCGCGGCGCCAGTTCCTTGTCGGTCATAACTTTGAAGCTAACAGCAGACGGCAGATCATTACCAGTGGCAGCAAAATGAGCAGTCACTCACTCGCCGCTTAATCGCAAATAGTTCCGTGCCTCATCCTTTCCGCTTTTTCTGCGGAAAGAATGGGAAGCAACACCACCAAATATGGTTCTGCTATTCTGCAAGAGGAATGACGGTCGAACTCATGAGTATTGCGCGACCTTTACCGCTGCGAACCAGTGTCATGCGGCGTGTATGCGCAGCGAGCCTGCTTGGGGCCTGCCTCTTTGGCCTTCCGGCGGTGGCCGCGCTGCAAGCCTCCGCGCAGGCAAGCTCCCCCGAAGAACTCTACAAGGCGGCCGACGCGGCCTATGATCGCGGCGATGTGCAGTAGGCGATTCGTCTTTATGAGCAACTGCTCAAAGTGCGGCCGGATTCCGTCGCGGCACGGACCAACTTGGGCATTGCTCTGGCGCACAGCGGGCGATACGACGAAGCGGTCGCCCAGTACCATCATGCCCTCGATCGCGCCCCGGATAATCCGATTGTTCTGATCAACCTCGCGCTGGCATGGTACAAAACGGCCGTTTTCGACAAGGCTTCGGACGTCCTCGAACACCTGCACTCCTTGCAGCCGGAGAATCGCCAGGCGCTCTATCTGCTTGCCGACTGCTACCTGCGCCTGGGCCGCAACCTCGACGGGATTGCGCTGCTTCAGCCGGTCTACGATGCCGATCCGCGCGATCACGTGGTGGACTTCGAGCTAGCCCTCGCTCTCATTCACGACGGTCAGATTCAGAAGGGACAGGCGGTCATCGATCAGGTTGTCAAGATTGGTAGCCCGCTTGAAGCAAACTTGCTGACCGCCGCGGCCCAACTGGGCGAAATGGAGTACAAAGAGGCGGCAAACACCATGCGCAAGGCTCTCGATGAGGTTCCCGATCTGCCCGGCGGCTGGACCTTGCTGGCGCGCGCCCTCCTCGGCAGCGAGGATCGCGCCGGGGCAAAAAACGCCTTTTTGAAGGCCCTTCAGGCCGATCCCAACGACTTTGAAGCCAATTTATATCTCGGCGGAATCCTGCTTTATGACGGCAGTGCAGCGGAAGCTGCCCCGTATCTGGAAAAAGCGCGCAAGCTGCGTCCCTCTTCCGTCGAGGTTGGTTTTCAGATGGGTTTGCTGGATAAAGCCAGAGGGCGCCTGGAAGACGCGCTGGCGGATTGGCAACAGGTGGAGCGCCAGTCTCCTGACTTTCTCCAGGTCCACGTGCAACTCGCCAAGTTGTATGCTCAACTCCATCGCACCAGCGACAGTGAACGCGAACGCGCCCTGGTGCTGCAACAAAACGAGAAGGAGAGCGAGCAAGCTCCCCTTCAGAAGAAGCCATAAGCGCCTATCTCGGCGCTGTTGCCGGTTTCGGCTCTGTAACCGGCAGAATCTGGTCTGCGGCGATGTCCTTCAAAACCTGAACGATTCCCGACGGCCACTTGATTTCAATCTCGTCCACCTTCTTCGCCGAACCCACGCCAAAGTGCGTCGGCCCCGCGCTGGATGAGGCGTAGCCAGCGGTAAACGAGACGTAGTCATACTGCGCTTGCCCGCCGGCCATAATCCGAATCCGCGCTCCAATTCCATCCCGATTGCTCTTGGTGCCGCGCAGGTTTAACTCCAGCCAATGGTTTTGATTGGGGCTGTCGTTCATCCAGATCTCGGCCGGAGCGCTCAGTGCGGTAACCACAATGTCGAGCTTTCCGTCGTGGTTGAAATCGCCGATGGCGGCGCCGCGATGACGGCGTGGAAGCAGCGCGCCAAAGCCTGCCGTCTCGGTCAACGCATCCCAGTGGCCGTCATGCAGATTCCGGAAGACCGTGTTCGGCTGATCAATCTGTGCAACATTCGCCATGTCCGTTGATTGCACGTCGCCTCGGCTTACAAAAAGATCCTTCCAGCCATCGTTGTCGAAATCGCCAATATTCGGGCTGTAGCCGGCCATGGGATTGCTCAGCAAGGCCATGCCGCTTGGCGTGGTGACTTCCGTAACCTCGCCATTGCCCTTGTTTTGGTAGATCGGAAAGGTCTCATTTTGCAGAGCCACCAGAAAAATGTCCGGCAGGCCGTCATTATTCAAATCCTTGAAGCCCGCGCCCATGCCAGAGATCAGATTCCCGTGTTCCGGCAGCGCCACTCCGGCCTCGAACGCAACCTCTTCAAAATGCACCTTGCCCTTGTTGTGGAACAGGGAGTTGAAGTATTTGTCATTGGTTACAAAAAAATCGGGTAATCCGTCGTTGTCATAATCCGCCACGGCTACCGCCATGCCTTTTCCAGGATGCTCGCGGATTCCCGCCGATTCAGAGACATCGGTAAATGTCCCGTTGCCATTATTCAGAAAGAGCTGATTGGGAAGCTGTTTGAAGTAGCGCGGATGGCAATACTCCGGCCTGCCGTTGACCCTGCAATCAGGCTCCTTCAATGGATCCCAGCTCAGATAATTCACCACGAAGAGATCAAGAAGGCCATCGTTGTTCACATCGGCCCAAGCCGCGCCCACTGACCACAACGGCCCATACTGCTTGTCTGGATGCGCCAGCCCGGCCTTTTCCGTCACATCGGTAAACGTCCCGTCGCCGTTGTTGTGGTAAAGCGTGTTTCTGAATACTCCCGAGACAAAAATATCCTCGTACCCGTCATTGTCGTAATCGCCGATCGCAACCCCTGTGTCGTAACCGGTTCCCTTCAGTCCAGCCTGCTCCGTAACGTCGGTAAATGTTCCATCGCCATTATTGCGGAAGAGCCGATTCCAGTATTTTGGCCCGGTCTTATCCAGGCTCGGAATATCCGCGCCATTCGTAAAGAAAATGTCGAGATTCCCGTCATTGTTGTAGTCAAAGACTGCTACGCCGCCGGCCATGGTTTCAACCACGTGGCGCTGTGGTGTCTCGCAACTGTCAAGTGAGAACGCGATCGGTCGCGGAGTAAAGTGGATGGGCGCCTTGGCCGGCGTCGCGCTGGGTGCCGGTTGCTGGGAAATCAGCAGGCTGCTTCCGCTCAACAACACCAGCAGTGACGCGCCTCCCATGCAGCTTGCGCTGCGCCTCATCATTTCTATCCATCTCTTATTGCTGAGCGTCATCTTTGCTGAGCCTTTCAATCTCGCTCTTCTCCTTGGCGGCATCTTCCTTGCGTCCCGCGGCTGTATAGGCGCGCAGCAAATCCCAATGAAGCTGCACTGTGTCTGGAGCGGCATCGCGCGCGGCCTCCAACTCCCGTATCCCGCCCGCCGAATCTCCCTTCGCCAGCAGACATTCGCCCAGAAGCATAAGGGCCGCGGACTCCTTCGGATCCAGCTTCAACGCTTCCTGCGCATACACCGTAGCCTGATCAATATCTTTCCGCTTCTGGTACTCTTCTGCCAGCCGAACTCTCGCCGGTACATTCCACGGTGAGATTCCAATCTCCCGCTTCATCTCTTTGATCCCATCATCGGGACGCACACCCAGAAGATAGGCTCCAAAAAGAAAGTGGACGCCTGGCTGATTGGGATACGCGGCTTCCAGCGCGTTCAAGAACTTCTCTGCATCCTCATACCGCTGCGCCTCCAGGGCCACCACGGCTTTGCCTGCCAAATGAACCATCTCGCGGCGTTCTGCGGGAATCTCGTTCGGCAGCAGCGGAACGCGCAACGCGGCCAAGCCAAAGGGCACTTCGAGATTTGCTTCAATCTCTCCTTCGCCCCTCACCCTGTAAAGCAGACTCGTGGCATCGTCATACTGCTCGGAGCGCGTAAGCAGAATCGCTGTGACATAGTTGACCGCCAGCATCAACTTCCGGCTATCGCCCAGGCCAAGCGTCGTACTCTTGTTCAGATGGTCCAAAACCCGCGCATACTGGCGGGTCTGAAATTCGCTCATTCCCAAAAGCGCCCAACCAACCGCCGATTGCGGATCAAGGGCCAAATAATGCCGCAACACGTCGCACGCTTCCAGGTAACTCCCTTTTTCATACAACGCCATGCCCAGATACCACAGCCCTTCATCCCATTCAGGCTTCAACTTCAAAGACCGTCGGTAAAGGTCTATTGCGGCGTCGGTGTGGTTCTCTTCCCGTGCCAGTCGCGCCTCCAGCGCAAGCTGGTCAAAGCTGGCGGCGCTGTGCGCGGTGGCGCTGCTCTGCGTATGTGCGGATGAAGCCTGCGGCGAAAACGATGCGGTAAGAACAAACAGGGCTGGAGCCAGAATCGCTATCATTTCTGCTCCTCCTGAGATTGTTGTGGGGCTCCAGCCTTGAAGGCCGGGCCCTTGGCCGCATCCTTCTCTTTTTCCGTGATGGACCTATAGATCGCAATCTCGTGCTCCGCCTGCGCCTTCTCTCCCAATCGCTGATAAGCCGTTGCCAGGTTGAAGTGAATCACGGAACTCGTCGGCGCCAGCCGCTCCGCTGCTTCAAACTCCAGCGCGGCCTCCTTCACCCTTCCAGTTACCAGCAACACGCGTCCAAGCATTAAATCCGTCTCGGGATTCCGGGCTTCAATCGCAACAGAGTTGCGCGCCAGAGTCTCCGCCTCGGTGAGTTTGTTGCTCTCCAAATCAATATCCGCCAGCTTCAGCATCGCCAGAATATGCCGTGGATTGACCTCAAGCTCCTTCTGGAACTCCGCAGCCGCTTCCGCTTTCTTTATCTGAAAATTGAGCAGCGAACCCACAAGAAAATGGACTTCAGGCTGCTTGCCGTACTCCGCCAGCAACTGTGTGGAATAGGTCTGAGCCTGCGCATAATCGCGTGTCGTGGCGTAAAACATCACCTTGCCCGCCAGCCAGACCGGCTCGCGGCGCTCTGCCGGATAATCTTCCGGTAGGCTCGGAATGCGCAAGGAAGCGAGTCCCATGGCTTCAATCAGCACCATGCTCTCCCCTCGCTTCACCGCAACGCCCTCCAGCAAATGAAGCGCATTCCCGAAATCGCCTTTTTGCGTTAAAAGCAGCGCCCAGTGAAATCTCGCGACTACGGTCAGATCTTCACCGCCGGGAAATCCTTCCTTGGCCCATTTCTGGAAGGATTCCATCGAATGAGCAAAGTCCTTTGTCTCATACTCGCAAAGGCCAAGATAAGCCCAGGCCGGACCCGGTTTCGGCGTGATTGCAACGAAACGAAGAAAGGCTGCCTGCGCCTCCGGGAAGCGGTCCTGCTCATAAAGGATTCTGCCCAGCGACCACCAGCCGTCCTGCCAGGACGGGCGCTGCTGCACACCCTCGCGGTAAAGCCCAACTGCTTCATTCAACTTGTCCGCATCACGTGCGCTGTCTGCCTGTCGCACGAGATCGTCAAATCCCTTTTGCGGGGGCTGCGGAGCAAGCGGTGCCGCCGCGAGCACGGCCAGCAAAGGAAGGACCAATAACATAATTAAAAAGATACCATGGGCACCCGGCACTTCCTCCGCGCAAAGGGGGACATCTACTACCATTCTGCGCATCCGGCAGTGCGCACAGCCGTCAGTGCTGCCAGCGCACTCCTGGCGTAGTCTTACGCTGGCAATGGGAGAAGAGCACAAGCCGGCTTCGCGGCGGCCCATTTGAAACTGCGAGCCGAAACGGGACAGGAACGGAATCCATATCTCATATAAAAAATGCGGAAAAAGTCCGCGCACTAGCCTGTTGCGGCCTTGTGATACACTGCCTCACGTTATGAGAATCCAACTTTATTCTCTGCCAATCCTCTCGCTCGTCCTTGGCCTGGGATCTGCGCCGCTCCTTTCACAAGTTTCGGCCCTGCCTCATCTGGAAAAGCGCGGCGCGGCCACCCAGTTCATCGTGGACGGCAAGCCTTACCTGATGCTGGCCGGCGAGCTTTCCAACTCTGCCTCGTCGAGCCTCGAAGCCATGAAGCTGGTCTGGCCCCGGCTCGCGGCAATGGGGCTGAACACCGTGCTGACTCCGGTCAGTTGGGAGCTGATTGAACCCACCGAAGGCAGCTATGATTTCGCGCTTGTCGATGGCCTGCTGGAGCAGGCGCGCGCTCAGCATTTGCACATCGTCTTTCTCTGGCTGGCCTCGTGGAAGAACGGAATGTCGAGTTATCCGCCGGTATGGGTGAAGCGCGACACCAGGCGCTTTCCGCGCGTGATTATTGGTGGCAATGAGGTCGAGGTACTCTCTCCGGCCGCCGCCGTAACTCAACAGGCCGATGGCCGCGCCTTCGCCGCCCTGATGAAGCACATCAAGGAGGTGGACAGCAGCGCCCACACCGTGTTGGCGATGCAAGTAGAGAATGAGGTGGGAGTGCTGGGCGACTCCCGCGACAGATCCGAGGCTGCGAACAAGGACTTTGCCGCGCCGGTTCCATCCGTTCTCACTGCTTATTTGCAGGCCCAGCGGGACTCTCTCGATCCGGAGTTGCACGCGCTCTGGGAGGCCAACGGCGCCAAGGCCGCGGGCACTTGGACCGAGCTCTTCGGGCCGACCGCCCGCGCCGACGAACTCTTCATGGCATGGCGCTATGCGCGCTTCGTTCACGGCGTGGCGGCGCAGGGCAAGGCTGCCTATAACCTTCCTATGTACGTGCACACCTGGCTGGCGGAGGACAACGCCAAGCCGGCAGATTATCCCAGCGGCGGACCGCAGCCGCGGGTGCTCGACGTGTGGAAGGCCGCCGGCTCCGCGCTGGACATCTATGCGCCGGATCTCTATGCGTCGGATTTCTCCGGCTGGAGCAATCGCTACCATCGCGACAGCAATCCGCTCTTCATTCCAGAGACCAATAGCGGCGCGGCCGGCGCGGCCAACGTCTTCTATGCGGTGGGCGAGCAGAATGTACTCTGCTTTTCGCCCTTCGCCATTGAACGCTCGCGCGACGAGAAAGGTGATTTGACCGCCAGCTACAACGCCATCGCCAAACTGGCGCCGCTCGTGCTCGATCGGCAGCAAACCGCGGGCGCAACCCACGGCTTTGTGCTCGACAAGAACCACCCGCAGGTGGATTTCACGATGAGCGGCTACACCGTTCATGTCACCCTCGACGAGATCTTCGGCCATAGCGCCCAAAGCGGTTACGGACTGATCGTCTCGACCGGCCCGGATGAGTTCCTGGGCGCGGGCAAGGGCTTCCGCGTATCCTTCACGCCGCTCGCCGCCGGTGCGCCCAAGGTGGGCATCAATGCCGTGGACGAAGGCGAGTTTGTGGATGGCAAGTGGCTGCCCGGAATGCGCCTCAACGGCGACGAAAACGACCAGGGCCGAGGCTGGCGCTTCAGCTCATGGCAGGTGAGCACGGAAAAGGTGACGCTCTACCGCTTCGAGTGAATGGAGGACAGCGGCTCCAGTTTGCGTTATACTGGTAAGAGCCTCAAGAGGGCAGGGAAGTCCCTGTCTCTCCGGCTCCTTGGCGGGGTGTTCACACTCCGTCCAAAACGAGAAGACAATGCCCAAGTTGAAGACCCATACGGGCGCGAAGAAGCGCTTCAGCAAGACTGGCACCGGCAAGATCAAGCGGGGCCAGACGAAGACGCGGCACATCCTTACTTCAAAATCGCCAAAAGCGAAGCGCAAGCTGGGCAGGACCCTGCTGGTTTCCGATGGCGACTTTAAGAAGGTCGCGCGCATGATTCCCTACGCCCGAGCACTGCGTGCGGCAGCCTTTTTCTGGTTGCCTCATGGATGCAGTTGGGCCAAAATGGCCCCCGCCAAAAGCGAAACGCGTTCGCATTGGCGAGAGATTCAGGCTTGTAAAAGCGAGTGAAGAGGTTTCAGCCCGGCCCGCAAAGGCTTTGGGCCTCCTGCCTCCAGCCGCATCACCGAACGCAAAATGGAGAATTCGTTATGCCCCGCGTAAAACGCAGCACCAAGCGGAGTGACCGCCGCAAGAAGATTCTTGAAAGAGCAAGTGGATATTTCCTCACCAAGTCCAAGCTCTATCAGGCAGCCCAGGAGGCCGTCGAGCGCGGCCTGAAGTTTGCCTACACCGGCCGCAAACAGAAGAAGCGCCAGTTCCGCTCCCTGTGGATCGTGCGCATCTCTGCCGCCGCCAAACTGAACAACTTCAGCTACTCGCAACTGATCAACGGCTTGAAGAAGGCCGGCGTCGAGCTGGATCGCAAGATTCTGGCCGACATCGCCGTCAAGGACGCCGCTGGCTTCACCGGATTGGTGGAGCAGGCCAGGGCCGCTCTGGCCGCGGAAAAGGCCTAAACCCAGCGAGTCAGCATATCAGTGA
>Ga0181520_10011033_pt1 | contig 11957 bp, 6 predicted proteins | sample PEATcosm2014_Bin_29_FD_132451 | JGI IMG/M metagenome (GOLD analysis project Ga0181520, IMG submission 132451) | Peatland microbial communities from MTU Mesocosm Facility, Houghton, MI, USA - PEATcosm2014_Bin02_30_metaG | ecosystem: Environmental > Terrestrial > Soil > Wetlands > Peat | place...
AGTTCTCTACGATTCATCGTTCCTCACTCTGCTAGTCCCAACCATCGATCCGAAACCCCGCACTGCCCAAAGGAAAATCCGCGAAATGTCGCACCATCTTCTACCTGGATCGGGGTGTCAAACCATTCTCGAAAAATGAAAATTATTGCACAAACTGGTCCCGACAAAGTATAAGGGCTAGTAGCTCGTCATCTAGCAAGCGAAAGAAAAAAGGCCGCCCGTCCATGCCAGGCAAGATCGAATCCGTCGCCACAAAAGAAAAGTCCATTCGCCGCCGCATTCCAAAGTGGGCGCTTCACTCCAATGGCGCAGCCTCGAATGAGCAGTATTATCTTCGCTCCATCGGTCGCGCGCTAGAGGTTCTGGACTGCTTCGATGGCAAGGCTTCGCTGGCTCTCAAGGAAATTGGCGTCTCTACCGGTCTTCCTGAATCCACACTTTTTCGCGTATTGCTTACGCTTGAAAAACACGGCTATCTCAAGCAGGCCGTCGACGGAACCTACCAGCTCGCTCCCAAGCTCCGCTTTGGATGGCTCGTTGAGCAGGGCAATATTTTGCGCGATAAAGTGCACCCCGAGCTGGAACGGCTGGCGCAGCGATTCAATGAAACCGCAAGCATGGCCTATCTTCACGACGACCGGATTCATGTCCTCGATTCCATTGAGACCTTTCACGAAATCCGCATGTCCAACCGCATAGGCCGCGTGCTGCCCCCACATTGCAGCGCGCTCGGCAAGGCCATCACCGCCTTCCAGGACCGCGCTCTTGCCGAGCAGATCGTCGAAATCTACGGTCTGTCGCGCCGCACGGAGAACACCATCACTGACCGTTCGCGGCTCTTCGAGGAGTTTGCCGAAATTCGCAAATCAGGAATCGCACGTGACCGTGAAGAATCCATCATGGGCGGCATCTGCTACAGCGCTGCCATTCGCCCTGCGGGAAAACCCGTTGTCGCCGCCATCAGCCTCTCCACTCCCATCGTTCGCATGACCCCGGAACGCGACGGACAAACCCGCAAAGCCGTGCTCGAGGCAGCCGCGCGCCTCTCGCAAGTGTGAGTGATCTTCTTTATCAAGCCCGCTAGAATCGCGACCTGAAAATAAAGTACCGGTCCTTCTCGCCCCAGCCCCATCTATCCCTTGACTTGCTGAGATTCACCCGAAAGATCCGCATCCCGCAGACATTCCACGTCGCACTGCTACTACGGCCCAAACAAGTCCGCAATGCGGTGCCCCTGCGAGCAAAATGGAATCTAGCCGCTCTTCTGACGTCATAAAAGCCGGATTTCTTGCGCGCCAGTCTCAAAAATATTCCGCTCTGCGGAACGATTCACCCTCAATCCAATTTCCGAACTCGCCAAATTCCTAAATTTTCGGGAGGTTAGACGGGCTGCGGTCTTAACTTTCAAAGTGCGCTGTTAGTTCCCCGAATTGTCTTGACACTCGTGTCTCTCTCTTTTTACCTTTTCGGATGTTTAAGTAAGCGTTAACTGCGCTGGCTTCAGCAGCGGTACCTCGAATTCTTCCCTTCGACTGGGATTTTCTGCCGCTGCGCATCCAGGACAATCCAATTGCTCGCACCGGCTCGTGAACTGCTAAAGATCAGGCGAGGTCGTTCTCTGCAACACCCGTTAGCAAATTAGGAGGCTTTCAGTGAAACATTGGCTGTTGATTCTTCTTCTCATGTGGATGGGCGTCTACGCTAACGCCCAGGAATTCCGCGGTTCGATGACCGGTCAAGTCGTGGACGCTACCGGTGCCGCTATCGCGAATGCAAAAGTCATCGTCACCAGCGCAGCCACGGGCGCGACCACCCCCACCGTTACCGGTTCTCAGGGCTTCTATAATGTGCCCTTTCTTGCCCCCGGCGAATATCAACTTTCGGTCGACGCCCCGGGCTTCCAGAAATATGTGCAAACCGGCATCAATGTTCTCACCGCTCAGGCCGCAACGGTGAATGTCAAAATGGCCGTTGGTAGTGAAGCGGCCTCGGTTACCGTCCACGCAGATGCAGCATTGATCGACAGCGCGGATGCATCTACCGGACAGGTGATGACCGCCGACGAGCTTTCCGAATTGCCCAGCAACGGCCGCACACCGCTTGGGTTCGCACGCGATGCGTATGGTGCGATTCCGAAGATGAAGCATGCCACGGTAGCGGCAACTCCATTTCAAGGTTCAACTGCCGACGACTTCTCTCTTGGCGGCGGACTCTCTTCCTCGAACGAACTGCTGTTAAACGGCGTTCCCAATATGCAGGACAGCGGTCGCACCGCTCTCTATAGCCCGCAGATGGATTCAGTCAGTTCCGTGCGCGTGGATGAATTCAACGCCAACGCCTCAATGGGCGACACTTCGGGCGGCACCATCGACATCACGACTAAGGCGGGCACCAACCAGTATCACGGCGCGGCCTCGGAGTTTTATCAGGGTACAACGGTTGGCGGAGCCAAACCGTTTCTCACGGCCCCTGGCGCCGCCGTAACCAATACGCACTACAACCAGTTTGGTGGCGCCATCGGCGGCCCGGTTCGTATTCCACACATCTTCAATGGCAAGAACAAACTCTTCTTCGAGTATGCGTATGAAGGATACATCGGCGAAACTCCGCCCAGTCCAACGGTGAGCGAAGTTCCAACCTGCGCCGAGCGCGGCCAGAATGCACCCGCGAGTGGCGGCCTGTTCTGCACAGACAACTCGGCCGGCACGCCCGACTATCCCGACTTTTCGGCATTGCTCACTGCCAATGCTACTTATCAGATGTACGATCCGTTTTCCTCTACCGGAACTGGTGCAACCTTTACGCGTGCCAAGATCCCCAACAACCAGTTCGCCAAGGCCGTTAACTCTTCGGGCGGAATCGGCATTCCGCTCGATCCAATCGCTCGCAATTTGCTTCAATACGTGCCCGCGCCGAACTCGACTGCTACGGCAACTTCGACTGGCGAGAACAATTACACGACATATTCGCCGAATCCTGCCAACTACAAGTCGCATGCCCTGCGGCTGGATTACAACGTCGCCAACTCGAACAAGATCTTCGCCGAGGCACATCGGGGCAAATACTTGACCTCGGGTAGCGACTATTTCCACGATCTTGCCACCGGAACCATCACCGATCAGATTTATTCGGGCGGCCTGGTGGACGATGTGCAAACCTTCAGCCCAACTCTCACCTTGGATAGCCGCCTGGGTATGAGCCGTTATCAGAATGTGAACGCGGTGAAGAGCAGCGGTGTCAGTCCATCGACATTCGGGTTCCCGTCGTACGTTGCGGCGAATTCCACTGCGTTAGCCATGCCGAGAATCAATTTCACTGATAGCGTTTCCCCCGTGTCCATTGGTGTGGTCCCGGGTTCGCTTGAATTTCAGGACACGATCCAGCTTTTCGAAATGGTGACCAAGGTCCATGGCCGCCATACTTTTAAATTCGGCGCAGATATCCGCGCGCAGAAACAATCCAATCTCAGCCCCGGCAACGCGGATGGAGCCTTCAGCTTTACGAGCAACACCTCGGCGAACAACCCGATTGCAGTCAACGACAATTCAAACGCAAACACCGTGCCCTTCGGAGGGGCCTTTGCGCTGTTTGATATGGGCATCGTCGGCGGAACCGAAAACATCAATGAAGCCTATCAATACAACAACTGGTATCAGGCGTATTTCGTACAGGATGACTGGAAGGTAGCTCCCAACCTCACCGTCAGCATCGGCCTTCGCACCGAGCATGAAACGCCGGTGGTAGAGAGCAACAATCGCATGGTAGTGGGTTGGAATCCCAGTGCGACCAATGCGATGACCGCAGCCGCGGCAGCGGCTTACGGACCGGCGCTGGCCGCCGATGCGGGCAGCCCGAGCCTCGCCTATCTGCCCACTTCCATCAGCCCCACCGGAGGCGCAATTTTTGCCACTTCCTCCTCGAGGTCTGCATACCAGACCGCGCCGCTTTACTTGAGTCCCCGCGTCGGCATCTCCTGGGCGCCCGATGCACTCCACGCAAAGACCGTATTCAGGCTCGGAGTCGGCCTCTACAACAATCCCTTTAGCGACTACACAGGTTCCGGCAATTCGGGGCAGACCTATGGATTCTCCGCGACAAACACAGTCACACAGAACGGCACCGTAACATCCAATGCGCAGCTTCCATGGACCCTGATCGACGATCCATTCCCGACGTGCACCAATTGCGCCATTCCGGCCAGTCCCATCGTTCCCGTCACGGGGAACGCTTTCGGAATCAATCAGAACCTCGATCAAGCGCTGGCGTTCGATGCTCCCGTAAAGGTGCCGTATACAGAGCGCGTCAGCGTCGACGTCCAGCACCAGTTTGGAACCAACTGGATGTTTGAAGTCGGCTACATCATGGCTCACGGAGTGCATCTCGCTTACAACAATGTCTTGAGCTCTATCCCACTGTTGCCTTTCCTAAACAGGAACCCGTACAACAATACGGCGCTCGCGAATGCTCTGGGTTCTACGGGCACCGGTTTTGGCATAGCGAACCCATTCAAGGGATTGGGCGCCCCCTACACCAACAGCCAAGGCCAGTCAACGGCGTCGCGAATCTCGGCAGCCACGGCTCTGAACCCCTGGCCTGAATACTCCACCGTGACAGAAGACCTGATACCCGGAGCAAGTACGGAATTCAACGCTTTGAATTCGCGACTGCAAAAGCGCATGTCGTACGGTCTCGACATGAACATCACCTTCACCTACTCCAAGCTGCTGGACACAGTGCAGAATAACGCCGGCGGTCCGCTGAACTATCAGGAAAACTCTTCCGACTTTCCGCTGAAACTCAACGGGGAGGTCATCTACGATCTGCCCTTTGGCATTGGCAGAACATGGATGAACCATTCTCGTATTCTCGATGAGGGGCTGGGCGGCTGGGAAATCTCCACGATCTATGGATTCCTTTCCGGTGCGGTGCTGTCGTGGTCAACGAATTCTGTATACCAGGGCAATGGATCATGGAAGGATTTTGCAAACAACCCCCACGCATACAGCACTTCGGCGCCGAGCTTCAACATTGCGACGATCTACAATGTGACCACGAACGCGAATGCAATCGGGACAACTCCCGCTTACTCAGCAGGCGCTCCCGGTACCTACAACTACCGCACATTCCCGCAGAATCTGTTGCGGCAGGATCATGAGAACAACTGGGACTTTTCCATGTTCAAAGGTTTTCGAATCGGGGATTGGGCCTTGCTCCAACTGCGCATCGATGCTTTCAATGCTTTCAACCGCCCGCAATTTGCGGCTTCCAACGTTTCGCCGGGTTCCACATCGTTCGGCCTTGTCAACAGTGTTCAGAACTCAGCGCGCGCGATGCAGGGCGGATTGCACCTGGTCTTCTAACCTAAGCGAGGCTGAACAAGAAACGGGGGGCGACAGGCGTCCCCCGTTTTTCATTCAACCCGTCACACTTCCCAAATCGGCGCGCAATCCCAAAAAGCCGCACCACACGAAATCGTCCTCTCATTCCAATTGTCTCGGAACTGAACCGGCCGTAGTCTAGACAACGTGGCCGTCCTCTCAGTCGATCTCGCGTATCGCCGCTGGTCCGATCTCGGCGTCGTCATCCTCGACCGCGCCCCGCATAGTGACGGAGTAACTCCGCCAGCCGCCAACTTAGCGTCCTCAGCGCCTTCGCCCGTCATTCACTGCGAAATCATTCCCCTCGCCGATCCCGGGCTCGGCCCCGAACTCGACCGCTGGCCAGCCCACTCCCATATTGACCCGGAGATCCTCGCCGGTCGCCTCAACCACCTTTGCGCAGTGCGCAGCATCCGCGTGCTGATGCTCGACGGTCCCCAGGCCTGGAAATCCTGCTCTAACGGTCTCGCGCATGCCCGCGTAAGCGAGCGTCAACTCAACACGGCCGCAAAAACGGGCCTGCCCGGCATGGTGAAACCACTCACCTACCGCCCCTTCGCTGAGTTTTGCATGGATGTCTATGATGCTCTGTGCCGTCGTGGGTGGAGGAGGCTCGATACCCAGAACCAGCCCGATCAGGCTTGGGAGCCTGCCTCGTCGCAGCAGCGGATCCTGGTCGAGAGTTACCCGCATGCCGCCTGGAAGTCGCTCGGCCTTAAACCGCTGCCTTCAAAACGGCGCGCCAGGGTAAGCGATCTTGCTGAAGCCTACCGCGCTTTGCGCGAGCTTATCCCTTTCACAACAAGTCAGCCTCCCAACCACGACCAATTGCAGGCCATCGTCGGCGGCCTCGCCGGGCTCGCCCTTGAAGAGAACAATCCGGCTGCATTCAGTATTGTCGGAAACCCGCCTCAGCGCGAGGAGGGCCATTGGCGCGAGGGATTCATTGTCCTTCCTTTGCCGCCGCGTCCGGCTGCGAATCTACGTTGGCTCAATTAGTCCTAAGTGTGTAGCCCCTACGTCCCTAGGCCCCGCTCCACCCCTCGTAACCTCGTAACCTTGTAACCTTGTTCCCTGCCTCTTCGTTCCCTCGCTCCCTGTTCTTAGAACCTGTACACGACGCCAAGTGTCGCGCGCGCATCCCATGTTCGATGCGTCGAGTAACCGACCTGCGCGTTATTGTTGGGCAGTGAGAACGATGCGCCGATGCGGTCCGCCGTAAGCTGCACGGCCAGATTGCGTCTCAGGTTATAGGCCAAGCCGCCCCCGAAACCTCCGGCAAAGGAGATATTGGGAGTCTCGCTTTCACCGCCGGTATGTTCTCCGCCCACTTGTGCGAATACCAGGCCGCTGAGGTTTCCGTAGAGGTTGACGTGAAGCGCCGGACCAACCAGAAACGTGTAGACGGTCGGGTGGCCGGGATTCGGTATCCCACTGTGGCCGATCCCCACCGTGTAGTAGTCCACCGATCCAAGGAGTTGAAAATATTTTCCCCAATCGCGGGCCACGGATGCCTTTCCGCCTATCAATCCGCTATACGAATTGGTTACCTGCCTGATGCGGCTGTAGGCAGCGCCCACGTACACCTCGTATTTGTAGGGTGCTCCGGTCTGCTCGGCAATTGGAGCGGCTTCCGGGTTTACCTGGCCTGCAACCTGCAATGGCGCGAACACGGCTGGCAACACGGCCAGAATCGACAACAACAACTTCCTCTTCAACTTGAAACTCCCTTAAAGCCCTTCTGTGGCATACCTCCCGCTCCCGGGTCTATCTCCGGAGCGGACAACTTGGCTGGTTTCCGGTACCTACCTAGACTATCCTCTCCCCCCACCTTTCACGAAGTCCGGCCGCTCGCCATTTTGGGTTGTTTTTTACGGTTCGCAGGCCGTCTCCCAGGACGCCACCCGGGCTCGTTCCGTGCTCATCCTTCCAATCCCGGCCCGCTTTGCAATCGCATGAGTCTTTGACTGGATTCGGAACGAAAAGACGCACCGCTATCGCCGGGCCCAACCCCACACGGATTGGCAGCGGCTGTCCGTCGGACTCAATGACCTTCCATATACCAGGGAATATTAATCACCACGATGCGCCGGTTCCCGCGGATCAGGAGGGCGACTTTCAGCAGGTCGGAGCGGCGGTTATGCAGCAGCCCGTCCCACCAGTGGCGAACAACCAGTTCAGGAATCAAAACACAGACCTTGCGCGTATCGGTTTCGTTTTCTACGCCCAGTACATAATCCATAATCGGAGTAAGAACGTATCGATATGGCGATTTCAGCGTCACCAGCTTCGGGATGCAGCGGCCGGATGCTTTGAGTGGTGCAACAACGTCCTTATCCCACGTATCGCAGAATGGATCCGGCCCTTCGCTTGTCTGAACATGTACGCAGCGAATGTCGCACGACATCGCGAGCGCGAACGAAAGCGCTTTCTCCGAGATACGGCTCCAGCGGTCGATAGGAACGATCACAATCGGCTCTTGCACCTCGGCAGGAATCATCGGGCGGTCCAGATCGATCTCGCGGTTAACTGCCACATAGTGCCGCTTCACCGCGTGCATCAACAAGATCATCACTGCGACCAGCAACGCCGTGATCCACGCGCCCGAAGTGAACTTGGCCACCAGCACCACGATCGTGGTAATTCCTGTTGCCACGGCGCCCAGGCCGTTGACGAACATGCGCAGCGGCGCGCCACCCTTGCGCTTCCAATGCATCACCATTCCCGCCTGCGACAGCGTGAATGCCATGAACGCGCCGATCGCATACAGCGGAATCAGCCTGTCCGTCACTCCGCGAAACACGATCAGCAGCACCGCCGTCAGTGTTACCAGCACATAGATGCCCCAGGAGTAGAGCAGCCTCCGCCCGCGAAGCAGGAACACGTGCGGCATGTAGTCGTCCATCGCAATTACTCGCGTCAGCCGCGGAAAGTCGGCGAATGCGGTGTTGGCCGAGAGCGCCAGCACCAGCAACACCGACGCGATCGTGACGTAGTAGAACCAGCCGTGCCCCATCACCGCCCGCGTCAGCATCGAGAGCACGCTCTCGTACGCTGCACCGTTGGGGTCGGTAGCGGCAATCCCATACGCGCGGCATAAGAGCGCGATGCCCAAAAGCAGCACTGCCAGCAGCGCAATCACGATGGTCAGCGTTGTCTTCGCGTTCTTCCGCGTGGGGTCGCGAAAAGCCATCACGCCGTTGCTCACCGCTTCCACGCCGGTCATCGCCGTGCAGCCCGATGAAAATACCTTGAGCGCGAACCATAGCGTGATCGCGGAAACAGTGGCCTGCGGAATTGCTGGCAACGGCGTCATCGGGTGCGGATGGCCTCCTGCATGCACCGCCTGCCACGCACCAACCGCAATCACGATCAGCAACGTTCCGGTAAATAAGTAAGTGGGAATCATGAAGACCACGCCCGTGTCGTGCACGCCACGCATGTTCACAATCGTCAGCAGGGCCAGCACAATCAGGCAAAGCTGCAGCGTATGCGGCTGCAGGCTGGGCAATGCGGAAATCAGCGCGCCCACTCCGGCCGAAATACCCACTGACGCCGTAAGAATATAGTCGATCATCAACGCTGCCGCTGCCAGAAATCCCGCGCCCTCGCCCAGATTCTGGCTCGCCACCGTGTACGACCCGCCGCCATGCGGATACGCCTCAATCGTCTGCCGGTAGCTCATGTAAACGATCGCCAGCAGAATCACGATCGCCATGCTCACCGGCACAATGTATTTCACGCCCATCAGGCCTAACGGAATCAGCAGGGTCAATGCCGCCTCTGGCCCGTATGCAGCCGAGCTCAGAGCGTCCAGCCCGAAGATTGGAATTCCGGCCAGCGGCCCGATGTGTTCGGCTCGCTCCTCGCTTGTGGCGAGAGGCTTCCCGAAGCAAAGGTTCAAAACGCGACTGGAGATATCCATGGAGGATTGCCCATCGGCCTGAGGAATCGGTGCGGGGAAGGCCGTCGAAGCCAGTGTCTCATGCCGCGCAAAGGCGGGTTGTCGTCTGTGATTTCGGCGATGGGGTTTACGTTGCCGCAGGCAGGGTAAACAGGAACCTGCTGCCTTTGCCCGGTTCGCTTTCGGCCCAGATGCGCCCGCCGTGCTGCTCAACGATGCTGCGGCAAAGTGCCAACCCCAGCCCTGTCCCACCCAGCGCGCGCGAGTCGCTCGCATCGCCCTGCTGGAATCGTTCAAAGATCCGCTCCAGTTTGTCCGGCGCGATCCCCCGGCCCTGGTCCTCTACAACGAAGACTACATCGCTTGAAGACCCGCCCATTTTTTCGGCAGGCATGGCCGCCAAACGGATCACCGTGTTCGGCGACGAGAATTTGATTGCATTCGTCACCAGCTCGTTAAGAACCTGTAACACCCTCTCTTCGTCGGCCAGCACCGGCGGTGCGTTCGACTCCACGCGGAATTCAATCCGCGCCTGCGTCGCGGCGTTATGCGCCACGTCGGCCGCGCGCCGCAGCAGGGTCATCGTCTCCACCGGCTTGCGGTCCAACGGCATTCGTCCCTTCTCCGCGCCTTCGAAATCCAGGATGTCGTTCACCAGTCGGATCAGGCGGTCGCAATTGCCAATCGCAATGTCGATCATCTGCCGCTGTTTCTCCGGCCGCTTGTCCAGCGACCCCGATTGCACCAGCCCCAACGACGCGCGCAGCGATGTCAGTGGTGTTCGCAGTTCATGGCTCACCGTCGAGATGAATTCGTCCTTCATCTTTTCCAGGCGCCGTCGTTCGCTCACGTCCTGGAACGCCACAACCATGCCCGAGATGCAGCCATCGTCTAGCAGCGGATTGACGCTGTACTCCACGGGAATCGCCGTTCCGTCTTTCCGCCAGAAAATCTCATCGCGCATGCGAATCGGTTCGCACCGCCGCAGCGCCTGCAAAATCGGACTCGTCGACTTCGAGTATGGAGTCCCGTCGCCGTGACTGTGGTGCAGCACCTCGTGCATATCGCGGCCCACCAACTCCTCCGCGGTGTAACCCAGGGCCTTTGCGCCGGCCTCATTCATAAAGGTCAGTTTGCCGTCGAGATCGATGCCATAAATGCCGTCCCCTACCGCTTCCAGAATCAGCTTGCGTTGCCGCGTTGCAAGATGCAGCGCCTCTTCCGCCTCGTACTGTTCTGTCACATCCATGCCGTGATTCAGAATGAACGGCCGCTCGTTCGGCAATTGCATGCGCCTGCTGCGCACCGCGATGCGTCGGTACACTCCATCGCTTCGCCGCAGCGGCAGAGTTCCCTGCCACTCGTCCGCCGTTTCCAGGGTGTTCCGGCAATCGTCAAAGGCCGCCGCACCCGCCGCGTCCATTAACTCCGTAACATTGCGCCCCAGCAGCGCTTCAGACCTGTAACCAAGCGTCTCAGCGGTAAACGCATTCAACGACGTCAAGCGCCCTTCCATCGTGCAGGTAAACACGAACCCCAGGCTGTTCTCCACCGCCTCGCGGTAGCGTGTCTCGCTGGTCAGCAGCGCCTTCTCCATCTCGCGCTGGTCGGTCACATCCTGGCCGCTCACAATCACGTAGAGAATCTCGGCGTTTGGCCCCTGCAACGGCCGCAGCGTCCAACTCACGCGCCGTGGTGCGCCGCGCACGGTTCGCCAGGCCGTCTCGTGCGGTCCTGAAACCTGCCCTTCCGCCGCATCGCGCAGCTTGCTGGCCGCCCATGAGCGATCGTCCGTCTCAAGAAACTCCTCTACAAACGGCCGTCCCGCCGCATGAGCCAGGCTCAGCCCGGTTAATTGCATGCAGGCTTCGTTCATCCGGACCACTCGTCCCGCAGTGTCCAGAACTGCCACCAGCGCGGGAATCGAATCCAGCGTTGCAGCCACAAAGCAACGCTCCATCTCGAGCGCCCGTTCCACGCGTTGCCGTTGCCGCTGTGCCTGCTCCTGCATGCGGACGCGTAAGTACAGCTCGAGGCGCGTCACAGCCTGGCGGCCCAAAATCTCCAGCAGTGTCAGATGTTCCGGCTTGAATCTTCCTGCCTCGCGGGCTAGCACCGCCATCGTGCCGATCGCCTGCTCATCGCTCGAGATCAGCGGCACCGCAGCGTACGACAAGCACGGCCCTGCATTCGGTAGTGGGATGCCTTCGGGAGGAAAACGCGGATCCTGCCGTGCATCCGCAATCAACAGCGGCTCCGCCTTTTCCAGCATCCATTGGTCGGCCGTCGCTGCGCGCGGCTGGTCTGTTGCTTTGAATCCAAAACGCGACTTGAACCAAAGCCGGTTGTAGTCCATCCAGCCAATGTAGGCAAAGTCGGCATCGCACAGCACTGCGGCGAGTTCTGTCAACTCGTCCAGTGCGGGGTCAGGATTGCGATCGAAGACGCCGATCTCCGGACGCACCCCCGCGTCCTGGTTCTCTCCGGCTTGCGAACCGTACAAGGCGCACATATTTACACGTACCCGATTGCAGTATCGAAGAGATTGACTACCTTGGCTCTGCCACAAAGTAGTCAATTAGAGGAAAACTAGGTACAACCCAAGTAATGGCTTTTCTCAAAACAGTCGAATCACCTTGTGATTACTATGGAGCCCAGAAGCCCGTTACCTCGTG
>Ga0181520_10011034_pt1 | contig 11957 bp, 10 predicted proteins | sample PEATcosm2014_Bin_29_FD_132451 | JGI IMG/M metagenome (GOLD analysis project Ga0181520, IMG submission 132451) | Peatland microbial communities from MTU Mesocosm Facility, Houghton, MI, USA - PEATcosm2014_Bin02_30_metaG | ecosystem: Environmental > Terrestrial > Soil > Wetlands > Peat | place...
AGGGCTCCTCGGCACCGCCTTCGGCACGAGCGCGTCAATCGCAGCCGCGTCAAGCTCGAGCTCGGCGGCCCGTGCGAGCACGCCGTCAGCCCCGGGTGGTCCCCTCGGTCCTGCCTACGACACCAAGACGAGCTCCTCGGTCTCGCTTTCCGGTGCCGGGGCCAACTCGATCAACCCGTTCTTCGAGAAGGTCTTCTACGAGTACCACCTGAAGAACTCCAAGACGACCATCACCTACTCCCCGGCAGGGAGCAGTGTCGGCATCAGCGACATCCAGCAGGACACCGTCGACTTCGGTGACACCGAGATCCCGATGTCGGCAAAGGACCTGGCCAAGGCGTCGAGTGCCGTCTTGCAGGTGCCCGTGGACCTGGGCGGGGTGGCGATTAGCTATAACCTCCCCGGTGTGACGGGGGAGCTCAAGCTCGACGGGCCTACGCTCGCTGGCATCTTCAACGGGACGATCACCAACTGGGACAGCCCGCAGATCGCCAAGGTCTCCGGCCTCTCCGATTTGCCGAACCTCGCCATCGTCCCGGTCCACCGCGCGGACTCCTCGGGCCCGGGCTGGGACCTTGACAGGTACCTCATCGACACCTCGCCAGCGTGGGCGACCAGGGTCGGCACTACGGCCTCCAAGACCTGGCCGATCCCGACCGTCGGCGTGGGCGAGCAGCTGAACAGCGGCGTCGCCACCTACATAAGCCAGACCAGCGGGGCCATCGGGTACGTTGAGTACGGCTACGCCCTCGAGGCCAAGTTCACCAATGCCGCGCTCAAGAACGCCGCGGGAGCGTTCGTGGCCCCGTCCCTCCAGTCCATCGCCGACGCGGGATCGTTTGCGCGCGGGCTCAGCTCGAGCAAGTTCTCGATAATCGACGAGCCCGGCGCCGGCACCTACCCACTGGCCAACTTCAGCTGGACCCTGCTCTACCAAAAGGACGCCAACAAGGCTAAGGGCATCGCCCTCGGCAAGCTCTTCGACTGGGTCGTGACCACTGGCCAGCAGTACGCGAGCTCGCTCGGCTACGCTCCCCTGCCCGCCGATGTGGTGAGCCTCGCCACCCACACGCTCGAGGAGCTGCAGACGCCTCAAGGCGGGCCGTTGTTCACGAAGTGACCGCCCTTCCCGGCCTGGCCGGCGTCGCGTCTGTCAAAGACGCGATCCGGCGCCGGCACGGCCGGCGGGGCGGGCGTGCCTATGTCGTCGTCCGGTGGGCGGCGGCCGCGGTTTTTGTCGCCCTTTTGTGCGGCCTGGTGGCGAGCATCGCCGTCGACTCGAGCCAGGCGCTGGCGCACACCGGCATTGGCTTTATCTGGTCGGGCACCTGGAACCCGGCCGCCAACCAGTTCGGTGCCGGCATCCTCGTGGTCGGGACGATCGTGACGACGTTCGTGGCCATGGTCATCGTCGTCCCGGTCGGTCTCGGCACCGCGGCTTTCCTTTCTGAGCTGGCTCCCCGCTGGCTGGCCGGCCCGCTGTCGACGGCGATCGACCTTCTCGCGGCCGTGCCGAGCATCGTCGTCGGGCTGTGGGCGCTGTTGGTGCTTTCCCCCGTCTTCGCCGACCACGTCGAGCCGTTCTTAAAGTCGGTCCCCTTGCTCCAGTGGTTCTTCCACGGGCCGGCTTACGGCCCGAGCATCATGCTGGCCTCGGTGGTGCTGGCCGTGATGACACTGCCAACCGTGGTGGCGCTGAGCCGCACGGCGTTGTCCGGGGTCGCCTTAGCGGATCGTGAGGCCGCCATGGCGCTCGGCGCCACGCATTGGCAGGTGGTTCGCGAGGTGGTCTTCCCAGGGGCGCGCTCTGGGATCGCCGCCGCCCTCACCTTGGCAGTAGGACGGGCGCTCGGCGAGAGCATCGCCGTGGCCATGGTCATCGGCAACAACCCGTCGGTCCCTCATTCCCTCCTGGCACCCGGCGCCACGTTGGGCTCCGCCATAGTCAACGAGTTCGCCGAGGCTGCACCTGGTATCGGCACGAGCTCGGTCATCGCCCTCGCCGCCGTGCTGTTGATGCTGACACTGGCCGTCAACGCCGGCGGGCAGGCGCTCTTGCGGCGCCTCGGCCCCGGGCGCCTCCTGCGCTCAGAGCGTGCCGAGCGACCCGCCCGCCCGGGCCGCGCAGCTCGTCGCGAGGTTCCGGCATGAACGGCGTTGTAGACCCCGGGCGTGCTCGAAGATACGAAGACGGCGCCGGCGACGACTCCGAAGCGAGCTGGAAGGCCCGCGAGCACCGACGTCCGATAATCCAGGCGGCCGCCCGTCGCACCTTGAAGCGCCGTCGGCTGGCCGGTCGGCTCTTCCGGGCTCTGTGCGTGCTGTGCGCGGCGATCGCTCTCGCGCCGCTCGTCGCCCTCGTCTATTACACCGCCGAGCGCGGCCTGCCGGGTCTGTCCTTCGGCTTTCTCATCCACGCTCCGGTCCCCGAAGGGATCCCCGGCGGCGGGATCTCGACGGCCATCGTCGGCAGCGCCGAGATCGTCGGTCTCGCCCTTTTGATGGCGATCCCCGTCGGGTTGTTCACGGCCCTTTTCCTCCACGAGCGGCGGGGAAGATTGGCGGGCGCCATCCGTTTCGGCGCCGACCTGCTCACCGGAGTCCCCTCCATCGTCATCGGCATCTTCGCCTACGCCCTGCTCGTACGACCCCTGCACCACTTCTCGAACCTGGCGGCTGCCTTCGCTCTTGGCGTTTTGATGCTGCCCATCATGATCCGGGCGGACGAGGAGGCCATGCGCACCGTGGCCGTGGACCTGTGGGAGGCCGGCATGGCACTGGGCGCCCGGCGATCTCGTGTGGCCCGGTCCGTCGTGTTGCGGGGCGCCCTTCCGGGCCTGGTCTCCGGCAACTTGCTGGCGGTCTCACGCGGTGTGGGAGAGACTGCTCCCTTGCTTTTCACCGTCGCCGCCCCGAGCTTTGCCATGACGCTGTTCATCTACACAGAAGGGACCCAGCCGTTCCCAACAGCCCAACAGATGGCCTGGGCGACCGCGTTTGTTCTCCTTGCCTTCGTGCTCGTGCTGAGCGGCGTGGCCCGCCTAGTGGCTTGGCACCTCACACGAAAGGCCCGCTGACAAGGTGAGGGCGACAGGCGGATGGCTCCTGTGATCGACGACGGTCGGGCCATTAATTCGAGCGCGGGCGAGTCGGCGGGCACCGAGCAAGCATCGCAACACTTGAGCAGGCGCACACCCGCCTCGGTTGCCATCGAGGCGGCCGGGCGGTCAAGTGGGCGGGCCGAAGCACAAGGCGAGCCCGCCGTCAGCCTCGAGAACGTCTCGGTCAGTTTCGGCGAGCACGTGGCGGTGCGCAACGTGACGCTCTCTTTGCCCGCCCACCAGGTGACTGCCCTGGTCGGCCCTTCGGGCTGTGGCAAGACGACCGTGTTGCGAGCCATCAACCGGCTCCATGACCACACAGGAGGAAGGGTCGAGGGGACGATCCGGCTCGGAGATATCGACGTCTATGGCCCCGACACCGACCCCGAGCTCGTCCGCGCCCGGATCGGGATGGTCTTCCAAAGACCGAACCCGTTTCCGACCATGAGCATTCTTGACAACGTCACTTCGGGGCTTCGTTTCAACGGGGTCCGCAACAGGTCCCTCATGCGCGAGGCGGCCGAGTCGGCGCTGCGCCACGCCGCCCTTTGGGACATCGTGAAGGACCGGTTGCACCAAAGTGCGCTGCGGCTCTCCGGCGGTCAACAGCAGCGCCTGTGCATCGCAAGGGCGCTCGCCATCGAGCCCGACGTCATGCTGATGGACGAACCCTGCTCCGCTCTCGACCCCGTCGCCACGGCCAAGATCGAGGACCTGATCGCCCGCCTCGCCTCTGAGGTCACCATCGTCCTTGTGACCCACAACATGTTCCAGGCGGCCCGGGTGTCGCATAACGCGGCCGTGTTCCTCCTCGGCGACGACCGCGTCGGCGAGCTCGTGGAGGTCGGCCCGACAGTCGAGATCTTCGACTCGCCCCGTGACGAGCGCACGAAGCTCTACGTGACCGGCCACGTCGGCTGAGCCCCCCGGGCCGGCCTCTCGCGTCGGGAGCTCGCCGCGGGCGTGGGAGCATTGAAGTTGTGCAAAGCGAGGGGGCACTCGACCTGACGGTGGTCGTGCCCTACTACAACCCGGGGCCGAGCCTGGTCGGTCACATCGAGCAGGTGACCGCGGTCTTGCGACAGCGCCGGGTCTCTTTCGAGGTGATCGCCGTCTCCGACGGCTCGACAGACGGCAACGATGCCGGCCTGGAAAAGATCGGTGCCGAGGTCCGCGTGGTCCACCTGCCCGTCAACCAGGGCAAGGGCCACGCCCTGCGAGTCGGGCTCGGCCTTGGCCGGGGCCGCTACCTCGGCTTCATCGACGGCGACGGTGACATCCCTGCGCCCGTGCTCGGCGAGTTCGTCGACTGCATCGAACATGGCGATCCGGACTTCGCCATCGGCAGCAAGCGCCACCTAGAGTCCGTGGTTGTCTACCCCTGGCTGCGTCGGCTCTACTCCTGGGGATACCAAGAACTCACCCGAGTGCTGTTCGGTCTCGACATCACTGACACCCAAAGCGGGATCAAACTGGCGCGGCGCGAGATTGTGACCGAGCTCTTGCCGATCCTCGAGGAGGACGGATTCATCTTCGACCTCGAGCTGCTCGCCGTCGCCCGGCGCCGCGGGTACACAAAGGTCGTCGAGCTGCCCGTCGAGATCCGGGAGCGCTTCTCCAGCACCATCTCGCCGCGGGCCGTGTTCGCCATGCTCGTCGACACCGTGCGCCTCACCTGGCGGTTGCGCGTCGCCCGCCGCTACGACCGCAGCGGGGCGCCAGGCAAGGTGCCGGGGCGACGCTCGCCCGCGAACGCCCGCGGGGTGCCCCCCGGCTCCGCCGAAGCCGGCTAGGTCGCCAGTCTTTCCACGACCCAGTCGACACAGGCGGTCAGCGCCGCGACGTCGTCGGGTTCAATGGCAGGAAAAAGAGCGATGCGCAGTTGGTTGCGCCCGAGCTTGCGGTAGGGCTCGGTGTCGACGACACCGTTTTGGCGAAGTCTCGCCGCCACCTTGAGGGCGTCCACGGAATCGTCAAGGTCGATGGTGGCCGTCACGTGGCTGCGCTCGGCGGGCTCGGCGACGAAAGCCTGGGCGTAGGCGGACCGCTCGGCCCAGCCGTAGACGATCTCAGCGGAGCGGTCCGAGCGCGAGGCGGCCCACTCGAGGCCGCCGTTTTGGAGGAACCAGTCCACCTGTTGGGCCAAAAGGAACAAGGTGGCGAGGGCGGGGGTGTTGTAGGTCTGCTCGAGGCGGGAGTTCGCAAGGGCGATCTTTAGGTCCAAAAAGGCGGGCACGAACCGGCCCTTGGCCGAGAGCCGGTCCACCCGCTCGACGGCGGCCGGGGACAAGAGCGCCAGCCAGAGGCCGCCCTCGGAGCCGAAGCACTTTTGCGGGGCGAAGTAGTAGGCGTCCGTCTCGCTTGGATCGAAGCGGAGCCCACCCGCGGCGGAGGTGCCGTCGACCAGGACCAGGCCGTCTGTCACGGCCCCGTCAAGACCGCGTGGCCGTCGCACGGGTGCCTGCACCCCGGTCGAGGTCTCGTTGTGAGTGAGGCAGTAGGCGTCCACGTTCGCTCTCGCGACCGGTTGCGGGCATGTGCCGGGTTCGGCCACGAGCACCTCGGGCTCCTCGAGGAACGGTGCTGACCGGGTGCACTCGGCGAACTTGGAGGAGAACTCGCCGAAGGACAGATGCTGGCTCTTTCGTTCCACCAGGCAGAAGCTGGCGGCGTCCCAAAACGCCGTGGTGCCGCCGTTGCCCAGCACGACCTCGTAGCCGGCGGGCAGGCCGAAGAGCTCACCCAACCCGGAACGCACCCGGGCGACAACCTCGCGCACACGGGGCTGGCGATGACTCGTGCCGAGATAGGTGGGTGCTTCGGCCGCGAGAAGACGCAGGGCGTCGGCCCGCACCTTGGAGGGCCCCGACCCGAAACGGCCGTCGCGTGGTAGCAGGTGCTCGGGGATCACGACTTCGGCCAAGGTGGACCTCCTGGGGGATGCGGCAACGGAGCGGACTCGGCACGGCACCGGCAGTGCCGCGCCGCCGGGCGAGGCGCTTAGACAGCGGAGCCAGAACCTGTGCCAGCATAGGCAGATGGCGATATCACCCTCCTACGACCGGACATCGGCCCCGCGGCGCGTCTCGAGCCGCGTGGCAGGCGTGGCTCCCTCAGCCACCCTTGCCATCGACGCCAAGGCCAAACAGCTCCAGGCCCAAGGCGTCGACGTCATCGGGTTCGGAGCCGGCGAGCCGGACTTCCCGACCCCGGCGGCCATAGTCGAGGCGGCGGCAGCGGCGTGCCGCGACCCCCGCAACCACCGCTACACCCCGACGGGAGGCCTGCCGGAGCTGAAGGCGGCGATCGTCGCCAAGACGGCCCGCGACTCGGGCTACGAGATCACCCCGAAACAGGTGCTCGTCACCAACGGCGGAAAGCATGCCGTCTCCAACGCCTTCGCCACCCTGCTCGACCCCGGTGACGAAGTGCTCCTCCCGGCCCCGTACTGGACCACCTATCCAGAGGCGATCCGCCTCGCCGGCGGTGTGACCGTCGAGGTGCCGACGGACACCGCGAGCGGATTCAAGGTGACGCCCGAACAGCTCGAACAGGCGGCCACGGAGCGGACCAAGCTGCTCGTGTTCGTCTCGCCGTCGAACCCCACGGGCGCCGTGTACAGCCGCGAGCAGATCGCGGACATCGGTCGTCTCGCCCTCGAGCGGGGCTGGTGGGTGCTCACCGACGAGATCTACGAGCACCTCGTCTACGGCGGCCACACCCAGCACTCGCTGCCGGTCGTCGTGCCCGAGCTGGCGGAGCGCTGCGTGGTCGCCAACGGCGTGGCAAAGACCTACGCCATGACGGGCTGGCGCGTCGGGTGGCTGATCGGCCCGGGCGACGTCGTAGAAGCCGCGACGAACCTGCAGTCGCACGAGACCTCGAATGTCAACAACGTCGCCCAGCGCGCCGCCATAGCGGCCCTGACGGGGGACCTCTCGGCCGTGGCGGAGATGAGGGAGGCCTTCGACCGCCGCCGCCTCACCATCTTCAAGATGCTCTCGGCGATCGAAGGTGTCACCTGCGTGGAGCCCGAGGGCGCCTTTTACGCCTTCCCGTCGCTCGAGGCGGTGCTCGGCCGCGAGATCAAAGGGCGCAAGCCCGGGACCACGCTCGAGCTGGCCGAGCTCGTGCTGGAGGAGTCCCGCGTCGCCTTCGTTCCGGGTGAGGCCTTCGGCGCGCCCGGTTATGGCCGGTTTTCCTACGCCTTGTCGGACGAGAACCTCGTCCGGGGGATCGAGCGGCTCGGCGAGCTCTTCTCGCAGGTGAGCGACTGATCATGGCGCGGATCCTCGTCACCGAACAGCTTTCCCCGTCCGGCCTCGAGCTGATGGCGAAGGCTGGTCACGAGCTAGACGTGCGACTGTCGCTCACGCCCGAAGAGCTCGTAGAGGCCGTCCCCGGCGCGGCCGCCCTCGTGATCCGCTCGGCCACCCGCGTGACGGCCGAGGTGCTCGAGGCCGGCCGTGACCTCGTCGCCGTCGGACGGGCGGGCATCGGGCTCGACAACGTGGACGTCGAGGCGGCCACCCGGCGGGGCGTGATGGTCGTCAACGCCCCGCAGTCGAACATCTTGTCCGCGGCCGAGCACGCCGTCGCGTTGATGCTGGCGCAGGCCCGCAACATCCCCCAAGCGCATGCGGCCCTCGTGAACGGGCGTTGGGAGCGCTCGAAGTGGGAGGGCGTCGAGCTGCACGGCAAGACGCTCGGCATCATCGGCCTCGGCCGAATCGGTTCCCTGGTGGCCCAACGCGCCGCCGGCTTTGGGATGCGGCTGCTCGCCTACGACCCGTACGTGACCCCGGAAAGGGCGCGCCAGATCGGGGCGGAGCTGTTGGACCTCGAGGAGGTCTTCGCAAGTGCCGACTTCGTCACCATCCATCTCCCGAAGACGCCCGAGACCCGCGGACTTATCGGCAAAGAGCTGCTCGCGAAGGCCAAGCCGGGTATCCGGGTGATCAATGCCGCCCGCGGCGGGATCCTCGACGAGGAGGCTCTCGCCGACGCCATCTCCTCAGGGCACGTCGCCGGCGCCGCCCTGGACGTGTTTGCCACCGAGCCGTGCACCTCCTCGCCCCTGTTCGAGCTCGACCGGGTCGTCGTCACACCTCATCTCGGCGCCAGCACGGCGGAGGCCCAGGACAAGGCGGGGGAGCAGATAGCCGAGCAGATAGCCCTCGCCCTCGCGGGAGAGCTCGTGCCCTACGCCGTCAACGTCGCCGCCGCCGGCTCGTCTGACGGCGTGCGGGCTTTTCGCGGGGTGGCCGGGCGGCTGGGCAGCCTGCTGGCCGCCTTGTGCGAAGGCGTGCCGAGCCATCTCGACATCGAGTGCCAGGGAGAGCTCGCAGCCGAGGACACCCGCGTCCTCACGCTTTGCGCGCTGAAGGGCATCTTCGCGGCCGCGACCGACGAACCGGTTTCCTACGTGAACGTCCCCCGCTTCGCCAAGGACCATGGTTTGGAGGTGCGTGAGTCCTCGACGACCGTCGCAGGTGACTACGTGAGCAAGCTGACGCTGCGGGGAGGTGGCCACGCCGCCTCGGGGACTCTCGCCTCTGCAGGCACAGAGCGCATCGTCATGGTCGACGACCATGCCGTCGAGCTGCCCTTCGCGGCGAACCTGCTCATAGTGCGCAACGACGACCGCCCCGGGATGATCGGTCTCGTGGGCTCCGCCCTCGGCGAGGGCGGCATAAGCATCACGAACATGGCGGTCGGCCAGACGGTGGGCGGCGGCACGGCCCTGATGCTGCTCTCGACGGATCGCCCGGTCCCAAGCGAGCTGCTCGAGCGGCTCCGCAGCGCTGCCGGGATCCTCGATCTCCACAGCGTCACCGACGCCTAGCGCGGATCTGCGGTGCCCGACCTCAGCGCGGAGCACTTCCGTCAGGTGATGGCACATGTGCCGACGAGCGTCGCCGTCGTCGCCGGGGTGGTCGCCGGCCGCCCGAAGGGCCTGTCGGTGGGAACCTTCGTCCCGGTCTCGCTCAACCCCCCTCTCGTCGGCTTTTTCGTGGCCAGTACCTCGAAGAGCTGGCCGCCGATAGAGAGCTCCGGTTCGTTCTGCGTGAGCGTGCTCGGCCATGACCAGGCAGAGCTCTCGTCGCGCTTTGCGGTGAGCGAGGCCGACAAGTTCGAAGGGGTCGAGTGGCGCCCGGCTCCTTCGGGGAACCCGGTGCTCGTGGGAGCGGTCGCCTTCGTCGACTGCGTCATCGACCGCGTCGTCGAGACAGGCGACCACATGCTCGTGCTTGGCCGTGTGCTCGACATGGGGGTGGAGACGGGCCAGACCCCCCTGCTGCATCACCGCAGCGCCTACAGCAAGGTGGCGACAGGCCTTAAGCGGGACCCGAGCGCGGGGCGGTCGGGAGAGCAAGCTTGACGTTTCGGTGCCCGTCCAGCACAATCAGGGTTGACATGACGAACGAGCGGCTGTTCCTGGTCCTCCTTCTTACCTGACGGCGAGCGCCCCTTCGCGCTCGCCAACGCCTCCTGCGCCCTAGGCCAGGAGGTTTTTTGTTGGCCGGGTGCAGCCACGGGGAAGCTGCAAAAAGGCGGGAGAAGGGCTCGGGTTCGCCTCAAGCCTGGAGCGAGCGATGAGCGACAAAGTAGTCATCTTCGACACGACACTGCGAGACGGCGAGCAGTCGCCGGGAATCTCGCTCGACCCGGGCGAGAAGCTCGAGATCGCCGAGCAGCTCGCGCGCCTCGGTGTCGACTATATAGAGGCCGGCTTCCCGGTATCGAGCCAGGGCGACTTCGAAGCCGTCCGGGCCATTTCGCGAAGCGTGCAGGGGCCAGCCATCGCCGGGCTCTCGCGGACCCAGCTGGCCGATGTGGACCGCTGCTACGAGGCGCTGCGTGACGCGGAGCGCAACCGGATCCACATCTTCATCTCGACGAGCCCGAGCCACATGGAGCACATGTTGAAGATGAACGAGGACCAGGTGCTCGAGGCGGTGCACATGGGCGTCTCGAGGGCAAAAGAGCACACTTCGGACGTCGAGTTCTCACCCCAGGACGCCACGCGGACGCCGCTCGACTTCATGCTCGAGGTGCTGGCGACCGCGGTCGCGGCCGGCGCCACCACCTTGAACATCCCCGACACGGTCGGCTACGGCATTCCCTGGGACTACGGCGATCTCCTCACTCACGTGCGCAGCCAGGTAGCCGGCGACTACGTGATCTCGACCCACTGCCACAACGACCTCGGCCTCGCCGTGGCGAACAGCCTGTCCGGGGTGCGTGCCGGGGCGCGCCAGGTCGAGGTCTGCGTCAACGGGCTGGGCGAGCGCGCCGGCAACGCCGCCCTCGAGGAGGTGGTCATGGCGCTCAAGATCCGAGGCGACCAGTTCCCCGGCCTCGAGACGAACGTGAGGACCAAGGAGCTGGCCCGGACGAGCCGGATGGTGGCCCGTCTCACGGGTTACCAGGTGCAGTGGAACAAAGCGGTCGTGGGCAAGAACGCCTTCGCTCACGAGTCGGGCATCCACCAGCACGGCGTGCTCAAGGAGCGCTCCACGTACGAGATCATCGACGCGGCCTCCGTCGGCCAAGAAGGCGGCCAGATCATCCTCGGCAAGCACACCGGGCGCCATGCCTTCGCGGACACCCTGGCAAAGCTTGGCATCATCGTCCAGGGCGGCGCCTTGGACGCCGCCTTCGCCCGCTTCAAGGAGTTGGCGGACCGCAAGGTGCAGCTCACCGACGCCGACCTCGAGGCCATCGTCGCCGAAGAGCTCGGGACGGCGCTCGAAGAGGGCTTCGTGCTCGACGTGCTCGACGTCCAGGGCGGCACGATGGGCATGCCGCGGGCCAGGGTCGTGGTGAGCCGCGACGGTCACAAGTCCGAGGCGACGGCCGAGGGCGACGGCATGATCGACGCCACTTGCAAGGCGATCAAGCAGGCGACCGGCATTGAGGCAAAGCTCATGGACTTCAACGTCTCATCTGTCACCGGCGGCATCGACGCCCTCGGCGACGTCGTCATCCAGCTCGAGGCCGACGGGGTACGGGCCTCGGGCCGTGGGCTGTCGACCGACGTCGTGGAAGCGGCCGCTCGTGCCTATGTGGCGGCGACAAACCGCGTCGTGCGAGCCAAGGCCAGGACCGCGCCTGGCGGTGTAGACGCCGTTCGCCAGGCCGAGGCGATCCCCTAACCGGCCCGCACGAGGTGTTCGTCGGCTGACGGCGGGGCGAGCCGTTACAGAGGTGTACTCAGACGGTGGTCTTCGGCATCCAGGCCGGTCGGCGGGCCTCGAAGGCGTCAATGTCCGAGGTGTACTGCGAGGTGACGCCGATGTCGTCGAGGCCCTTCAAGAGCCGGTCGCGGGCGTCGTCGTCCAGGCGGAAGGGTACCGAGATGCCGACCTCGGGTGCCTCTACGAGACGGCGCTCGACGTCGACGACTAGCTCCAAAGTGCCATCGGCGGCGACGGCGTCAAGGATCGCCCGCCCGTCGGATTCGGACACCTCTGCAGGCACGAGGCCGGAACGGGTCGAGTTGTTGCGGAAGATGTCTCCGAAACGCGGGCTTATGACGGCGCGAAAGCCGAAGTCGACGAGCGCCCAGACGGCGTGCTCGCGAGACGACCCGGTGCCGAAGTTCGGGCCGGCGACGAGGATCGTCGAGCCGGCGTGGCCTGGATCGTTGAGCACGAAGTGCGGGTCGTCGCGCCATTCGGCGAAGAGCCCGGCCCCGAACCCGCTCCGCTCGATGCGTTTCAGCCACTCGCTCGGGATGATCTGGTCGGTGTCGACGTCGGAACGGCCGAGGGGGACCGCCCGCCCCGTCACCACGCGCACGGGCTCCATGCTCAAGTCCCCAGGTCGGCCGGGGTCGCGAACCGGCCTGCG
>Ga0181520_10011035_pt1 | contig 11956 bp, 14 predicted proteins | sample PEATcosm2014_Bin_29_FD_132451 | JGI IMG/M metagenome (GOLD analysis project Ga0181520, IMG submission 132451) | Peatland microbial communities from MTU Mesocosm Facility, Houghton, MI, USA - PEATcosm2014_Bin02_30_metaG | ecosystem: Environmental > Terrestrial > Soil > Wetlands > Peat | place...
AGCAGCAGATAAGGGCAGGAGTGCAGTATATAAAATTTTTGGATAGAGAGTTCGCCGATAAGATAACCGATCCAAAAGAAAGGATTAATTTCATATTAGCATCTTATAACATTGGGCCGGGACACGTTCTTGATGCGCAAAACCTGGCGATTAAATTTGGGAAGAACCCGAATAAATGGTTCAAAAATGTCGACACGTGCTTGTTAAGTAAGTCTAACCCAAAACAGTATAACGACCCCATGGTGCAATACGGGTATTGCAGTGGTATCGAGACTTTTAATTTTGTCAGGGAAGTTCTTGATCGTTACCAGCATTATAAGAATGTTGTGAGCAGTAATTGATTACTGATTACTAAATAATGATTACTTGTTAAGAGTTTGATTTTCCCAGTGTATCTCTTTGATCTTCCATTTGTTTCTCCGTGTATTGTAGTTTACTTGAAATAATACACAAGTGTTTGATGGTGCAGATTAACAGTAAGATATTGATATTAATCAGCATAAATAACTTGCATCAACATTTAGAAAAAGCCACAGAATTTTTATTTATTTTAATAAAAAACTAGAGTAACTAGTACTTAATCTATAAATTTCCCTCCTTTACCTCCAATATCCGTTAGTTAGTAAAAAATAAGCAAATAAATAGGAATAATCACGTATTTATTAGAAGATTTGTAACATAAAATTTAAGATATAAAATTTTCTAACTTATATTTATACCCTATAAATAATACAAGTAATAGCAATGAAACCTCGAGTCTTGTCAAAAAAACTACCAGCTTTCACCTGGAGTTGCGTATAAATATGATAGCAATGGGAATTTAATTAATGATTTAAACAAAAATATTACCATTGAATATAATTTATTAAATTTACCACGCAAGATATTCAACGGGAGAGATTCCATTGTGTATACTTATGATGCTGCAGGAGAAAAGCTTAGAAAGAGCGTTTATTTAGCAGGAGTGCTGACTACAACAATTGATTACGCTGGTGAAACCGAATTTTATAATAGTAAATTGAAATTCATCCATACAGAGGAAGGTATTGTGGAATATGATCCAACAAAAAGTGCTTTCACATATGAATATTATTTAAAGGATCACCTTGGAAACACTCGTGCAACTGTGTTTACTGATAGTTCAGGGAATCTGGGCATAGGTCAGGTAAATGATTATTACCCCTTTGGCATGTCATTCTTGAATGTCCCAAATAATGGGAGCGCTGGATCTGATAACAAGTACCTCTACAACTGGAAAGAGCTGCAGGACGACGTCCTTGGAGGTATTGCCCTTAATTGGTACGATTACGGGCACAGGTTCTACGACCCGCTAACAGGCAGGTGGACGACGCCAGACCCGCTAACTGAAATCAACCGCAAGTGGAGTCCTTATAATTATTGCAAGGATAACCCTGTCCGGTTTATCGACCCTGATGGCATGTATTCAACTGAGGAATACAAACAAGACAATGGCATAACTCAAGATGACATCGCATATTCCACCTCTGACCAGAATGAAATCGCTTCTATTCTCAACCAAAACAATGGGAATTCAAATAATGGTAATAGTTCATCTGATCAACAAGATGATCCTGATAAACCAAAACAAGATAATACTGCAAAACAAGATAAAACAGCTATAGATAAAGGTATTTTACTGCCTCTTAATTCAAAATTGAAAAAGGGGGAAAAAGATGATGATTATACCAGTCTGAATGCCGATGATGCAGTTGGCGTTGTAAAACAATTTAATCCATCAAAATATTTGTCTATTATCCATAAAGCATACTTAATTAAAGACATTACTGAAGGATTAGCCAAAAAAGATTTCTTTAGTGTAGTTGCAACTGTTGCCGGTGAACTTGGAGGAAACTATACATTAGCTTTAAAGATTTGCGCAGCTTTTTATAATACTGATTATATTCAAAATGCGAACAAAGCAGGGGCAAAACTTGAGCTAATGCAACTACAATATGAATATGAATTAAGTAATAGACAAGACACTCGTCTTTTTAATCAAATACAAAAAGCAAAAGAGCATTATAAAAATGAAATGAAAGAGTAAAAAATGAAAACTATTTTTCTAATTTGTAAAGTTACCACATTGATAATAATATTTTCATCATGTACCAATAGTAAGATTGATAACCAAATTAATCAAGATAAATTAATAAAAGAAGCAAGGCACTTATATGGAGAAAAGAAATATAAAGAGGCTAAATTAATTTATAACCAAATTTTAAAAAATGACTCAACAAATAGTGAGGCATTTTTTAATAGGGGGATTTGTAATAGCAAAACAGATGATTTTGTTGGAGCCTTATTGGATTATCAAAGATCTGTTAATTTAAATTATAGAATAGAAGATGCTTACTTTAATATTGCATGCTGTTATGGAGCTATGGAGGTATATGATCGAGCTATTGTATATTTTAAAATTGTACTATTGATGGATCCAAATGAATCAAATGCAAAAGTAGAGTTAGAAAAGTTAAATAAATTAATTGCATCGAAATCTAAAAGAGCAGATGTTAGTTTATAAATATCTTTTTTATAAGTTTTATATATTTTCTCTGTATATGAAAGAAAATGTTCCAGGTGGGACATTTTATTACACAAATGAAGATGCTATATTCATATATTCAGGAAATCAATTGATTAACATTTCGGCAATATGGAAATTGTTAAATTTAAAAACTATAACTGCATCTGTTTTACTTGATGTTTTTCTATGCTTTGGTATACTATTTATTATTAATTACATAATTTTAATAAAAAGAAATAATATTAAGGACATTTTAGAAAGATGTAAAACTCTTTCTAAAAAGCAAAAAGCTATTTTCGAAGTTATAACATATTCTTATATAGGGTTTTCTGTTTTCATCCTATATTGGATGTGTATAAAATAAACTTGCTTCCCCCTCCATCGGCAGCAAGTACTAACACGAAACACCGCTTAGAGGCAAATATTTTGCTTCTTGGAACATTTTAGTTTTTTGCTAAGCTGAGAGCGCTTTTGGCTAGGTTGCAACCGGCATTAGAGAGAATAATATTAAAGCCTGGCAATTGATAAGGAGCCGGGCATTGATGTTTTAAATAGGGTTGCAATTTCCATCGCAAAACCATAAAAACGATTCCCAATATTGGGAAATCAAGGAAAAACGAGGTTTTATATAATGCACTTGGAACACGTAGAAAAAACCTGGTCAGCGTTGATGGGTTTTATCTAAATGAAAAGACAGATAAGAAAAAATAGAAAAGTAAACGCGGGTTAAGGAAATAATAAACCTGAATTTGTCCGGGGAGTTGTTTATTTATCTTTCTTCCAGTCAGGATACTTAACCCAGATCGGAACTTCAACTATTGAACCATCCGTGCAATATCCGATGCAAAACAAAAAAAATGATTCCCAATATTGGGAAAGGTTGGGAAAGCGTTAATTGCCGTAAGTTGTAAGAAAATAATTAGGGGAGTAGAACCAGGGCCAATGCAATACAAAAAAGCCCGCAGGGCACCAGTCAAGTTATAAACGAGCTGCAAGGTTTTTAAAGGTCAAGTTACTTGTTAGTTCTTTCTTCCCAAATGTCAGGGTCGCGGCTTGTAGAAAAATCCGCGGTTATAATAATTTCTTTAGATTGGTCATTAACGCGATAATGCACCATGTAAGGGAACTTGTCAACAATAATGCAACGCACCTGGTGGTAACGAACGGCAAAGCCTTGCGGGTACTTTTCCAGGAGTTTAAACTGCTTTTTCACGGAAGCATGAAACCTCCTGCCCAGGCCTTTTTGTAGTTGATTATACCTATCGATGGCTTCTTGAATGTCAATAAAAACTACTGGTTCTATTTTCAGCTTGTAGGCCATTATTCCAATTTGAAATTATCTTTCACGTCATCCCAGTTCAGGAGTTTGGAATGGTCACTGTTTCTTACACGTTCCAGGACGATCTTTTTTTGCCATTCTGGAACTTCAAGACCATCCGGTTTTTCCTGCTCAATATTATATTTATCCGTTAACTGCTGCCAATCTTTAATTGGAATGATAACAGCCGTTTTTTGACCCTTTTTATCTGAAATATACTGTAAGTTCATAGTAATAATTTATTAGCGTGTGGCGTATGCTTGCCTCGCCTTGTTATCTCTAACCACCATGTCCATGTAATCAAAAATCTTGATCTTCTCGTCTCTAGGCAAGCTCTCCATTTCTTCAAGCCTGTGAATCATTTCTTTGTCGTACGACGCGTTTAAACCCTCGCCAAGCATGTAATCAATAGAAACATTAAAAGCTTTCGCTAACTTAACGATAACTTCCATCGAAGGAGCGTTTTCATCACGCTCGTACTTGCCGATCATTATCCTGGAAGAAGCTATTTCCTTAGCCAGGTCTTCCTGTGACCAGTTTTTATTTTTCCTGAGCTCAATTATTTTATACCCGATGTGTAACATATTTATCTAAAGAAGTATGGTTTATACTGTTTTCATGCAAATTTAGAAAACAGAATTTATCAAAAGAAATGAATGTTTTTTGATTTTATGAAAAATGAATGATACATTTGTATCACATGTTTTTCATAAAAATATTTTTCACAATGGAAATCCCTGACATAAAAGCCCGTCTCAGCATCTTGACCATGCTGGAAAAGTACAACCTTCCATTAGACAAGCACCATAAAACCTGCTGCCCGTTCCACGAGGAAAAGACACCCAGCTTCACCATCTACCCAGGCACTAACACCTTTCATTGCTTCGGCTGCGGCAAAACGGGCGATACTATCGAATTCATCCAATTAATGGAAAAATGCACCAAGCACGAGGCAATTTTAAAAGCGCAGAGTTTTATTGGCATACTAGCCGAACCCATCATGCGACCCGAGCCGGGAAAAACAATGCCAACAGGAGAACGAACGACAATCCTGACCAGGATCTTCGAGACCTACAAGAACGGCCTTCACCACGGGGTGACCTACAGGCCCAAGGAATACCTCAAGACGCGATCCCTAGACATAGAATCGCTTGAAGCGGGGTACAACTCCGGCCAGTTCCACCACCACGGCAAGCTCTCCAGGGCGGATCTGGAAGCCTGCGTTAGAGCGGGGCTGTTAATACCATACAAGGGCAGCCTGCCCAACGGTAGCGAGGAAACCTTCACCCCGTTCGCCAAGGACTGCATAATCTTCCCGTTAAAGGACGACCAGGGCAATATCGTGAGCATGTACGGGCGAAGCATCACGGGCAACGACAAGTCGAAACATTACTACCTGAAAGACCGGAGCGGACTGTATCCCGGTTACCCGAAACAAGACACTACACGGTTAATCCTGACCGAGGCCATCATCGATGCGGCCACTCTTTTACAGACCCCGGGAATAGCAAGTAATTACAGCATTTTAGCTTGTTACGGTACCAACGGTTTAACAGGTGAACATTTACAGGCCATAAGGGAACTATCAAACCTGGATGAAATTATCTTTTTCTTTGATGGTGACAAGGCAGGTGAAGAGGGGATAAAGCACCACTCGGGAACCCTTCACGAGCTATTACCAGGTATCACCATCAGCAAGGTTGACACCCCGAATGAAGAAGACGTTAACAGCCTTTTACAAGGACATACCCCTGAAATCTTCACGAATCTCTTGGATAACCGCACCCCACTTTTTCTTTTAACTGAAATCCCCTTACCTGGAGAAACTTCAAGTAAAAGAAAAAATGACAATCTAGCGGAATCCATCCCGGAACCAGCGGTAACTGCAGGAGAGCCAAGTACAAAAGTTAATGCTTCAAGTAAAGAGAAAAAAGCAGCAACCCTGCAGCTGGTGACTCCCTACCGTATCGAGTACAACACCGGCACCGCCAGGTACACCGTTAAAGGCAGCATCGGCAAGGGCCTGGACAGCCTGCGCGTGAGCCTGGATATAACCCCGGAACAGGAAAACCACCCTTCATCGTTGAAATACCGCACCAAGGTAGACTTGTACGAGGACAAGCAAGTGCAGAAGCTTGCACGTGAAGCATCTGAAAAGCTTGGATTGCGTGCTGATTTGTTGGAAATAGACCTTAACCGCTTCACCGACCTGCTGGAGGAACACAGGGAAAGCGAGTTAAAGGAAAACGGGAGCGGCAAGCCCAAAGAAAACACCGTTCACGTTCCCTTCAACGTTGAAAGAGGGTGCGTGGCCTTTTTAAGCAAACCGGCACTAGTGAAACGGATCAACCAGCTAATAGGCACGGCGGGGGTAGCGGGTGAAGAAAACAGCCGCGTACTGCTCTTCATCATAGCCAGCAGTTACAAGATGCCCGACACCCTTCACGGGTTGATACAAGGCACCTCCGGGAGCGGCAAGACGAAGCTCTTGAAAAGCATCAGCCAGTTGATGCCACCCGAGGACGTGAAGAGCTACACCAGGGTAACGGATAACAGCTTTTACAACCAGGACGAGTACTTCTTCGTGCATAAACTATTATGCTTCGAGGATATCGACGGGCTTAAAGAAGAAGCACAACTTGCGGTGAGGGAACTGCAGAGCAACGAGATACTGGTCACATCTACTAGCATAAAGGACGAGAGCGGGGCCATCCGTGGCGGGGAAAGGACGGTTAGGGGACCCATCGCCAGCCTGGCATGCACCACTCACGGGGAACTGTACGAGGATAACGTGAGCCGGTGCTTCGTCATCGCCGTGGATGAAAGCGAGGAGCAAACCCTGCGGGTGATACAGTTCCAGAACGACCGGGCAGCCGGAATAATAGACGTGAAGAAAGAACAACAGGCGAGGGAGTTCTTTCAGAATTGCGTACGATTATTAAGGCCTTACCAGGTTATTAACCCATACGCCAACAAGATACACCTGCCACCGCAAGCCCACAAGCTAAGGCGGTTGAACGAGCTGTACCAGAGCTTCGTGAAACAAGTAACCCTGCTAAACCAGTACCAGCGGAAGAAAGACGAGCGGGGGCGGTTAATAACAGAAAAAGAAGATTTACTATGCGCCTGCGAGATCCTCTTCGAGAGCATCATCCTTAAAGTAGACGAGCTGGACGGTAGCCTGAGGCAGTTTTACGAGAAGCTCAAGAGTCACGTTAACGACAAGGGCAAGGACTACGAGTTCAACCGCTTCGAGGTACGCTCTGCCACGGGAGTGAGCAAGACCCAGCAACATTACTACATGGGCCGCCTTGTAGAACTGGAATACATCCGGCAATACGGCTTCGCCAACAGGGGATTCAGGTACAAGATAACCCACTGGGATAACATGACAGCCCTAAGGGCCAGGATCAGGGAGAGCCTGGAACAACAGCTTCAAGAACTTGAATAGTAGCACCACGCTAAAGTATCTGCCAGCGGTGGCACACCGCCGAACACCACGGAACGCCAGGCCGAACACCAGGATAGCCGAAAACAGTGGCTTAAAGGCCAAAAACGCCCCTGGCGTTCACCGTTCCGGGAGGCGTGTATACAGGAGAAAAAAACATCGTGATCGTCATAATGAAACATTTAATCATAAACGCCCCGTCTTATAACTCTTATCTTGAAGGCTTCGCCCGGCATACCGAGCTTCTAGGTTATGCCCCCGCCAGCAGGCCGACATTGCACTCGCACGTTAAAGAGTTCTTGCACTGGCTGGAAAGTCAATCGATTGATAACATCGCCACCCTGAAAGCAATCCATATCAAGAAACATTACCAGTATTTGAAGGAACGCCCCAGCAAGCGAGGCGGTTGTCTCAGTAGCTCGATGGTCACCTCGCACGTGTACGCTATACGACTGTTTCTAGAATACCTGCAGCAGGATGGCATCCTTGAAGCCAACCCGATGGGCAGCGTTACCTTCAAGCGAGCAGGTTATAATGAAAGAGAAGTGTTAAGCCGTGAAGAAATACAGTTACTGTATAACACCTGCGACACCTTGAGGGACACGGCCCTGTTAAGCTTGTTGTACGGCTGCGGGTTAAGACGCACGGAAGTAACCCTGCTGGACATAACGGATATTTATTTTAGAACCGGCATGTTATACGTTCGCAGGGGCAAGGGCAGCAAGCGGCGTGAAGTACCCATGAGCGAGCAGGTGAGGGACCACCTGAAAGCCTATTATTACAAAGAGAGGCCAACGCATGTACAACCCGGCAAGCAGGATAAAACGGGAGCTTTCCTTTTAACTAACAAGGGCAAAAGGGCAAACGGCCAGTGGATGTGGAAGCGGGTAAAGCGACTAGCCAGGGAATCAGGTATGAAGGACAAGCGAGTGACGTTGCACGCCCTTCGCCACTCGATAGCCACCCACCTGCTTGAAAACGGCATGAGCGTGGAATACGTTCGGGTTTTCCTGGGGCATCGCTGCCTTGAAAGCACCCAGCTGTATACACGTGTAACGAATAAACCAACCACATGAAACTTGAAGCGTACCTCGAACAGAGATTTAGCAGGTCTACAGTAAAATATTACCTGCGGGATATAACCATATACCTGGAAGATACCGGCGAAGAGAAAGCGATGCACGCCAGCTGGTCAGATGTGATGGCGTATATAGAAAACCTTCGTGGGCGTTACAGCAACGCCAACACCGTGAACAGGGTATTGTACGCTATAAAAGCTTATTACAGCTATTTAACGGAGTCTGGAACTAGAGATGATCATCCCTGCCGTGATATTAAACTTCGTGATGCCAAGGGGAAGGAAACGCAGCTGCAGGACTTGTTCACTACAGAAGAACTGGAAACGTTGCTGCAGAGAGAAGAACGTTACAGCCTGGCAGGGACCAGGAACCAGGTAATAACGAGCCTATTGATTTACCAGGGGGTTACAGCAGTGGAAATAGCTAACATGCATTTACAAGATATAAAACTTCAAGAAGGTAGTGTTTATATAAAACCCACCAGGAAGCTCAACGAGCGCACGCTAGCGTTAAAGCCAACGCAAATCATGCTCTTTTACCAGTACATCCAAGAAGTTAGGCCAAGACTATTAAAAAACTCCCAGTCCGACACGTTTATAATAACCCTGCGAGGTAGTACGGAAACTGGAGAAGGTATCGCGTACTTGCTAGAAACCATTAAGGACAAGTTCCCAGGGAGGAAGCTCAACCCCGGGACGATCCGGGCGAGCGTGATCAGCAACCTTTTAAAAGCTGGTCATGACTTGAGGGTGGTGCAAGTCCTAGCTGGTCACAAGAAGATAAGCTCCACGGAACGATACCGACAGGGAACCAGCGAGGCGATGAAAGCGGCAGTAGTGAAATATCACCCATTGAATCATAACTAAAGATGAGATAAAAACTTTAAATTTGTAGAAATAATGACAACGATCATGAACTTACAAGCAAAAAAACTCGAACTAGTTCAACTCATTCTTAACGCCAGTAAACCGTTGACCTTAAAAAAGGTGGAAGAAGTATTAAAAAGACAAGAACCGGACTGGTGGGACGAAATAAGTGACGCGGAACGACAATCTATTAAAAAAGGACTTGCAGAAGCTGACAGGGGAGAACTTGTACCACATGAAGAAGTTATGAAAGAAATCAAAGCTAAATATCATCTCGGGTAATGAAAATTAGTTGGACTCCTACGGCAAGACTGACTTATTTTAAGGTACTTGATTACTTGTCGAGTGCCTGGACAATAAAAGAAATAGAAACTTTTATCGATAAAACAGAACATACCATTGCCCAAATTACAGATAATCCTTACATGTTTAAAGCATCAAGGAGAATGAAAAATGTAAGGAAAGGATTTATTACAGAACACAATAGTCTTTATTACAGGGTAAAACCACGAAAAAAAGAAATAGAGCTAATAACCTTCTGGGACAATAGACAAGACCCATTAAAGCTTAAATACTAAAGATTAAGGTAATCCCATACAGGGAATAAACACTCCTTCACACGAAAAGCGGAAACAAGGTACTCGTCATCGTCCCTCGGCAAGAGTCACGCCAAGCCGTCACAGCCCTTTTTTATCTTTATTGAATGGATATCTTTAACAATTATAAAAAAGAGCTGTAACGCCCTGCGGGTGTCGCTGCGCTCCAGCTCGTCATGCCTCTCGCGCTCGGTCCTCTTCCTCGTGGCAGCTCCCCCGGTCTTTCACGCACTGTCTCGCGAGCTCGACAGAGCGCGAAACCCCGCCGCTGCCCTAGTTTTGCTCGCCGCTAGGTAGCCACCGGCCGCGGGGCTGTCATGACTTTTGCGGAAAAAAAAGCAAAAGTCACGCCATCCCCTTGCTGCGAGAAGTAGCCAGCCTCCCCTACGTTCGTAATCCCGAGCCTGGCACCGGTGGCTACACTCGCGGCGGCGAGCGGTATTACAGGGCTGAAGCCATCAATAGACCTTACCATGCAGTAAATTACTTACTCTAAAAAAGGCGAAGGGTACAGTACTAGAAACCAGGAAAAGCAAAGCGAAGGTAAGTCGGTGGCGAGAGATGTAAAGTTCGGGACCCTGCGGGTTTTATTAAAAATCTCCACCCTCGTTCCTCGGGTAGTATTTTTAATAAAAAACTTGACATCCCTCGCGACCTTCCTTGAAGGAAGCTTTCTTTTCCTGTTTTCTTTTGAAGAAATATTGAAGTTAAAAACTAACCCCGTCCCACCCTCTTCCCTGGCGGACACGGAGCGCAGGCCCGAGGGACGAGGGCCGAGAACGTGTTTAGCATAACGGGATTATGGGACAGCCGGGAAAAGCAAGTAATCGAATAAACAGAAAGATAGGCTGTTCCATAATACCCCGTTATGTTAAAGCCAGGGAAGAGGGTGGGACGGGGTGCCTGGCGGTAAATCTCGTGACGGTTTTCTTCTTTCTTGAACTTCTTCTTTTAATTGAAATCTTTCTTAATAACTGAACATCTCTCTTTTAAATGAAATCCCTTTCAATTGAAATAACCGCGCTTTTTTCTTTTAATTGAAATTACTTCACTTTTTTTAACTGAAGAACTTGAACCCTTTTCTTTTAACTGGAAAAAAAAGTTCAATTAAAAGAAAAAACTATAACTTTAACGATGGTAACTTAATAATAAAAGTTCTTTGAAAGGTGTATAATGCACTGATTTACTGGAATAAAACCCGTGCAGGGTTTAACAAGTACCTCTACAACGGTAAGGAACTCCAGGATGACAACCTGGGCGGTGTCACGCTGAACTGGTACGATTATGGTGGACGCTATTATGACCCGCAGATTGCACGTTGGACAACAATTGACCCACTTTCCGAATATCATTTTAAATATTCCCCATACAATTATTGTTTTAATAATCCAATCAGATATACTGATCCATTTGGATTGGATGTAAAAGCAATTAACGGAGGTTATCAAATTACAGGAACTGATATTTATACTTATTTTGGTTATTTGCAAACTATTGCAAGCGGACAAGGATCTATGGATAATTTAGTTCAAGGATTAAGTCAAGCATCTCAACAAAATCAAGGTAGTGGAGGTCCGATGGATGCTTCAATTGGGGATGTTACAGTAAATGGACAAGCACCTGGTGCACCCGGTTGGTTCCGTTCAACTGGTTCTGAACAAGTAGGTGGTTGGTATATGACAAGCGAATTGGGTCAAGGGACACCAGATAGGGCTAAACATGTCGAAGACAAAGGGAATATAGATGACTTACTTTATCTCAATGAAGGGGTCACATCTTTGGCGAAATTACCTGAATATATGGAATTACCTGAGAAATTAAATGAGATTGTTGAATTAGTAGTAGAATTAACACCTGATAATAAAATTACAGAAGAAACGACAGGTACTGGCGAGAAAACAGATGCTCATGGACAACCTCTACCTCCAGGAGCCAGAACCACGGAAGGCCTGCCAGAAGGATTCCCAATAACAACTAGAAAGGGAGACGTACCTTTAGTTAGAGGAGATACTTTAATAGATGATACAAAACCAAGTGACTCTGGACCAGGGAAAGATTATCAATATTGGACTATACAAAATTCTAATCGAAATTAATTGTATAT
>Ga0181520_10011036_pt1 | contig 11954 bp, 9 predicted proteins | sample PEATcosm2014_Bin_29_FD_132451 | JGI IMG/M metagenome (GOLD analysis project Ga0181520, IMG submission 132451) | Peatland microbial communities from MTU Mesocosm Facility, Houghton, MI, USA - PEATcosm2014_Bin02_30_metaG | ecosystem: Environmental > Terrestrial > Soil > Wetlands > Peat | place...
AGACGATGGAGCCGGACAGTCCCTCATCCTCAGCGACGGCGCCCCCGTTCCAAATCCGAATCAGATCGTGGATGCGGAAGTGCGCGTCCTGCGCGGCGCGTCCGTTCAAAAAGTTTTGACGGTGCCAAGCGGTCCCAGGTTTTTCAGCTTTTCACCCGACAAAACGCGGCTTTATGTTACATCCACCTTCGATCGTTCCGCGCATGGAGGCGCCGCCGGAGTCAGCGATTTTGAATCACAGTTTTCCGGCAATGAGTATCTACTTTACCAAAGTGAATTAACATTTAGAGCGTTTGACCAGCTCACGGCGATTGATTACTCGCGCCTCAAGGTGCTGGGCCAGATACCCCTTGATGGCTCCGTAAGCGGAGCTGTCATCTCCCCAGATGGAACGCGCGGATTCACCCTCGATCCAAAATCGAGCCGGATGTTAATGCTTGATCTTCAGAACCTGAAACCAGGAACCGTCATTTCCACAGGAAGAAACGGGGTCAAGGCCGCGCATTTCATCCTCGGCACAGTCGAAGGCTCAGCCTCCATTTTATTTCCACCGGCAAGCATAGCATTCTCCTCCGTAAATGCATTCTTGTTCTCCCCAGCCAATACGTTAATTTCAGTCAGGCCGGACGGCGCGGTGGTGTATGTGCTGAATCACGAAACAGGTGATGTTACCGCGGTCAGCACAAAAGACTCTTCAATTCTCGCCAAAATCCCTGTTGGAGGAAGACGCCTGCAGCCTCTCACCGGTGGAAACATTCTTGCTGTTATCGGGAACGACTCCATCAGTCGCATCGATACGTCAACTCAAAAGTCGCTTCCTGATGTTGCCTTCCACAATACACTGAATCTTTTCTCTCTCTCGCCCGATGGCCGTACCGGAGTTGCTCTGACCGATGGAGCCGTCTTCCTGCTGAACGGAAAGACGGGTGAACTTCAGTATCATATCGACGGTTTCAAAGCTCCGCTCCTGGTTCTCTTCGCGCCAACACAGGCAGGGGGTGCGCGCTAGATTCGGCATCCCCGGAACGGCTCCCCCGTTGGGATCATTCCGGGCCGGGTTTTCAGAGTGGGGCAGTAGTTTCAGTTTTAGGCTATGGAGATTCACGAGCCTCAAACTCGCGCTGACAGCCCCAGCCTCTTCCACAAACTCAGCGTCGGCCCGGCTTGATTGCCGGTGTAGAAGTGCAGCCCCGGCGCGCCGTTCTTGAGCAGCGTCTGGCAGAGCCGCGCTCCCACATCGAGGCCAAACTCCAGCAGTGCGGGCTTGTCGTCCTGCAACTCCTCCAGCCGCAGCCGCAGCCAGCGCGGCAGGTCAGCGCCGCAGTTCGTGCAGAAGCGCAGATTGTTGGCGTAGTTGGTGATGGGCATAATCCCCGGCGTTACTGGAATCGTAATCCCCGCCTTCGCGCAGCGCTCCATGAAGTCGATATAGGCGTCGGCGTTATAAAAAAGCTGGGTCAGCGCGCCGTCCGCTCCGGCCTCCACCTTGCGCCGGAAGTTCTCAAAGTCTGTGCCGGGGCTGCTGGCCTGCGGATGCATCTCCGGGTACGCCGCCACCTCAATGCGGAAGGCGTCGCCATGCTCGGCGCGAATAAAGCTGACCAGCTCGTTTGCGTAACGGAAGTCGCCCGGAGCGGCCGCGCTCATCGCCGTGGCGGGTAGATCGCCGCGCAGCGCCACAATCCGCCGCACGCCCGCCTCGCGGTAGCGCTCCAGCAGTGCGGCAATGGCGGCACGCGTAGAACCCACGCAAGTCAGGTGCGGCGCAGCCTCCGCGCCTGTCTGCTCGATCACCGTCCTCATCGTCTCGTAAGTGCCGTCCTGCGTCGATCCGCCTGCGCCATAGGTGACCGAAAAGAAGTTAGGTCGCACGGCGGCAAGCTGCTCAATCACACCCGGCAGCTTGGCCACGCCCTCCGCCGTGCGCGGCGGAAACAGCTCGAAAGAAAAGCTCAGCGGTAAAGTCATGTGTATAGTTCCTGATGAAAAAGATATAAAAACGACTTAAAACTTACCAATATCCGTGCCCCATCCTTTTCACGTTCTTTGTGAAAAGGGTGGGAGACCATGACATCTTACACCTCGTTTGTCCATTTGCTGATTCGGCTTCCCGCCCTTCGCCAAAGCGCGAAGGACGGGGCACGGAGCGTTCATGAACTCGTTACAAAGTTCCGTGCCCCATCCTTTTCACGTTTTTTGTGAAAAGGGTGGGAGACCATGACATCTTACACCTCTTTTGTCCATTTGCTGATTCGGCTTCCCGCCCTTCGCAAAAGCGCGAAGGACGGGGCACGGAGCGTTCATGAACTCGTTACGAAGTTCCGTGCCCCATCCTTTTCACGTTCTTTGTGAAAAGGGTGGGAGACCATGACAGCTTACACCTCGTATGTCCGTTCGCTGATTCGGCTTCCCGCCCTTCGCAAAGAACGCGAAGGACGGGGCACGGAGCGTTCATGAATTCGTTACAAAGTTCCGTGCCCCATCCTTTTCACGTTTTTTGTGAAAAGGGTGGGAGACCATGACCTTTTACACCTCGTTTGTCCATTTGCTGATTCAGCTTCCCGCCCTTCGCAAAAGCGCGAAGGACGGGGCACGGAGCGTTCATGAACTCGTTACGAAGTTCCGTGCCCCATCCTTTTCACGTTTTTTGTGAAAAGGGTGGGAGACCATGACCTCTTACACCTCGTTTGTCCGTTCGCTGATTCGGCTTCCCGCCCTTCGCAAAGAACGCGAAGGACGGGGCACGGAGCGTTCATGAACTCGTTACAAAGTTCCGTGCCCCATCCTTTTCACGTTCTTTGTGAAAAGGGTGGGAGACCATGACAGCCCCCAGCTCTCAGGGGTTTCGTTCCAATTTAACGAGTGAAATACCCTGTCTCAATGCCTCTCGGCGGGCAGCCAACATCTCCGACTCGACTTCGACAATTCCAGCCTCTCCGAGCGCCCAAGCGCGGAAGCTCGACCAAGGCCAGTCTTCGGGTTTGGCGCACAGCCTACGCTTGACCGGATTGCGATGAATATACCGAAGCTGAGTCACAAAACCCTCATTGTTGCGTACATTGTGATCGAAGTACCTTGCCTGCCAAAAAGGTGATTCCCCCATCGCCCTTTTGCCGGCCTTTCGGGCTTGAATAGACACAGTGGTCTTGAGCACTTGCACGAATTTGGAAAGCAGCTCTCCGGCCGGCTCACTTACCAGCAGGTGAATATGTTCCGGCATGACGACATAGCCGTAAATGCGCATCCCAAAGCGGCATCGAGACTGTTCCAAAGCGAGTAGAAATGCCTCCTGCATCTGCATCCGTTCCAGAAGCGGCTGACGATGATAACAACTGAAGGTCAAGAAGTGAGACTGCCCGGAGGAATGAAGCCGTATGAGACCGTCTGGCATAGCCTACCCCTGCCTGAATTGGAAATCCAGAAAACATCTTACCGCGCCCCTGAGTGATTTCCCACCCTTTTCATAAAAAGCGTGAAAAGGATGGGGCACGGGGCTTGATGGAAACACAAGTCATTCTCCGCGCAAACAAACTCCGTGCCCCGTCCTTCGCGTTTTTTGCGAAGGGCGGGAAGCCGAATCAGTAAACGGACAAACAGAGTAGAAACTGCGGTGGCTTCCCACCCTTTTCACAAAAAGCGTGAAAAGGATGGGGCACGGGGCTTGATGGAAACACAAGTCATTCTCCGCGCAAAACAAACTCCGTGCCCCGTCCTTCGCGTTTTTTGCGAAGGGCGGGAAGCCGAATCAGTAAACGGACAAACAGAGTAGAAACTGTTGTGGCTTCCCACCCTTTTCACAAAAAGCGTGAAAAGGATGGGGCACGGGGCTTGATGGAAACACAAGTCATTCTCCGCGCAAACAAACTCCGTGCCCCGTCCTTCGCGTTCTTTGCGAAGGGCGGGAAGCCGAATCAGTAAACGGACAAACAGAGTAGAAACTGTTGTGGCTTCCCACCCTTTTCACAAAAAGCGTGAAAAGGATGGGGAACAGAACAAACTGACAACTGTGAACTGACAACTGAGAACTAACAACTAGTACCTGTAGTTCTCCGCCTTGTAAGGCCCTTCCACCGGCACGCCAAGATAGTCGGCCTGTCGCGCGGTCAGCGTGGTCAGTTTGACGCCGATCTTGTCCAGGTGCAGGCGGGCTACTTCTTCGTCCAGCTTCTTGGGCAGAACGTAAACACCCACTTTATAAGTGTCCTTGTTAGCCCAAAGGTCCAACTGCGCCAGCGTCTGATTGGCAAAGCTGTTACTCATCACAAAGCTCGGATGGCCGGTGGCGCAGCCCAGATTGACGAGGCGGCCTTCGGCGAGGATGAAGATGCCGTGGCCATCAGGGAAGGTATAGAAATCCACCTGCGGCTTGATGTTCAGCTTCACCACTCCCGGCTCCGCGTTCAACCGATCCATCTGAATCTCATTATCGAAGTGGCCGATGTTGCAGACAATCGCCTGGTCCTTCATCTTCTTCATGTGTTCCAGAGTGATAATGTCCACGTTGCCGGTGGTGGTGACATAGATGTCGCCGCGGCCCAGCGTCTCTTCGACCGTGGTCACCTCGAAGCCTTCCATCGCCGCCTGCAGCGCATTGATTGGGTCAACCTCGGTTACGATGCAACGCGCGCCCATGCCGCGCAGCGAGTGCGAACAGCCCTTGCCCACATCGCCGTAACCGCAGATGACCGCAACCTTGCCCGCCACCATCACGTCGGTGGCCCGCTTGATGCCGTCGGCCAGCGACTCGCGGCAGCCGTACAAGTTATCAAACTTAGACTTGGTCACCGAGTCGTTTACGTTGATCGCCGGCACCAGCAGCTTGCCCTGCTCCATCATCTTGTAGAGGCGATGCACGCCGGTCGTCGTCTCTTCGCTGACGCCGCGCCACTCGGCCACAACCTTGTGCCAGTGCTTGGGATCGCCGGCATAGACGCGCTTCAGCAGATCCTTGATGACTTGCTCTTCGTGGCTCTCGGCGGGTCCATGCACCCACATGTCGCCGTTCTCCAGCTCGTATCCTTTGTGGATCAGCAGCGTTACATCGCCGCCGTCGTCCACCACCAGCTCCGGTCCCTTGCCGCCTTTGTGCGAGAGCGCCGCAAAGGTGCAATCCCAGTAATCTTCCAGCGACTCGCCCTTCCATGCAAAGACCGGCACGCCGGTTGCGGCAATGGCCGCCGCAGCGTGGTCCTGCGTGGAGAAGATATTGCAGCTTGCCCAGCGCACCTCCGCGCCCAGGCTGACCAGCGTTTCAATCAAGACAGCGGTCTGGATCGTCATGTGCAAGGAACCGGTGATGCGCACTCCGGCCAGGGGCTTCGCCGCCGCGTACTTGTTGCGGATCGAAACCAGCCCCGGCATCTCTTGCTCGGCGATGGTGATCTCTTTGCGGCCCCAATCGGCCAAAGCCATATCGGCGACCTTGTAAGCCGCGTTGAATTCCAATGTTGAAGCTGCCATTTTTTCTCCTTGACATCGTTAAATCGTGATACATTGATATGTATCAGAGTCCGCCTATGCAGTCAATCATAAATATCCTCCGTGTCCTCGCCGACCCCAATCGGTTGCGCATCCTACTTCTTTTGGGAAGCGAGGAACTCTCTGTCGCCGAGCTGCAAGAGATTCTGAGCATGGGGCAGAGCACTATCTCAACGCATCTGGCGCAATTGAGGCAGGCAGGCCTGGTGGAGGACCGACGCACGGGCAAGAGCAGCCTCTATAGATTAGTCATGATGGATGCGCTCCTGGCCGGAATTCTGGCCCAGGCGCGGCAACAGATTCCCGAAACGGAAGCCGACGGCCAGGCCATGCACCGTACAATTCAGAAGCGCCAGGACAAGATGCGCGCCTTTTTTGATTCGGTGGCGGGCCGGCTGGGCAAGGATTATGTTCCAGGGCGCAGTTGGAAGTCCATGGCCGAAGCGATGCTGCGCCTGATGCCGCCCATGGTCATTGCCGATCTGGGCTCCGGCGAGGGGAGCTTTGCTCTTTTGCTCTCGCGATCGGCCAAGCGAGTGATTGCGGTGGACTCCTCGGCCAAGATGATTGAGGTCAGCCGCGAAGAGGCTCTGCGCCATGGCGTGCGGAATGTCGAATTCCGCCTGGGCGACATGGAGTCGCTGCCCATCGAGGACCGCGCCGTCGATCTGGTCTTTTTCTCGCAATCCCTTCATCACGCTCTGCATCCTCAGCGCGCGCTGCAAGAGGCTCACCGCATTCTTGTTCCCGCCGGCCGCATCGTCATCCTCGACCTGCTCAAGCACCGCTTTGAGGAGGCCCGCGAGCTCTATGCCGACGAGTGGCTCGGCTTCAGCGAACAGGAGGTGGAAACGATGCTGCAAAAGGCCGGCTTCACGCAGCGGCAAACCTCGGTGGTCCACAAAGAACCAGAGGCGCCGCACTTCCAGACGCTGCTTGCCGTCGCCAGCAAATCGGAAGGAAAAAGTGAATAGAAAAATCCGCTTCTCTCTCTTTGCAACCGCCTCCAATTATCATGATGTTGACCTCTGAAAAATAGATTTTGGTATACTGTAGCTAGACCTATCGCCGGTCTTGCACACCGGCTTACGCACTCTAATCGTCTTCACCCATCATCCCTTCCCATATCCCCAACCCGATCGAAAGATTGAGACAGGAGGAGTGTCTATGGAACAAGATACGGTAAGAATTGCCAGAGATTATTTGTTGATCAGCGATTTCGATCAGACCCTTAGCTTCAATGATTCAGGAATTGTGCTCAGCGATTTGCTGGGGCTGCGCGGTTTTGAAGATCGCATCGCCGGGCTCTCACACATTCACATGGTTCAACAGGGCGGCGAGCTGGCCTATCTTTTGCTGCACGACCCGGAGTTCCGCCGGGTGCGCCGCGAGCATCTGGTTGAAGTCGGCAAGCGCATCCGCTTGAAGAAAAATATCCGCCTGCTTTTGCAGATGATTGAGAACCTCGACGGCAATCATTTTTCATTTTATGTGGTTTCCGCCGCGCCGGAAGAGGTGATTCAATCCGCGCTGGAGGGCATTGTGCCCGCCGAGCGCATCTTTGGCACGCGCTTCCGCTACGCCGCCAACGGCGAAATCGAATCCATTGTGCGGGTTCCGGCCGGCTACGGCAAGGTGGTCGTGGTTGAGGAGTTGCGCAGCCACGCCGGCGTGGGCCATGACCGCATTGTTTACGTCGGTGATGGCAGCTCCGATGTGCACGTCATGCTGCACATCAATCGCCTCTCCGGCCTTACCATCGCGGTTTCGGAGAATCCCTACATCACGCCCATCGCCGAGCGCACCATCCTCAGCGATGATGCGCTCAGTGTGCTGATTCCCATTCTGGAGGAGATCAACGGCTGGGATTCCATCCGCATCCGCGCTCTGTTTGAAGCCAACGGACTGATGCTGCAAGAGTGGGACAAGGTGCGCACCGATTCACTCATCATCCGCAGCACCAAGCCGCACGCCGAATTGGCGGTGGCCTGATGAGGCTGGATTGGATTGGCTGGGTTGCGACCGCTGCCTTCGCCAGTTCGTATCTCTTCAAGCGGCCGGAAGCGCTGCGCCGTGTGCAAGCGGGCGCGGCGATGTTGTGGATTCTCTATGGCGTGATCATTCACGCCTACCCGGTGATTGCCGCCAATGTGGCCGTAGCGGCGATGGCTATTTTTTCATCGCCGCTGGGCAGGCGCAAAAAGGTTGCCTGAACGGCGGTTGCGGGACTCCGGCGGCCTTCTTTCTGTCCCTTTCCCACCGTTGAAACGGTGGGCTAATCAACATTGCGCCTACGGCGCGGGTATGCAGCAGGCATGGGCTGTGTACTCCCATTTTCATGCATTTTGATCTGGCTTCTAGGCTGTTGAATTGAATGCTGGATCCTGAGAATTTCTGGTTTGTTTGAGATTCTACGTGGACGAGGACGTCCACGTTACAGCCGACCGGGAGGTCGGCGCTACAAATCAGTTAGGCGCTGGTGGTGAGTTCTGGAGATGCGCGGACTGGGACGTCCGCGCGACAGCCGGTCTGGAGACCGGCGCTACCTGTTTTCTCAGCGCTCAGTGCGCGGTCGGGCAGAGGCAATCTTTGAAGGATTGCCTGGTATGATTCGACAGCGAGCAGAGATACTCCGGCCAGAAGATTTGCAGCGCCGGTGAAGGAGTGCCCGCGGAAAAATCCTGAATATAACTCTGGCTAACCTGGGTCTTGGCTCCGGGGTCGGCGGAGAGTTCCGCGATCAGGCTGCTCAGTGAAGATGAATTGAATTCCGCCTGATGATAACTTTTGTCAAAGTCATATTCTTCCGTCCAGGTCGAAGTTTCGCCGGCCGGATTGGTTGCCGTAATAACCTTATAATCGCGCAGCGCGGCGGTGGACGGATCGATCAGCGCCATGGTGAAAGATGGATGGTTGCCATTGATCGGCGAGATGGACGGGACCATTTTGACGGCAATGGCGCCTGCTCCGGCGGTCGCGCTGCTTGATTGAAGATTAGCCTGATCGGCCTTGAGCAGCTTGATTTCGTCCATGTGAGTGTGGGCAAAGACGGCTAACTCGACCACATCGGCGGAGTCGGTCAGCGCGTCGGCTAGCTTCTCTGAAGATAGAAACATCTTTGGTTCCTGACCGCCGCAGACATCCACCATTTTGCTTACGGTTGCATGCAGATCGACTCCGGGCGGAATGTGGCCCATCACCCAAATTTTCTGCTTGGCGGCGCGGGCTTCCGCTAACTGCTGACGTAACCAGGTAACTTGCGCATCGGCGGCGGTTGCATCCGGCCTGCCGGAACAGGCCAGATAATTTTTTGACATGAAGATATCATCGAGCACCAGCAGGCGGGCATTTTGAATGGGGGCGGGCAGGGAGACGCTGTAATAGCCACCCGCCGCAAAGCTATCTTGCGCCGCCTTGCGCTCCGTGGCGGAAAAGTTTTTGGTAACTTCCTGGCCCATTGCTGCCAGAAACGCGCCGCCCGCGTCAAGGCGATAATCTCCACAGTCGGAATCATTGTTACCCAATGCTATGTAGACAGGCACTTGAGGAAATGAGTTATATAACTCATCGATCACATAATCCAAGGTCTTTTCCACAAATGCCCGGTAATCGTCCGGCGTTGATTCAGGCGTGAGAGCTTTGAACTTGCAATCGAAGGCATGAGAGAGCAGATCGCCGCTGACGGTGACAAACTTTGCCTCGGCGGCGCGGGCGCGCATGGCCTTCAAACTGGAGTCGAAGAGCGTGTATGGCGTGTCCGCGCCGCGCGCATGGCAGCCCTGCTGCAAGGCGGCAAAGCGCTGCGGCTGATCGGGCGAGGGCGGGGTGGCCAGGATGGCTTGCCACCCGCTGACCGGCGCGGCGATGAGCTGCGGCAGCTTGGCCGGATCCCAGAATGGCTCGAAGTGAATGTCACTGAGCAAGAGCGCGGAGACAGAGGCCTGCGGCGGGGCCGCGGCGGGCTTGGCGCTCTGCGCAAGGCAAGCGCCGGTGATCAGAATCAAGCCGAGCAGCGTGAGGGGCCGCTTGGCGATGATTCGTGGAAGGAGGGCGGCGACGTGGTGCTTCATTCATGCTCCTTGACTGAACCCCACTCTAACATGGGCCTATGAATGAAGCATAACAAGTTGGCGCGGATACTTTTGCGTCAAATGGAATCTTGATTGTCGTTCAGAGCGTCAGTCTTCCGGATCGTCTACCATGGTTTCCATGCAGGTTCTTTCCGCCGCCGAGATGCAACGTTGCGACCGCGTAACCAGCGAGCGCTTTGGCGTGGCGTCGCTTGATCTGATGCGGGCTGCGGCAGCGGCCGTGGCCACCTTTGCGCGCCGGCAGTTTCCGCAGGCACGCAGGGTGACGGTTCTCTGCGGGCGGGGCAACAACGGCGGCGACGGTATGATGGCCGCGCGGCTGCTGGCCTCTGCCGGCCTGGAGGTGACCACGCTGCTGCTGGGCGCGGCGGATGGCCTGACGGGCGACGCTACCACGGCGTGGCGCGAACTGACCGATTCGCGTGGGCTTATTCACGTGATTGAAAGCCCTGAAGATCTGGCGCCGCACGCCGTGGCGCTGGAGACCGATCTGATGGTGGACGCCGTGGTGGGAACCGGCTTCAAGCCGCCGCTGAGGGGCCTGGCCGCTGACGCGCTGGAGTGGCTCAAGGCGAGCCGCGCGCCGATTCTCGCGGTGGACTTGCCCTCCGGCTGGCCTGCGGACTTGACCGCGCCTACGCCAGCCGGGGACGTTTATCCCGCCGACGCGGTGCTGACCTTTACCGCGCCCAAGCCGGCCCATCTCTTTGGCCATCTGACGAGGGGCTGGGACCGGCCGGTGGTGGTTGCGCCGATTGGCTCGCCGGCGGAGGCGATTGTCTCCGCGCTGAAGGTGCGCTGGGCGGGCGCGTCGCTGGCTCTGGTGCAGAAGCCTCGGCCCGCTGCGGCCAACAAAGGCAGCTTTGGTCATGTGCTGGTGGTGGGCGGGTCGGTCGGCAAATCCGGCGCTCCGGCCATGGCGGCATTGGCTGCGTTGCGCGCCGGGGCGGGATTGGTGACGGCGGCGATTCCATCGCCTGTGCTGCCTCTGGTGGCATCGGTTGCGCCGGAGTTGATGACCTTTCCGCTGGCCGCTACGGATGCGGGCTGCATTGCGGCGGCGGGTTGCGCGCCAGAGCAACTAGCCGCGCTGCTGGCCGGTAAAACCGTGCTGGCCGTTGGTCCCGGATTGGGGCAGAGCGCGGAGACGGCGGAGTTCGTTCTTGGCCTGCTTGAGGCTACAAGCCTGCCCGCCGTGATCGACGCCGATGCGCTGAACATTCTGGCGGCACGGCCGGGGTTGGTGGCGAAGCTGGCCGATGGGCGGATGCTGGTTCTGACGCCGCATCCGGGCGAGATGGCGCGGCTGGCTAGGGTCTCAGTTGCCGAGGTGCAGGCCAACCGGCTGGAGACGGCGCGCGGCTTTGCCGAGCAGAACGGAGTAACGGTGGTGCTGAAGGGGGCGCGCACGCTCGTCGCTCATCCCGACGGGACGGTTGCGGTGAATACCAGCGGCAATCCAGGGATGGCCAAGGGCGGCAGCGGCGACCTGCTGACCGGGCTGATTGCCGGATTGCTGGCGCAGTATCCCACGGACGCGGCGCGGGCGGTTGAGGCGGCGGTTGCTCTGCATGGCCTGGCTGCGGATATGGCGGTGCGGGCAACGGATGAGCATACGTTGCTGGCGACAGACAGCCTGGCGCATCTGGCGCGCGCGTTTCATTCGCGCAACATTGATTTTGGATTGGATGGCAAGAGCGGTACTCTTTGGTTGCAGGGGCGACCAGCCCGCGAGGAATCCCGATGAGCCACGCTGCCATGGTGCGCGAGTTTACAACCCGAAGCGACGCGGAGACGATTGAAGTGGGCCGCGCGCTGGTCGGCCTGCTGACGCCGCCGCAACTGCTGCTGCTCACCGGCGACCTGGGCACGGGCAAAACTACGCTGGTGAAGGGCATTGCGCAGGCGCTGGACGCGGCCGAGGCCGATGAGGTGACGAGCCCCACCTTCAACCTGCTGCACGAGTACGAAGGCACGCGCGAGGGGCGCGCGGTGCTGCTCTATCATCTGGATGTTTATCGGCTGGAGAGCGAGCGGCAGTTGGAGACGCTGGGCCTGGATGAGTTGCTGACGCCCGATGCGCTGGTGCTGGTTGAATGGGGCGAGAAGTTCAGGAGCCTGGGCAAGAAGGCCAGCGGAGAGATTGTGATCTCTTCCGCGGGCGGCGACCAGCGGACGATCCGAGTGACGCTGCGGGAGCTTGGTTAGATCGGCTGACGATGTGTGGGTTTTCTGCTCCAGCCGCAACAGCCAGGGCGCGACGTGGACCGGGAGGTCCACGTTACAGCCGGTCTGGAGACTGATTACATGACAGCGCCGGCTCCCCTCCAACCGAGTAGACTGGTTGCGTGTAAACGACCAAAAAGCTCGGAAGGAAAGGAGCCG
>Ga0181520_10011039_pt1 | contig 11951 bp, 6 predicted proteins | sample PEATcosm2014_Bin_29_FD_132451 | JGI IMG/M metagenome (GOLD analysis project Ga0181520, IMG submission 132451) | Peatland microbial communities from MTU Mesocosm Facility, Houghton, MI, USA - PEATcosm2014_Bin02_30_metaG | ecosystem: Environmental > Terrestrial > Soil > Wetlands > Peat | place...
ACTGCTCCGGCGAAATCTGGGACAGCCCGCTCGCTTGCTCCACCTCCAATCGCACCGCGCCGTCGTTCACGATCCGGAACGTGCCGGCGAACCGCGTCGCGCCTTCCGGCTGCACCTGCATCGCGTCCGCCAATTGCGGGAACGCGCCGAGCGGCGTCTGCATCTGCACAAAAATCGTGAAGGCATCCTTCTGCGGCTGGTTGAACTGCACGACCAGCCGGCGGTCGGTCGCGCTGGCGTTGGTCACGTTCTCCACGTTCCACGACAGCACCGCGTCGCCCTGCACGCGTGTGACTTCACCATCACCGTGCAGCCGCAGCACCAGACGGCTCATTTCCCCCTGCATGATTTTGCCATTGAACAAATCCGCCTGCCGCATCAGGCCGGGGCTGACGCTGATTTGCGAGGTCATTTCGGCGGCGTAAAATAATTTCCCCTCGGCCTCCGGGCGCGATTGTTTCCACGCAAACTTCACCGAGCCGTCCACAGGCAGGTAGCTCGTGAAGTTGGTGCCGCTGCGCTCGGGCCGCACGGCGCTGGCGAATTGAAATTCCGTGTCCGCCGCCAGCCCCTGCAAAACGACCGGCTGCAGCGCGCTCGTGGCGACGCGAAAATCCACCGCGCTCCAGTCGTTGCTCTTGGTGACGGTGGCGTTGAAATGGACCTCGATTGGATAAGTCCCGCCGCGGTCGAACGTCGCTACGAAGCGGCCCCGGTCCGCGCCCATCTGCCATTTCTGGCGCGCGTCGAGGCTGGTAAGCGCGACCGGGCCGGAAAGCAGTTCCAGCGTGCCGCCCCTGGCGTCCTCGACGTTGGCGGTGGCGGTGAGCGTGAACGCCGCGGCCTCGCCGCCGAGATCGCCGGTCAGCTTGAAATCCGACAGCGTGATTCCGCCCGCCGCCGCGCGCGACGCGGCCAGGCAGAGCAAAGCGCAAAGGAATGAGGTGGTGATTTTTGTTTTCATAAAATGGGTTGTTTTGACAATCTTCGGGTTTACTACTTTTATGGATTCCCCGCGCGTTCATCCAGATATTTGAGGATGTCTGCGTCAGAGCTTCCGTTTGGCAATTTGAAATGGTCTTGGAGCAATTGAATAATATTTTGCCGGCTTTGATTGTCACTTCGCATTGCTTTGCCCAAATAAGCAAACGCTTCTGGCTGGTTTGCAAAAGCGAGTTCCTCGGCACAATCAAAGCGAATCTGCTCATTCTTGGATTCCCGCATGGCCCGCATCAGCAATGGAATCGAATCGGCTCCATACGCTCTGCGCAGTTGATAAGGCAGGTTGACGTCTTGTCCTTTGGGTTCCAGAAGAATCTCGCCCAGACGGTTCAAATCGCGGCGATCCCCCTGCATTGCGATATAATTCAAAGCTTCACCGCGGACGGACTGGTTCGTTGACAATTGCCACAACCAATCACGGTGCTGGTCTGATTTCACCAACGCAATTGCTTCCACAAACGGTTTCAAAGGTTCCGCCGTGTGAAAACTCAATATGTGCGGAATTGCTTCTTGGATGGCAGCGTCAATTTTCGCCGGAATTTTCGGATGATCCGCCCATGAATAGGCGCGGAGAAATTCCAAAGCACGTAGTGCAAGTCCCAAATCTTGTCCGGAATCCGACTTCAGGCCGGGCAGGATTATGTCAACAAGATCCGCCGCCACAGGTTGAAATGTGACGCGGGCGGACTGTAAATAATATACAAGCTCAACATTGAGTCCCTCTTTCAGCAGCAGCGGAATTACGTGGCGTTGGGCTTCTGGAGTAAAATAGGAAAGACTTTCCACAACGTATGATGGCACATGGAGATCGGAATCATGGGCATGTTGCAGGAAAATCGGCAGGATGTCATCGGTTGGACTTGCGAGCAGGGAGGGCAGATAATCGCCCACCAACAATCCCGGGTCATGCGGGGCGTTTGTTTTCATCATCTCAACCCACTGGCGCCTTTGTTCCACCGTCGAAGGTCGCACCAGAAGCGGGGTCCAGTCCGATACGACCATGGGAGGCTTTTGTTCTCCAAAAGCGTCAGCCACAAGAAAACGCACCTGATAGTTGCCCGGCTGATCAAAGTGGTATTGCAAGTGCAATGGAAACCGGCCGGTGGGCGATGTGGCGGGCGCGGAAGAACCCATAAACAGGCCGTTCCACGGACCACAGGTGGCATCCGGTTTGGGAAGCATTTTGCCCTCGCGCATGACTTCAAACGAAAATGCATCCCCGAAACAAGCGGGGCCACCGGTGAAAGGATATCGTATGTTCGACTGGATCAAATCATACGGCTTGCCCGGCGGCAATTTGACGTGAACCCACACTGGCAGTCCCGCGTAAACCGGCTCGTCGAAAGACAGGATGTTGGTGAGAGTCGCGGCGTGCGCAACGGCATGGAAAAGCGAAGCGCAAAGCAGCGCGGCGACGATTTTTGTTTTCATAATTCAATCAGTTTTAACAGTTCCAACGACCGTCAATTGTCAGGCGCGCGTCAAACGTTTGTAAAAAAGATGTGAGACAGCGGAATAAGACGTAGCGCAGATTTTTAATCTGCTGTATCGCCGAGTTGCACTCGGCAGAGCTTCCGATTGCCGTGAGGCGCTATTGCAGGCCGTCAGCGCCCAGAATGCAAGTCTGCGATGCGGCAGGGTGCGACTCTGCGCTACTGCTTGCCTGCGACATCGGCTTTGCCGTATTCTATGCCCATGTTCCCGGCCGGGCAGAATCCTCAAGTGGAGCGCGTGAGATTTGAGTTGCGCACCACGGGTGTCAAGCCGGAGGCCGCAAATCCGTTGCGTTCCGGCATCCATACACGCGGCTACCTGCCTCATGTGAAGCGCGAAGGTGCAAGTTATTTCGTCACGTTCCGCCTCGCCGATTCCCTGCCCAAGGAAGTCCTGCTCAAATATCAGTCCGAGCGGGCTGAACGCCTTCACCGGTTCCTGGCGCAAACCGACGCGATTAAAAAATCCGGCGGCAAACTTCCCAATGCTGAATCGCCGGACGAAATTGAGCGGGACTATTTCCGCAAGCTGGAATCGTATCTGGACAAGGCCGCCGGCGCTTGCTGGCTTAAACGACCGGAGATTGCCGAACTGGTTGCGGATGCCTTGCAGTTTTTTGCCGGCGAACGTTACCGGCTGGATGCATGGGTGGTGATGTCGAACCATGTTCACGCCGTGCTGTGGCCGATGCCGGATCATGCTTTGAGCGGGATTGTGCAAAGCTGGAAACGATTCACATCGCGCGAAGCCAACAAACGACTGAACCGCACCGGCGAGACTTTCTGGCAGCCTGAGACGTTCGATCACTGGATTCGGGATGATGTTGAACATGCGCGGTGCTGTCGTTATGTGGTGGATAATCCGGTGAAAGCGCGCCTGTGCGCCGCGCCGGAGGCGTGGCAATGGAGCAGCGCCTGGCGCGGAACGAAGTAACGCAGATTTTTAATCTGCCGTATCGCCGAGTTGCACTCGGCAAAGCGCCCGACAGCACGACAACCTCCCAACTTTTCCAGCCGCCGCAGATTGCAAATCTGCGATACGGCAGAATGTAATTCTGCGCTACGTCTTTGCGACGCTTTCGCCGACATTGAAATTTGGTTTTTCATCGCTTTCATCTCCCTGAAAGGCTCTTCGCCTGGCGGATCATCCATTACAATTTAGTTGCCATTTGTCGGCGGTGTCTTGGCAATTACGGCCACCTCAAAATCCGGCCCTTTCACCGGCTGGCCTGCCGCGACATCCAGTTTCACGACTTCGCCGGAAAAAACCACCTGCCATTTGCCGTGGTCGGGCGGCGACACATGAAAGGTGTATTTCCCGTCATCATCCGTGCTCGTGTCTTGTTGATACCACAAGTCTTCGTATGGCAACCGCAATTCCACTTGAGTTCCCGACACCGGTTCCAACTTCCCGCCGGCCATGCGTTTCACGGTTCCGGTGACGGTCAGGCCGCGTTTCAAGACCGCGTCCAGTTCCGGCGATGGGTTGGTGATGCCGTAAAGGAAAGTCGGCGCGTAACCGGGTTTGTCGCAGTAAAAGTCAAACCGCATGTCCGCCTCGCTGACGGGCACGACGAAGCGGCCATCTTTGTCCGTGGAATATGATGGCATCAGACCCAAACGCAGCTCGCGCCGCCAATTCCCGTTGTCGAGTTTTTCCAGGCCGCACATTTGTATTTTCACGTCGGCCAGCGGCGAACCTTGTTCGTCTTTCACCATTCCAACAATGTTGCCCGCCGGCTGGGCGGCGAACAGCTCCTGCCCCGCGAAGAGCAACGCCACGCCCGCCGCTTTCCACCAATGAAGTTTCATTTTTGTTTTCATTGGTCTTACTTCCCCGATTCCGGCTGCCTGTATTTTTCGTCAAAATCTTCCGGTTTTAGCGGCCGGCCTTGCCAGATTCCGCGGTAGTTGTAGGCCGCTTTGATGGCGTTCCTTGTGGTTTGACTGATTCCCAAATCCGGATCGTGGAGCAATGCGTTCAAAACCCTGACACCTTCATCCGTTCGATTGGCTGCAAGCGCGTAAATTGCCTGATCTCTCGCTGGACTGTTCGTTTCAGTGGCCAGCGCAATCAACCGCAGGGTGTAGGAATCGTCGGCATACTGCTGGGCCATCAACGCGCCGGCTTGCCAGGTGTTCGTGCTGTCCGCCGCTAGGGATCGTGCGATAATCGGCATAATTTCGGCTCGGTTTGTGCATCCGTAAGCAGAGAGAATTTGCTGCATTCCGTTGGCCAAACCGCAGTTCGAAGCGGTTGCGATGACCGCTTGTTTGACTTCCTCGGCGCGCGGAATGTAGAACAGCAATGCTTCGGATTCCCAAAAGCCCTGGCTGGGTTGATACATTGCGTTGAGCAAAGCCGGGACGGCGGCGGGGCTGCACGTGAACATGAGCTGCTTGACCAATGAATCCATTTGGCTTTGATACCTGTAATCCTTGCTCACAACCAAGGTGGCGATTTGATTGGTCAAACCGGCAATGTAAGCGTCCATTTCTTCCTCGGTGCGAGGCGACACATCGACGGCAATTGGGGCCGCGGCGATGGGGATGGAAGTAATGAATGGGCCCGAACTGACTGCGGGATTGTTTGAGACGACTTCGGCATGGTAAGTTCCGGTCACCTCATACCGCCCCGGCCCTTTGATTAACACCCAGCGATTTAAGGGAATTACTTTGGTGAAAGACTCGCCCGGTTTCAGCGTTGCGTATTGAAAAAGACCGCCGCCCATCCAAAATCCTTCGGCATTGGCGCGCGGATCAGGAACAGCTTCGCCCGAACTGTTCGTGGCAACAAGATAGTATTCAGGCATCCGGCCGCTCCGGTCGTAAGTGCGGTTGGGATATTTGTAGTCGTTCGTGCCGGTGTTGGTGATGCGGAATTCAATGTCAATTTCGTCGCCGTCCTTCACGACATCATTCGTGCAGCGAATGGACAGCGACAGCACGGGAGCAGAAGTTGGAGTTTCGGGCAAGGTTGAACGAGTTTCCGGGAATGGCGATATTCCAGCTCGTGCCAGGTTGCGAAGGTCATTGGCTTTATTGATTCCAGCAAGCTTTCTCGATTCCTCGACGGTCAGCCACTGGCCAAACACGGGATTTTGATAAGATGGCGGGCGGTTGGGCACGCCACTGTCGAAACGCTCGTCTATGACCATCGTCCCTTTGCTTGGCAGCGGAATCAAAGTGGTCCGCGAGCAAACCGGGCGAATGGCCGTCACCTCGACTTCCACGTGTTTGATGAGCCGGTCGCCTTGGAACTGCTTGAAAACAAAACCTGCGGGAAACAACATTCCGCCCACCGTGTTGGTGCCGGTGATGGTGTAGATTGCGTTGGGGAAATAACGGACTTCCCGCGGCAAGGACCCCGGCCCGTTCAAAAGCTCCCAATCCGCGCTGACCTTCCCACGATTGCCAAATACGGACGAGGCAGCCCCAGCCGACGCCCGCCAGTCATAAATTGGAGTCAACTGGTCCGAGTTCAAGCTTGGCCAATAACACTGGGAAGCAAACATCAGCCAAAGATGGCCGACCACCGAACTGTCCTGTTCACCCACTGGGATGTTGTTTGATTCAATCTGACCCATCGTCCGCCCAAAACCACCAAGTCCGTGCGTGCATTCATAGATTTCCGTTCCGTTCGTGGAACCAATTTCCCGAGCGACGATGCCTCCGATTTCATTGGTTTCGGTTGTTGCGATCATCCAGCCGCAATCCCGGACATAAACCGTGAATGAAGCGGAGGCGTGGAGATTGGTGCCGTTAAACTGAATCATCGTCTGGTTCACCAGCCCATCCACTTCGTATTCGTGGCCGGACGAAGAAGAACGAGTTTGGACTCTCTTCTCCGCATCTTTCAGAGCCATCAGACCTTCCTTGTTCTTTGCGTCCATATCAGCGCCCCGGGCAACAAGCAGTTCAACCACATCCATTCGTCCGTTTGCAGCCGCTGAATCCAAAGGGGTCCTGCCGGCATTGTCTTTGGCATTGACGTCCGCTTTGCGGTCCAGAAGCTCCTTGATCACATTGGTGAACCCTGCGCTGGCCGCGTAATGCAATGCCGTCAAGCCAACATTGCTTCGGCTGGTGACCTCTGCTCCGTTTGCGAGCAGCAGTTCCGCTATGGCTTCGTGGTTCGTATCCGTTGTTCTTGCGAAAGGGCTGGCACTGTCGCTAAACGCCAGGGCCACCTCCAACGGCGTCATCCCGATCCTGGTCTTGACGTTGACATCGGCCTTGTCGTCCAGCAGCAATTTCACCACGTCCAAGTGGCCGTTTCGCGCTGCAAAATGCAAAGCCGTCCACCCACTACTGTCTGTGGCGGAAACCAAATCGGGGTTGGCTTTGAGCAACGCTTTGACCTGTTCCAAGTCGCCACTCTTGGCCGCGTCATGAATCTCGCCGCCGAGGGCAAGGTTGCCCCATACCAGTGCGCCGGCAGTGAACAGAGTCGCAATTAATGTCTTCATGGTTCTGTGCCGGGCGCCGACCAGTCGCTGGTGGCAATGAGGTTGGTATCCATCTGTCCAAAGCAACAAGCCGGAAGCCGGATGACAGAATGATGGATGGCAGAACGATAAAAAAATTCCCATCATCATTCTGCCGTCAATTATTCTGTCTTTGATTCTGTCTATGTCCCGTTTCATTCTGTCATTTCCCTGAAAGGCTCTTCGCCTCGCGAATCATCATTTCCAACTGTCTCGGCCGCTGGTCCGCGCCGTAAATTTGCGGCACACCGCTCAAATCCCGCAGCAGCTCGTCCGTCGTGACTTCCTGCGCGAACGGGCTTGCCGCCAGCCATTCGGAGAACGCGCTGGCCGTGCCCGCCAGACGCATCGCCGGGCTGGATTGCTCCAGCGCGGGCACGTTGCCGTCATAAGGCACCGCCCACGAATGCTCCTCCACGTCCATCGTGCCTGGAATCTTGTAGCGCACATAAACCGTCGCCACCGGGCCGATGCCGTCCGGCTTGATTTCCACCGTGTAAAGCGCGTTGCCCGCCTCCTGCGCGGCCACCTCGGCGGCGAGCACTGAATTGTCGCGGAACTGCTCCTTGGTGAGCTGATGCTTCGCGTAGCCGATCTGCCGCCAGGAAGTCACGCGCTGCGGATTGAATTCCACCTGCACCTTCACGTCCTGCGCCGCCACCTGCAACGCGCCCGCCAGCTTCGCCGCAAAATCCGTTGCCGCCTCCTCCGGCGAATTGATGAAGGCGTAACGCCCGTCGCCGTTGCCCGAAAGTTCCGCGAGCATGGTGTCGTCGTAATCCTCCCAGCCGATGCCGAAACAATCGAGCGCGATGCCCTGCTTGCGGAAGGATTCGACCTTTTGTTTCAGCGCGCCGGGATCCACATTGCCGAGATTGGCCGCGCCGTCGGTAAGAAGGACGACGCGGTTCGCTCCATTGGCGAGGTAATGCCGAAGGGCAGTCTGGTAGGCGAGATTCATGGCTTCTTCGAGATTGGTGCCGCCTTCCGGCGTGATGCCGCCGACGCGATCCAGCGTTTCGCCCGCCTTGTCGCCGCTCACGCCGTCCGCCCACAGCCGCGCCGTGCGCGCGAACGTCACCACGCTCACGGTGTCCTGCGGATGCAATTGCGCCGCCAGCACGCGCATCGCCTCGCGGATGATGGCCACGCGGTCGGCGCGCTCCATCGAGCCGGAAGTGTCCAGCAGCAAAACCAGGTTCAATGGGCGGCCCGCCGCGCGGCCCGCCGCCGCCGTCTTGATTGAGAACCGCAGCAGGTCGCGGTTCTGCGCGAACGGATACCGCGCGCGCTCCGATGCGAACGCGACCGGCTGGCCCGCCGCCGCCTCCGGGTCGCGATAATCAAACGCGTTGATGAATTCCTCGCTGCGGATGGACGCCGCGTCCGGCATTTTGCCCTTTTGCAAACTCGCCTCCGCCAGCTTGAACGACACGTCGCTGACATTCATCGAGAACGTGGAGAACGCATTGGTGCTCGTCAGGATTTCCGGCTGCGGAATCGGCGCGTTTGCCGGCGGCTTTGGCAATGGTTGGTCGGCTTGCTCCATGTGAGAATTGGCTTGTTTCTCAACATTAGTCATTTCTGTGGTCGTTTCCGGCTTTTTCATTTTGCGCTCTATATTTAAAATTGTTGCGACCTCCGGCGACACGGGAGTGTGGTCGCTTTTGCGAACCCAAATAGGCTCCGGATCAAGCTTGTGAGGCGTTTGTGCGATAAGTTCATAATCGTCTAAATTCGGCTGTGGCACGAGCGGAGGCGATGCAGGCTTGGGAGCAACGCGGTCTTCTTCCTGTTGCTTCGCCGGCAGCTGGAGTTGTTGCTGCGAAAGAGTCGGAGAAGGAGGGTTGTCAAGGCTGGCCAAAACTTTGTTGATTTGAGCTTCGGTTTCTTTGTCTGTGACGACGACCAGATTATGAGTGACCGGATCCACCGAAATCTGTGTCGCAACAAGCGCACCGTTGCCACCGCTGCCACCGCCACCGCCGCCATTTCGAGTCTGGATCGCGCCGTTCTGGTTGTTTTCGCGTGCGTAGTTGTTCGCAAACATATTTCGCAACACTTGCGCCGCCTGATTCGGATCGGCATTATTCAATTTGGCAACATAAACCTCCTGGTCGCGGTAAGACTGGATGGTTCCCTGATTAGTGATTGTCAGCGTGCCGTTGTTGACCACGGTTCCGCCTGAATAAGTATTTGCGCCGTTCATCGCCACCGCGCCGCCGCCGGATTTGGTCAGTTGCCTATATTCTTCCCCAATATTTTTCGTCCCATTTCCAGTCGAATAGCTGTCGTCAAAAAATCCTTTGATATCTGAATTGGCACCAAAATTAGAGACAAAATTCGAATCGTAACTGTAATATTGGACAGTTGTGTTACGGCGATATCCCTCCGCTATTTCCGCCGAGTTTCCTGGCGCTCCGGGGTTGAAAGTCTGGTCAAGTGCGCCGGATGAAGCGGGAGCCGTTGTCGGAGCGGTCGCGCTGCTGCGGCGCTTGTCAAACATATCGCCCGCCATCAGCATATCGCCCAGCACCGGCACTTTTTCTTTTTCAGCGGCAACTTCGCCGGCTTGGCCTCGGTAAAATCCTGCCTGGTCGGCAGCCTGATTTTGCGCGGCGGCAATACTGTCGTCTGTGTCGAAACTATCGCCCGCAACTCTGGAGCCGGTTGCGGCTGCTGTATTTCCCGGAAATTGTCCCATCGGATTGGCGGTGCCAACGACGTGTTTAATTACTGGCACTTCCGTCCCATTAATGCTGGTGGTGCCAGCGACGACGTTAAATTCTGGAACCAACAAACCTGTTTGAGGATCAACCACCTGGACGGGGCCGGATAATTGAGAATAGCTGCTTTGATTTCCGTAACCGTTCGCTTGATTTTCCGTTCGCGAACGGTCTGCGCCGGAATCGTTCAAAGCAACCGATGTGTCGCCCGGATTTGCGCCTATCACAGGCTCTGCAATTCCAAATTGATCCACTCTCTTGTTAAGAACTTCGCGAGCTTGGTCGGCAACAGCGAGCGTTGCACTGCCGCTAATATTACCAGCATAACCAGCGATGGTCGCCTGCGGCCCATAGGCACCGGCGTAATCGGAACCGGCAGCGGGTGCCGCTTCTGGCAACCCAGTGGTCGGATTGATGAGCGGACCCGGAGTGCTGGCGGCAACCCCATCACCGGCACTCGCACCACCGGCACTCGCACCACCGCCGCCGCCACCAAAACCACCACCACCACCGCCACCGCCGAAGCCGCCGCCGCCAAAACCACCACCACCGCTCGCACCGCCAACGCCCGCGCCACGTCCGCCGCCGCCTCCGCGACCGCCGCGACCACCTGCGCGACCAGCGCCGCCACGTCCGCCGCCGGCACCGCTCCCGCCAGCCGTTCCGGGGAGGTTGACAACTCCTGCAATTCCTGTGGTTGGCGGAAGGTTCGGAGTGTCGTATGCTATCGCGACTTGGTTCTGAATGTTTCCGTTATTCCTGACAACTGTAACTGTGTTGCCGGATGAATCGGGAGATTGGACTCCTAAATTCCAGTTGGCCGACGTGTCCACGAAACCTTCAACCACTCCGCCGGGCGAAAGCGCGACGCTTGGTTCCGCCGGAGCTTGTGGCAATGCCTGATGAACAGCACCGACCCAACCATCTCCTGAATTAACAGCAGCCGGTGCCGGTGATTCAGGCATCACCGGCGCGGCAGAGGCAGTGACAGCCAACTGCGCTGAAGGAACTGCCGCACCGCCGTTGAAAGCAAATTCCGGCGGTGGTTCCGTTTTGGGCAGAACAATTTCCGTCGTCGTCCCTCCTGCCAAATCCAGTCCCAGCCGATTTTGGGCGACAACTGGCGGTGAAACTGTCGGCGGAGGCGATGCGACGACTGGTAACGGTTGAGTCGCCTGCATTTGAGTCCGCCGGGGCATTACCGGCCCGCCACCGGGCAAGGCGTTTGGTGTCGTGTTGAGAGCGATAGCTCCCCGTTCGGCAGAATCAGCCGGAGTGTTCAAGTCGAAACCGAACCGCACCTGGTTATTCTCCGCGAGTTGTAGTTGTTTTTGGCGTTCAGCCTCGCTCAAAACCGTAAGTTTTCCATCTGACGAATATTGGACCACCTCGCCGCCCGCTCCGCCGGAAGGCAGCTTCTTCGCCAAAGAGCCTAACAATTTTGCGTGCCCGGCATCAATGTCCGCCGTGACCGGCCCGGACACCCTGCCGACGTCATATTTTTCACCCGCGATGGATTGGGGAAAGTCCTTGCTCAAATATGGCTTCAAATCATCCATCGTGGCGACGGCATCGCCGGGTTTATGGTTCTCCTCGGCCCACACGTTCTTTGCCAAATCGAGCTGCTTAAGATTGTTGACGATGGAAGTTGATTGCGCCTTGCTCTTGGCCCTGGCCAAAGCCGGCAGCAGCATCGCCGCAAGCACCGCGATGAGGGCGAGGGCCACCAGAACGGGAATGAGCGACGGCATTTCAATCCGTTTGAGCCAGAACAATTCCCTCACCTTCGGGCGCGGCGTTTTGAAATGCGCGAGCAGTTTTTCCCGCCGCTCGCCGGAAAGTTTCAGCGCGGCGCTTTCCGCCGAATCCGATTCCGCCGGCTTGACGGAGACTTCGCGCACGATGCCGATGGTGCGCTTGAGCTGTTCGTATAATTTCGCCAGCCCGGCGTCGTGTTCGATGGCCCAGCGCAGGAGCCTGGCTTCCTCCTCCGGCAATTCGCCGAGCAGCAGCGCGGTCAGCTTCGCCTCGATTTCCTCGCGTGATGGTTTGTCCGGGTTCATGGCACGACCCCCGTTTTCGCCAGCTCGGCGGCGATGGTTTTCAGCGCGCGATGGAGGATGAAGCCGATGTTGCCCGCCGTCAGCCCCGTCCGCGCGGCGATGTCCTTGTAGGAAAGTTCGTCGTTGAATTTCAGCCGGATCACTTCGCGGCTGCGGTCGTCGAGCGTCGCCAGGCTCAAC
>Ga0181520_10011041_pt1 | contig 11951 bp, 9 predicted proteins | sample PEATcosm2014_Bin_29_FD_132451 | JGI IMG/M metagenome (GOLD analysis project Ga0181520, IMG submission 132451) | Peatland microbial communities from MTU Mesocosm Facility, Houghton, MI, USA - PEATcosm2014_Bin02_30_metaG | ecosystem: Environmental > Terrestrial > Soil > Wetlands > Peat | place...
CTCGACCGACACCTACCGCAACAACATCTTCTACAACGTGGGCAGCCTGTGGTCGGGCTTCTTCCTGTCGTACAACTACGCGCAGAGCGCCTCGACGACTCTGAGCTTCGCGCAGTTCGAGGGTACCCACCTGGGCGGGGCGACTAATTCGCAGGCCAATCCGATGCTGGTGGCGGTGAGCCCGGCCTGGTACAACGCGGCGCAGAACTTCAACTTGCAATTACAGCCAGGCAGCCCGGCTATGGCAGCGGGGCTGGCGGCGGACACTCCTTCGGTGGACCTCATCGGGAAGACGCGCGGCGGCACGCCGGATATCGGTGCGTACCAGAGCAGCGGAGCCGGTGCGGTGAGCAGTGGGACCAGTGCATCGAGCGGCGGGACCAGTGTACCGAGCGGCGGGACCAGCGCGCCGCCGCCCACGCCGCCGCCCACGCCGCCGCCCGCGCCGGCGCCCGCGCCGCCGCCCTTAACCATCGGCACCACCAGTCTGGCAAGCGGAACGTTCGGTACCGGCTATTCGCAGGCCTTGATTGCCGGCGGCGGCACAGCGCCATACAACTGGTCGATCATTTCGGGATCTCTGCCGGCGGGATTGGGCCTGTCTGGCGCCACGATCGGCGGCACTCCCAGTGCGTCGGGATCCTCCAGCTTCAGCGTGTTGGTAACGGACAGCGCATCGCGCACGGCCACGACCACGCTGAGCATTTCGATATCTTTGCCGAGCTGCCCAGGAGGCGTCTTCTCGACCCTATTCGGCACTTGCTTGACCATAGAGCAATGATCTCTTAAGCCCAAGGAGCGCGAAACTTCCCGGTGATCTCGCCGGGCTTAGAGCCATAGCAATTCCACGGTTCTCGTAGCAGCAGAAACCAGCCCGGGGAGACGAAGCGCGCTATATAGCGGCTTCGAACTCTCCGGGCTGAATCATTTTTGGAGGCAATCCCCAAGCCCGGCGATCCGGCGCCATCCCAGCATATGGTGGGCGATATCGTTCCGTCTAACTCAAGCAGGGTGGACTAGGAACTGCTCCTCGCCGCCTTGCGGAATGGAACTTCAATTCCCATTGAGGCGCAATCCGCCGCCACCATTTCCCGCACGAGAGTTTCGAAGTCTGTTTTGGCGTTCCATGCGAATCTGGCCCTCGCCTTGGCGGGATTTGCGATCAGCAAATGAACCTCCGCAGGACGGTAGAGCTCCGGGTCGACCACGATGTAGCGGCTTGCATCCAGCCCCACCATGCCGAAGGCGATCTCTACAAACTCCCGTACGGAATGGGTCTCGCCAGTCCCTATGACGTAATCGTCGGGTGAATCCTGCCGCAACATGAGCCACATGGCCTCCACATAGTCCCGCGCGTGGCCCCAGTCCCGCTTGGCGTCCAAATTGCCGAGCCGCAGCTCCCGGCTCTTGCCAGCCAGGATTTTCGCGACACCGGAAGTGATCTTTCGAGTGACGAACTCGGATCCCCGCCGCGGGGATTCGTGATTAAAAAGAATGCCGTTGCTGGCATGAATTCCGTAGGCTTCGCGGTAATTACGAGTGAGTTCAAAGCCCGCAACCTTACTTATGCCATATGCGGAGCGGGGATGAAATCGTGTGGCTTCGGTTTGGGGGATCTCTTCGACCTTGCCGAACATCTCGCTCGAGCCCGCAAAGTAGAAGCGGCACCGCGGAGCCATGTCCTTCAAAGCGGCCAGGACAAAATGTGTTCCGTCAATGTTGGTGTTCAGAGTCGAGAATTCGTCGTCGAACGAGTAGCTGACAAAACTCTGTGCGGCCAAGTGGTAGCACTCATCCGGGACCACGGCGCGGAAGACGTTGTAAAGGCTCGGAAAGCTCTCGAGCGATGCAGCGTGAAGGTGAATCTTGTCGAGTAATCCGGCTATCCGGCCGAGGCGCCGGGTGGGATCTTCGAGGGCGACACGGCGCACAATCCCATGGACTTCATATCCCTTGCAGACAAGCATTTCCGCCAAATACGAGCCATCCTGGCCGGTGATACCCGTTATCAGAGCTTTCTTGGCAGCCATCAAACATTTCCCTCGAAATCCATTTGGAACTCGTACTGCTGTTGCGACGAAATTTCAAACTCCGCCTTCCGTTTAGAGAAGATTAATTATATTACATGGGGCCGCCCGGCAAAGGTAGGAAATGGGTTATTTAGACAGCTATCGGGGAAAAACCGCTAATTCTCACTAACTAAAGTCTGGTGTGCGCCTGAACCGGGGATTGCCCTTATCCCGTTGCCGAACCCGCGTTCCAGGATGCGCATGGGATACAATAACGCTTACAAGAGGTTGACCCATGCAGAGCGCAGCGGTATCCTCGACATCTCGAAATGCCATCCGAAAGGTGCTGGCGAGGATCTTCACCCCCGGGTTCCGTTCAGTGGTTTTGGCCTTCAAGATTATAGGCTGGTGGATGTTCGCGTTCTGCGCCATTATTCTGGGTTTCTTTCTTCTGGCGGTTCTCAAGCCCCTGTTGGTAACGATACCGGCGGGCATTCAGATCTCCTGTGTGGCACTGATTGCGCTGGCGTCGATACTGCTGGTCCTGATGATGCGCGAGCGGAGGCGCGTCCTCGATGCCTGCAGCCATTTCCTGGCGACTTTCGAGCGCATTAAGCCGGCTGGCAGCGTCGAAAGGAACCATGGGATCAGCTCCGAGACTATCGTCGAGATCCGGCGGAGGGGAAACGCTTTACGGGGGAAGCCGCGCGAGTGGTGGCAAGCACTGGACGAATCGATCGAATGCTACACCGGCCCGGATGGCCGTCAAGGCTGGTTCCTGACACGTCAGCCGGCCGAGAGCATTACGGAAGATAGTGTGGTCTCGGCGCTCTATCACTCATCCTTCTATCAGATGGTTCCGAGTATTCTGACGGCACTGGGATTGCTTGCGACGTTCATCGCGATCCTGGTAGCTCTCGCCGGGCTGACATACGACGCTCAGGATCCGACACACCCCATCACCGGTATCGATAAGCTAATTAACGGACTTTCCGGCAAGTTCTTGTCCTCTATTGTCGCCCTGTTACTGAGCGTCACGTTTATATTCTTTGAAAAAAAGATCTGCGAACGCCAGATCTCCCGAAGCTACGACCGGGTCATCCGGCGCTGCAAGGAGCTGCTACCCTTCATCTCCCAGACACGCATTCTGCTGGATATTCAGCAACTGGCGGCGAACCGATGGGGCCCCGCCTCAGCCGCCGAGGTGGACCGGGGAGTTCTCGGAGGCTGAGCGGTAATGAGGCGCAGTTCGGGCTCGGACAACCTGGCGCATTCCTTCACCGACCTGATGACCTCCCTGATGGTCATCTTCATCCTGTTGTTACTGGTGTTCCTGAATAACAGGGCTTCGGTGAACACGGCCGTCACACGGTCCCTGCTCGTCGAGATGAAGAAGAAACTCGAGCCGGCCGGCTTCACGAACATTGCGCTCGATCCCAACGACCCCTATACCATCGTCGTGCCGGTCTCCGGCGAGAAGCTGACATTTCTATCGAATGCGTCCGCGCTCAAGCCCGAGGGAGAGGCGTTTCTCCGGGAGACGATGCCCAAGCTGGCTGCGGTTGTCTGCGCGGATACATACCGGAGCAGCGTCGATACAGTCATCGTGGAGGGCCACTCCGACAACGCTCCATACCGGGGTATAAGCGTGGCCGAAAGCCAGGCGCTCAACCTGAAACTCAGCCAGGACCGGGCCATGGAGGTCGTGCAGAAATCGCTTATTTCGCTATCCGGCGCGCCCGGGGAGCGCGGCTGCCTGTTGGAGAAGTTATCCGCCAATGGGCGCGGGGAGCAGGATTTGGAAGCGACGGCCGACAAGAGCCGTAGAGTAGTGTTGAAAATCCGGGTGAACTCGGTTCATGGATTGGAGTTGATGCGCGCCCTGTCGGCTAAACGGGAAGCGCCACGCTTTTCGCCGGATCTCCCCAGCCCGGCCGCGGCCGAGGTGGCGGACGTGCTGAACCGCTTGCAGAGCGTACCGCGGCAACACGTCGCTTTTCGGCTCTCCGAGGACGCCATCAACGACTACATGGTTTTCGCCCTGGCCCGCACGCCTCGCCCCGGCATAGAATCCGTCCACGTCAAGATCTTCCCTCATAACTACATCTCGACTCTAAGTGAGATCGACCTGGACGCGATTCAGCAAAGGCTGCCCTTCGGTGTCGCCACGCTCTTCGGCGCCGTACTCACCGGAAAGACAACTGTCTGGGTCGATTATAGGTTTCACATCCGGGACGGGCAAGCGACGTTCGTGGTGGAAAAGGCATACTACGGTACAAAGAGTCTTTCGCCGGCGTTGGTGAGCAAACTGATTCAGACGCTGGGGTCTCTCCAACCTGAGAGGCTCGATACGGAGCGCCCAGTCCCATTGCCTTTCGGATTGCGCGAGGCGGCCACGGACACGGGTGTAATCGCCGGGACGAACTGAGATATCCATACAGGCCTGAAAGGGCCCGGGGCTTTTCGGCCGCCGCGCGACCCCATGGTATACTGGGCCGTTAGTCATCCCAATTTTATGTGGCAGGGCGATTTCACATTTCTTTTATGGAGCTTGATCTCCAAGGATTTCAAGATCCGTTATCGCAACATGTCGCTAGGGGTCTTCTGGTCTCTGCTGAACCCGCTGATCATGATGGGAATCCTGACTTTCGTATGGACCAAAGTCTTTCCGAATAATGGAATTCCGAACTTCGGGTTATTCGTAATGTGCGGCCTGGTTCCCTTCAATTTCTTCACTGTCGCATGGATCTCGGGCACTACCTCGCTGGTCGAGAACGCGCACTTAATCAAGCGTGTGCCCGTGCCCCGCGAAGTAATTCCATTGGCCGCGGTGCTCTCCAACTGCCTGCACCTGTTTATTCAGATCGGGTTGCTTTTTGCATTCGTGTTTCTGTTCGGCAAGACAGTCAACCGGTACTGGGTCTGGTTGCCGGTAATCTGGGGCTTGGAAGTTATCTTTGTCGGGGGAATTTCCCTGATCACGTCCGCACTCAACGTGTATGTTCGCGACATGCGGTATGTTGTGGAATCCATTAATACGGTTCTCTTTTGGATGGTCCCGATCGTTTACTCGTTCTCGATGGTGCCACCCGTCTATGCGGAGTTTTATCAATTGAACCCGCTGGCGGCTTTGGTTCTGGCTATGCGAAACATCCTCCTGGAGGCGACGCCGCCTCCCGCATCGTTGTTGATCAAGCTGACGATCAGTTCTCTGTTTGTATTTGGCCTGGGCCTCATGGTTTTCCGCGGTTTGAAGCAACGCTTCTACGAATATCTGTGAAAGGCGATGAGCGTAGTCGCATTCCATAACGTCTCGAAAACCTTCTCCCGGCATGCCGGACAGATGCTGTTGCGCAGCCATCTGACGCACCTATTCAAAGGCGAGCATCGGGAGCGCTTTCATGCCCTGCGGGACGTCTCCTTCGAGGTTGAAAAAGGCGAGGGACTAGCGGTTATAGGGCCGAACGGCGCCGGCAAGAGCACCCTGTTGAACCTGATCGCCGGGCTGTGCAGACCGGACGAAGGGTCGGTGGAGGTTAACGGGCGTGTAACTGCCTTGCTCGAACTCGGATCGGGCTTCCACCCAGATCTCACCGGGCGCGAAAATGTCTTCCTCAACGCGGCGCTACTGGGCCTCACTCGCGCCCGTACAACCGAACTCTTCGAGGAGATCGTCGATTTTTCGGGTGTCGGCGACTTCATCGATGAGCCGCTGCGCACTTACTCGAGCGGAATGTCGCTGCGGCTGGCTTTCTCGGTGGCAATTAATGTGGAGCCCGAAATATTACTGATCGATGAAGTTCTGGCCGTGGGCGACAGCGCATTCCAGCAGAAGTGCTTCGGAAGAATCCGGCAGTTTCGCGATGCCGGCAAGGATCTGATCTGTGTGTCGCACGCTACTGGAGTGGTGCGGCAGTTGTGCGACCGCGCCATCTGGCTCGATCACGGCGAGTTGATCATGGCGGGCGACGTAACGGAAGTCACGGACGCCTACGAAGGCCGGCGTGAGGTGCGTTCGGGCATGTGACGGACTGAGGGCTTTGCGCGTAGCCCTTTTGGGCTAGCAGCCGCTGCGCGCGAGCCGGTGAGTTGTAACCTTTTGGACCTCAATGCCGCCGTCTCTAGCGAGGCCAGCTCTTCCGGTTATCGCTGCGCGTTGCCGGCCGTCGCCTGCCTAGCGCGGCCATTCGGCGAGTTTGCACATCGCGGATTTGAACACCCAGAAGGCGTCGAGTATCGAGTGCATGAAAGAACTGAATCCGGGAGCAAGCCGGATACTAAGGCGACCCCGGGGGCGCTGCCAGCGGCGGCCAGCTTGGCGGCAGACAGAGTGGCGTATTGCCCGATTCCTGCCGATTTTTGAGACCATTTCCGGCGCCCGACTTAGCCGTTCGCCATATTTCAAGGTTGTCGATAGGTGTTTGAGTGACGACAGACACGAATCCCGCTGAATCAATGCCGGAAGTACATGTACCCGGCCAAACTGGACCGACGCCGCCGCGTGCCGGCAAATCGAAGAAACGTGGACTGATCTGGGTTTTTTTCCTGCTGATCGTCGCGGGCGTCGCCGGGTATGCGGTCTGGCTTGCCGGACACCCGGCTCCCGCGTCCAGATCCAAGGGCGGTGGCGGCGGTTTTGGTGGCGGCCGCGGCGCACCCACGGGACCCGTGCCGGTGGTGGTGACGCAGGTCGTGCGCTCCAGCATTCCCGTCTACCTGAACGGGCTCGGCAACGTGACGGCCTACTATACGGTAACAGTTAAGTCGCGTGTGGATGGCCAGTTGATGAAGGTGAATTTCAACGAAGGCGACCTGGTCAAGGAAGGCCAAGTCCTCATCGAGATCGATCCGCGACCTTATCAGGTTCAGCTCGATTCGGCTGACGCCACCCTGGCGCACGATCAGGCTCTGCTGACCAATGCGCGATTGGATCTCGACCGCTACGACAAGCTGGTTAAGACGGACGCCATTCCGAGCCAGCAATTGGATACGCAGAAGGCGCTGGTTGCGCAGTACGAAGGCACCATCAAGCAGGATCGCGCCGCCATCGACAATGCCAAGCTGCAATTGGTCTATTCCAAGATCACGGCCCCCATTACCGGAGTGCTCGGCCTTCGCCTCGTCGATCCCGGCAACATCGTGCATGCGTCCGACACGACGGGCATGATCACGATCACCCAGCTCCAGCCGATTGCCGTGATCTTCACGATTCCCGAGGACAATCTCCCGCAGGTCACGCAAAAACTGCGTGCGGGCGTGCACTTGCCGGTGGAGGCTTACAACCGGGACAACTCCAAGGAGCTGGCATCCGGTAAGTTAATCACCCTCGACAACCAGATCGACAACACCACCGGCACGGCCAGGCTCAAGGCGGTTTTCGACAATAAAGATAATGCGCTCTTCCCCCAGCAATTCGTTAACGTGCGCGTGCTCGTGGATACCCTGACCAATCAACTCGTGGTGCCCAACGTCGCGGTTCAAAACGGGCAGCAGGGCACGTTCGTCTATGTTGTGGACGAGGATTCCAGGGTGCACCTGAAAACGGTCAAGGTGGGAGTGACTACGGCGACCTCGGCCGATATTCTCGACGGTATTTCGGATGGAGACCGGGTAGTGGTCGATGGGACGGACAGGCTGATCGAAGGCGCGGTGGTCAGAGTGCGCAAAGCCGGCGAACTGGACAACCCGCCGGGTTACGGTGCCGGAGGCGGACGTGGAAGAGGCGGGCGGGGCGGATTCAAGAAGGGCGAGGGCCGGTCCGGGAAAGGCGAAGGTAACTTCAAAAAGGGACAAGGCGGAGGCGCCAATCGGTGAGTCCCTCCCGGATCTTCATCCTGAGACCGGTGGCGACGTCGCTGATGATGGCCGGCGTGGTGCTCGTCGGCATCACGGCTTTCCGGCAACTGCCGGTCTCGGCCTTGCCGCAGGTCGATTACCCCACCATACAGATCCAGACGTTTTATCCGGGCGCGAGCCCGGAAGTGGTGACCTCTTCGATCACCGCGCCACTCGAAAAGCAGTTCGGCCAGGTGCCCGGACTGACGCAGATGACGTCGATCAGCTCCTTCAGCAGCTCGCTGATCACGTTGCAGTTTTCGCTCGATCTCAGCATCGATGTAGCCGAGCAGGAGGTACAGGCGGCCATCAACGCCGCCTCGACCTTTCTTCCCACCAATCTGCCGTTCCCTCCCATCTACAGCAAGACGAATCCGGCCGACGCGCCGATTCTGACTCTCGCTATTACGTCCTCGACGGTGCCGCTGCCCAAGGTCGAAGAGTTGGCCGAAACGCGCATGGCGCAGAGAATTTCGCAGCTCCAGGGCGTGGGCCTGGTGAGCATCAGCGGAGGACAGCGCCCGGCCGTGCGCGTGCAAGCGAATCCCACCGCGTTGGCGTCTTATGGACTCAGCCTGGAGGCTCTGCGAACAGCGCTGAGCAGCGCCAACGTCAACCAGGCCAAGGGTAGTTTCGACGGACCCGATCAGGCCTGGACCATCAACGATAACGATCAGCTTCAGGCCGGCGCGCAGTATGGGCCGATCATTATTGCCTACCGCAATGGTGCGCCCGTGCGGATTCGCGACGTGGCCACGGTCATCGATGGGGCGGAGAACACCAAGCTGGCCGCTTGGGTAAACGGCGACCGTGCCATCGTTCTCAATATTCAGAGGCAGCCCGGAACCAATATCATCAGCGTGGTCGATACGGTTCAGGGAATTTTGCCCCAGATCGAAGCGTCCCTGCCGGAGGGAATCCACGTACAGGTCATCAGCGACCGCACCACCACGATCCGGGCATCGGTGCAGGACGTTGAGTTCGAGCTGATGCTCACGACCGTGCTGGTCGTGATGGTCATCTTCCTTTTCCTGCGCAGCCCTTCGGCCACGATCATTCCCGGCATTGCCGTGCCTCTATCGCTGGTGGGCACGTTCGCCGTCATGTACCTTCTGGGGTACAGCCTGGATAACCTGTCGCTGATGGCGCTCACGATCTCCACCGGTTTCGTGGTGGACGACGCCATCGTGATGATCGAAAACATCTCGCGCTATATCGAGCGGGGCGATTCCGCCATGGAAGCCGCGCTCAAGGGATCGGCCGAGATAGGATTCACCATCGTGTCGCTGACCGTCTCGCTGATCGCCGTGCTGATTCCGCTGCTCTTCATGGCGGATATTGTGGGCCGCCTGTTCCGGGAGTTCGCGGTGACACTGGCGGTCACGATCATGTTTTCCGCGTTTGTCTCCCTGACACTGACGCCCATGATGGCGGCTCGAATTCTGAAACACCGCCCTCAATCCGAGCAGGGCGCTCTGTACCGCTGGTCGGAGTGGTGCTTCGAAAAGAGCATCGCGGGCTACGGCAGGATGGTTCGTGTAGTGCTGCGCCACCAGCCCCTCACGCTGTTGGTGGCCATCGGCACGCTGGGCCTCACGGTTTACCTGTATATCGTCGTCCCCAAAGGTTTCTTTCCCGTGCAGGATACCGGCTCCGTGCTGGGCATTTCGCAGGCACCCGAGACGGTATCGTTCCCCGCCATGTCGAGGCGGCAGCAGGACCTGGTCCGCGTGATCCGCCAGGATCCAGCGGTCGAGAATCTCACCTCGTTTATTGGCGCCGATGGCGTGAATACAACCATGAACAGCGGCCGCATTCAAATCACGCTCAAGCCGCTTGAGCAGCGCGAGGGCGTCTCCGCGGTGGATGTGATCCGGCGGCTGCAGCCGAAGCTCCAGCAAGTGACCGGCATCGAGCTTTTCATGCAGCCGGTGCAGGACCTGACGGTGGAAGACCGCATCAGCCGAACTCAATACCAGTACGCACTCGATGCGCCCGATAAGGCGCTGCTGGACCGCTGGGTTCCGCGTCTTCTCGACAGGATGAAGCAACTGCCCGAACTGCGGGACGTGGCCAGCGATCAGCAGAACAACGGCCTCGGGCTCGAAGTCAACATCGACCGCGACACGGCGGGCCGGCTGGGCATCACTCCTCAGAACATCGACGATGCGCTGTACGACTCTTTCGGCCAGAGACAGGTATCGACGATTTATACGCAGACTAACCAGTTTCACGTGATTCTCGAGGTAGAACCTCAATACCAGCGGGACACGGGGGCCTTGTCGGATATGTATGTGCCGATCGGATCGGCGTCCGCGAATCTGGCGACCACCATCGCGCTGGCGGGAACCAACAGCGCTCTGACGGGCGCGGCGGCGCTCGCGCCGGCTCCGCTGGGGTCGCTCGTGAGGGCGTCCATGATTCCCTCGCCCATTGCGATCAACCATCAGAGCCAGTTCCCGGTGGTCACGCTCTCGTTCAATTTGGCCCCCGGAGCGTCGCTCGGAGCCGCGGTCGAGCATATCAGGCAGGTCACCAAACAACTGGGCATGCCGGCCAGCATCGAACCTAGTTTCCAGGGGACGGCCCACGCGTTCGAATCGTCGCTGGCCAATGAATCCCTTCTGATCCTGGCGGCGATGGTCACGGTGTACCTTGTGCTGGGCATTCTGTACGAGAGCTTCATCCACCCCATCACGATTCTTTCCACGCTGCCATCGGCCGGGGTGGGCGCGATCCTCGCGCTGATCGTGTTCAAGAAGGATCTGGACGTGATCGCGCTGATCGGACTCATTCTTCTGATCGGCATCGTGAAGAAGAACGCCATCATGATGATCGATTTCGCGCTGGAAGCCGAACGCCATGAAGGCAAGCCGCCGGAGGAAGCCATTTACCAGGCGTGCCTGCTTCGCTTCCGGCCGATCATGATGACCACCATGGCCGCGCTGCTAGGCGCCGTCCCGCTGGCCTTCGGCAGCGGCGTCGGTTCCGAATTGCGAAAGCCGCTGGGCATCTGCATCATCGGCGGATTGCTGATCAGCCAGGTGCTGACGCTTTTCACGACTCCGGTTATCTATCTCTATTTCTCGCGGATTGCGGCCTGGGTCGGCCGGCGCCGCAGTACCGGTGAAGAGGTTCTTACCGGAGCCGAATTGAGTTAGACGGGCGCTATGAGCATCTCCACGCCGTTCATCCACAGGCCGGTTGCCACCACGCTGTTAATGGTGGCGATCACGCTTGCGGGTGGCATCGCTTATACGCTGTTGCCGGTCGCGGCATTGCCGGAGGTGGACTTCCCGACCATCACGGTCAGTGCCGGGCTGCCGGGCGCGAGTCCCGACGTGATGGCGGCGTCGGTCGCCACGCCCCTCGAAAAGCAGTTCACGCGCATCGCGGGCGTCACCGAAATGACATCCAGAAGTTCGGTCGGCTCCGCATCCGTTACGCTGCAATTCGACCTGAGCCGCGATATCAATGGCGCCGCGCGAGAAGTGCAGGCGGCTATCAACTCCGCGGCGGGCTTTCTCCCTGCCAATCTCCCCTCCGCGCCCCGATACCGGAAGATCAATCCGGCCGACCAGCCGATTCTGCTGATGACGCTCGAATCGGATGTCGTGCCCAGGCCGCAATTATACGACATAGCCTCCTCGGTGTTCGCCCAGAAGCTGGCGCAAGTCCAAGGAGTAGGCCAGGTTTTCGTCGGCGGAAGCTCGCTGCCCGCGGTGCGCGTGGAGGTGAACCCGCAGCCGCTCTCGCGGTATAACGTGGGTCTCGACCAGATCGGCACGTTCCTCCAGAGCGCCAACGCCAACAAGCCCAAGGGCGCGCTCTCAAATTCCACGGAAGAGATTCCGATCTATGCCACCGACCAGCTCTTTCTAGCGAAAGACTACAAGGATCTGGTGGTGGTATACCGGAACGGCGCGCCCGTCCGCCTCTCGGATCTCGGCCGCGTCGTCGATGCCAACGAAGATGTCCGCAACTTCGGCGTGGTGAACGGCAACCCGATGGTCCAGATCCAGATCAACCGGCAGCCGAACGCCAACATCGTCGACACGGTGGCCCGGATCAAGGCCTTGATGCCCCAATTCGAGGCCCAGCTCCCGC
>Ga0181520_10011044_pt1 | contig 11949 bp, 5 predicted proteins | sample PEATcosm2014_Bin_29_FD_132451 | JGI IMG/M metagenome (GOLD analysis project Ga0181520, IMG submission 132451) | Peatland microbial communities from MTU Mesocosm Facility, Houghton, MI, USA - PEATcosm2014_Bin02_30_metaG | ecosystem: Environmental > Terrestrial > Soil > Wetlands > Peat | place...
TCGTTGTGCAACACAAAGAAATAGAATTGCACTGTCGCTCCTGCCGGAACCGAGACGGTTTGCAGAGCGCTACCTGCAGCGGGAATCGTAACCGGTCCAATGGCTCCATTCCATGTGGTCGCCCCGTTACCAAGTTCCGCTACGTTCCCCGTTAGCATAATGACATCTGTGCTGGCCAGCGTCGGTGTATTGCTCACGCTCAAGTTCACAGGAATCAGCATCGCTGTGTTCACCGTAAACGGCGCGGCGTTGGAAGTCGCCATCCCTTGACTCACAGAAACCGTCGCTGCACCAGCAGGCAGCGCAGGGACCGTCGCGGTAATCTGCCCATTGCTCCAGTTGGTCACTGTTGCCGTCAGGGTCGTGGTGCCAACAGTAAAGTTTGCCAATCCGGCCGTCGCGCCAAACCCTGTTCCGCTGATGGTCACCGCTGCACCGGGATTGGCAACACGTGGGGTCACGCTGCCAATTGAAGGCGGTACGCTGCCACCCGATACCCAAATGGAAACGCTACGATGCGGCAGCGTGAAATTTGTCACTGGGTTGTTACCACCCACGGTTCCCGTAACCGTAATTCCGAGCCCGCCCATCGTTTGTGACAGATAGTCCGTATAACTCCCCGGCGCAAGAGCAGTAAGCAGCCCCGAAATCGCCTGGTCAGTGGACGGATTCTTGTTGATGGCTATCAAAACCACATTCGAGCCCAGTTGACGCTCGTAAATGTATACGTCGTTGTTAATCCAGCGCTGCACCATCGTTCCATAAGCAACCGCAGGATTAGCTGCGCGCAGCGCGGCAAGATACTGAATGAGAAGCGTTGCATCTGTCGAGCCGAAGCTTGTCATGCCGTTGCGGTTGTACGGAACCCCGCCGCCATTCGTGTCGTTATAGAGATATTGCTCGTCGCCGTAATAAACCACCGGCACGCCCCGGCAGGTTAAAAGAAAGCTGAGGGCCTGTTTGACTGCCATCCTGTCCGCGCCCTGCGACATGATGCGAGCATTGTCATGGTTGTCGAAGAAAGTGACCAGGTCGTTGGGCTGCGTAAAGCCCTGCGCCGGAATCGTCGTCGAGCCTTTACCTTCCAGAGTCAGTTCATTGTCGATATCGTAGAAGCTGGCGTTTGTGCCGAAAACCTCAGCCACTTGCCAATAAAGCGTATAGTCCAGCAGGTTCATTCCGCTGTTGTTGGAAAACTTTACCGAATCCGGATAAAGCGTGTCTCCAGAGCCTTCATCCCATTCACCGAAGATAAAAGGCTGTCCCGGCATCCTCGCCGGGCTTGCGGTCCCGCTCCAGTTGGCGATGGTGTTTTCCAGGCTGTATTCCCACCCCCAGTTAGTCTCCTGCGCGGCGTCGAAACGAAAGCCATCCACACCGTGAGCCAGTAAATTCGTAACCGCCGTCTTGAGATAAGTATCAACCCACGGATTAGTCTGGTCGAAATCCGCCAGGCTTTCCAGCGTGTAGTACTGCACCTGATAGCGATCTTCGTAGTTCGAAATATTAGGGTTGTGATGATAGTAAGGCGTCGTTCCCCTATCACCGGCATAATTAGTAACGAAGCTCCCATTGTTATACAGCGATCCATTTTCGCCTGCGTCGATAGGATTGGTGTCGTTGGCGGGAAAATCCACATACACCCTGATCCCGTCTGCGTGCGCCGCAGTTACCATATTGTCAAACGCCGTCCAACTGTTGCTGTCGTCGCCAAAGTGTTCGTCAATCTGCGTGAAGTCGCGCGTCCAGTAGCCGTGATAACCAGTTTCGCCGTTGCTCGTCCCCGCATTCACGCGAATGTCGCCCATCGGCGGCGATATCCAGATGCCGGCCACTCCCATCGATTGCAGGTAACTCAGCTTCTGTTGAATCCCCGCCAGGTCGCCGCCCCAATAAAGATTCCAATCCGCGTTTGTTGGGTTTGCGAATCCATTCGCATCATAAAGCCCCGGACTCTCTGCGGGATTGTCGTTCGTCGTGTCGCCGTCAAAAAACCGGTCAGTAACAATCTGGTAAATGAATCCCTGGTGAATGTCCGTTATCGGAGTAATTGCAGGCGCAGCAGGAAAGTTAATCGTGTAAGTGGCCGAAGTAACATTGCTGTTCGTGTACCCGTTTGCCACGGCCAATGCCTCAATGGTTGTATTAGTCGTTACCGGGATCGGCGCGACATATGCAGTCGACGATGTCGTCGGCGCTGTGCCGTTGGTTGTGTAATAAATTGTTGCTCCGCTGGTAGAGTCCGCAATCGCCACGCTCTGTAATGCCGCATAAGTGCCCGTGCTCACTGAAAGTGTCGGCGCTGCCGCTTGCTGTGTCCTAACCGGAGGAGTAGCGCCTCCGCCCCCGCCTCCGCACCCTGCCAACAGCACAGCAACTCCACTCATCAGTGCAACGCTCTTGAAACGCGTCAACCCTTGCCATGCGCGCATCATCACAATCGCCTCGCTCCCAAAATTCGTCAAAAGCGCGCGAACCGGCTATAACCTATCTGCCGGTTCCGCTCGCTCATCTTGATTTAAAAATCTCTTCAGAGACTCCGCCGCAGCTCGCCAATTTCCCGGCGATTCAATGCACGTCGAAGATAGTCATCGATGCTGCCGGCTCCTCAATGTGCAGTTTCCCGCCGCTCAATGCAGGAGTAACTCCCGTGGTTGGCGCCTCGGCCTGAAACTTGGTGCATCCGGCCAGCGCCGTCTCTTCCGTCGGGAGATCTACTACTTTGCTTTCTGCGCCCTTGTTCACCACAATCAGGAACCGGTCAACGTGTTGATCCGGCGCGCAGCCTGCTTCGTTCGGGGAGCGGACAAACGCAAATACATTCTCGTCTGCAAATAGATTCTGCTCTATCCCTGTTTGCAACGCCGGAAAACTCGCCCGCATTTTCAGCAAACCGGAAGTCCAGGCAAATATTTCCTCTTCCGTAGCGCTGCGGCCGGCCTTGGTGAAGGCGTTGTGCGCGTCGCCCGCGAAGCCGCCGGGAAAATCATGGCGATTGCCCGGATCGGCGCCGCCATCCATCCCTATCTCATCCCCGGAATAAATCTGTGGCATTCCGCGCAGTGTGCTCACCAGCCCCAATCCCAGCTTGAGTTTCGCCGCCGAACCGCCTGCTTCGGTTATAAAGCGCGTCGTATCGTGGTTGCCGATAAATGAAACCAAGCGCTCAGGGTGCGGATAAAGAGAGTCCTGGCGAAGCACTTTGGCCAGGTCTGTCATGGGTTTGCCATGAATCAAAACATCGCGAAGCGAAAAGTACACCGGGAAATCAAACGGTGTGTCGAGTCCGGTATCGATGCCGCGCCGCGTTACTCCTCCGGCAAAAAACGAAGTCACCTCGGGGTCGCCGTTGAAGACCTCGCCCACCGTTGTCAAGTGTGGATAGACGCTGTGCAACGTTGCATGAAAGTCGTGCCAGAAGGCGCGGTCCACATAGGGGAATGTATCCAGGCGAATGCCGTCTATATTGGCCGTCTCCACCCACCAAAGCGCATTTTGTATCAGATAGCGCGACACCAGTGGGTTTTCCTGGTTCAGATCGGGCATGACATCCGCAAACCAGCCTTCGGTGATGGTGCTCCATGCCTGGCGCGGCGCGTGCGGGTCCGTCAGCGCATAAAAAAAGTTGGATTGTATTAAGCGATGATTTGCGAGCGTGCCGTGAAGCCACTCGGGAGCGGGCGGATCAAGCACCCACGGATGCTCCACGCCAATATGATTCGGCACCAGGTCTATCACCAGCTTCATTCGCCTGTCGTGCAGCGCGTCGGAGAGGTGCTGATAATCCTCGAGCGTGCCGAAGTGCGAGTCCACAGCGTACATATCCGTCGCCGCATAGCCGTGATAACCCTCCGTCATGTTGGCGTTCGAGGTCACGGGCGTAGTCCACAGCGCGGTGACGCCCAGCTCGCTCAGATAATCCAGATGCTGCTCGATGCCGGCGAAATCTCCTCCGTGCCTGCCTTTCGCGGCGGCGCGATCGTAGCCCTGTTTCTCCTTGGCCGGATTTTCATCGGCAAAACGGTCAGTCATTATCAGATAGAGCGCGTCAGCGGAAGAGAAGCCGGCATGCGCGTTCGCATCGCGCGAGCGCTCGGCCAGCGGAAAGGCTCGTCGCGCCTGGCCCTGGTCGTTCGCAGCCGTCACCCAGAGAATCTGCGGCGCGGCATCGGCGGTCTTCAGCCACAAGAAGGCCCAGTGGCCGTTGTCGGAAATCTGTGTATGGTCCAGCGTCACATCCGTGCCGTCGACAGTAAACCGCGCGTGATTCAAACCCTCGCCACGCACCAGAAGCATGGGATCGGGGAAGGTCGCCCACCACCCCGGCGGATCGATCTTATCGATGCGTGGAGCCTGCGCCCACGAAGCCTGCGTCAATGATGCGGCAAGCGCACAAGACAACCAAAAGACCAGAACGAAATAAGGCCGTAATCGCACAGCGTTCTCCAGGAACCGTCTCATTAGTTACGAACGGACGATCATTCCCTTGCCATGCGCCCTTACGCATGGGAGGAAGGCTAAAAGTTGAGTGAGAGAAAAAGCCCGCGGCAGTTCTTGTGAAACCGCCGCGGGTGTGGTTGATGCAATGCAAAGATCAGAAGGTGAAACGAGCCGCCAACTGAATCTCGCGATTGGTGTATTGCTGAACGCTTTCAATCTGGCCGAAGTTTCCGCCGGTCAGGGTGGAGTTTGGATTCGTGAATGCCGGAGTGTTGAAGACGTTAAATGCATCTCCGTGCAGTTCCAGTATTTGCTTGTCCGTGATACGGATGTTCTTCTGGACGCTCCAGTTGACCACGCGGTATCCCGGTCCGAAGACCTGGTTGCGGCCAAGAGTGCCGAGGCGTGCATACACGGTTTGGCCGTTTTCGCTCTGCGGAACAACAGGAGGATTGACGAACGAGCCTGGTTTGAACCAATAATCGCCCGACCCGCCGCCTGTGCCCTTCGAATACTTGATCGATCCAACCAGGTCAGGACGGTTTGCAGGTACATCCGTTCCCGTCGAGAGGTCAACCGGCGTGCCGCTCTGAACCTGAGCGGTTAAGCTGGTTTGCCATCCGCCCACCACCCAGTCCACGGGGCGAGAGACGTTGCCGTCAAAGCGTTGGCCGCGGCCGAAAGGCAGCTTGTACACAATTGATGAACTGAAGATCTGGCGCGTGTCTTCCGCGGAGTTGCCGTAGCTCGCCATCGGATCATAGTAGAGTTCCGAGGTTCCGCCGTTCCAGGCCCCGCTCGAGTCATCCAGCGTATGCGACCACGCGTAAGAGACCGTTCCCACCAGTCCGTTGTTGGCGTGATGTTCCGCATGCACCTGCAGAGCGTCGTAGTGCGAAATGCCGTTGTAGTTGTTGTAGTTGATACCGCCCATGGTCGGGAAGTTCTGTTCGGCTGTTCCAAATTGATACATGTTGTATGGGTAGTACGTCGAAAGGCGGCTGCCCTTGGTTCCAACGTAAGCCACATTCACCACGTTGTTTGATCCCATCTGACGCTCAACCTGCAGGTTCCACTCTTGAACCATGCTGTTGTTGTTGTGCCGGTTGGGGGCATTCATGCTGGTGCCGGCGGGCGGGGCTGCGGGGTTGAAGTTCGGGAAGCCACGGGCCGGAAGTGGCGCGCCCGTGTCCCCGGTTGCGCTGTATGCTACGGTAGTCGGGCCAGTGTAGCCGTTGCAATTGTAGCCGCCGTCCCAGGCCATCGGCGTTGCCGTAGAAAGCTGGCCGGTGAAAGTGATGCAATAACCGTTGGTGGCCAGATAGCTGTTGCTGCCGCCGAAAGGCGCATCTTCAAAGAGCTGATTGTTGCCGCCGCCGTGATCGACGTAGTAGAACATGCCGTATCCGCCGCGTACCACGGTCTTCCCATCCCCAAACAGGTCATACGCAAAGCCGACGCGCGGGCCGAAGTTGTTGTAGTTCTGGTCGATTATGCTTTTCGAGACGCCGTTCTTTCCGGCTTCCAGAACTTGGCCGTACGTGGACGAGCCAACGGTCGCGTCAAAGGCGGACTGCTGGTTGTGTGCTTCGAAAGGATGCGTCAGCAGATCCCAGCGCAAGCCAAGGTTAAGTGTCAGACGGCGGCTAAAGCGCCAGTCGTCCTGCGCGAAAAGGCCGTCTTCCTGCGAGATATTGGCAACGTAGCCGGACTGCGCGCCGATCTGGTAGTTATCCATGCCGCCTGCCAGCAGTTCAGAAACTTCGTAGCCGGTGAAATCCACCGTGCCGCTGTCAATCCAGAAGTAGCCCTTGCCCTCTTGCGGGTTAAAGAACTCCGTCTGGCGGCGGATAAACGTTCCACCGAATTTGAAGGTGTGCGTTCCGTGCACCCAGCCTACAGAATCGTTCACTTCGTATGTATTCTGAGGAACCGCGTACAGGCCGTAATCGCCGGTGTACTCCAGGTTGCCCTTCCAACCGCCGATGAGTGCGCCTCCGGTGGTTTCCGTGTTGATGTTGGCGTTCACAATACCCAGGTCCTTCGATACATACTGCCCAAACATGGGCGGCATATAACCGTAGTTGTCGCGGTTATAGGCAATGCGCGTCTCATTCACGACGTTCTGCGAGAAAGTGTGCGTGTAGCCAAAATCATAGCCGCGTGCATGGGTGGGATTGGTGCCCGTTCCGCCGCCGGCAGGCAGGTTGGTAAACTCTGACGTCTTGGCATTCACGGAATTGTCGTAGCTGAAGCGGAAGAACGCTGTGTCACTCGCGCCCGCGTTCCAGTCGATCCTGCCGTCAAAGGTGTTGTACTTGTTGTTTTCCGACTGGTTGTCCAGATAATTGTTGAGGTAGCGGTTGCCTGGGTCGTTCGCGGGTACGACCGCATTAAATGCATTCAGGTAGTTCACAGCCGCCGGATTCAGCCGGCCCTGGGGAATGATGTTTCCGGTGAACTGCTTAGGCGGATTGATTCCAGCGGGATCACAGGTGGAGGGATCAAAGATCCAGCCGCCTTGGGGCGCGCCTGGGACATCGGTCGTATCTGATCCGGCATAGGGCTGCTGTTTGCCGGCATAGTTGGTAAAGCTGCCGGGATAGCAACGCGGATACTGCGTCTCGTAATCGGGAAGCGTAATGGAATTATTACCGCCGGTAGAGATCGTAGTCGTCTGGCCCGAGTTTGCGGCATCGAGCAGTTCGGTGAAGTTTCCCGACCGCATCAGTGTGCTGGGAACTGTCAGGTAGTGCGACGAAACCGCAATATTCTCGCGGTACGCCTGGTAATCACCAAAGGCAAAGAGCTTGTTCTTGATGATCGGTCCGCCAATCGAGAAGCCTGGCTGCTGGCGAAGGAATCCTCCGGCAGGCGATGCCGAAGCGCCGTTGAATCGGTAATTCGGGTTGGCATCGAAGTTCTTGTCGCGGTAAAACCAGAAGGCTGAACCGTGATACTCGTTGCTGCCCTGCTTGGTCGAGCTGACCACGATGGCGCCGCCCGCCCTGCCATATTCGGCCGGGGCCACGCTGGTGTTCACCTTGAACTCCTGCGTCGCATCGATATTCGGGTAGAACAGAATCGTGTTCACCAGGCCGTCGTTGTTGTCCACACCGTCCAGAATGTAGTTGTCCGCCTGCGGACGGAGGCCGTTGACTGAAAGCGCCGCCGAGCCGCTCTCGTTATAGCGGATTGTTTCCGTCATGTTGCTGCTGCCGCCGCCGCTGGCTATGTCGCCGTAGACTCCGCGGGTTACGCCGGGAGTCAACAGGGCAAGTTGGGTAAAGTTGCGGCCGTTCAACGGAAGGTCCGTTACCTGCTCGCCCTGAATCGTCGCCCCAACAGTGGCGTCGGAGACGTTGATTAGCGGAGCTGCTGTGGTGACCTCCAGGGTTGTCGATACATTGCTGGGACTCAGTTTGAAGATAATATTCTGAGTGGTGGTGACGATGACCGTCACTGCTGATGATTGCGCCTGAAACCCCTTGACCTTGACTACGACCTTATAGTCGCCGCGAGGCACAGCAAGAATGTGGAATTCGCCTGCCCCGTTCGAGACGGCGGTCAGCGTTTGGCCGGTTTCAGTATTCGTCGCCGTTACAGGTGCGCCCGGAATCACTGCGCCGGTTGCGTCCGTCACGGTTCCAACAATATTTCCTGTGTCCGTCTGCGCAAACAAGCTGGGCAGCGCCAGGCAGAACAGCAGGGCCGCAAGGGCCATGAGCGTCATACCAAAACGGCGCTGCCTGCTGGGTAATGAGGTGATTCTTTGAAAGGTCACGAAGTCCTCCGAAACAATGTTGAGTAGCGTTGACGTCTTTGGCTGTGAATTCAGCGCGGAAAGCGCTTCTTCTCGAAGCCGAAGATGAGAACACTCCTCGGAGGTATTCATGGTCAATTCACATTTGACCAATTTGCTGTCATTCGCCATCATTTGGCGATCTTCTACTAAGTGGCTTTTCGTTTATTGATTTGAAGACAAACATCTCCTCGATATTGAGGATTTTGCACCTCGTCAACCAGCATTGGAACCTTCTTTGCGTCCTCCGGTATACTACGTCCCGGAGATGACTCGGACATCCATAGCGGCTGAAGAGCGCAGCGGCGACGCCAAGAGGGTCCAGTTCGGTGTTTTTGAGGCCGACCTGAAGAGCGGAGAGCTGCGCCGCGCCGGGGTGCATATCCGGCTCCAAACCCAGCCATTCAAGCTCCTTGCCGCGCTGCTCGAGAAGCCCGGCGAAGTGGTTTCCCGCGAATCCTTGCAAAAACAGCTTTGGGGCTCTGACACCACCGTCGACTTCGACCACTCCCTGGGCATTGCTGTCAACAAGTTGCGCGAAGCCCTCGGCGACCACGCCGAAAATCCTCGCTTTGTTGAGACGCTCGCCAAGCGCGGCTACCGGTTCATCGCCCCCGTCAAGAACATTGAGGCCCTCGGTTCCGTGCAGACCCCTGTGCTGACCAGCGCGGCCTCCGCGGCTCTTATGTCCGCCGTCACTCGATGGCGCGGGATTGCAGCCTCGCTTCTCTGCGTCTCCCTGCTGCTCGGCCTCGCTCTCTACTTTCGCCCGCTTTCCCGCAGGCCATTCCGGGTTGAGCAAGTCACTTTCTCCGGCCATGTCCTTGCCAATGACCTCGATGTCGAGAGCTTTTCCAGCTCTGCCAGCGACGGCCCGCGCATCTACTTCTCCCATATGGAGAACGGCAACACTGTCCTCGCCGTCGCGCTCGTAGCCAATGGCGAGATCAGCCATTTCCAGTTGCCCTCTGAAATCGGCTCGCCGCTCATCGGTTCGCTCTCTCCCGACGGTTCCCGGCTCATCATTCACAGCCATCTCCAGGCCGAACCCGAGCAACCCCTGTGGATTGTGCCCACTCTCGGTGGCAATGTCCGCCGCGTCCCCAACGTCCTTGCGCACGACGCCACATGGATGCCCGACGGAAACAGGCTGCTGATCGCTAACGGCAACGAGCTCACCGTCGTAGGAGCCGATGGCAGCGATCCCCATAAGCTCGTCACCACCCCTGCCTTGGCCTTTTGGCTGCGCTGGTCGCCTGATGGTCGCCTGCTCCGTTTCACCCTCCGTGATTCCAAGCGCCAAACCACCGAGCTTTGGGAAGTCCAGGCAGACGGCAGCAATCTCCATCCCCTTCTGCCCGGTTGGAGCCAGCCCGCTTCCGAGTGCTGCGGTAACTGGACCCCCGACGGACAGCGGTTCGTCTTCGGGTCCTTTCATTCCGGCAGAAGCGAAATCTGGGTGCGCCGCGAGCGTCCTTGGTACCTCGCCGACCGCGAGCCATGGCCCATCACCAACGATCCGCTCGCCTACGAGACGCCCAGCACCTCGCCCGACGGCAACCGCATCTATTTCATCGGCGCCAATCTTCGCTACCAGTTGCTTCGCGCCATGCCCCGCTCCACCATGTTTACCGTGCTTGCCCAGAACCTCAGCACCGCCTCATTCGCCGAATATTCTGAGGACGGCAAATGGGTCGCATGGGTCAACTCGTCCGACTCCTCTCTCTGGCGCAGCCGCATTGACGGCTCCGAGCGCATCGAGTTGACCACCCCGCCCCTGCGCATCTTCAACATGAAGTGGTCTCCGGACAATCGCCGCCTCGCCCTCATGGCAAAGGAGCCCGGCAAGCCGTGGAAGATTTATCTCATCGATTCAGAAGGTGGCAAGCTCACACCCCTGCTTGATGAGGACCGCAACGAAGCAGATCCCGATTGGTCGCCCGATGGCCAGTCCATCGTCTTTGGCCGCCTGCCCGACCGCATGGACAGCCGTCAGCCCAAAGCCATCTACCTCATCAATCTGCAAACCCGCAAGGTCACTGAGATTCCCAACTCCACCGGCCTCTTCAGTCCGCGCCTCTCTCCCGACGGCCGTTACATCGCAGCCATGCGCCTCGACCAGAAAGCGCTCCTGCTCTTTGACCGCGCGCAAAGCCACTGGACCACTCTCACTACGCACGGCGTCGGCGATCCCGCCTGGGCGCACGATGGCCGTTCGCTCTTCTTTCAGGATTTTCTCGAAAAAGGCAAACCCATCTATCGCGTCGCTGTCCCCAACGGACAGCCGCAGCCCGTGGCCACCATCGCCAATCTGCTTCCCACCGCCGCCACAGACTACCGCCTCATCGGCCTAGCCCCCGGCGACCTCCCGGTAGTCAGCGTCTACACCTCCACCGTCAACCTATATAGCGTGGACCTAAAAGAACGCTGAGAAGCAGCCCCCTTTTTCTCATTTGGCGTACAGACCGTAGATCAAGCGGACGATTTGGTCTAAGATATCTGTATGGGCCGCTCCGTATACATCACGACTCCGATCCCCACCCTCGACGAGGTGGGAAAGAGCTTGAAGATGAGCAAGGCGCGCCAGCAGCGCCTTATTGAAATTGTCACAAGCAGTGCGCCTGTCCAATTTTCTGTGCGTCGCCGGGATGCTTCGGGTTCTATTGATGGGCGTGCGCGCAACAGAAATGGTAACGCGAAGCTGTCCACTTTGCGGATTGGCCCGAAGAGTTCTGTGTTAAGCAAGAAGAGCAAGAATGTCGCCGCTGGTTAAACCAAATGCTGTATTTGTAAATATCCCATACGACGAACGCTTTCGCCGCCTTTATCTCGCCTACATTGTGGGATTGACACACCTTGGTCTTGAACCGCGCGCTGCCCTGGGAATCTCTGGAACTGAGCGCAGACTTGACCGGATATTGGCTCTTATACAGAGCTGCCGGTATTCGATTCACGATCTCTCTCGGGTACAGCTGGATCGAACTCCGCCTTGCACTCCGCGCTTCAATATGCCGTTTGAACTTGGCCTCACCGTCACCTGGGCCAAGCTAAACCCAGCGCAGCATAGTTGGTTTGTCTTTGAAGCTCGGCCGCGCAGAGTTCAAAAGTCTCTGAGCGATTTGGACGGCAGCGACCCCAATATCCACGATGGCACGGTCGAGGGCGTCATGCGTGAAATCTGCAACGCATTCGTCCGTAGCAGAGCGGCGCGGCCTGCTGTTCCGGAGATGATGCGGACGTACCGCGGACTGTCGAGCAAGCTGAATGAGATTACCGCCGCAGCTGGCGCTAGGAGCGTCTTCGAGGCGCGCATCTTCGACGATCTCTGCTTTGCCGCCAAAGCCGCTATCAGCCATGCGTGAACTAAGTGCTCCCTTCTGCGCCAGCTATCTACTGATATCCTGAGCGCATCCGAAGGACCTGGGCTTGGTTCGTGACTTCCCCCAACTGGTGTCGACGGCACGAGCACCCTTTCCCCTCCCCAACCCAACCCCCTACAATAAAGACGGAAGTCCCATCGAGGAAAACCATGCCGCTCTCCGGAGAAGCCATCCGCCTGATGAACTACATTGACGACGTCGCCGTAACCCTGCGCCGTGTGCTGGCCACCATCCCCTCGCTCACCGATGAGGAGCGCGCCCGCGTCGCCGAACATCTGCTCCACGCCAGCCCCAACGCCGACGATGTCGTGAAGGCCCTCGCCGTCA
>Ga0181520_10011045_pt1 | contig 11948 bp, 8 predicted proteins | sample PEATcosm2014_Bin_29_FD_132451 | JGI IMG/M metagenome (GOLD analysis project Ga0181520, IMG submission 132451) | Peatland microbial communities from MTU Mesocosm Facility, Houghton, MI, USA - PEATcosm2014_Bin02_30_metaG | ecosystem: Environmental > Terrestrial > Soil > Wetlands > Peat | place...
ATTGTTGCCAGCAAGGCGCCGCTTGACCCTGCCGAATAACTGATGGCTAACGCCGCGGCAAAACCGATAAGCACGAGCGGCTTGGGAACCGATTGCTGCCACCACAGTGCGATAATGAGCGGGAGGATCGTCGCGCCGAAGGTACCGGCAAGAATCGGGTGCATGAAGCATCCCTGGCTGCGCACCTGGTCGTTACGGATTTCGGAATGTTCCGGTACGCCGCCGAGCAGCGAAAACGGGTTGAAATCGGTGATATGCTCGTACAGCATGCAAAGGGAAAGCGGGATAAGAAGAACGATGCAGAAGGCAAGATTGCGAACCACGTCCTCAAGATTGCGTAGATAGGCCCGGCACAAAAAATACACCCCCATGGTATCGAGGCTGTAACCGATCCTATTGGCAAACGCGGCCGCGGTTCCCCAGAGCAGGGTATAGCAGATAACGGCGGACAGGATCCACAGGATTGCGGCTTTATCAAGTGATTGAAGGGTAAGCTTCTCCCGGTCGCGCCGGATTGTCATTCGGAGAAATCCGAACAGGACGAGGAAGCGGATCATGGTGAAATGGCCGGCGAAAAGGAGAATATACGGCTTAAGGGTAAGAAAAAAGGCCCCGGAGAGAAAAGGAAATAAAACGTACCGGCGCGGAAGAATCAGCATTAATATGCCGAGGGCGAGGGTAAGGTGAAGGATCAGGGGTGCGGGGGTGGTCATAGCGGGCCTCCTTTAGTGCCGGATAATCGGCCGGAGATGCAATCGAATAATACCTTGCCGTCCCGGTATTCGATGAGCACTCCCTGCCGAAGGTGAGGCGGGCGTGCACAAGAATCCGTAGCGCGTCGGTCCTCGCACCCCGTTTGAAGAAAGGCGCCTGATTGCAGCCCCGGGTAATAATGGCATGAGATGATTCGCTCGAAAGACATCGCTACTCTTTGGTCAAGGTATCGACAATGGCCTCGAAATCTTTCTTTTTTATATCCCACGTATTCGCCGCCGCATAGCGCCGTCCATGATCCGAGAGCAGTACCATCTTTTCCGGGTTTTCGTACAAGTCGAGTATTTTAAAGGCACAATCCGCGGGATTATCAATTTCAAAGAACTTGATCATGGAATCGTCAAAATAGAATTCATCGACGGTTGTCCGCGAAGCGACGATCGGGATGCCTGACGCCATGAAGTCGAGAATTTTCGAACTGAAAGCCTCGGAAGCGAAAAATCCGCCCCGTTTAGGTACAATGCCTATGTCAATGCTTTTGTATACCTCGACGAGCTCCTGGATCGTGAGTGCCTCATGAATGCATACCGCATGCATAAGGTTGAGATCGACAATCAGCCTTTCGAGTCGGGCGCGGTAATCGGGAATCCACGATGAGGCATAAATGGAAAAGGTCGCTTGCGGCACCCGTGCAAGTACGGTGGGCATGGCGCGAATGGCGATATCAACCCCATGGTGGTACGACAAATGACCCGGGTAGATGATCGAAAGCCGGCCGGGTATGAAGGAATGGCGAATACCCTCGAAATATTCCATATGTGAATAGTTGATGAAGCCGATGCATCGTTCGACGGGATAGCGATTTCTTTCGGCAATTTTCCTCCGCCACAGGTCGTTTCCGGCAATGACGAAGTGTGAAAAATGGACCGAGTATTTTTCAATGATTCGAAGCAGCATGGCATATGGAGAATTGAGAGGTTTGGAAAAACGTTCGCAGAAAAGTTCGGGAAGAATGTCATGGATATCAAGGATAATTTTCGTTCCCGTCAGGCGTGGAATAATAGCCGTAAAAACGAAAAAATCCGGGACATTATGGACAATGATGATTTTATAGGGGTTGCGGATATGATTGACGAGAATGATCATGCTGCTCTTTATGAAGAAGAGAAGCATTTTGGCGAAATAGTCCAGTGGTCCGCCCTGCGAATCAAAATTTCTGCGCTGGATCCGATAGAGGCGCACGCCCTTGATCGTTTCGGTCCTTGACATACCATCGGCGCGTAACGCAATGGCGTCGGTTCGACCGCCTCGTTTAGCAAGCACCTCGGCATAACGCCTGACCCTGAAATCGGATTCGTAAAACGCATAAGCAACTGTACAGGAATTCATGGCATGGTTTCCTTGGTGGTAGGGTTAAAATATCCATTTATTTATTGTTTCCGCAATATAGAGGATTTTATCAACGGATAACCATTCGTGATTAGGTATCGTCAGCACGGTTTGCGACAGAAGTTCGGCCGCAGGGCAGTCGCCGGCATAACCGAACGATGGCCGTGCGGACTGAGCTATTCCGTCGAGGTAGCGTGCGCTGTCGATTCCGCAATGGGAAAGATATTCGGCAAGACGCCTTCGTTCTTCCGCCGAACGCAGACGAATTGCAAATTGGAACCAGTTGCATCTGCAATGAGGTTTTTCCCCGGGCACCTGTACGGCGCGGTTGCGGATGTGCTCCAGGAACAGCTTCGCATGAGCGCGCTGCCGGGCGATTCTCTCGTTGAGCGACGGGAGCCGTCGGTCGATGATGCTGAGGCTGCTCGACGGTATCTTTTTGGCCGCAAAGCCGCTTTTCCCGGAAAGGTTGAAAGCCGCATCGATGCGTCTGCCGAGCGGAAAACCGACGAGTCCGTAGAGCGGGCGTTGATACAGTGCCGTTTTTACCAGGGTTGCCAGGCAATTAATAATTTCGGACAACGGCGGCATCGAATCGAAGTTGTTGACAATGGCGGTGATTTTTTCAAAAAGGGTGGGGTCGGTGGATACGATCGCGCCTCCCTCTCCCGCGGAGATGCACTTGCCAGATCGGAATGAAAAAAACGACGCGACGCCGAAAAGGCCCACGGGGCGATCCTTATACCTGCTGCCGAGAGCATGCGCACAATCTTCTATGACCGGCACCTCTCCCGCGGCGGCGGCGATTGCCTCCATGTCCGCCGGATGGCCGAACATATGAACGACGATGATCGCCGAAAGCCGCGATATTTTTCTTGCGATATCGTCGGGAGATACGGTGGCGGTATCCCGGGAAGTGTCAAGAAATACCGGTCGCATCCCTGCACGGCGGATGGCATCGAAGACCACCGGACAACAGAAGAGCGGAACGCCGATTCCCGATCCGGGAGCCAAGTCGAGCGAGCGGAGAATCGCAAAAAGGGAGGCTCTTCCGGAAATGGTATAAAGAACCGGGCGATTGAACATGGATTCAAGCGAGCGTCCGCGTGAAGGAACACTTTGAAATGCGGCGACAACGGCATTCGCAATATCGGCGAAGCCGTACTCCCATCGGGCGCGTGGGATCAGATTCAACCTGGTTGAAAGGGACATGTCGATTATCCGTGCTATCCAAGAAAACGATAAAAATGCGCTCCGAGCAATTCCGTCACGGAGAAGGGGAGATGACGCCAGAGCGAGGTGAAGCACCGGTAGAACCTGCCGCGTTCTTTCGTCGATGCCGCTCCCTTGATCTTTGGGTAATAGTAATACGGAAGATCGACATCCTCCATTCCCCACATGTTTTTATACCTGATGAGCCCGATGTTGTCCGGAGAGGTCCTGCCGAAGTCGAGTTCATGGTAACCCTGCGAAGCTCCCCAGTTGATAACGCTCCAGGTCAGCAGGTGATTAGGCGCAAATGTCTTTACATAATAGGGGTCGGAAGCGCTGTATTTGTAGTGAATCATTTTACCGACAATAAGAAAAAACGAAGCGGCGATGGCCCTGGATTCGTGCCGGGCCACGACAATAAAGGCGCGATTCTTGACCACCGTGGAATCGAATAAATTTTCGAAAAAAAACCTCGGTTGCGTCGGCATGCCGTGCTTTTTACGGGTGAGTGCATTGAGGCGGCAGAATTCTTTGAGCGCCAGCCTGCTGTTCTCCTGCCGAACTTCCACGCCGGCTCTTTCCGCTTTCCGTATGGAGTACAGGATGGTCTTTTTGTCGATACGGTCCCTGATGGCGTCGATGCCTGATTGCAAATTTATCGTATGACGTTTGTAATAATCGTAGCGGGTGAACATTTCGGGCGATTGCAGACCGCCCCTGATCTCCAGACATTTTAATTTCTCCGGAAACTGTTCCCGCAGCCGGAGAAGAAAATCGGCTTCACGCAGGCTGTTCGAGAGAAGCGGACCGCCGTAATCCGAAAACGGGATCGAAACGACGCGGGGCCGGGAGAAATAGCGCCGGATCCCGAACGAGGGAAATATGCCCGCAAGCGATCCGTTGTTTTCCCGGGCGAGTATGAGCAGGGGATCGAAGGAGTAGGTTTCGTGAATCGTTTTAAGCCAATTAGACAAATGGTATGGAGTCGCGCTGGGGTGCGATTCGACGAATGAATCCCACTCCTCAATTGCCCCTTCATCCCGCAGGGTTACACGTTCAAGTTTCATGGTGCCCGCTCCAATTGCATCCGGGGAGCGGCATGCAGATGCATAAACGGTTCCCCGGCAAAAGGTTCCGTCTGGCGCAAAATGATGGTATGTCGCCAGAAAGCCGCAATATCCCGCGGGAGCGCGCTCCAGTATTGGCCGGCATACCGATGTTTGATGTATTCGAGAAAATCCCGATAACGGCTTATCGGATACTCTTCCGGTCCCAGGCGATGGCCGGAGAAATTTATGTAGTCCGGATGCGTATTGATAAGTGCCATACCGTTTTTTTCGACGATCCACTCAAGTTTCCTTTTCCAGAGCTCGGTACTCCGTTCCTTCATGAGAATAAACAGGGTAAAGTCCTGTGCCAGGGTGTAGGGCAGCTCGACGAACCCGCCCGGGGAATTTTTGCGGGGGATCCAGAAGGGAAAAATGGTCCCGACGCCTTCGCTTTGCGGTTCAAACGGATCGGTATCGAAGGTAGACGCATCGTACCGTATGTTGAGTTCGCCGATCCAGTCGAGATTACGGATCATGGACGGGGCACGGAAACCCTCGGCGTTCCACTCGCGGAGGTAGCGGTTGATGCGCACCGCATCGGCGTCGAACTGGAGGCGCGACCGGAAAAGCTTTCCATCGTGTTTCAGCCCGTGTACGCCGATTTCAAAGCCGCTGCCGGCCATGAGGCGCAGGGTTTCCGGAAAAACCCGGTACCGCTCCGGCACGACATAGAAAGCCGATTTAAAACCGAGTTCCTGTTCGAGTCGGATGAGCGAGGGAGCCTTCATCTGACCCCGCAGCGTATCGATATCATGGGTCAAAACCAGGGCGAATTTCTTCCTGTTGGGCCAGCCGTTCCATCCGGCGGGAATTCCGCCGGCATGGTAATCAATCGGCCATAATTCCATGGAATGCGAGCGCTTCCTGGTAACGGCGCCTCGTCGCAGCGCGAGCTGAAGGGCGCGGGGAATGAACGGTTTAACGGTATAGAAGAGGTCGTTTCGAGTCATATGGTCCTGCCTTCCCAAAAATTCACGATTACGCACAAGTTTACTTACGAGTTGTAGCGATAGAGAACCTTTCCGGCAATATGGAGGAGTGGCAACGGCATTATCTTAAGGAGCGTCGCGAAAGGTACCCTTGTCGAACGTTCCGATGCGACAAACGATCGGCGCGCAAAATTATAGGTGTAATAGTTCATCGTTCCTTCGCGTGCGCCCCATCCCGCCTTAAAACCCCGCAGTCCATGGTTGGCGATTTCAGTTTTTCCCAGAGAAAGCTCGGTAAAACTGTTGCGGCAAAGCCATTGAATGGCTTCCCACATGACGAGGTCTCCCGCGCAGGAGTGCCGGTACCGCGGATCCGAGGCGGCGAATTTGTAAAGAGCCTTGCGGCCGAACAGGAAAAAGACCGCCGCGGCGACCGGGCGATCGTGCAGCGCGGCGAGAGCGACGAATCCTTGTCCGGAAGCAATGACATACCGGAAAATCAGTGAAAAAAACGAAAACGGCGGAGGAGGAAGGCCGTGCCTTCTTCTTGTCAATGTGTGGAGCCGGTAGAATTCGGTGATCGATTGGGAGGTGGTCGAAACCGATGAAACGACACCTTCCTTGGTCGCTTTATGAATGCTTGATTTAGTGCCTTTCGAAAAAGCATGATAAACCGTTTGCGCGTCCCGGCAAAGTTCGATGGAATGATCGAAATACCGGACGACCGGCACGTCGTCGGGAAAATGGTCGTCGCCGCTGAGCGACCAGGAACGCCACCCGCGTGAAAAGCCGAAGTCGAGGACCTGCTCGACGATATCCCTCCACGCTTCTCCCCGGGGAGCGATCGGCGCGCAGCAGTCGGTAAACGGCAGGGAGACGCCTTTTCTTCCCCCCGCGATGGTGGGCGTTTCCATAATCGGAATAAGGGTTTCGAGACGATCGTTTGCGCAATCGGTAAAATAAAAGGGGATAAAGCGATAGGCGTCCGCAAGAACCCGTGCCCATGGCGCCGAGTGAAAGAAGGATGCCCGCTCATTGGTCGACAGGATCCCGTCCCATCCGGGAGCGGTCAGCGGGTTGAGAATCGGTAAGGATGCTTTCATAGGGGGCGGTGTTTCCGGAAAGGTTCCGTTCGCTGCAATGGTCTATCCGGCAGCCATAAAATCGGCGACCGCCCCGGCCACGATGCGCTGCGCGTCTGCCGTAAGGTCGGGAAACATGGGGAGCGAAAGCAGTTCACCGGCGATTTTTTCGCAAACGGGAAAGTCACCGGGCCGGTAATTGCGTTTCGCATATGCCTTCTGCAGGTGCAGCGGCACCGGATAATGCAAACCGGTACCGATGCCCCTGCCCGACAGGTAGTTTTGCAGGCGATCGCGTTCGCGCGCCCTGATGACGTAGAGATGGTACACCCCCCGCGACCATGCCGGTTCATAGGGCGTGACGATGTGCTCGACCCCGGAAAACAATTGGTTATAATAGTGCGCGCATTTTCTCCGGAGATCGTTCCAATGGTCAAGGTATCCAAGTTTTACGGAAAGCAAGCCTGCCTGTATTGCATCGAGTCTGCCGTTATATCCTTCCATTTCGTGATAATATTTCCGGGACTGGCCGTGATCGCGCAGCATCCTGACCGCTGCGGCAAGCGCGTCGTCGTCGGTCGTCACCGCGCCACCATCGCCGAGAGCGCCGAGGTTTTTTCCCGGATAAAAACTGAAGGCCGCCGCCCGCCCGACGGCTCCGGCTTTCCGATAGGAGGCTCGTTTTGCGGAATAATAGGACGCGCCGTGGGCCTGGCATGCATCTTCGATAACGATTAAGCCGTAAACGGCGGCAATGTCGAGAATGGCCTCCATATCGGCCATCTGGCCATAGAGATGGACGGGAACGACTCCCCGCACCGGTCTGCCCGAGGCTTTATGGATAAGCGCGCCGGTTCGCCGGTTCCGCACGCACCGATGTTCCAGGAATGCAACGAGCCCGCGCGGATCAAGATTGTAGGTTTTCTCATCGATATCGATGAATTCGGGGTACGCCCCGGCTTGCGAAATCGCCTCAGTCGTCGCAATAAACGTGTTGGGAACCGTCATGACGACGTCTCCCCGGCGAATGCCGGATGCAATGATGGCAAGACGCATGGCATCGGTTCCGCTGTTCACCGCCACGGCGTGCCTCGTGGTGCAGAAATCGGCAAAGGACGCTTCAAATTTTTCCACCATCGGTCCGCCGATGAACCTGCCGGTGCGCAAGGCATTCTGGAAAACGCCCATGAGTTCCCCTTCGAGCGCCCGGTGCAACGGTTCAAGGTTGAGAAAGGGAATCGTTTCCGTTTGCATTGGTACCTCTCCTGCGAAGAACGTGATTTCCCGTTGTAACAATATCCGGCAACGCCCCGTGAAAAATCGCGCTTCCGGTGTCGACACATCGGGCCCTCACAGCGTCACGGTCCTTCCGTTGCTGTGGAGCGATTCGTCGCATGCGGCAAGTTGCCGGACGATCTGCAGGCCGGCGTAGCCGTCGTTAAGCGGCTTCTGGTCATTCAGAATGCATTCGATGAAATGCGAACACTCCGCTTTCAGGGCTTCCTGCGGGTCGATGCGGGGAGTCCAGATATCTCCGGAACGGTAATTCACCAGCAGGTCGTAGATCCCCTCGGTAGTCGATACCTCTATGCCCTTGTCGTAGACTTTGATTTTCTCGTCGTCATTGACATCATTCCATACAAGCATTTTTCTTTCGCCGCCTATGAGCGTCGTCCGAATCTTAACCGGAGATAGCCAATTGACATTGATGTGGGCTATCAGGGTACTGGAAAAGAACAACGTTATATAGGCAATGTCCTCATGGCCGTCCACATGCGACCGGCCGGTTGCCGACAACGCGGTGGGGTATTCGCTGATGATGAAGTTCAGAATCGAGAAGTCATGCGGCGCAAGGTCCCAGATCACATTGACGTCGTGCTGAAACAGCCCGAGATTGAATCGCGTTGAATCGTAATAGTAAATTTTTCCGAGCGACTGCGCATCCATGAGTTCCTTGATTTTCCTGACGGCCCCGGTAAACAGGAACGTGTGGTCGACCATGATGGAGAGATTTTTCCGTTCCGCTATCTCGATGAGCGCTTCTGCGTGGGCAACCGAATCGGTGAAGGGCTTTTCGATGAATACGTGCTTCCCGTGATCGAGGGCCCTTTTTGCGAGATGATAATGGCTCGATACCGGGGTCACGATGGCAACCGCGTCGATATCAGGGGCATCGGTGACTTCGTGATAATCGTAGACCGCCTTGATCGCCGGGTGTTTTTCCTTCCAGTTGGAGAGCGCATTTTCATTTTTGTCGCATACCGCCGCGACTTTTACCAGGCGGCATTTCTCAAAATTCCGCAGGATATTGGGTCCCCAGTAGCCGTAGCCGATTATTCCTATGCGCAACATGGCGCCGTTTCCCTCCTTCACCGTCATAAGCGCGATCCCGACCTCGATCGACGATTCCGTTATTTCCCCCGGGCGCTTTCCGTACTTCGTCACTTTTCCCCAAGGAAAAGGAGCGTGTATCGTCGCCGTTTAATACCCTCCCCGATACATGGCAAAAACCGTTTTCAGCAGCAGTTGAAAATCGAGAAGGAGCGACCATTTCTGAATGTACCGGAGATCCATGCGGACCATGGTTTCGAAGGGAGTCCGGCTGCGTCCCTCAACCTGCCAGATGCCCGTTATGCCCGGCTTGATACCGAATACCCTTCGCAAGTACCATGGCCGGTAGTTCTCGACTTCATAGGGAAGCGCGGGACGGGGACCGACAAGGGACATGTCCCCCTTGAGAACGTTGAAAAGCTGCGGCAGTTCATCGAGGCTGGTTTTCCGGAGAAGCTGTCCTATTTTTGTCACACGTGAATCGTGTGCCAATTTATAAATATGAACGGTACCGTCGTCCACGACGGTGCTTCCGCTTTTGATGAGATCAAGAACGTACTTTCGGTGAATGGTGCTGTCCGCATTCCGGTACATCGTCCGGAATTTGAAAAACCTGAAATGACGTCCCCCTTCACCGACCCGCTCCTGAATGAAGAGCGCCGGTCCGGGGGAGGTAAGCCGTATGCCCGCCGCAATAACGATGAGAAGCGGCGTTAAAAGGAGAAGCAGAATAAGGCTTCCGGCAATATCGATAAGCCTTTTCGCGGTCATTGAATGTTTACCGGTCGCGGAATCGATCACGTGGTAATCGCTTTTTAACGACCCGGCTTCCGCAGAGCGTCCGGTGCCGGAGCCGTACTCTTCGGGAAAAACCGAAAAGGTCACCCCGATTGATTTGATGAGTTCCTGGCCGAATTCGAAGGCAAGGGCCTCCTTGCATTTCCGCAATATCGGTTCCTTACCCGATTTCATCACTTCGGTATAAATGACGCCTACGGTGTGGCGATTCCTCAACCAGCCCTTGATATCGCTCTCACGGATGCACTGTTCCGTCCACCGGGTTAATTTGTTGATCAGGTTTTTTTCGGGCAGGATATCGAAAAGCCGGTGAATATCCAGCAGGAGAATGAACAACGCCTTGCCTGAACGATCCACCCGCCGTCTTTCGCGCGCAAGAATCTCATGAAAAAAAAGATCGGTATACATCGCGTAATCGGCGTCCCAGCCGCCTTGCCGGAATGCGGCTTCCGCAGCATTGCCTTTTCGAAAGACATGAAGAATCGTTTCGGCTATAAGGTTCGTATCCATTGGACCCGTTCTCCAGGCTTTCCGCCGTTGTCGCATCAGGGAGTCGGCAAATCTTAACATTTCAAACTCTTTCCCTTTTTGATAAAAAAGCAAAAAACGAGCCACCATAGGCCGTACCGATGCCGGCCGCTGAACGGTCTTTCCACCGGTTGTGCGGGAGTATCGGTATCGAATCACCGGGGATTTTCCCAATAATCGGGGTTCCCGGCGTCGGGTCCGGTTCGCATTATAAAAAACAATAGCTGGAATTGGAAATATCCCTGCGGTGCCCCTGAATCGCCTTCTCCGGGGATCGATAAAATGCCTGCTCTATGAGAATGTTTTGTCCGGTCACCCTTGCGTGGCCCGGATTCTTCGGGTATATTTTAAAAGCGGCTTGGTAAGGCAGGAATCATTAAATTATAGAAGCAGGTGATGCATCCTCGTTGAAGTCCCGCATAGTTTTGCAGCTCTATCGTGAGTTAATCGTTTAATTCCCAGGCAATGCCTCTGTAGTTGGAAAGCTCTCCACGAGAGCGGAGGCGGTTTTTGTGTCCGCAATTTAAGCGGTAAAGCGGCTGGTTCAATCATTATCAAGGAAAGGAAGGGCCGACGATGCGCTCTCTACTATTGGTGTTACTTATTTCCGGAGCAATGACGGTACAGGCGGCGACCTACTATGTCGATTTCGCCAATGGCTCCAATGCCAATGCCGGAACAACGACGGCGAGTCCGTGGAAAAACTGCCCGGGCGACAGCTTGGGCACCCTGGTTCCGGCAACGGCCAAACTTAATCCGGGAGACATGGTTATCTTTAAAGGCGGGACCGTATATCGCGGTTCATTCGGAATTACCGCCTCGGGCGTCGCCGGAGCCACCATAATCTACGACGGGAATTCTACCGGTACCTTCGGTACGGGAAGCGCGGTTATCGATGGCGACTCTATCCGTTACAACGGCATTTTTTCCCGGATTTCCTCACCCACGTATATCGTCGTCAGGAATTTTGAGATCCGCAATATGGCCTATAACGCATCGGCGCCCTGGGCGAGCGGCAGCGGCATCTCGATTTATAACGCTTCACATTGCACGGTCGCCAATTGTTTTATCCATAATATAGGGTATTGGAATAATGACGGTTCCGTCGTCCCGGCGGGGTCCGGCGTTACCATGGACATGGCTTCCAATTGCCTCGTTTCGGGCTGCAACATCACGAAAACGGGGATGACCGGCGTTGAACTTGATGGAGCGCAAAATTGCGTCGTTTCCCGCGATACCATCCACGATTATATCACGTGGGGGGTTGACCTTGCCGGAGATTATCAGCTTTGTACGGGCAACGACGTCTGCGATAACTGCATCCACGATCTTTATTATTACGATACCGGTTTTTACGGGGTGGCCGATCCGCCCCACACGGACTTCGTCTTTATCCGCATGGGCAGCGGCCAGCGTCCCGTGAAAAATATCGTAGAAAGGAATCTCTTTTACAATAACTACAGTTTTACGGATTTCGGCGGTACGGCGATGACCTTTCTGTCCTTTGCCGACAGCACGACGATCCGCAACAATGTTTATATCAACCCGCACAGTTACTTTGCGGCCTTTTTCGGGTGGACCTCGTCGGGCACGAAGTTCTACAGCAACACGATCTATGCGCCGCGGTCCTGCGGGTGCCTCCTGCAGTCGCACGGCTCGAACGATATCCGGGACAACATCATTATAGCTTCGAGCGAACTAGTTGAATTGACCAACGATACGGATCGGATCAATCTGACCTGCGATTACAATATGTATACCAATGGCACCGGGAGCCAGAGTTTCGTCCTGATCACTCCCTACACCGCCTGGACCTTTGCCGGCTGGGAAGCGCTGGGCTATGATGCCCACAGTCA
>Ga0181520_10011049_pt1 | contig 11942 bp, 12 predicted proteins | sample PEATcosm2014_Bin_29_FD_132451 | JGI IMG/M metagenome (GOLD analysis project Ga0181520, IMG submission 132451) | Peatland microbial communities from MTU Mesocosm Facility, Houghton, MI, USA - PEATcosm2014_Bin02_30_metaG | ecosystem: Environmental > Terrestrial > Soil > Wetlands > Peat | place...
CAGGGGCCGGACGGGGAGATCCTCGCCTGGCCCCGACAGACATCGGAGGGATAGACCCTCCATGCCTTGAAAATCCAAACCTTCCCCACCGAAAATGCTTGACGTGCAAGAGAGAATCTTTCCACAGAAAGAAACGGAAAGGATGGGGCACGGTACTGTTTTAGCTGTGACACGGTAAAGAGAGGGTCTCACGCTATTCGTTGGCGGTGGAGGCTATCTCGTGCAGCCAGCCGGGGGCTTTTAGTAGCTCGCGGGGGCGGGAGCCGTCGGCGGCGCCTACCAGGCCGTCGCGCTCCATCAGGTCGATGAGATGCGCTGCGCGGCCATAACCGATCCGCAAGCGGCGCTGGAGGAGCGAGGTCGAGGCCTTGCCGAATTCAAAGACGAGTTGCACCGCATCGTTAAAGAGCGGATCGTTTTCGTCGGGGTCGGAGTTGGAGCCATCAACCTGGGCGCGATCATCCTTAGGCGATTCGAGGAAGCCCTCGACGTACTCGGCCTGGCCTTGGGCCTTCCAGAATTCGACGAGGGCGGCGGTCTCCTTTTCGCTGACATAAGGTGCATGAAGGCGCATCAGGCGGCTCGTGCCCGGCGGCAGGAAAAGCATGTCGCCACGGCCCAGCAGAGCCTCGGCACCGTTGGTGTCAAGGATGGTGCGCGAGTCGACTTTGGTGGCCAGGCGGAAGCTGATACGCGTGGGAATGTTGGCCTTGATAAGGCCGGTGATTACATCGACACTGGGCCGCTGCGTGGCGAGGATGAGATGAATGCCGACGGCGCGGGCCATCTGCGCGAGGCGTGTGATCGACTCTTCGACGTTGGCGCGGTCAAGCATCATCAGGTCGGCCAGTTCGTCGATGATGATGACGATGCAAGGCAGCGGCTGCTCGTCCTCGCCGTCATCAAAGAGCGAGGGCATGACACCCTCAAAGAGCTTGTTGTACTGGTCAATGTTGCGAACGCTACGGCTGGCCAACAGCTTGAGGCGGCGCTCCATCTCGCGGACGGCATTCCTGAGCGCATTTGCTGCGAGTTTAGGTTCGGTGATGATCGGCGTGAAGAGATGCGGCACGCCCTCGTACATGCCCAGCTCGACGCGCTTGGGATCGACGAGGATGAGGCGTACCTGCGCGGGAGTGGTGCGATAGAGCAGGCTCATAATCATCGCGTTGATGGCCACTGACTTGCCCGAGCCCGTGGAGCCGGCGATGAGCACGTGGGGCATTCCAGAGAGATCGGCGGTGATGAAGCGACCGTTGATGTCTTTGCCCATGGCGATGGTCAGCCGCGATTTGGCTTTATTGAAGACCTCAGACTCAATGCAGTCGCGCAGGTTGATGGTTTCGCGGCGATGGTTGGGAACCTGGATGCCGACGGTATTTTTGCCGGGCATGCGCTCGATGAGAATACTCTCGGCGCGCATGGCGAGGCAGAGATCGTCGGCGAGGCCGGTGACGCGCGAATATTTGACGCCAGCTTCAGGCTTGAACTCGTATGTGGTAACCATCGGTCCGGGGTTGATCTGGACGACATCTCCGCGGACATCGAACTCACCGCATTTTTCCTTCAAGACACGGGCTTCGTCGCGCAGTTCGTCTTCGCGGACGGCTTGCGGGCCATCGCCTTCGTTGAGAAGAGTGCTGGGCGGCAGCTTGAAGCCGCTCACATGCTTGGGCGCCACAGTCGCCGTGTGAACCTCGGCGTCGGCGCGCAGGTGAATGGCAATCTCTTCGCTCTGCGGTGCGGCTGGGGCAAGGGGAACAATTGCGGCCTGAGCCGTGGCCGGCTCGAACCGAGATGCGACCGTGCGCGACTCGATGGGTTCGAAGCGCGCGGGTTGAGGCCGTGCGGGTTCAGCTTTGGCCTGGACTGGACTCGGCGTCACCGGAATCTGCTCGACCGGCGCTGGCGGGGGCTCTCCAGGGGCGCGTTCCCAGATGCTGGGCTTGGGGGCCGGAGTTGCGGTCTGGTCCTGAGCTGATGGAATAGCGCGCTGAAAAGCCGGAATGTCTTGCGGGTCGATCTGGGCTTTGCCTTTGCGGCGAAAGAGACGGGCAAAGAAACCGCGACTATCTTCGTCTGCGGTCTCGGCCAAGTCTTCGTCCGGCATGTCGTCAGGAATGAGCCGAGGAGAGACTAGCTGCGGGCCTGATTCTTTCGGGCTCTTCTGCATGCGCAGGGCTTCTTGCTCGGCGAGTCGCGCTTCTTTGCGTTCAGCGCGCTCTTCGCGCCAGTTGCGCCAGCGATCATGCAGGTTGATGGCCTGAAGCCAGCGGTCTCCGACGCCCTCTTTGATAACCCAGAAGCTGATCGACGAGGCAAACCAGAGTCCCGCGCCAGCCAGCACTCCCGCAACGAGCCATGCGCCCTGAATATTGAGATAGGTAACGAGCAGCCCTGCCATGAGTTTGCCGATCAGGCCCTCCACCGGCACGGCGTGCAGCCAGTGCCAGTTCCAGGGCAACAGGCCAAAGCAGGCAGGAAGGAAGGCAAGCGCAAGCAGGGTTCCCATCCAGCGCAGCCAAGCAGTTCCGCCCGGACGCGAACGCATCCAGGTCCAACCCAGGCCGCCAAGCCAGAGTGGAAGGAAGAAGGCGGTCAAGCCGAAAATTTGGAGCAGTTGATCGCTGAGCCAGGCGCCGAAGAGTCCAACCCAATTGCGGACGGCATGGGGCCCGGCAGCGCCAGAGGCGGTGTTCCACGATGGGTCGGTGGGATGGTAGGTGGCGAGCGCGAGGAAGCCGAGCAGTGCGGTAAGCAACAGCACCAGCCCGAGAAGGATATTCAAAGGGCGGCTGCGCGTCGGCGCGAGAACGATACGAATGGGCTTCATGGCGTGGGCGCTCCGTCTCCTTGGCCGCTCCGGAACCTGCCGCGAGCGAACTGAAAGAGCGGACGAAGACTCCCAGAGCAGTCTCTATTATCTCTGCGCGGGGGGCGAAATTTGGGCAAAAGATGGTGGGAGGAACCTTGGTGTGGACCCCCGGGCCCGGGGACATTTTCGAGAGTTATGCCGTCAGTCCCAGATGCGCCGGACGCCAAACTGGTCGAGTTTGGCGTCCGGGCTGAGAACGGGAATATCCATCCCAAGAGCCTGAGCGGCAATGATGCGGTCAAAGGGATCCCGATGGTCTGCGGTGAGCCTGCCAGCGCGAAGGGCCGAGGCTGCGTCAATTGAGAGCAGAGAATAGCCGGCTTCATCCATGTCTTCGAGAAAATTCCGCTCCAGCTCAATCGCTGCAGGCAATCTGCCACACCGCACTTTGGTAGCAATCTCCCAGGCGGAGGCGGCAGAGACGAAAACGGTGTTAGAACTGTCCGCGATGCGCTGCCGCGATCGCCTGCTGAGTTGGGCCGGTGAATAGATCGTCCAGATCAAGGTGCAGGTGTCCAGCAGCAGCTTCACTCGCCGCCCCCGTCCCACAGATCGAGTTCGTCGTCGGGCAAAGGCTCGAAGAAGGAATCGGGGAGTTTGAAGCCGGGAGTCTCGCGAAGTCCCAGACGCTTTTTGGCCTGAGGGTGTATCGCCTCAAGGCGAGCTACCGGCGTCTTCTCTCGCCCGGAGGTGATAACGACGACCTCGCCCTTCTGGGCCTGCTTGAGGAGGCTCGAGAGGTTGGTTTTTGCTTCAAAAATGGTTGATGAGATCATAGCTCCCTCATCGTGCTAGTCTAGCTTAGCTAAGATACGGGAAAATGGCAAGTCTTCTATCAGAGAATCTCTTCAGTGCCCTCCGGCGATATCTTGGGCCTTTCCTTGCCGCCTTTCGGCACTGCTAATGGCAAGGGCGCGATGAGAACCAACCCTAAGGCGAGAGATAGGCCGATCCGATCACGGAGGAGGAATACCCAAATGCCTGCCAGGTAAATCGTGCCTAAGGCCGCCGCCCAGTTTGAATGTGCGATCTGGAAAAGACGCTGCCAGCTTGCGACAGCCCACAGCACGGCGCCCAGAACGGCCGAAGGGGTGAAGATCCAGTTTTCCGAGATAAACTGGACAACCCCCGCCACACTTATTGGGAAACTCTCACGGAGCATGTTCAGCGATATCCAGCAAGATGCGAGGCCGAGCATCGAACCCCACAAGTAGTTTCCTCTACACCGAAAAATCTGCCAGAACTTGAGGAACTTCCGCATCGTGTTCTGCCTCCTGGGTGATGCCCTTTCATTGCCCGATAATCTTAGCTCCCCAGATGAGCAGCGCCCCGCCTAGCAGAATGCGATAGATGGCGAAGATCGTGAAGCCATGCTTGCGCACCCAGTGGAGAAACCACTCGACGACCCCAAGGGCGACGACAAACGAGACGCCGGTGCCGATGAGCAGGACTATCCAGCGGTCGCCGGTCATAGTCACGTGTGCTACAGCGGCCGCGGCGGCATCTACGGCTTTGTGCGGGCGAATCTCTTTGAGCAGATCCCAGCAGGTAGCGGCGATCATGGTGGGGATCGAGAGCAGGAAGCTGAATTCGAGTGCGGCTGGGCGGTCGAGGCCTACCAGTTGTCCCGCAGCGATGGTCGACATCGAACGCGAGGTTCCGGGGAAGATCGCCGAGAGCGTTTGGCAAAGGCCGATCCAGATGGCCTGCGGGAGGGTCATTTCCTCCACATGCGTGGTGGTGGCCTCAAAGCGCTCGCTCCTGACATCGATGATCCACATCACGATGCCGCCAAGCAAGAGCGCTATGGCGATCACGTTGAGGCTGCCGAGGTTTTTCTCGCTCCACTTATGCAAGAGCAGAGCGGGAACCGACGTAAAGGCAAAGGCGATCAGCGTAAGCGAAATGGGATGATTGAGCCAGTTGCGGTCGCCGCCTTCACCCCTGGGAAAGCTGCGCATGAAGTCAATAATGCGGCTCAAGAAGAGCAGCATCAGAGCCAGAATTGCTCCCAACTGGATGACGATGGTGTACATCTTCCAATAGGCGTCATCTAGCGGGATTTTCATCAGCGCTTCGGTTATGCGCAGGTGCGCCGTCGAGCTTACCGGCAGAAACTCGGTCAAGCCTTCCACTATGCCCAATAAAACAGACTGAAGATAAGGATTCAAGAAGCCTCCAGGGCGTGCGTCACTGCCGGTCGATGCCGTAGACAGGGACACCCTCATCCAATTTGAACACGAGGGCCGCGGCCCGGGCCGGGAAATCCGATGGCGGGAACTTGCCTTGCAACCGCGCAGCGACGTCGCGCAACCTTGCGGCTAGTTCACGAGCGTGATTGTGGGCGGCGTTGCTCTTGCTGTCGCTGCCGTCGGCGGCGAACATGTCTGTGAGCACAGCCTGACGGTAGACCGCCAGATAGAGGGCCTGCGCCGTCCGTGGCCCGTCGGGATATTCGGCGGCATACTTCTCGTAGATTTCGGCTTCCTTTTCAGGGCACTTGGTAGAGCCCTGCCAGTCGCCACATAGCTTATTGTCGATCAGGTCAAATGCCGCAAGATCGGCCTGGCGTGAGTGCGGATAAAGCTTGATCACCTTCTTCAGCTCATCTTCGTCCATCTGGTCCCGCATGTAGGGATCGCGCTCTTTGGCCGAGGGGCGTGTGGAGGCATCGGCCTTTTGCAATTGCCAGAGAATGTCGGCCGCGCGCCAAGTGGCCTCAGGTGCCAGCGGCGAATTGGGAAACATCTCCGCCAGCCGCCGGTAGAGCAGCCTCGCGCTCTGAGCGGCGTTGATGGGGCCTCGCGGATCGCTGGCCAACGACTCTTGATTGGCCGCCTCGCCCATCAGCACCTGGTCGCCGTTTGGCGTGGTTTCGATGACTACTCCACGCGCCTCCATCCAGCCGGAGATGGGCGGTGGCGTTTGGTCAGTTCCGATCAGGGGGGCGTCCTTCTGACGGGCTTCCTGGATGTCTGTGTTGGCGTAGACGCGCAGCCAGGGGCCGCTGTGCTCGGCCACGACCATTTCGCGGCCAATCTGGACCTTGTCCACTTTTTGCGAAGTTTTGTCGGGCGAGATGTAAAGCCAGGTTACGCGCAGAGCTGTGGCGCGTGGGCCTGCCATCGGCTTTTCCTGTTGCTGCGGCTTCTTATCGGCGAGGGCAGGCAAGGCGGCAAAGACCAGAGCCAAGGCGAAGGCCAGGTTTCTCGAGGCGAAGATACGGGGTTTCATCACATTGAAAATCATAGTTCAGCGATGCCGGGGAGCGTTTTCGGTAAGCTAATGGGAAAGGTGATATATTGAATACATGTATTATACCGGGAGGTTATGATGCCAACTTCGATCAGACTTGCGCCGGAACTCGAGAATCGACTGGACAGTTTAGCGCTGAAGACAGGACGCACCAAGGCCTTTTATCTGCGGGAGATTATTGAGAGCGGTCTCTCGGAAGCTGAAGAGTATTATCTGGCTGCGGGAACGCTGGCGCGGGTACGCAACGGGCAGGAGCGGGTGCACTCCGCGGCTTCGGTAAGGAAAGACCTTGGCTTGGACGATTGAGTATGCCGAGACTGCGAAGAAGCAACTGAGGAAGCTCGACAAGGTTGCCGCCAGTCGCATTCTCGACTTCATGGATGAGCGCGTCGCGGCGAGCGATGATCCGCGCACGATGGGCAAAGCGCTGAAGGGACCATTAGGCGAACTCTGGCGTTACCGCGTGGGCGACTACCGCATTATCTGCAATCTTCAGGACGGGGTAATGACGGTTCTTGTCTTGCAGATCGGCAGCCGGCGGGAGATCTATCGGTGACTGTCAGGCTTCGGTAAGCACCTCGGCCAACAACTCGTGAGCGACATTGCCGCCGCTCACAATTGCGACGGCTTTGGTGTAAGACGGTAACTCGGCAGCGTGGAAGAGCAGGGCGGCGGTGGCTACGGCTCCGCTGGGCTCAGGAACAAGGCGCGTGGCGGCCACGATTGTCCGCATGGCGGCACGGATCTCAAATTCGCTCACGGTGATGATGCCATCTACAAACGCCTGGATGTGAGCGAAGTTGCGCACACCAACGCTCTGTGTGCGCAGGCCATCGGCTATGGTGCGGCTGACAAGCTCGGCTGGCCATGTGGCGATAACGCCGGCGCGATAACTCTCGGACGCATCTCCGGCCAGTTCCGGCTCGATGCCCAAGACTTTGGCCTGGGGGCGAAGCTGTTTGACGGCTGCGGCTACTCCGCTGAGAAGGCCACCGCCCGAGACCGGCGCAAGCACCAAGTCAACATCGGGGAGTTGCTCGACGATTTCGAGGCCGCAAGTTCCCTGCCCCGCGATGATTTGCTCGTCGTCGTATGGCGGAATAACGATGTAGCCGTGTTCGCGGACTAGTTGCTCGGCGACGGCGAGGCGTTCACTCGATGCCAGACCCACGTCGACGACTTCCGCGCCGAGAGCCAGCGTCGCTGTGCGCTTGATGGCTGGGGCGTTTGAGGGCATCACGATGACAGCTTTCGCTCCGACCTCGCGGGCTGCATAGGCCACGCCTTGCGCGTGATTGCCGCTTGAGTAGGTGATGACTCCGCGGGCGATCTCATCGGGAGTGAGCTGCAAAATCTTGTTGGCCGCGCCGCGAATCTTGAATGCGCCGATCGGCTGAAGGCTCTCAGCCTTGAGCCAGATCTGTTTGCCGGTTCCATAGCCGGAGATGCGGGGGAAGGCAGCCTGGATCAGCGGGGTTTTGACAGCGATATGCGCTATGCGGGCGGCGGCGGAGCGGATGGTTTCGACAGAGACGAGTTGGTCTGCCATGATGCGATTATCTTCTACTAGCTCTCGCCTGAAAAGAGAGGCCTGAAGCACCTGCGAAAAAATTTGAAGAGCTACGTTCACAGTCTCACAGTTTCACAGGAAACACCTGGGGTGGGGGTACCCCTCGGGGGGTCCGGACCGGCCACATCCCTGACATTTTGAGCCGGGGACATGGCTGACAGATTGGACCTTCGAGTCTTGACATTTCTCAAGTATGCGGCCGGAGGTGGTAATTATCTGCAAATCCCTGTGGAGGGTCGGAGGGGAATCACAGTCTTCCTTATGAACAATGCCGGTTGAGGTTCGTGATTTCCCAGGTCCAAAGATCCGGACCTGGGGCACCCGGCTATCCCACCTTAGGCGCAAAAACAAAGACGCGCCGAAGGTGGGGCACCCGATTTGTTGAAATTAGGCTACGCCGCCTTGGTCAGATCTCCAAGATTACTGGCATGATCATTGGGCGGCGGCCGGTGGTTTTTTGGATCAGGCGCTTCAATTCCGCGCGGACCTTTTCTTTAACGATGCCGTAGTCGGCTTTCTCTTCGGTTGTTAGTCCATCAAGCGTTTTCAGGACTAACTCACGGGCTTGGTCGGTGATGTCTGCGCCGCCAAAGCCGCGCATAACAACCTCGGGTTGCTGCTCCACCTTGCCGGTGCGCTTGTTGATGGCCAGAACCGCAAGAACCACGCCGTCTTCGGAGAGAATGCGGCGGTCGCGGAGTACCAGATCCTCTACAACGTCAACCGATGAGCCGGAGTCGATGAGCACGCGTCCGGTGGTCACCTTGTCCTTCTTACGGGCGTCCTTCTTGTCGAGTTCAAGTACGTCGCCGTCTTCGATGACGATGGCGTGCTCGACAGCTCCGGTGTCCATGGCGATCTGCGCGTGCTTGCGCAGGTTGCCATAGTTGCCGTGGACGGGGATGAAAAACTTGGGCCGCAGCAGGTTAATGAGCAGGCGCTGCTCTTCCTGCGAGCCGTGGCCGCTGACGTGGATCAGGCCGTTGGAGCCGTTGTCGTAGATCACGTTGGCTTCGCGGCGATATAGATGGTCAATGACGCGGAAGATGCTTTTTTCGTTGCCGGGAATTACGCGCGAGCTGAGCACCACGGTGTCGCCGGCGTCGATGTGGGCGTGTTTGTGGTTGTCAACGGCGGCGCGGCTGAGTGCGCTCATCGGCTCGCCCTGCGTGCCACTGATCAGCACCATCAACTGTTCGGGTGCGAAGTCACGCATCTGGCCGGGATTGATGATGAGGCCATTGGGAATGTCGATGTAGCCGAGGTCCTGCGCGATCTCGGTCGATTCCATCATGGACCGGCCGATGACGGCCACCTTGCGCCCATGCTGCCGGGCCAGGTCAAGAGCGATGCGAATGCGATAGATGGATGAGGAGAAGCAACTGAAGAAGAGCTTCTTCTTGGTGCGCGAAAAAATCTCGTCGAGGCGCGGGATTACCGCAGTTTCACTGGGTGTGTAGCCGGGGCGATCCACGTTTGTCGAGTCTTGCAGCAGGGCCAGCACACCTTGCTTGCCATACTCGGCAAAGGTATGCAGGTCAAAGGACTTGCCATCGAGCGGCGCGAGGTCGATCTTGAAATCGCCGGTATGGATCACAACGCCGACGGGAGTCTCGATGGCCAGCGAAACGGCGTCGACCAGCGAGTGAGTTACGTGAATTGGCTCGATGGTGAAAGGCCCAATGGTGAACTTTTCCTTGGGCACGATCTCGATCAGCTCGGTCTCGTCGAGCAACTGGTGCTCTTCGAGATTGCCCTCGACGTATGCCAAGGTGAATTCGGTGGCGTAGACGGGGACTTTGATCTCCGAGAGAATCCAAGGCAGGCCGCCAATGTGATCCATGTGGCCGTGGGTAAGGATGATGGCGCGGACATGCGCTTTGTTTTCAACCAGGTAGGTGATATCGGGAACAACGATATCGACTCCCAGCAACTCCGACTCCGGGAACATCAGCCCGGCGTCGATCACGATAATATCGTCTTCCCAACGGAGCGCAAGGCAGTTCATACCAAATTCGCCAAGTCCGCCGAGAGGAATAATTTTTAGTTTTTTAGTTTGCATCTGTCATCTCCGATGCTACCACCTGCGGTGGGGCAGCCGCCTTCGGCATGTCCGCGCCACCACCTGCGGTGGGGTCAACTGCCTTCGGCACGACCGCGCCAGAGAAAAGGCGCGGAGTTGGCATTGGATGCAGGGTTCTCCATGACTTCAAACAGTCTACAGTCTGTCTTGAGCCACGTTTCGAGGAGAAAATGACTGAGATATATGAGCTTATGCCGGAGGTAAAGAGAGTTTTGTCCTCTGAACCAAAAAAGAGAGAAAATGCTGTGCCCGAGTGCCGATATTACAACCGGCAGCCCCGGACAACGGGGGCACTGTCTCTTGCCGGCTGCGGGCGCTTGAATGCCCAAAGCGGAGCATGAATCTTTGTGGCGTTCACAGGGAGCAACCGGATACTCTCATGATTGAGTCAATGAAGATGGGCCAAGAATTGAAGACTTCCGATGAACTCAAGGCTTCCGATGATCAGAAGACGGGCGAAGAATCGGGAACTGCTGAGGAGTGCAACAAGGATGAGATCAAGCCGGACGAGAAGATGGGAGAAGCACTTCGCCGCAGCCCCCGTCTATCGTGTTCAGGCCTTGCCGGTGTCCAAACGTTGCCCGTTTGCGACAAGCCCTGCCCATCCAAGATCATGGATCTAAGCATCGGCGGATGCCTGATGGAGTTCGAGAGGCCGCTAACGCTCGCCATTGACGAGGTTGTGGAATTGATTTTCTGCGTCAACCACATGCCTTTTCGGGTGCGCGGGAAGGTGAGAATGATTCGGTCTGAGAAGTTGGTGGGCTTTCAATTCCCACTTCTCAGTGATCGAGTACGCAGACAGCTTGAGGATCTGGTCGGGGAACTGATCGAAAACGCTGCCAGGCTTCATCATGAGAGCATTGCGAATTCTCCCGCTCAAGATGATGGGAAGCAACCTCAAGCCATTGCACCTCAGCCGGCTCGCGTCGCAACCTCTTGCCACACAATCAGACCCGTTGAGGTTCGACCCGGTAATGTGGCCGTTCGCCCCGAGCCGCGCAAGCGCTGGTTCTGAGTTCTCTGTCCAGGACCACGAACGTCACGGTTCGTCGAGCACTGGAGAATGCTACTTGATCCCTTTGCCGTTGAGATAGGGACCATACTTCTGATCCGAACCCATGATGTGGTCGGTAAGCCAGCTCTTGAGGAATGCCATGGTTTCCATCCCGAGTTCACGCGACTGGCCGCTTTCAAAGCGCGCCTGCAGATTCATCACCCGCCTGGCCAGCAAGGCGTGTTCTGCCTTGTGCGCGGCACCGAGGGCATAGCCGGTTTGATCGAACATCCGCTCTTCGCGGGCAAAGTGAACCCTGGTGTAATTCGACAGCTTTTCAATCACTTTTTCGAGGGTCACACGTGCACGATTCGCCTCAATTCCGTCATTCAGGTCGTTCAACATTTCAATCAGGGTCTTGTGATCGTCGTCCAACACCTTGACCTTCACGCTCATCTCTTCCGTCCATGTCATCAAGGGCATACGCGGACCTTCCCTTCTGGATTCAGTCTGTGCCCGCGAAGTCGTGCACCGGGACTTTGCAGTACAACGAGCCTGCCACTTGCTCGCATGCCAGTGCGCTGACGGAGCACCCTGATCCGGCGATCCAGACGTGATTATCGGCGAATTCGGCTGAGAATTCCAGAGGGAATGAGTCCAATTGTTTTTTTGCGAGAGTCGCACAAGGCAGCGGAATGCGTAAAACCCGCAAAAGGCTACGGCGCTTACCTATACCCTGCTAGCGGAGCAACTCTTCCAGCGTAGTACTCAAATCCGTCTTTTCGTCGCGATACTTCACGATCACCGGCGCGTAGACGCTCAGGCCCCATTCCTGTCCTTTGCCCTTGCTCACGGCTCGGGAGCCGGGCACCACCACGGCACTCTCAGGAATGATCAGCGGCCTTTCGGGGGTGGCACGCAAGACAGTGCCATTGACTAGATCGAAGACTGGAGTGCCGCGAGTGAGGATGGTCCCGGCGGCCAGGACCGCGCCCTTGCGGATGACGGTTCCCTCGTAGACGCCGCAATTGCCGCCAACCAGCACGTCGTCTTCGATGACCACCGGACTAGCGTTCACCGGCTCCAGCACCCCGCCGATCTGCGCTGCGGCGCTCAGGTGGACACGCTTGCCGACCTGGGCGCAGGAGCCGACCAGCGCATG
>Ga0181520_10011051_pt1 | contig 11940 bp, 13 predicted proteins | sample PEATcosm2014_Bin_29_FD_132451 | JGI IMG/M metagenome (GOLD analysis project Ga0181520, IMG submission 132451) | Peatland microbial communities from MTU Mesocosm Facility, Houghton, MI, USA - PEATcosm2014_Bin02_30_metaG | ecosystem: Environmental > Terrestrial > Soil > Wetlands > Peat | place...
AAGTGCATGGGCGAGATCGGCTACCAGAATGCGGGGACGGTGGAGTTCCTGATGGACGCGAGTCATCAGCTCTACTTCATCGAGATGAACACGCGCATCCAGGTGGAGCATCCGGTGACGGAGGCGATCACGGGCGTCGACATGGTGAAGGCGCAGTTGAGGATTGCGGCCGGCGAGCGGCTGGATGCGATTCTGCCGGCCAAGCTGGAGATACGTGGTCACGCGATCGAGTGCCGGATCAACGCCGAGCATCCAAGTAAATTCACGCCGTCGGCGGGAAAGATTACAGCCTTCAATGTGCCGGGCGGGAACGGAATCCGCGTGGATACGGCGCTTTATGCCGAGGGAGTGATTCCGCCGTATTACGACTCGCTGATCGCGAAGCTGATTGCGCACGGAGTGGACCGCGCGGAGGCGATGGCAAAGATGGAGCGGGCGCTGAGCCAGTTCATCGTTCAGGGGATCGATACGTCCATTTCGCTGCACGAAAAGATCTTTCAAGACGCGGGGTTCCGGGCGGGCGATTTCGATACGGGGTATGTGGAGCGGTTCCTGGCCGCTCGTGCCGAGGCGGAGAAGCAGTCGGCGTAGGGCGGGCCTATTGGCCGAGCACATTCGGTTTCGCTGGCAAATATCTGATTCAAAATAAGTGAACAATTCCTAGAGATGAGTCGCAGTAGGTTTTTGGGTCACCGAGGCCAGCAGCAGGGCTGTGGAAAAGATTATCGCTTTTTATTCGCCTATCTATCCAGAAATCAGTTATGCTGTCTGGGCAATGAGGAGGTTGCGTGAATGGACGCACAGAAAGCACTAATTGCCGAATTTGATCGCGAGGCCGCAAAGACCCGGAGGATGCTGGAAGCGATCCCGGTCGACGCCGATTTCAACTTCAAACCACATCCCAAGTCGATGAGTCTGGGACGGCTGGCCGGGCATCTCACAGATTTTGTGGGCGACTGGGGGAATCACACACTGACGCTGGACAAGCTGGAGTTTGCAGCGGATCACAAGTGGGAGCCGTGGGTACCGGCGAACAGAGCTGCGGTGCTGGAGAAATTTGACCGCGAGCTGCCTAAGACACGTGCGGCGTTGGTGGCGCTTTCGCCGGAGAATTGGGACAACAACTGGCAGTTTGTGTTTGGCGGGAAAGCCTGGATCGACGACACCAAGTACAACGTGTTTCGCGAAACCGTTTTGAACCACATGATTCACCATCGCGGGCAGTTGACCGTGTATCTGCGGCTGCTGGGCGCAAAGGTGCCTGGAGTGTATGGGCCGTCGGCGGATGAAATGCCGGGAATGTGAGAAACGAGGAACAAGGGAGCAAGTGAGCGAGGGAGCAGGGAACAAGGTAGCAAGGGAGTAGAGTCCATTGCGTCTGATTCCCTTTCCCTCACTCTCACGTTAGTGTGTGGTCCCCTTCGCTGATCGTCTACGCTGGTTGCATGTCCTTTTCGTTTCCGAAGGTGTATCCGATTCTTGATGCGGGAGTAATTCCGCAGGCTGAGCGGGCAGAGTTTTTGCGGCGATTAGCCGGCGAGCTGGCCGAGGCCAGCGTAACGCTGCTCGAGTACAGGAACAAAACCGGAAGCGAGACCGAACTGCTTGCGGATGCGGCGATTTTACGCGCGGCGCTGCCGGCGGGAACGGTGAAACTGATTCTCGACGATCGGGTCGGCCTGGTGGAGCGTGCCGGCTTTGACGGCGTGCATGTGGACGCGGGCGACGCGACGCCTGCCGAGGCGCGGCGGGCGCTGGGGCCGGGCAGGATTGTGGGCACGTTTGGCGGGAGCGAAGCGCTGCTGCCTGGAATTCTGGAGGAGCCGGCGAATTATCTGTCGATCGGGCCGATTTTTCCCACGACAACCAAGCAGACGGCGAAGGCGCCGATCGGGGCCGCGGGCGTGCGCCGGTTGCGCGAGCAGGCTGGACCGAGAGCGGTGCTGGTTGCGGTCGGAGGAGTGACGCTCGAAACGGCTCCGGGGATTCTGGCGGCCGGGGCGAGCGTGCTCGGCGTTTCAGCGGCGATTTTTCGCGCTGCAGATCCGGCGAACGAGTTCCGGCGGTGGGTTGATGCTGTCAGGTAGGCGGCGAATCGCAACTGTCTGGAAACGAGACAGTGTCGTCTGGAACTGGGACAGAGAGAATGTGCGGCTTCGCGCCGCAATGTGGCCAAACGAGGCAATCTCTGGCAGAAATCGAGACATAGGCTGCCTCAAATCGAGACAATTCTCACGAGCGAGGAGCCGTGAGAGGTCGGCTTGCGCCAGATGTTGTGCGGACTGGCCAGTGCCGTATCGTATGATTGCGTAACGAGTTCCGGCGGAGAGATTCTGTGTCGCCGTCGCTGTCTCGCTCCATTCATTCGCCGGGGAGGAAGTCGCTCATTGATATCCAAACTGCTGCGCGTTAAACCCATGTCGATGCTCACCGAGGAAGCGGGCGAACAAGGCGAGCACACGTTGAAGCGCTCGCTGGGGGCCGTAAACCTGGTGACGCTGGGCATAGGGGCGGTGATCGGCGCGGGGATTTTTGTGCTGACCGGGCAGGCTGCGGCGCTTTACGCGGGACCGGCCGTGGCACTGAGCTTTGTGCTCGCCGGCATCACCTGCGCTTTTGCCGGTTTGTGCTACGCGGAGTTCGCGTCGATTATCCCTATCGCCGGATCGGCGTATACATACGGCTACGCCACGCTGGGCGAGTTTGTGGCGTGGATCATCGGCTGGGACCTGGTGCTGGAATATGCATTCGGCGCGTCGACAGTGGCATCCGGGTGGTCAGGGTATTTCAATAGCTTGATGCAGCAGTTCGGCATTCACATTCCACCGCAATTGACTGCGTCGACGGGAACTCAACTGGCGTTCTACCAGAATCAGTGGGGGCCGGTGATGTCGCTGCCGCCGGGCGTGAGCGACGCAGGCCTGCCTCATGTGACCGCGGCCTTCAATCTGATTGCCATGGCTATTGTCATGGTGATCACGGTCATTTTGGTGATCGGGATCAAGGAGTCGGCGAATTTCAACTCAGGGATCGTGTTCATCAAGCTGAGCGTGGTGGCGATTTTCCTGGTGGTCGGCGGGTACTTCCTGATTCGTCACCCGGGGCTGGCGAGAACAAACTGGCATCCATTCGTTCCGCCGAAGGACGCGAACGGGAACTTCGGCTGGGGCGGCATTTCGAAGGGCGCGTCGAGAATTTTCTTCGCCTACATTGGATTCGACGCGGTGTCGACAGCGGCGCAGGAAGCCAAGAAGCCGCAGCGCGACATGCCGATCGGCATTCTCGGGTCGCTAGCCATCTGCACCGTTTTGTACATTCTGGTTTCGCTGGTTCTCACCGGCCTGGTGAGCTACACGAGGCTGAACGTCGGTGCACCAGTGGCTCTGGGCATCGACGCAACGGGCGTAAGCTGGGGCTCGCTGCTGGTGAAGATCGGCGCAGTGTTCGGTCTGGCCACGGTAATGCTGGTGATGTTGCTGGGGCAGACGCGCGTCTTCTACTCGATGTCAAGGGACGGCCTGCTGTGGAAGTGGGCCTCGGCGATTCATCCGAAGTTTCGGACTCCGTGGATCACGACGATCGTGTTTGGAATTTTTGCGGCGCTGTTTCCCGCGTTCCTGCCCATCGGCAGGCTCGCCGACCTGGTGAACATCGGGACGCTGCTGGCGTTCACGATCGTGTGCGCCGGAGTGTGGGTGCTGCGCGTGCGCCATCCCGAGCTGCATCGGCCCTTCAAGACACCGCTGGTGCCGCTGGTGCCGATTCTGGGGATGGGGTCGGCGATTTTCCTAATGTCGCGATTGGCGGCGATTACATGGGAGGTGATGATCGGCTGGCTGATCTTCGGGCTGATCATTTACTTCGGCTACTCCATGCGGCACAGCAAGGTGCAAAAGCTGGCCAAGGCGCAGGTCGCGGACTAAGCGAGAATTTCGGAGCAAAAGCGACAGCCTCCCGCAATGGGAGGCCGTTTTGGCTGCGGAAGATGGCCTTGACTCCTGGAATATGGTGAACTAAACTAACTAGACTAAGTTCACTTGGAGGCGCCGTGCGGACGATCAACATTCACGCTGCCAAGACGCATCTCTCGCGGCTGATCGAAGAGGTTGCGGCGGGACAGCCCTTTGTCATCGCCAAGGCTGGCAAACCGATGGCGCAAGTGATCCCCATCTGCGCGCCCAAGAACGCGGCCAAGCGCCGCATCGGGTTCTTGAAGGGGAAGATCAAGGTTCCAGATGACTTTGACACCATGATGGCCGATGAGATCGAGACGATGTTCTCGGGCAAGAAATGAGACTCCTGGTAGATACCCATTTATTGCTCTGGGCGACCGAGGCATCTCCACGCCTTCCGAGAATCGCATCGAGACTGATCTCCGATCCTGCCAACGATCTGATTTTCAGCGTGGCGAGCATCTGGGAGATCTCAATCAAGCACGCCAAAGGCCTAAAGAGCTTTCATGCGCACCCCGGTACCGTGTGGGAAGGGCTTCTTGAAAACGGCTATATGGAGCTTCCCGTACTTGGTAAACACGCCGTAGCGGTCGGGAGCCTACCACGAATCCACAGAGACCCGTTTGATCGGATTCTCATCGCTCAATCGCTGGTTGAAGGAATAACTCTCCTGACCTCGGATGCAACGGTTGCTCGCTATCCCGGTCCCATCCGTAAGGTCTGATGCAATCGGCTTAGGCGGTCGTCTTGGCGCAGAATTCGTCGAAGGCGCGCATGAGTTGGTCGGCGATGTGTTGAGCGGTGGACTGCTCGATGACGGAGCGCTGCATCAAGTAGACGAGCTTTCCGTCGCGCAGGATGGCAACGGCGGGCGAACTGGGCGGATAGCCCTCGAAGTAAGTGCGGGCGCGATCAGTCGCTTCGCGATCCTGGCCGGCAAAGACAGTGATCTTGCGATCGGGCTGGTTGGTCGTGTTCGAGAGAGCGAGGCGGATGCCGGGGCGGGCCTTGCCGGCCGCACAGCCGCAGATGGAGTTGACGACGAGGAGAGTGGTTCCGGGCTCCGCCAGTGCCGCGTCCACTTCTTCGGCGGTCCGGGTTTCCTTGATCCCGGCGCGCACCAGTTCCTCGCGCATGGGAATCACCATTAATTCTGGATACATGTTCGCCTCCGGCAAGGGAAGTTGCCTGAAGCCATTCTATCGTGTGCGGCCCTCCCGGTGTAGCCTTGAACCGATGCGGATCAAAGAAAGACAACTCCTCGCCCCATTTACGACTTTTGGTATTGGCGGGCCTGCGCGGTGGTTCGCGGAGGCGGCGAGTGAGGCCGAGATTGCCGAGGCCAGCGAGTGGGCGCGCGAGCGTGGAGTGCCGCTGTTTGTTCTGGGCGGCGGCAGCAACCTGCTCGTCGCCGATGAGGGATTCGCGGGTCTGGTGCTGCGCGTTGGACTGAAGGGGATCGAGCGGGATGGGGAACTGTTTCGCGTTGCAGCCGGCGAAAACTGGGAACATTGCGTGCAGCAGACCATTGGAGCGAATTGTGCGGGAATGGAATGTCTGGCAGGGATTCCAGGGACGGTGGGCGGAACGCCGGTGCAGAACGTGGGGGCGTACGGGCAGGAGGTTGCGTCGGTCATCGAGCGCGTGCGCGCGTTTGATTTGGGTGAACGCACGTTCGCGGAGTTCTCGAATGCGGAGTGCGGATTTGCGTACCGGCGCAGCCGATTCGATTCGAGCGATCGAGGGCGGTACATTGTTACGCGCGTCGACTACCGGCTGCGGCAAAATGGCGCGCCACTGATTGCGTACCAGGATCTGAAGGCTCACTTTGCGAGCTCGGCAACGGCACCCACGCTGGCCGAAACGGCGGAGGCGGTGCGGAGCATCCGGCGGAGCAAGGGAATGCTGCTGGTTGACGGCGATCCGGAATGCCGGAGTGCGGGAAGCTTTTTCAAGAATCCCGCGGTCACCGAAGAAGTGACGGAGCGCGTGCGGAAAGTCGCGGAGAGGCAAGGAATTTCAGTCAGGATTTATCCCGCGGACGATGGACTGGTGAAGATTCCGGCGGCGTGGCTGATTGAGCAGGCGGGATTCGCGAAGGGTTACGAGATGGGCGCTGCTGGAATTTCGTCGCGACACACGCTGGCGCTGATGAATCGTGGCGGGGCGACGGCCAAAGAGATTTTGGCGCTGGCGGAGAAGATTCGAGCGGCGGTTGAAGCGCGGTTCGGAATCCGGCTGGAGATGGAGCCGGAGACGGTGGGGTTTCGCTTAGCGCGCTGAAGTTGCCCACGGGGCGGGCAATTCGGGATTGGCGTAGAATCCTTGTGATTCCCAATAAGGTTGGAGAGAGCGTACTGCTATGCGTCTGGCTTTTCCTTCTCTAGTGCGCTTGGTTCGACAGCAGACCGTTTATATCGTGGTTGCCGCTGTTGTCGGCGCCGTTTTCTGGGCGATCGGTACGCCGATTAATCCTTTCACCGTTTTGGTGTTCACGCTCTGCATCGGAAATCTCCTCTCGTTTGCACTCGATCGCGTCGAGTTTCTTTTTTCGGGAAGGCCCTTCCCGTACAACTGGCTGATTTTTCTGCCGACCTTGCTCGCACTGACGATTCCGGTTTACCTGATTTCGAGCGTAATCGTGTGGCTTATTTCTCCGCCGGGTCCACAGACGCTTTCCCATCTCATTCTGACCGGCTGGAAGTTCCCTTTTCTGATCACGTTCATCTTCGGTGTCGTCTCGCTGATGTACCACAACACGAAGGATCGGCTGGAACAGCGCAACCAGGAACTTGAGCGTTCGGTAAAGCAGGGAGCCCAGCAACTGGAAAAGCAGGAAGAGGAGATGCAGCGCGCGAGCGAGATTCAGAGGTCGTTGCTGCCCAAGGAAATTCCGCAGCTGGCGGGATTCGAAGTGGCGGGAGCGTGGCGGCCGGCGCGCACGGTGAGCGGGGATTACTACGACGTGTTCAAACTGGACGGGGGCAGGCTTGGCCTTTGCATTGCGGACGTGGTTGGAAAGGGCGTTTCGGCCGCGCTGATGATGGCCAATGTGCAGGCGGCTGTGCGTGCCTACGCGGGCACAGCGGAGAGTGCGGCACAATTGTGCGCCAAGGTGAACAGCCTGCTCTGCGAAAATCTTGCGACCGGAAAGTTCGTGACATTTCTTTATGGAGTGCTGGACGGCGAGACGCGGACGCTCGAATATTGCAATGCCGGCCAGGTTTATCCGATCCTCGTCTCGGAAGGAAGTACCCGAGCGCTGGACCATGGCGGCGCGGTTCTGGGCGTCTTTCCCACGTGGGAGTACGAGAATGCGAAGATTGAGTTTCGCGCGGGCGACCGGCTATTGCTTGTGACCGATGGCATTAGCGAAGCGAGCGGCGCCGACGAAGTGGAGTTCGGCGAGGAGAAGCTGGCTGAGGCTGCGCTCAAAGTAAGCAAGCGCACGGCGGCTGAGATGAGTGATGCGCTGCTGAACCAGGTGACCGAGTTCTGCGATGCGCACTTTCAGGACGATGCGACGCTGCTGGTGATCGCGGCGAAGTAAGAAGGCACGCGCTCAGTCATGCGGGGATTGCAGGCGGCTAAGAAGGCGGATGCGCTCCGAGGTGAGGACTTCGCTGGCGGGGCCGAGGGCGGTGCGGCGACCGTCGCGCAGAAGCAGGACTTCGGCAGAAGTGGCGAGCGCATCGGTAGCGTCGTGGGTGGCCACGACGGTTTGCACATCGCTTTCGCGCAGCCAATGTTGTAGACGGACGAGCAGCGCGTCGCTGGCAACGCCGTCGAGTGCGGAAAAAGGCTCATCGAGGAGAAGCAAGCGGGGTGCGGGCGCGAGCGCTCGAGCCAGGGCGACGCGTTGCGCCTGGCCGCCGGAGAGATCGTGCGGGCGGCGAGTTGCGAGCTCGGTTGCGCCGACGAGGTCGAGCATTTCATCGACGCGGCGCGAGCGGGCGGCGCGATCGAGACTGCGCAGGCCGTAGGCGACGTTGGCGGCGGCGTTGAGGTGAGGGAAGAGCGCGGGCTGCTGCGAGACGAGCGAAGTTTGGCGATGGCCGGGCGGGATGCGAAGTCCTATGGCGGTTTCGGTGAGCGCGCGGCCGTCGAGAGCGATTCGGCCGTGGTGAGGCAAGTCGAGACCGGCCAGCAAGCGGAGCAGTGTGCTTTTGCCTGCGCCTGATGGGCCGAAGATCACGGTCCAATCTGAGGCAAAAGTACATTCCACCTTAAGGTGAAAGCTGCCACGGCGTGAGTCGAGCGAAAATCTAAGCACTCCCCGCCCTCCCGCGTTTCTGGCTCGTGGCGTATACGGCCGCAAGAGCAAGGGCGCTCAAGCCAAGGAGCAAAAGAGCGGTGTGGCCGGCGGCGGCGTAGTCGAAGTTCTCCACCTGATCGTAAAGAACGATGGAGAGCGTGCGTGTGGCGCCGGGAATGTCACCGCCGAGCATGAGGACGACGCCGAACTCGCCGATGGTGTGAAGAAAACTGAGGACCACGGCGGCGAGAAGCGAGCGGCGCGCAAGAGGGAGGAGAATGCTTGAGACGAGACGGACAGGTCCTGCGCCGAGAAGGCGCGCTGCGTCGACGAGCGCCGTGTCGACCGAAGCGAAGCCGGCGACGAGAGGCTGCACAGCGAAGGGGAGGCTGTAGATGACGGAGCCGACGACAAGGCCATCGAAGGAAAATGCGAGCGGATGGCCGAGCATTGCGGCGATGCCGCGGCCAAAGGCCGTTCGGGGCCCGAGCAGGACGAGAAGAAAGAAGCCGAGGACGGTCGGTGGCAAGACCATGGGCAACGTGGCGAGAGCTTCAACGGCGGCAAGCCAGCGGCCGCGGCCGAGCACGATGAGCGCGGCGAGAGGCACGGCGATGGCGAGAAGAATCGCGGTGGTGACGGTGGCGAGACGAAGCGAGAGGGCGAATGCTTGCCAATCCATCGCGATCACTTGACCGGCGTGAGGCCGGATTTGGCGAGTTCAGCTTGCACGGCGGGTGAGAGGAGAAAGTCGAGCAGCTTGTGGGCTGCGGCGCGCTGTTTGGTGTTGCTGACGATGACGGCGCCCTGCTCGATGGGCGGGTAAAGGTCGCGGGGGATGACGAAGTACGAGCCGTCCGCGGAGAGGCGAGGCGTGAGCGCCGAGGTGAGCGAGATGAGGCCGGCGTCGGCGTTGGCGGAATCGACAAACTGCGCAGCCTGTGCGATATTTTCGGCAGTGACGAGGCGTGGCTTGAGGGCGTCGTACAAATCGAGTCTATGAAGCGCTGCGACTGCGGCGCGGCCGTAGGGTGCGCGGTCGGGATTGGCGATGGCCAGGCGCTTGAGGGCGGGCGAGCGGAGCAGATCGAGCGAGGGCGGTGGAAGCTGCGCATCTTTTCGCGACCAGAGGACGAGCGTGCCTCGCGCGTAGGTGATGGGAAAGTTTTCGTGCGTTACGTCCATTCCATTTGCCACCGCTTTGCCATCGGCAAGGCCGGCGTCGATAAGGCGCTTGGGAAAACCGAGGTCGGCGGAGAGGAAGACGTCAAAGGGGGCGCCGTTTTCGATTTGTGCAGTGAGCGTAGCGGACGACTGGTAAGTAGCCTCGGCGTGAATGCCCGTCGAACTTTCAAATTGAACGAGGATCGGAGGAAGAACCGGCTCCAGATCGGCGGCGGCGGCGACGCGGAGAGGCGTCTGCGCGTTCAGGGACGCGAGGCTCAGGCACGCGAAAAGAGCGGCAAGAAATTGCTTCGGCATCGACGCGGTTGACCTGCCATCCACAGCGGGAATCGCCGTACACCTGCTAGGCTAACACCTAGATATGGACGACAATCTGCACCAGTTACGCTGTTTCGGATGCGGAAGCCGGATCGCGGGCAAGGAGGCGCAGCCGGATTTCCGCTGCGCGAATTGCGGCGACCTGTTTGAGGTGGAGTATCCCGGCTGGAACCAGCGCGGCGGAAACGACCGACCGAATCCGGGCGCGCTGAAGTGGCTGTGGCGGGAGCGGCGCTGCTCAGGCGAGGCGCTGGATCAGTCGGGCGTGTGGCGATTCCGCGAGCTGTTGCCGATTCTGGACAGCTTTGGAAATGCAGTGTCGCTGCGCGAAGGGAATGCACCGCTGTATCACTTGCCGCGTGCGGCGAAGGCGCTGGGAGTCGATCAGCTCTACGCGAAACACCAGGGGATGAATCCGACAGGTTCGTTCAAGGACACGGGCATGACGGCGGCATTGAGCGTGGCGCGCGAGCGTGGGTTTACGTGGGTCGCGTGCGCGTCAACGGGGAACACGTCGGCTTCGATGGCGGCCTATGCGGCGCGCGCAGGAATGCGCAGCCTGGTTTTGATTCCCGAGGGAAAGATTGCGTGGGGCAAGCTGTCACAGGCGATGGACTACGGTGCGGTGACGTGCCAGGTGCGCGCCGACTTCGACGGCTGCCTGCGCCTGTTGACGCGAATTGTGATGAAGGCGCCGATCTATTTGCTGAACTCGGTGAATCCGTACCGGCTTGAGGGGCAGAAGACGCCGGCGATTGAAATTGCGGAAGCGATGGACTGGAATGTGCCCGACCACCTGATCGTCCCCGGGGGCAATTTGGGGAACAGCTCGGCGCTGGGGAAGGGATTCCGCGAGATGCGCGAGCTGGGATTGGTGGCGCGGATGCCGAAGATCAGCGTGATTCAAGCGGCGGGGGCGAATCCGCTGGTGCGAAGTTTGAACAAGAACCACGGCGCGGTGCTGGAGCCGATGGAAGCGCACACGCGGGCGACGGCCATCCGCATCGGGAATCCGGCGTCGTGGCGCAAGTCGGCGCGGGTGATTCAGGAGAGCGGCGGTTGGTGCCTCGACGTGACCGAGGCGGAGATCGCGATTGCTAAAGCGGAAATCGGCGCGGAAGGGCTGGGCTGCGAGCCGGCTTCAGCGGTGACTTTGGCCGGATTGAAGAAGCTGCGCGCGCAGGGCGTCATCCGCTCGGGCGAAACTGTAGTGCTGGTGCTGACCGGCCATACGCTGAAGGACGCGGACTACACGATCGACTTCCATCGCGGAACGCTGCTGACCGATGAGGAGAAGATGGGTTCGGAGGCGGCGATTGAAGCGCTGCGACGCGACGCGGTGACCGTGGACGCCACGCCGGAGGCGGTGCTGGCGGCAATCGAGGGCGAAGTGGGATGAGCGGCCAAAAGATCGATCTGGGAACGCCGGGCGTCGCGTCTCATGTACGAAACCCTGTTCATGGGGACCCCGGGACCTTTCAACTCCGCTTGCCCGCGACTTCGGCGAATCTTGGACCGGGGTTTGACGCAGTTGCCGTGGCCCTGGATTTTTTTCTCGAGATTGAGGCTGTGCCAGCGCCGGAGTTCCAAGTCACAGCCAGCGGGCGCAATGCGGATCGCTGTGCACGGCTCGAAGACAACCTGATTGTCGAAACCTACAAACAGATCCTGCGCAATCACGAGCGGGCGATCGTTCCGCTTGCAATCCGGATGGCGAACGGGATTCCGTTGGGGATGGGATGCGGGTCGTCGGCGGCAGCGCGACTGGCGGCGATCGCGCTGGCGGTGCACTTTGGGGAGCTCGGCTGGGATACTGAGCGAGTTCTCGAAGTGGCGTACAAGCTCGAAGGGCATCCAGACAATGTGGCGGCGTGCTGGCTGGGCGGATTTGTGACGGCAGTTTGCGAAGGACCGAAAGTGCGCGTGGCGCGAACCGATCCGCCAGCGGAATGGCGGGCGATCGTCGCGCTGCCAGACGAGCCGCTTTCCACCAGTAAAGCGCGCGCGGTGTTGCCGGCCAGTTATCCGCTTGAAGATGTGGTTGCGAATTTGCAATCGGTAGCAGTGCTCGCACTTGCGTTCGCGCAGGGACGAGCGGATCTGCTCCGGCTGGCGATGCGGGATCGGATTCATCAGCCTTATCGCGCGCCGATCACTCCGTTGCTGCCGATTCTGCTGCCGCAGGTGGGATCGCACGGAATTCTTGGCATCGCGCTGAGCGGAGCGGGG
>Ga0181520_10011053_pt1 | contig 11939 bp, 5 predicted proteins | sample PEATcosm2014_Bin_29_FD_132451 | JGI IMG/M metagenome (GOLD analysis project Ga0181520, IMG submission 132451) | Peatland microbial communities from MTU Mesocosm Facility, Houghton, MI, USA - PEATcosm2014_Bin02_30_metaG | ecosystem: Environmental > Terrestrial > Soil > Wetlands > Peat | place...
ACATTTGAGTTTCCCTTATTCAGTTCCGTAACATTAAAACCCGTTGCATCAACAGACGAAATATACAATCCGTTACAATCACCGTTTGCCGTAACTGTGACTGTTGGTTTATTATTACTGATTACATTGACGAATGAATTTTCAAATTTAACCCTGCAAGTTCCGTTTCTAAGTTGGGCTGTCCCATCTGCATATACTTTGACCTGTGTTGAAGTAACTGAATAAACCGGAATCTTTTGTGTAGAAGTAGTAACTATATTAGCCGTCGAGCCGGATGTATAAGTGTTCCCAATATTATATGCAGCACATACTTTTCCTGATGTAATAATACCTATCTCGTCGCCATTTGCCTGAACGCCAATTAACCCGCCGTAAAATCCGCCACCGGTACCGGTTATCACACTGTCAGTACCTCCATGAGTTGCCCCTGCTCCATTTCCATATGCTGTTGTTCCATAAACACCGTAAGAGGTATTTCCATTACTGTAATATCCCAAAGAACCCCATGCTCCGCCCAAGCCCTGGATACCAATAACGCCGCCTGTTCGTTTGGTGTTTTGTGCCGGATCGGTTTGACCAATTAAACCAAAACTATACGTGTGATTTCCTAAATACTGACCTGCAACACCCGCATTTACGGTCGTTATACCATAACCCGTTCCGTTACCAGAAGAAGTTGTTTGCCCTATAGTTCCAAATACTCCTGCAGCGCCTTGTGTAACCCCGCTGACTCCCGCTCCCGGAAAATACCAACTCCCTAAAACACTACCGGCGACCCCTGCTCCTGTAACATCATTCACATCAACGCCACTAACACCTATTGCCCCGCCTCCTGTTACTGCAATGGTTTTTCCAAATACTCCCCAGCTTGATGCTGTTGCATCTCCATAACCATAAACGCCAGCATTGGAACTAAAGAACTCTCCCCCCCCTCCTCCTCCTAATGGAACAGAAGTTGCAGCAGTACCGGTTCCTACTCCATACACACCTATTTCTGTACCATTGTAAAATCCTAAAATTCCAATATCAGCAGTAGCATTGTATTCACCCAGAACTCCTCCGGATGGGTTGGGTGCACCAGCAGTGCTTCCGTATAACGCAAAAGAATAAGCATTATTATTATTCATTACTGCATAAATTGTATGATTTGAATGTGCAACATCATATGCTGTTCCTGCTCCTGTAGGAGAAGTAGATGCGAAAATAGCGGAATAGTTCACTGCTCCTCCACCAGCAGCATATATAGCATTTGCACCTTGAGCTGTATTATTAACATATAAGCCGGTACCTGTAGATGCAGCATTTGTGGCTTCAATATCTACAAGCTTTCCGGATGTTACCGATGATGATGCAACAGATAATCCGGTACCTGTAGTCAGCGAGTTAACATTTAAAACCATTCCCTTACCGGTTGCTGTTGCATCATCAATTTGGAAGCCGTTATTAGTATGGGCACCTGTAAAATTAAAACGAACAATTCCATTGACAGATGCCCCTGTTGAATTTGATGTGGTAATGAATGCATTACCTGTTGCCGCTGCATTGGTAGAAGAAACAGAAAGACCGGTTCCTGTAGTTAGTGCGCTTACGGTCAAAGCCGTTGCTGTGCCGGTTGCTGTTGCATCGTCAATCTGGAAACCGTTATTGGTATGTGCTCCGCTGAATTGAAATCTGATAAGCCCGTTCGTGGGTGCTCCCGTTGAACCTGTCTGCGCAAGAAAGAGATTACCTCCTGTTGTAATTCCGGTACCTGTCGAAACAAGCGAAAACCCCGTTCCTGTAGTAAGATTATTCACATTAAGGGCAAGCCCTGTTCCTGTCGTTAATGAATTGGCAGTGAAGTTTGCCAGATATCCCGGTGTTACCATGGTGCCATTGCCTGTAACGGCAAGAACGGTTCCGCTTGTCATGGCTGTGCCACCGGAAATAGTTGTCACTGTTCCATTTGTAATCACATTATTATCATAAACATGAAACAGGCTGGTCGGAGAAAAGGCGGCCTGATTACTAACGCCTACAGATTGTGAATAGGAGATAATTGAAAACAGCATTAATCCAACGATCAAGAATGCTTTTCCGATGTGTATATATGTTTTCATAATATTATGTTATTTTATTCATTTGCTTTTAATTATTTTCCTTGTACATGACACTCCTTGTCCATTATTAAATGTTACCGGGTAAATGCCGACAGCTAAACCTGAAATATTTATAGTGTATATATTTCTTCCTTTCAGCAATTCTAATTGTTGATCTATTATTTTCTGCCCGATGGTGTTATAAATTGTTAACTGTCCGTTACAGTTTTCAATACAGCTAATTTCAACAGTCACTTGGTCATCTGCCGGGTTGGGATATATTAGTGTAATATCTGTATTTCCTGAATTTATATCCGAACAATTTACCGCAACAGGATTATATGTTTTTGACTGTCCGTTATAATCCGTTTGTATTAAACGATAATACGATGAGCCAGGGTAAGTGCTAATATCACTGTAAGAATATGAAAGCGTAGTATTGCTGTTGCCTGCTCCGGGAACAGTAGTAATCGCTTTCCATGTTTCGCCATCGATACTACTTTCTATAGTGAAATAATCGTTGTTGCTTTCGGAAGCGGTTTGCTAGTTTAAAGATACACCTCCATTAATGCATGCAGCTGTGAAACTGAGTAATTCTATAGGAAGAGGATTGCTTGCACTTGACAATATATAGGGTGAAAATTCCGAGCAGGAGGCTGTGCCTGTTACTGTATAATCAGATGCCCCATTACTCCCTGCAGTACCGGTGGTCATATAGTAAGCTGTTGTTGTGCTGCAGGTGCCGCTATTACCATCATCCCAGCAACCGGAAGCATTCCAGTGCTGTATATACAGATTTGAGTTAGGTGAAGCCATATTATTTTCTGAAGCACCCCTGTATGTAAAAGAAAGGACAGCCGGTTTGGTTGACTGAATAAGCCAGAAACGATCAATAATATTTTGGTAACCGTTAGTAGCAGAACTATTAAAAGCAAGGTTAATGTTACCAACAGCAGGAACTGCACCACCATCAGTTGATGCCGGTAATCCCGCACCGCTCTGCATATTGCCATTTGAATTATAATAGGTAGAAGCTGTCAGGGTTGAAGCACCCGCCGACGCAGTCCTGGCATACGTAAATGGTATGTAATCGGTACTACTATATCCAAAAGGAATCACATAACTTACACTGGCAGCAGTATTCATCCATTCCACACAATTGTACTGCCCTTCGGAAATTATCCAGCCCATTTTTGTGGCACCAGTTACAGGAGGTGTGATTGCATTTGTAAGCGAAATATCGCTTGCAAGTGCAGATACATTATTAATAATCAAATATGCCGGATTGGTTGAATTTCCACCTGTTATATTTAAAAAAATCCCTGTAGCAGCACTGCTATTATTTATGATCAGATTCGCATTTTGTGTATAAGACACAAAATGAAAAATTAAACATATAACTATTGAAACACTTTTTTTCATTTCTTCAATGAAAATTATTTTTTGTTCTTTCTTCTATTCAAATATTATTAATTATATATATAAATATATAGATGTATAAGCATACAAAGATACATAACTAAATAACATTTGTCAATACTTTCAGCCATTTATTTTATTAAATAATTTTAAAGTTTTTAGCAATTAATTAAATACTATAGCTGAATTTTTATATCCTAAATACATGATTAAAAAAAGGGGAGATAAACCAGAATGGACGAATTTTATAAAATAAATGATAAAACTTTAAAATTGATATCTATGGACTACAAAGGGATTTAAACCTGCAATATCAATTTATCCTTGTTATGGAATGCTGTCTTCTATAATACGTATAGGAACTAATGAGCACAAAAAAAACCACCCGCAATTTGGGGTGGTTTTTGCAAATTATATAGTTTATTTATTTTCCAGCGCTTTTATCCTGTTTTCCTGCTCTTTTAAAGTGTTTTCCAGTTCAGTGTTTTTTGCTTTAAGGTCTTCTATCATTTTCTGCTGTTCCTGAATGGCTTCGACCATATATGGTATAAATCCAGTATATGCTATTGCTTTTGCTTCAAATCTTTTGGTAGCGGGAGCAGCAGCAGCCTTTCCCTCTATTTTTGAAACCATACTAACATCAGCAACTATACTGTTGTCGGGAAAAATCTTTTCAACATCCTGAGCAAGAAAACCTGCCTGACGCTTGTCGTTGGCTGAAATAAAATCACTATATTCTTCATTGAAATCATATTCAACGGGTTTTAATTGTAATATTTTATTTAAGCCATTATTAATTGATGTAATATTCTTTTTGAGCCTTGCATCAGAACCTACATAATTACCTGTTGAATAAACTCTGCCAGCAGAATAAATAGCATAATAGCCATTGCTGTTAGAATAAGGACTTTGAGCATACAAACCATAGGATTGATTGTTAAGGGAGTTTGTTATTGCATCAACTCCAATTCCTGTACCAGAAGTTTGAGCTTCTATTCCAAATACTCCTCCGGGAATATATGAGGTACCTGTATAATCGGTTTCACCTCCACAACCATTATAGGCATTACTGGTACTAGAATTCCCAATGTATGCACACAGACCGTTTGCGGATCCGTTGACACATTCAAACATATCATCGCCACCAACGGATACATTCGCAGAAATATTAAACCACTGACAGGCGGTAGCGTTCATGTGCGATGTTGATGGTGTGCTGGTTCCAAAGCCCGCTTGGCCACTCACAATAATTCCATTTGAAGGTGCCGCATTAACTCCAGCGTAAGTTCCAATTGCAACACCACCACTAACATCAAGTTTTGATAGTGGCCCACCAGTTCCAATGCCTACAGCACCGCTGAATATTGCACCACCGGCAGGTCCAGATGCTCCGCTATATCCGCCGGTGAAACTCCCATTAGTTCCAATTTGCCCTGAATTTGCCCAAATACTTGCATTATTGTATGTGCGCAACCATGTGCCATCGCTGCAATACCATCCGGGTCCGTATGACTGCCAATAGATGCCATTGCTGCCCGAAACTCTAAACCAGTCGCCATTCTCGTAAATGCCACCATCAACTTCTAATGGATAAGCAGGACCCGTGGTACCGATGCCGACACCAGACCCATTATCATACATTATGCCACATACTCCGTTTGTTCCATTTGATTTTACAACATAATTTGCCGAGCCACAGATGATAAGTCCTCCATTAGCGGAAGTCCATATCTGTGACCAGGCTTGAGCCGGATTATTATTTGTTTTTCTGAAATAAAGATTCTGGTCAAAAAAACTTCCGGCAAACTGCATAGCATAATCATTTGCAGGGTTAATATGCCTGCAGTCAATAAGGTGCCACCATGAGGATGCCCCTGCTGGATAATTTGTACAGGTAACCCCGTCATTATTAAAAAACCCGCTCTGCACTCCGGCACCCTGTAGACCTGCATTTGTTCTGTATTCTGTTCTCGTATCATTAACGCCAAAGGCAAAAGTACCGCCGCTTACATCTAACGTATATAGAGGTCCTGTTGTTCCTATGCCCACATTGCCACCCATAAAATAACTGGTGCTTCGAGGACTTATATATACATTTCTGGTTCCGGCTCCGTTTAATAATGCCAAATCGACACCAACACTTTGGTCGTCCCCCATTTCAAATACTCTTGTGTCTTTATTTAATCTCAAAAATGCTTCCTGGAATCCTGAAACATGAAATTGTATCCAGGGTAGTCGACCATTAACGCTTGTAGCTTCCGAAACAGATAAAGTGGGATTAGTTCCAGCACAACAGCTTGTGGTTGAGCCGAAATTTCCTAATGGTCCGCTACTTCCCTGGACATCAAGAGGCACAGAGGGAGTAACAGTTCCTATACCCATAAAACCGCCTCCTGAAGGAACAATTATTGAATAGTTGTTTGCAGCCCCTGTGGCTGAAAAATACCCGGCATAATGAGTGGTTGCCGCTCCGTTAACTATAGCCTGAAGCCCGTAAATGGTGCCTGAAGTACCGGGATGATTAATATATAAACCCGTTGTTCCCGTTGCAGCGCCGGCGGGCTGAAGCACTTCCAGCATGCTGCTTGAAGAGTTTGCCGCTCCAGTGGTATTTATGGAAATGTTTTGAGAAAATCCAATTATGCTAATGAATGAACTAGCAACAACACCGAGGATAAAAATATATTTTTTCATATGGCATATGATTATGTATTTCATTTACTAAGAACGCTTAACATTAATTCTTTTTTATTTTGTTTTAATTATTTTTTTTGTCCATGATTCTCCCTGTTCATTATAAAATGTTACAGGGTAAATTCCGGCGGCAAAGCCCGAAATATCTATAGTGTAAACATTATTTCCTTTTAGCAGCGAAATTTGTTGTTCGGTTATTTTCTGCCCCAGGGTATTGCGAACGGTAAGCTGTCCATTTGTGTTTTCCATGCAGCTTATTTCAACATACACTTCATTGGTTGCCGGGTTAGGATATATGCGTGTAATGCCCGTATTTTCAGAATTTGCATCCGAGCAGTTTACTATAACAGGACTGAATGTTTTCGACTGCCCGTTGAAATCCGTTTGTTTCAGCCGATAATAGGATGTCCCCTGGAATGAATTATTATCAGTGTAAGAATATGAAAGCGTGGTATTGCTGTTGCCGGCACCCGGAACAGTGGCAAGCGTTTCCCATGTTGCTCCGTCATTGCTGCGTTCAATAGTGAAATAGTTGTTGTTGGTTTCGGAAGCAGTTTGCCAGTTGATACTTACGCTGTTTCCATCACATGCCGCATTGAACGATAGCAATTCTATCGGAAGGGGGTTGGTACTGCTTGCTAAAATGTAAGGCGAAAACTCATTACAGCTTGTTGAACCGGTAACTGTATAATCTGAGCCTCCAATACTGCCGTTAGTACCTGTTGAAGTAAAACAATCAGTCGTGGTGGTGCAGGAACAGGACGTATTACCACCATCCCAGCAACCCGACGAATTCCAGTGCTGAATTACTAAATTTGAGGTGATACTGTTAGCATTTTCCGAAGCCGCGCTACCCCTGTATGTAAATGAAAGTGTAGCTGTAGCGGTAGTATTAATAACCCAGAAACGGTCAATTACATTAACATATCCGCCCCAGGTAGTAGCGCTGCTATTTAATGCCATTTCCAGGTTCGTAACAGCGCCAACATCAGTCGCTGCAGGGACGCCGGTACCAGTCGACATATTGGCATTCGAATTATACCAGGTGGAAGCGACCAGGTCAGTTGCAGCCCCCGCACTTTTATTTAGGGTAAAGGGAAGATAATCAGTATGCGAATATCCGAAAGGAATAAGATAAGATGTCCCTGCTGCTGCATTCTTCCAGTCCACACAATTGTACTGCCCTTCCGAAATAATCCAGCCATTGGCTGCAGAGGCACCTGTAATTCCATTGGCTGCCGGATTGCCAATTACAAGATAAATTGGGGTTGCAGCCGAGCCATTGGAAAGATTCACATATGCAGTATGGCTTGAAAACACAAGCTCTGCTTGTGAAAAAACAACAGCATTATGGAGAAATGTTGCTGAGAACAGGAAAAATATGATCAAATATTTTTGCCGGAATTGCATTTGTCTTTTATCTATCAAATTCTATAAATGAACATAAAACTACATTATTACACAAAGATAAAACTTTTTATCGAATTTAACAATACGAAAACACCCTTAAATTTATCTTTTTATCACATTATATTGCCTACCTTAATTATTATACTTTTTATTTTTTATCAAAACAATACTTGTGTAATTACTATAATATCAATACGTTCAAGCTATTTTAACATATTCAAATATATAAATATTTGTCGATAAAAAGGAACTAAATCGCACGATAAATATAAATATATTTTTTAATGTAACCATAATAAATAATTTGTTAAATCGATTAACTAAACAATTAATTCCGTGTGTTTTACTTATTACGGTAGGTAAATTCATTAACTGATTTATAAAATTATTTTGAATGGCATAGGATAAGGACAAGCAAACTTGCTTTATAATTCAAAATCACATATGGTTTTGCATTAAAATTATGAAGCTAATCTTGAAAATTAGAAAGAAACCAATTTATCCAATTACACAAAAGCAATATAGATTTTTGCGTTGCACAAAGGAAATATTGACAAATCAATAATGGTTATATTTGCTAATTAATTATGATAATTGGATTAGTAAAAAATATGAGAAGATTATTTTTAAATATTATTTCTGATATACGTTTATCACCAAAGTATTTAGTTGCTTCCGTTTTTTATGCGTCAGTAATAGTATCTTCAAACCTTAATTCAGCCTCTTTTGCATTGTTTAATTTCAGTGGGCGGCCCGTTTCATCTGCAACTGCCGGAAATTATGATATTTCGGAAAGAGTATCAATTTATTTTCATTCTGTTATTTTATTACTCCTGCTGATTTTTGCTTTTTCTATTATTCAGTCTTTGTTAAAGAAAAGAATAAACAAATCGGAAAACATTGTTTTAAAATATTCATCTTTCACGGGTATCATTTTTTTTGTCTTTCATGCATTAAATCTGGATGTTGCAGATTCAATAAATTTAATTTTTGGTATTCAGATTGTTTTGCTGATGAAAATTTTATTTCGCAATATTTTTAATCTGCCCGATCTACCTGATAAAATAAAGGATCATGAATTAATTGCATGGGGTATTATGCTTTCATTTTCCTTCCTCTTTCTTTTTAAAGAGCTGTCTTTAATTGCACACTTAAAACCCGTTTTAAATCCTTTATATTTTTTAAGCTGTTGCGGATCTGCTATTGTTTGTTCTTTAATTTTGGTTGTCGGTAAGCTTAAGGTTCCTGAAAATCTGATTCTAATTATTGTTAAAGTATGCAAACCTGTTATTTTCATTCCTTTGGTTTCGGTTCTCAGCACAGAGATATATTTGATCCTGAACGACAGGGGAATTTATTCATTTACACCTAATCGTATTTATATTTCAACCATTTTTATCCTGTTTCTTATATGTGCTTATCAATTTTTAAAATTTAAGAAAGCAAAGGTTTTGCCCCAATATGAAATCTCAAAAACCTTAGGAAATTATTATTTTCTCGTTTTCATTCTAACATTAATAGCATTTGCTAACTATAATCCTTTTGTTAAAATACCTCATGATATGTTTGAGCCGGCGAACATAGCATTGCCCGTACAGCAATTCTACGAGTTCGGCAAGATCCCTTTTATTGGCAGTTTTAACTCACATGCATTATCTGAAATTTTCTTTCCCTTTATATATACTGTTATTAACGGGTTCGGCGATCTTTCACTCTTTGCATATAATTTCATTTATATAATTATTTCATATTTATTGATATACTTATTATTTAAAAAAATAACCCGGAATATTTATATCGCTTTTTTTCTTACTCTATTTTTCCCATTTACAGAGATATTAATTCCCTCTTATTTTAACATTATTATTATTGGAATATTGGTGTTTTGCAACATAATAAAAAGACAAACAGCCTGGAACTACTTTTGGTTTTTATCGTGTATCTTATTTTTAATAATCTGGAGAGTTGATATTGGTGCCGGTGTATTATTGGCCGCTATTATAACGCCAATTATTGCTTTGATAAACTATAAAAAGGATATTCATTTTGAGTATAAATTGTTTTTCAAAGCGCTGTTATATTTTACACTTTTATTTGTAGTTATAATTTCCATTTTACTGATTTGCACGCATGGGGATGTTTTTACCAAATTTAAGGAAGCGCTCGCATATTTATCATCTTCTCAATCATACGGGAATATTGATATAACATTCAATAAAGATTTTCCTTATTACGCACAGTATTTTATTTTTCCAACAGGTATAACGCTTTTATTTTTATATCTGGCAATCTTTGCAAAAAAGTCTAATTTTCATAATGAAATTGATAAAAACACATTTGTCATTTTCACTTTTTTATGTGTGTTTTATCTAGTTAATTTCCAGCGCGGACTTGTTCGGCATAGTTTTGTGGAATCATGGGATACGGCTTTAAGTTCTTATGCATTCTTTATTATATGCAGCAGCATTTATATCTTTTTTAATAAACAAAGCTCCTCTATAAAATTTATTTTCTTAGTTGTAATATCCTCTCTTTTGATTTTTAGCTTTAAATATCCCAAAGACAGTATTGCGACAAATAATCCTTATCAGCTAATTGTTGATAAAACCAGGGAATTATCAGGTTTCCAGCCTTCTTGCAGCAAAATCAACCGGGTAATACCTGATAAAAACTATTCAGATAGTTGTTACTCGGGAATCTGTAATTTATTAAAACTATCCTTAAAAAAAGATGAAACCTTTATTGATTTTTCAAATAGCCCAATGCTATATTTCTTTTCTGATAAAGAGAATCCCGATTATTTCGATCAGCCAACCCTTTCAAATCACAATGATTATTTACAAAATTGTTTTTTAAAGAATATTTCAACATATAAAATGCCCTACGTGGTTTTTTCGAGGTATCCGGAAGAATGGTGGGACAATGTTGATGGCATTCCAAATACACTCAGGCATTACAGGATAGCAGAATATATATATTCACATTACGAACCTTTTATAATTATAAATAATTATTGTTTATGGAAAGAGAAGAATTCATTACATATTACCGATACTTCCCTGATAAAAAAAGAATATATTTTGGATAATTATTCAACTCGGTTCAAGGAAATGAAAAGCCTAAAATATATTCCCTACATCTGGGGAAAGTATGATGATGCATATTTGTCGGGGAATAAAATATTAACCGACACAGAAATCTCAGCAAAAAATGAAACAATAAAAGCAAACTGCGAAAAAAAGTATTTCTTTGCTCCTATTAATGATAAAGCTACAGGCAATTATTTGCTCGTAAAATGTTATTCCATTTCATCTGATCCTGTAGATGTAATTGTCCAATACGGAAAAGATGATGATAAAAAAGGCAGCTTTACTTTCACGTTGGCTGGGCAAGATTCTCCTAATGATTATTTAATAAGGATAAGCTCTCAATACAACTGGTATCATGAAAATAACAATTGGATCAGCATTTATCCGATTGGTAATGATATTCTCGTTGAGAACATTAAAATTCTAAAAGGCGATTAACAAATAAAATGAATCTCAAATTAAAAATCAATATAGACAAGCTTTGGGGCAGACCTTCGGTTTTCGCTTTGAATTTACTTACCCGTTTAATGGGATACCTTCTTAATATTGATCACACGTTCAGCAAACCACCTAAAAGAATTGTTGTCTGTAAACTTCTTGGAATGGGAAGCATAATTCAGGCAACGCCTTTGTTGCAAACATTAAAAAAGAATTTCCCTCAGTCAGCCATCACTTTTGTTACTTCCGAATCAAATAGAGAATTACTTACATTCTTCCCATTTATTGATGATGTTATTTGTATTAGAGAAAAGAACATTTTCACGCTTATAAGTTCATCTTTCCATCTTATTAGCAAATTATGGAGAAGAAAGACCGACTTGTATATTGACCTTGAAACCTATTCATATTTCAGCACCATTGTCGCTACTCTCAGTGCGGCTCGCAACAGGCTTGGTTTTTACAGAAAAGAAAGCAATATACGCATGGGGCTGTATACTCACATGGAATATTTTAATAACAAAGCGCCTATTTCGAAAGCATACCTTCAAATGGCACGAGTGGCGGGATGCAAAGAAATATATGAAGAATTATTTCGCTTTGAAATCAATGAACCGGATAGAATGATTACGGAAAGAATTAAAATTAATCTGGGCGAAAAAATAGTTGTGATAAATCCAAACGCTTCAGATATCAGGGTGGAAAGAAGATGGCCAAAAGAAAACTTCATTCAATTGATTGAAACCATATTAAAGCAGTTTCAAGAAGTCAGAATTATTCTGACAGGTAATAATTCAGAAAAAGATTACGT
>Ga0181520_10011054_pt1 | contig 11938 bp, 11 predicted proteins | sample PEATcosm2014_Bin_29_FD_132451 | JGI IMG/M metagenome (GOLD analysis project Ga0181520, IMG submission 132451) | Peatland microbial communities from MTU Mesocosm Facility, Houghton, MI, USA - PEATcosm2014_Bin02_30_metaG | ecosystem: Environmental > Terrestrial > Soil > Wetlands > Peat | place...
CCGTGGGGCGTGCGGCTGGCCATCAGCGTCGACATCGCCAGCCCGCAAAAGATCGGCGGCCTCAAAACCTTTGACCCGCTCGATCCGGCGGTGCAGGCGTGGTGGGCCGCGAAGGTCAACGAAATTTACGCGCAAATTCCGGACTTCGCGGGATTCACGGTGAAGGCCGACTCGGAGGGCCAGGCCGGACCGGCAAGTTATGGGCGCAGCCCCGCGGATGCTGCCAATCTGCTGGCCCATGCGCTCGCGCCGCACGGCGGCGTGGTGCTCTATCGCGCATTCGTCTACAACAATCACCTCGATTACAACGACCTGAAGGCCGACCGCGCGCGCGCCGCCTATGACATCTTCCATCCCCTCGACGGCAAGTTCGCCGCGAACGTCATCGTACAGATCAAATACGGCCCCATCGACTTCCAGGCACGCGAGCCGGTGTCGCCGCTCTTTGCGGGACTCGAGAAAACCAACTCCGCCATGGAGCTGCAAATCACGCAGGAGTACTTGGGCCAGCAGCGGCATCTCGTCTATCTCGCGCCCATGTGGAAGCAGATGCTGGATTTCGATCTGCGCGCGGAAAATCGGTCGACGCCGGTGAAAGAGATCATCGAGGGCAAGAGCTTCAACCGGCCGCTGGGCGGAATGGTGGGAGTTTCCTGCGTGGGACGCGATGGTTGGCTCGGCTCGCCGCTGGCGATGGCGAATCTCTACGCCTTCGGCCGCCTGGCGTGGGATCCGAATCTCCCGACGGAGCAGATTGCCGAGGAGTGGACGCGGCAAACCATCAATACCGATCCGCAGGTGGTCGCCACCGTGACCAAGATGCTGATGCAGTCGTGGCCCGCGTACGTGGACTACACGGGCCCGCTGGGCACACAGACGCTCACCGATATTACCGGCAGCCACTACGGGCCAAATATCGAGGCGAGCGAGCGCAACGGATGGGGCCAATGGCACCGCGACGACGCGCAGGGCATCGGCATGGACCGCAGCGTGGCCACGGGAACGGGATTCGCGGGGCAATATCCGCCGGAAGTGGCGAGGATGTATGAGTCGCCGGCCACCACGCCCGACAATCTGCTCCTGTTTTTCCACCACGTTCCCTACGCCTGGAGACTGCACTCGGGCGAGACGGCAATCCAGTACTTCTATGACAGCCACTACGAAGGCGCAGCCGAGGCGGCGCGGCTCGTCGACGAATGGGAGACGCTGAAGGGCAAGATCGATCCAGGACTTTACGGCGACGAACTTGCGCGGCTCGAATACCAGGCCGGCCACGCCATCGTTTGGCGCGATGCCATTGTGCAGTACTTCCTGAAGGAGAGCGGGATTCCCGACGCCAAAGGTCGCGCGGGGCATTATCCCGGACGCATGGAAGCGGAAGACGCGCGCCTGAGCGGATACAAGGTGATTGATGTGACGCCGTGGGAGGACGCTTCGGGCGGAAAGGCCGTCACATGCTATGCCAGCTCTGCACCCAAAAGCTGCTCGGCGGAGTGGACGTACTCCGGCATGGCCGGCCACTTCGACATCGCGGTCCAATACTTCGATCTGCAGGGCGGCATGGCGCACTTCACGCTCAATGTAAACGGTGATCCAGTGTCATCCTGGACCGCCGCTGCCACGCTGCCCTCGCGGCGGCCCAATGGCGACAACTCAACGCGGTTCACCGTGCGTGGCCCCGACGGACGAGGCATCGAGTTGAAGCCCGGCGACGTGTTGCGTATCGAGGGCACGCCCGACGCGAGCGATCCCGCGGCGCTGGATTATATCGAGATCGCACCGGCGGCGACACCGCGCCGATGAGGTTGCGCGAACCGGTGGCTGCCGTCGCGCGCCGAGCATTCGACTTCGGCGCTACAATCGATCTTCGGACCGAGGAGAACGATCATGCCCAACGTCCTTGTGCCTACTCCGCGCGGCCAGATGTCCGCGTGGCTCGCGGTTCCACCCAACCCAGATCCTGCCGCCGGCGTGGTGGTCATCCATGACATCTCTGGCATGACCCAGGACCATCGCAACCAGGCCAACTGGCTCGCTGAGGCCGGCTTTCTCGCGCTCTCGATCGATCTCTACTATCGCGGCGGCATGTTGCGCTGCCTGCGCTCGGTGATGCGCGACTTGACGGCCCACTCCGGTCCCGCCTTCGACGACGTGGAAGCGGCGCGAAGCTGGCTTGCCGCGCAGCCCACCTGCACAGGAAAAATCGGCGTGATTGGCTTCTGCATGGGCGGCGGATTTGTCCTGCTTCTCATCTCGGGCCACGGGTTTTCCGCGGCCAGCGTGAACTATGGCGGGAAACTGCCGCCGGAATTCGAGAGTTTCCTTGAGACGGCCTGCCCCGTTGTGGGCAGCTATGGCGGCCTGGCCAAATGGGAGCAGGGCGTTGCCGACCAACTGCAGCAGGCCCTGGAGCGCGCCCTAGTGCCGCACGACGTGAAGGAGTATCCAGAGGCCGGCCACGGCTTCATGAACCAGCACGGAACCTTCCTTTTGAAGGTGCTGCGCTACCGCGGGGTGGGATACAACGAGGAAGCCAACCGGGACGCGCGGCGCCGCATTACCAGTTTCTTCCGCACGCATCTGAGCGGGTGACGTAAAAGACAATCAGCTCCCCGTGCACGGATTGTGGTCGCGCGGATGCCGACGATCACCAGCCCGTCATCGCGCATCGTCTTGCATCTCGGAAAGTTCCGCGAACAGTGTCTTGATCTGCTCGGCCTTGCGGCTGCTTACTTCGATGAATTCAATGCCGATGCATTGCTCGCTCTTGATTTGGCGGACAATTCCCGCGACACGCAACTTGGTGCCCTTGAGCGTGAGATGAACCTCGACACGAGGGCTTTCGAGTCCAGGCATGGAAGAATTCAACTCGATGCAACATCCCGCGACGCTCAGATCCATCAAGGTGCCGGGAAGCTTGGCTTCGACGCAGGGAATTGCGACGGAGGCCACGCCCTTGCAATGCAAACGCAGGTGCGCACGACGCTCGTCTTTCCAGTAAATCGGGCGCGATCCATCATTGTAGTATGGAGGATTTGATTGCTCTTCGATCATTCGCCTCCGGTACGCGCTTCGGCGTAGCCTATTGTCCGAGAAGAATCCGAACCCATTTCGAGCCGTTCCAGGATTTACGTGCCTGTTTCAGAGCAGCGAAAGGTGGCGCTCTCTTAAGGACAACGTCCCTCGGTTGCAGTGGCTTCGGGGTGCGGCAATCCTGGAATTGCTTTAGCCCTGATAGGTCTCATCGTCAAGCGCCAACCGAATATTGATTCAAATGCCAAAGTTGTATCGATTCGAAACGAAAAGTGTGCCAGATAGACGATTTTTCGGATGACTCCAGCGGGCGAACCCGCAGCAAGGATGGGCTTATGGGATCGGTGCGCGGATCTCCTCAAGCTCGCCCATCAACTCCAGAACCTGCTGCCGCCTGCGTTCGCTGAGATCGAGAAAACCGATGTCTACGGTGTAGCGATCGCGCATGGCCTGAAGAATGCCGCTCAACCGGAATGGAAATCCCCGCAAGTGAAACTCTGTCTCCACGCGAGTATAGATGGCCGCAGGGATGCGTTTCTCGGTGCGGATGTGGCAACCGCTCAGGGTCAGCTTGACGATGCGGCCCCGCAAAGCCGAACCGGCTCTGATCAGGATGATGGTCGCGACGTCGTCCGCCACCGCGCGGGGCTTTCCACGCTGCTCGCGAAGTGCGGCCGGAGGCGCAATCGGCGGGCCGGCCGCTGGCTGCGCATGAGACAGCATCTTTGCCGCGAGTTCTCCGGTTTCGACCGCGTCCGCGTCGACCGGTGGCTTTGCGGCCGTCTCTTCTGTCTGCTCGGGGGCGGCCTCCACTGCTTGCTGTCCGGCGAACAGTTTGTTGAGAGCTGCAGCTCGCGCCGCTGCCGCGGCCGCCATCTCCTCGATCACTTCAGCCAGTTCCTCCTTGCGCGCGCGGGTCATGTTCTCAAAGCGGATACCGAGATAGTTGTGCTCGTCGCTCCAGCGCACGACGCCGTTAAACCGGAAGTCGATGCCATTGGCTTTGAAAGTAATCTCAATCGAGCGCCCCGCCTTGCTGGAGAATTGGTCGTAGGCGCGGACGCGGCAGCCCGAAAGGCTCAGATCGACGATGCGAGCTTTTACAGGCATGCCATGAGCCACGAGCACCAGCACCGAGTCTTCGTCGACGGAGAAGCGCGGATGAACACGGCCTTCCCGTCCCTGGACCGTGAGACACTCCCCGTGTTCTTTACCGTCCATCGCCTGCTCCGCAGCAGAGTCGAGCGCGGATCAGTGCCCGTCGGCCTGCAGCGGTTCCAGAGTTGCTGTACCCAGAGACCGGGATGCAAAGTGGCATTTTCCGATCCGGGGTCCCCACAGACAGGTCTTCGTCTGTGGGGTGGAAGTAAATGCCACCTTTCACCGAACCCAAATGAGCACGTTAACTCTGGAATCGCTCGAACTTCCAGGTCTGTGCGGGCGCCGGCTGCGCGTCTTCACGGCCCACCAGCCGGTCGTACTGATAGACGTCACTGGTTGTGCCCAGCGACTCGTTGTACAGGCTGATGGCGCCAGTCAGCTGCTTCAGCTCTTCGCTGAACGCGTGAATCGCCTGCAATTGGCTGGCCGAGGCGGGAAGCTCGTATTGGGAAGTCTTAATAAATTTCTGGTAGCCGCGGTCGAGCAGCCGCGCCACCTCGCCCCTGACCAGTACTCCGGGGTGCACGGCGAGGGCAACTGCCGCGTCCGGGTTCTCGGGAACAGGCACCAGCACGGCGCCCACGCCGTGCTTGCTCACCAGGGCGCCTCCGGCAACTCCCGGATAGGGAACCACCTCGAATTCATGGGCGCGCAGCAGTTCCAGCGTCTGATTGAAGGAGGGATGGCCGGATTTCCGTTTCATGAGGGGGTTCCAGTCTGAAAAAATGGTGGAGGCAGCGGGCGCTTGTTCTATCTCCAATCTCGCACACCCGCGCCGCACGCGCAATTTCCCTTGTGACCGCACACACCTCCCAATCCGGCGCCAAGGCGGGCGAAAGCATCGCAGAAACAGCGGCGCGCGTTTTGCGTCTGCCGCGCGCGGTGTTTGAGGATCTGCGCGCCCACGGCGAAGAGACCTACCCGCGCGAGTGTTGCGGGGCGCTGCTGGGCAAGCCCGGGCCGGAGGGTTGGCGGATTGAAGCGCTGGTGCGCGCAGTGAACGCGCGCATCGATTTTGCACGCTACGAGATCGCCCCGGCGGAGCTGGTGAAGATGGCGCAGGAAGCCCGCAGCCGCGGCCTCGAAATCGCGGGTTTCTATCACTCGCATCCCGATCGCCCGGCGCAATGGTCGGCCACCGACCTTGCTGAAGCGCACTGGCTGGGCGCGAGCTACGTCATCACGGAGGTCGCGCAGGGGAAAGCCGCGCTCACGCGCGCCTGGCTGCTGGCCGGGACACGCGAAGAGGACAAGTGCTTCGCGGAACAGGAAATCCGGATCGAAGACTGGTGACGGGCGGGACTGCTGATCGGCGGCGCGCAAGGCACGATCGCGGCAGAGGCAGCAGGCCCGCTGGCGTTTGAGGTTTCCGCACCCGGAATGAGCGCCGGCCGGGTTGCGTTGGCGTGAGTTTCCACGCCCCGATCTTAAGAAGCAACAAAAATCTCTTTACATCGAGAGGGTTCGGCCCACATAATCACTGTGCCTCGGAGAACTTGCGCTTTCCCTCCGCTTCCCTAGTTGCTACCGCAACGCTTCTCCGGGAAAATCAAGGAGGATTCCTACACATGAAGATCATCAGCCCCGTATTGCTGGGACTGTCTCTCGCGGTTGCCGGCAGCACACTCACCGCGGCGCAAGACGCTTCATCAACTTCGACCTTGCCCAAAATTCTTCAGTTCACCATCGAATACACCAAGCCCTATAAAGGCGGCGCCGCGCACGACAAGACGGAGAGCGCCTTTATCGCTGCGGAAGAAAAGGCCAAATTCCCCGTCTACTACGTGGCCATGAACTCTCAGTCCGGCAAATCGCGGGCATTGTTCATGACCCACTACGACTCGTTCGCGGAGTGGGAGAAGGACAACAAGCTCGTGGACTCGAACCCCACCCTCGCGGCCGGTTTCGAGCGCGCCGGCCTGGCCGATGGCGAACTGCTGGATGAGGTCGACTCGGTGGTTTACACCTACGACGAGGACCTGAGCTATCACCCGCACACCGACCTCGACAAGCATCGCGTTTATCAGATTTCTATTTTTCACGTGCGCCCCGGCAAGCAGAAGGAATGGCGCGAAGTGGTGAAAATGGTCAAGGCCGCACATGAAAAGGCCGGAACCAGCGCCCACTGGGGTATGTACGAGATCGCCTTCGGCGCTCCGGACGGCACCTTCATCGCGCTCACTGGCGATCCTTCTATGTCAGCAATTGACCTTGGCTACTCTGAGGACAAGAAGTTTCGAGAAGCCATTGGCGGCGAAGAGGGCATGCGCAAGCTCGATCAGTTGTTCGGGGAAGCTGTCGAATCCTCGCGCAGCGAGCTTTTCACGGTGAATCCCAAGCAGAGCTACGTGAGCGAGGACTGGATCAAGGCTGATCCCGGATTCTGGAGGCCGAAGCCGGCCGCCGCGCCTGCCGCACCCGCCGCGGCGCCGAAAAAGCCCGCGCAGTAGCGCTTTTTGTTGAAACCAACCTGCATTTCAAACGAGCGGCTCCGCCTGGTGCGGGGCCGTTCGCTTTTCCTCGTGCGCCGCCATCTCATTGCAAGCGCTGCCTGTAGAGCATAATGGAGGGGTGACGGGTCACTCGATCCTGCGCGCCTCTATCCGCGTTATTTTCCTTGCTGCCGCGCTGCCCTCGTTTGCGCAATCGGTCACGCCGGTTACGGGTTCTCAAATGCTCTTCAGCGACCCGGCCTTCGGCGTCAGCTTCAATTTTCCGACGGGCTGGAGCTTCACGCGAGTGGAAGCAGACAGCAAAGGGCCGTCGCTCGCGATTGCAACCATGGACGGCCGCTCCATCTCTACCGGCCTGCGCGGCCTGATCACCAACGAGACCCTCCCTGGGATCCGCTCCTGGCCCAAAACGGTCTTCAGCAGCGTTGAATTTGCCTACGATGCGCGCCCCGCCGCCTCAGCCGAGGCCTGCCAAAGGCTTGCCCGCGACAACTGGGAGGTGGAAGCCGATCCGGTGACGCTCAACGGCGTGACCTATTGGCATGGGACTGCGACCGGCACCGGCCTGAGCACCGCGATCGAAGAGGACATCTACGCCACGTTCGTTGCGGCGGCCGGCTCGTGCCTGCGCTTCGATCTTGCCGTCGCCACTTCGCACGTACCCGGCAGAGATTTCCCCCGCGAGCTGACCACGCACGAGAAGGCGCTCATCCACGCCAGCCTGAATAACATTCTCAATTCCGTCCGCGTCGCGCCTCCTGCGCGATAAACTGGGCCCGTTCATGTGAAAACGATTGGAGGACGCAAGCCATGGCCGCAATCGGCAGAACACGATTTCCCAAAGTTCGACTCCTTGGCGTGGGCTGGCTCGCTGGCGTGGCATTGCTCTGCGCCGCGAGCACCTTGCCCGCCCAGGGCGTTACACCCCTCAACCCCACCACCATGCAATTTACCGACCCGGCACACGGCGTGAGTTTCACCTATCCCGCCTCCTGGACGTTCGACAAGGACCAAAAGAACCAGCCTTTTTTTATGTCGCTGGCGATTACCCCTGCGGACGATGCGCCGGCGACGGAAGGTCTGAGCGCTCTGATCTACACCAAGTCGATACCCGGCATGACACTCGCGCCGGATACGATGTTTGATGGTATGGAGTTCGCCTACGATGTGCACAATGTGCCCACCTCCGATGCCTGTCTCGTCCTGGCCAAGCCGGCAAACCTCCAGGTGCCGATTGACCATTTGGACGAGGTCACCATTCAGGGCAACCACTATTGGCATGCCAGGACGAGCAGCGCCTTCGTGGGGCACGGGCTGAACGATGACATCTATACCCTCTACTCTTCCGGCCACTGCTACCGCTTCGACCTGGCCGTGTCTCTCTCGAGTGCTAACCAGGACACCCCGGGGCCGCGTGAACTGACGCCGGCCGAGAAAGTGCATGTCGACGCGAGCCTGCAGAGTATTTTCAACTCCGTCCGCATCGTGCCTCCGGCCCAATAAACCGGACCCGGTACACTGAACCCGTAGACTGAGATCGCCCGGAGAACGCAATCCATGGCTGCCTCCACTTCCCCAACCCAGTTACCGGAGCTCACGCGCGACGAACTCTCGCGCTACGCGCGCCACCTCATCCTGCCTGAAGTGGGCGTGGAGGGCCAGCAGAAGCTGAAGGCCGCGCGGGTTCTATGTGTGGGCGCAGGCGGATTGGGCTCGCCGCTGGCCCTCTACCTGGCTGCGGCCGGTATTGGCAAGCTGGGGCTGGTCGATTTCGACGTCGTCGATGCCAGCAACCTGCAGCGGCAGATCCTGCACACGACCCGCGACGTGGGCCGCAAGAAACTCGATTCGGCTGAAGAGAAGCTCGCCACGCTGAATCCCGCGGTCCATGTGGTCAAGCACGAGACGATGCTCTCGAGCGCCAACGCTCTCGAAATTCTGAAGGACTACGACATCGTCGCCGACGGCACCGACAACTTTCCCACGCGCTACCTGGTGAATGATGCCTGTGTGCTGCTGGGCAAGCCCAACGTTTACGGATCGGTTTTCAGGTTCGAAGGCCAGGCCAGCGTCTTTGCCACGCGCGAGGGGCCCTGCTATCGCTGCCTTTATCCCGAGCCGCCGCCTCCGGGCACGGTTCCCAGTTGCGCCGAGGGTGGCGTGCTGGGCATTTTGCCCGGCTTCATCGGCATTATCCAGGCCACTGAAGTGATCAAGCTCATTCTCGGCAAAGGCGAAACGCTCGTCGGCCGCCTGCTGCTCGTCGACGCGCTCGCCATGCGTTTTCGCGAGCTCAAGTTGAAGAAGAATCCGGAGTGCCCGGTCTGCGGATTGCACCCCACGGTCACGGCCCTCATCGACTATCAGGAATTCTGCGGCATCAAGCCCGAATCGAATCCCGGATCTAGCCAGGAGACAACGTTGAAGAACGGCATTCCCCAGATGGCCGTGCAGGAGCTGAAAGTACGCCGCGACCGCGGCGAAGACCTGTTCGTCCTCGACGTGCGCGAGCCCTACGAGTATCAGATTGCCAACATCGGCGGCACGCTCATCCCGCAGAACGAAGTGCCGCAGCGGCTGGCCGAGATCGACCGCAACCGTGAGATTGTGGTGCAGTGCCGCTCGGGCGGCCGCAGCCAGCGCATCGCGGAGTTTCTGGCGCAACAGGGCTATGCGAACGTGAAGACCCTCGCCGGCGGCATTCTGGCCTGGGCCGATGCCATCGATCCGAAGATTATGAAGTATTGACGCGCGATGCGTTGCTTCTCTGTTGGCTGCACAGGATACTGAATAGGTGACCCTCCAATCTCCCACGCTCACCGGCGCGACGGTGCGGCTTGAACCGCTGTCCATGAGCCATCTCGACGGCCTGGTTGCCGCAGCCGCTGCCGACCCCGCGCTCTACCAATGGAGCGCAGTCCCGATTGGCCGCGAGGCGGCGCTCGCCTACATCGAAACCGCGCTCGCCTGGCGCGAAGCCGGCAAGGCAGTTCCGTTTGCGATGGTTCGCATCGCCGATGGCGCGGTTCTGGGGTCAACGCGCTTTTTCGACATGGAAAGCTGGGCGTGGCCTGAAGGTCACGCCCGCAACGGCCGCCAGTTTCCCGACGTGTGCGAGATCGGCTATACGTGGCTCACGCGCGACGCCATTCGCACCGCTGCCAACACTGAGGCCAAGCTCCTGATGCTGAGGCATGCTTTCGAGGTCTGGCAGGTGTTGCGTGTCTGCCTGCATACCGACGCGCGCAACCAGCGCTCGCAAGCGGCCATTGAACGCATCGGCGGAAGATTTGAAGGCGTATTGCGGGCGCACCGCATGGCCGCGGACTTTACGCCGCGCGATTCGTATCGCTACTCGATCGTTGCGTCGGATTGGCCCGAGGCGAAGCGAAACCTCATCGAGCGCCTGCATCCGGTGTAATCAGCCGAGGGCAAAGCCTCATCGACAATAGGAAAAAGTGCGAGACGCGCCCAACAGGCGTATATTGGCTGGCAGCCGGGAAGGCAAGAGGAAAGCGCCTGTTGAATGCCCACACTTGGAGCGTGTGGGTAAGAGTCGGGTTCAAGTTGTCGCACAGACGCGGGTCGCGTTCATCCCTTGCCAGACCGAGCCGGGAGGAACCATGCGTGTTCTGACGATGATTGTTCTGGTAACTCTGCTGGGCGCTTCTGCCGTCCTGCCTGCCCAAACGCAAGACGTCAATTTGAATGAGTGCAACGACGGTAATCCTACCCAGATGGTCGCCGGATGCACGGCCCTCATCCAGTCGGGTCAGTTGAGCGGCACAAACTTGGCCATGGCGTACAACAACCGGGGCAACGCGTACGAGGATATCGGCCAATACAACCAGGCGATCCAGGATCTTAACCAGGCGCTGCAGCTCAATCCAACCTATGCGGATGCGTTCAGCAACCGGGGCTACGTGTACTTCCGAATGGGCCAATACGACCAGGCGATCCAGGACTATAACCAGGCGATCCAGCTCAGTCCAAGCTTAACGCAAGCGTTCTACAATCGGGGCAACGCTTATACCGCTAAGGGCGCATACGACCAGGCGATCCAGGACTATACCCAGGTGATCGAGCTCAATCCCAGCGAGTGGCAAGCGTTCACCAGCCGGGGCAACGCATACAGCAACAACGGTCAATACAGCCAGGCCATCGCTGATTTTAGCCAGGCGCTTACGCTCCACCCCAATTCGGGTGTCGCCCTCAACGACCGTTGTTATAACGAGGCCATCGTGGGCCAGCTCCAGCCGGCCCTTGCGGATTGCAACCAGTCGCTGGCGTTGCGCCCCAAGAACGCGGACACGCTCGACAGCCGCTGCTTTGTCTATCTCAAACTGAACAATGCCGATGCGGCCATTGCCGATTGCAACGCCGCGCTCACCATCAACCCCAAGTTGGCCACGTCTCTGTATAGCCGGGGATTGGCGGAGCGGAAAGGGGGCAATATGACCGCCTCCAACGCGGACATCGCCGCCGCGATTGCCATCCAAGCGAACGTCGAAAGCCTGTACGTCCAGATGGGCGTCCCCGCGCCGACGCCGTAGAGCGCCTACCTCTGCGGCCCACGCTGCCGCTTGCCGGCGGCGCCGGAGATCATTTTGCCGCGGGTGGCGCAGCGCCAAACAATCTCTTGTACCATCTTGGCTTGCGCTCGCAGTACGGCGGCCGCGGACGCCGGCAATTCAGGTGGTAGTTCCTGCAGGGTTGGCAGTCGCCGTGCCGGGGGCAGTCCCGCTTGGGGCACGTGCACACCTCGGGCTGGTGGCTTACGATGGCAAACACTGGCGCATGGCCGCTCATGACGCTTCGGCCTGCTTGCCGTTTTCGTCCATCTTGCCGAAGATCATTTTGCCGCTGGCGGTTTGCAAAACGCTGGTGACCGAGATCGCAACCGTACGGCCGATCAGCTTGCGGGCATGGTCCACCACCACCATGGTGCCGTCGTCCAGGTACCCGACCCCCTGGTTGTACTCCTTGCCTTCCTTCAGGATCAGCACGTTCATGCGCTCGCCGGGCAGAACCACGGGCTTCAGAGCGTTGGCCAGGTCGTTGATGTTGAGCACATCCACGTGGTGCAGGTGAGCCACCTTGTTCAGGTTAAAGTCGTTGGTCACGACCTTGGCCTCCCACTTCTTGGCCAGCTCGAGCAGCTTCAGGTCCACTTCCCGGATGGAGGGAAAATCGTCCGGCACAATCTGCACCAGGACCTTTTCGTTAGACTGCATGCGCTGCAGCATATCCAGGCCGCGGCGTCCGCGCTGGCGCTTGGAGCCGTCGGTCGA
>Ga0181520_10011055_pt1 | contig 11938 bp, 11 predicted proteins | sample PEATcosm2014_Bin_29_FD_132451 | JGI IMG/M metagenome (GOLD analysis project Ga0181520, IMG submission 132451) | Peatland microbial communities from MTU Mesocosm Facility, Houghton, MI, USA - PEATcosm2014_Bin02_30_metaG | ecosystem: Environmental > Terrestrial > Soil > Wetlands > Peat | place...
ATGAATCCGGCTTTGCAGCCCCCGCGCGGTAGTGGGCGCCGGACGTGGTCCCGAAACGAGCTGCTTCTCGGCGAGCGAGCAGCCTTTTTTCGACTTCAGAGTAGCAACGGGCGTTGGGACGCCTTTCGGGACGGAATTGGTAAGTGGCTGAAAATGTGGGGCGAATATATTTTGGAACGGCGTCATCGAAGAAACTGGAGGCGCCAAATCATTCCGCGAAGACGGTGGGCAGTTGGCCCACTATGCGCACGGTGTCCAGGCTTACGCGCACCACCTGGCCCACCAGGCGGACGATGTATTGGGGATCGTCTTCGCGGTTGGGGTCCGAGCGGATGCCGCTGCGGTCGTCTTCGGTGACGCGGTACTGATCCACCACCCATTCGAGCGCGGAACGGTTGCCCAGCCGGTAGGCGATGGTTTCGGGCGGAATGCCGGCCAGGGTGAGCGACGGGTTTACCGCCAGCGCGGTCTTGTCTTTCGAAAGCCGCATCTTGTCTTCCACGCGGTAACTGAGCGGGTAAGCCGGGTTTTCGACCCATTCGAGCGGCCACGGCTCCAGGGTCTCGTACTCCACATGCAGGCGGGCCAGCTCGCGCCCGGCGGCGGCGAAGGCGGCGAAATCCGGCGCGAAGGGAATGCGCGGCAGCTCACGCTTGAGGTTATCGGCGAACTTCTCGCGGTACGCCGGATGGTGCAGGACGGCGTAGATGTAATGGAAGATGTCCCACTTGGAGATGGCCGGATTGCGGTAGTGCGCCCGGAAGTTCTCCAGGGCGGAGTCGGTGACATTTTCGCGGCGGTTGGAGCCGTCGGGGGAGTGGGTGTAGAAGGGGAAGCACTGAGTTCCGCAGCCCGCGCCAACCAGGTGCAGGTCACAAATTTGATTCGAGATGAGGGCCATGAACGGTTTCTCGGACGCGATGCCGGTCAGTGCGATGACAAGGTTCTCGCCCTCCACGGCAAGTGGCGGGAAAACGGAAAGCCATTTGCCAGGCCGATGGATAAGAACGTTGTCATAGTACAGCGCCCGTTTTGAAAAAGGCCGATAAAGCGCCGGGCGGATGCCCTGTGCGGTGAACTCCGCATACGTTCCCGCCAACAGTTTGAGCTTTAGAGTGCTGCTCCACTTGATGAGCCTTTCGTCAGCGACGACGAATGCATCTATCGTACTGGCGGGCTGCTTGGACCGCCGCCAACGGTCCACCTCAGCGTTGTAGGTTTCAACGAACCGATTCACCTTGCCCGAGAGTGGCACAGCGGAGAAATCGTATACCCACTCGTCCCGGTTGGAGTTCACACCCATTGCGTGGACACCAAAGACATCAACGAGCGGCGTGCCTACTGCGAATTCGCCCGCGTGTTCGGGAACGAGCCACGCACCTCCGTCTGGCGCAAGTGTCGCCCAGGGAACGCTGCGCTCCGTTAGAAAAGCAAGTTTCTCTTCTTTGCGCCAGAACTCCGGTACGCGGGAATACCGCAGCCGCTTGTCGCCGCCGCACCGCACTGCGATTGTGATCCCCACGCCCACCTGAATCCCGAACACGTTGTGTGTCGTCCCGCTCAATTTCGGGTTCTTGCGGACGTTGCCGTGCAAGTCGATGTGGTCTATCTGCGTGAAATCCTGCATCAGGCGCTTGCGCATGCCATCAAAGGCAAGCTGATCCACGAAGCCGTTGTTCGAAACGAAGCAAACGATGCCGTCGCGACCTTCCAGACGATCCGTGGCCCAGCGGAAGAACTTCACGTATGCGTCATTGAGCTTGCTTACACTGGTGGCCTTCGAGCCTTTCGCGTACGTGTCGTGAATACGCCGGTCGATCACCGGGTACTTCCTATTCTTGTTGTTGTCGTTCTCGTTCAACTGGCCTACATTGTACGGCGGGTTGCCGATAATTACCGTGATCTGGGCTTTCCGCTCCCTTTCCACCCGCTCGGTGTTGGCTTCGCTGAACATGGGCAACTGGCGGTCTTCGGCCAGGTCCAGCGTGTCCACGAAACACAATCCTTCGAAAGGCTCGTATTGGCCGGACAGCTCCATGTAGGCGTGTTCGATGTTCAACGCGGCGATGTAATACGGCATCAACATCACCTCGTTGGCGAACAACTGCTCCCGGTACACGCGCGGCAGGTCGCGTTTGGAAATGCGCCGCATCAGGTGGACGATGAAGTTGCCGGTTCCGGTGCAGGGGTCGAGGATGGTCACGCCGGGCGAGGAAAGCGACAGCCCGAACTCGCGCTTGAGGGCCTCCTCCACCGCGCCGCACATGTAATCCACAATCTGCGGCGGCGTGTAGACAATGCCGTGGGTATCCGCCACCTTCACCGAGTAGCCGCGGAAGAAGCGCTCGTAGATGCCATTGAGAAACAACTGCTTCTCGCTGAAATCGGAGATGGTGCGGGCGGCGTTCTCTATGGCCAGGTAGAACGGGTCCAGGCTCTTGAGATATTCCGTGCGGCTGAAGCTCTGGCTCACCAGCTCGCCGATGACGCGCTCCACTTCGGCGGCGATGGCGTTGCGGCGCCCGAACTCGGGGTTATCGAAAATGGTCCGGAAGAGGCGCTCGGTGAGGAGGTGCTGCACCAGCATCTCATCCACCGCCGCGCGCGAGATGTTGGGGTTGAGCGAGAGCTGGCACAGGGAGAAGAAGGTGGCGAAGGCGGCTTCGAAGCGGCGGTTATGGGTGTGGGCTTCGGCGATCTTCCCGGCGAGGCCGAGGGCCAGGTCCGGCACGCGCTTGCCGAACTCCGCCACGGCCTGCTCGAACTCGTGGATAGCGGGCTCGGTGTGGGCGTAGAAGCGGAAGAGAAGGTCGGCAAGCTGGCGCGCGTCGGACAGATCGGCCTCCAGCGCCTTCGAGTGGTTCTGGTAGAGCACCGCGCGGCGGGTGTCCTCGAAGATGGTGTTGTTGTCGGGATAGCCGCGGCGGAGCTTGCGGTCGATTTCGCGGTCGAGGTCGTCGTGGGAGTCCTTGGATTCCCAGAAGCCGCGCGGAAAGTTATTGGGGTCGAAGACCGTGCCATCGGGCCGTATGCGGTGGCCGCCGGCCTTGGCGCCCGATTCGGCCACGTACTGCCAGCCGTGCAGGCGGGCGGAGCCGGCCAGCAGGTTCTCGAACGGACGGCGGAGCCCCATTTCGTGCTCCACCCCCTGAGATCGAAGCTCGGCAAGTGAGCGGTGGTATTCGCGGATCAGGGGAGAAGAGGGCGAAACCGAGGCGGAAGCCCGCATCATATAGAGTCCCGATTGTACCGTGAGGCGGGGCGCGGCCGGGGACGGAGGGGCCGAAAGGGCTGCCTCCGGGGAAACCGGGTACAGGGCGAAGCCGATGTGACGGACGCACTCGTGCGTGCGGTGTCGAGACCCTTCTCAACGCTTTTGGCCGGGTACGGACAGTCTGTCGGGAGCAAGAGTCGGCAAGGGCGTCGACGCGGCACGCAGGAGTGCGTGCGCCACATCATCACCAGCGGATCGCTACTTGCCCTCGGCCTGTTTCTGCTTGGCGTCCAGGACTTCGCGGACTCTTCTGGCCAGGACGCCGGGGAGGAACGGCTTTTGCAGGAACGCGGCCCCGGATTCGAGGATGCCGTGGTGAACTATGGCTTCGTCGGTATACCCGGAAATGTAGAGCACCCGCATATCGGGATGTCCGGGCTGAATCTGGCGAACCACGTCCGGGCCGCTCATCTCGGGCATCACTACATCCACTACCGCCAGGTGGATGGGGCCTTTGTGGGTTGCGGCGAGCCGGACGGCTTCGTTTCCGCGAGTAGCTTCCAGCACGCGGTAGCCACAGGCAGACAGGATGTCCACTATCAGCTTGCGGACGCGCGCTTCGTCCTCCACCAGCAGAATGGTTTCGGCGCCGGTAAGCTGTTCCACGGAGGTGGTTTTCTCCGCAACGGCTTCGGCTTTCGCCTCGGCCACGGGAAGGTAGATGCGCGCCGTGGCGCCTTTGCCCAGTTGGCTGACGATGCCGATGGCGCCGCCGCTCTGGCGAATGATGCCGTAGGCGGTGGCCAATCCCAGACCGGTGCCGCGGCCGGGGCCCTTGGTGGTGAAGAACGGTTCGAAAAGGTGGCTCTGGGTTTCCTCGTCCATCCCGACGCCGGTGTCGCTGATGGAAATGGTGACATGCTGGCCCGGCTGGATGCCAAGCTGGCGGGCCGAGTAACTCTCGCTGAGCTGCACCGTGCCGGTTTCAATGGTCAGCTTGCCGCCGTCGGGCATGGCGTCGCGCGCGTTGACCACCAGGTTCATGATGACCTGCTCCAGGCGGCCGGCATCGGCTTCCACGGAGTCTCGGGAAGCCGCCGGAATGGTGATGAGCTCCACGTCCTCGCCAATCAGGCGGTGCAGCATCTTCTCCATCTGGAGAATGAGATCGTTGACGCGCACGATGCGCGGTTCGAGCGGCTGGCGGCGGCTGAAGGCCAGCAACTGGTGGGTTAGCTGTCCCCCGCGCTGCGCCGAGCGGTGGATTTCCTCGAGGGCCGCCCGCTGGGGTTCCGTTAAATCGCGGCCGGCCAGCATAAGATCGCTGTAGCCGGTGATCACGGTCAGCAGGTTGTTGAAATCGTGGGCGACGCCGCCCGCGAGCCGGCCCACCGCCTCCATTTTCTGAGCCTGCCGGAACTGCTCCTCGAGCCGGGTTCGCTCGCGGCGCATTCTGGCGGCGCGAAGCTCCCGTTCCACGGCGGCGTTGAGGCGCATCAGGTTGCCGCGCGTAAGATGATCCGCCGCCCCGGCCGTCAAAGCCGCCAGGATATCGGCCTGCCGAATGCGCCCGGAGACCACGATTAACGGAAGGTCGGTCACATTGGCCTGAATGACGCGCAAGGCCTCCAGGGCGCCGAAGTCCCCGACCTTGAAATTGCTGATAGCGATATCCCAGTTGGCAAACAGCGCGTCTTCCAGTTGCTGGCGCGTGGTCACGAACTCAAGAAAAGGGTCGTACCCGCCCCGGCGCAGCTCCTCCGCCACAGGATCGGAACCGATGAGGCCGATGAAGAGTATCCTGAGGGGCTGAGTCATGATTCCGTCGGGCGAGACAAATTCCCAGCGTAGTAGACCGCACGGAGCGCCGCGAGCCCCATGCGCCCGGCCACGTACTATTCATCACATTGCCGCGGCCTCAGTCCGGAAACTGGACGGCCAGCGTGGGATAGACGGCTTGAACGAAGCCGGTGGCCGTACGCACCGCGAAATCGGAATCGCCGGCCGCGGGCACGACCACTTTGATCAGCGCGGTATCGCTCCGGTGGTAGCGGATGGCATCCGCAATCAACCAGAGCTTGGCGGCGTACTCGCCGGCGATGATGCGGCCGTGGCTTTGATACCAGTAGAGCACCACGGACTTGGCATCTCCCCGGGCAACCACATACCGGTTCACGACGATGGGAGCCGGACGGCCGGCGACCGTGATCGGAATGGCGCCGGGAGTTTCCACGGGCTCCCATCCCGCCCCGGGCAGGCAGTTCTTGGGGGAATGCGGGGCCGCTCCCGTACGCTGGGTCTTGAAGTAGGCGATGAACAGGATCGCCTTGGCGCCGCTCGACACGTCGGCGTAAACCCGGTTCAACGTATCGTCCGCCTTCAGTATATCTTGCGTTTCCTGATCGATAGGCACGTCCTGGTACAGTCGCCAGGGGCCAATCGCGGCCGGGAAAAACTGGAGGCTGGCGACGGGCGATACGCGCTCCGCGCGCGAGGTAATGCCCCAGTAGACCGCACCCTGAGCCAGCAGAGCGGCGGTCAGCCCGATGGCCGCCTTACTCGTGAGAATGCCCATGGCCTTTTCTCCTCTCCATGAAGCGGCAAGCCCACACGATGGCCCGATGCAGGCAGACCAGGATGATCAGGGCGACCATGAAAATCACCCAGCCCGAGGCCGTGTGGAAAACGCCTTCGGCGAGCTCCGGTTTGACCTGGGTCATCACTCCCGTCAGGGTCACGCGGCTGGCATTCGCCACAATGGCGATGGGGACGGTAGATAGAAACAAGACGACGCGGAGCCAGGTCCTCTTTTCAAAGAAGTACCCGTAGACGAGAGACAGAAAGGTAAGGGAGAGCAGGGAACGGATGCCGCTGCAGGCTTCGACAACGGAGAGCTCCTGATTGGGCAGGATCAGCACGTTCCCCTCGCGCAGGACGGGCACCGACAAGAAAGAGAGCGCATTTTCGGCCAGGCGGCTGGCCAGGAGCTGCAACGGAAAGGTGATGCTGTTATAAATTACCGCCGGGATGGGGATCATGAAGAAGCACAGAAACAGCGGGAAGGCGAGCTGGCGCAGAATCCGGTTGCCGCCGAGCAGCCACACTACGCCGATGAGAGTGACGACGAAGGCCGTGCGGGACACGAAAAGCTCGGCGGCGAGGGCCCCCAGCCAAAGCTGCAACCCGCCCCAAATCACCACGGCGAGGCCCCACCAGTTGGGTCTCGGCGGAATGGCCAGGATCTCTTCCCGCCGCTGCCAGACAATGAACGCAGCGACAATCGGCACGAAAAAGCCGTGGCTCATGTCGGCGTCGTTATTCCACTGGATGGCCAGTGCGCGCAGGATCGGAAAGTAACAAGCGATCAGGAGGGCCCCGAACCAAGCGATCGGCGCCCACGGCCACTGGGACTTTCGAGGCGTTTCTAATGCCGGCGTCATAATTTCGGAAGCCTGTTTCCACTTATGATAGCAGCGCGTCCTTCAAGTAGCGATCAGTGGCCGTGGCCTTGGCCATCGTCGAAACGGGCGGGGATGGAGCAGCCGGTCGCCGCGATGGAGCAGCCGGCGTGCTCGATTTGAACGGTGGTGTGGTCGATCCGGAAGCGCTCGGCGAGCATGACGTTTATGCTCCGCAGCACGGCGTCGCTGGCCGAAGGCGGCGCATCCGCGATGAGCACGTGGCAACTGAGGGCGCGGGTGCTCGAGCCCAGGTTCCAGATGTGCAGGTCGTGCACTTCCAGCACGCCCTCGGCGGCCCCGATGGCGGCGGCCACGTCGCGCAAATGGAGCCCGCGTGGCAAGCCTTCGAGCAGGATATTCAGCGATTCCCGGATGATGTCCCAGGCGGTCCACACGATCAGGACTCCGATGAGGATGGAAAGCGCGGGGTCGATGCGGGCCCAGCCGGTGATGCGGATCGCGACGGCGCCGGCGACGATGGCCGCCGAGCCCACCGCGTCGCCCAGCATGTGGACGAAAGCGCTGCGCACGTTCAGATCGTGACGGCGGGCCACCCGCAGCGCCCACATGATTCCGCCATTGAGGACCAGGCCCAGGGCCGCCACCCACATCATGACGCCTTCGCGGACGGGCTCCGGGTTGCGCAGGCGGAGAACACTCTCGTAGAAGATCCAGACCGAGAGGGCCACCAGGGTGAGCGCGTTCACGAAAGCGGACAGGACCCCGGCGCGCTGATAGCCGTAGGTCTTGTGCTCGTCGGCGGGCCGCGATTGCAGAACGAACCCGAACCAAGCCAATAGCAGGGACAGAGCATCCGTGAAGTTGTGCCCGGCATCGGACAGCAGGGCCAGGGAGTGGGCCGCAATTCCAGCCAGCACCTCCACCACCACGAAGGCGAAGGTAGCCGCCAGGGACCATCGCAGGATGCTGCCGGTGGCCGGGCCGTGGTGATGGGCGTGCGAGTGCAGGGGGTCTCCTGTTTTCAGTGTATAGCTCTCTGCATCTGGCCGGCGCTCTCCGCTGTGGAGCCGGGGGACATTACCAGATTGCCCCATTTCGGAAATCGGGCAGTCGCTGGTCGCGCCGGGGTTAGGGGGCAGCGGCCCCGCACGCGAATGGACTGTGCGGTAGAATGACAAAGGATGCCTAGACGGGCGGAGAACCTCGCAACCCTCCCGGCAAACGCCACCGAGCGAGTGGCACACATCATTCATGGCGCCACGGATTTTGGTCTGCGTGCGCCAATCGACCTGGATGTGCGCGAAGAAGGCCCGTACTGCTTGGTGGAGTATGAACCTCTTGGGCTGCTAGGCCGTGGACGGGATCGGGAAGAGGCTCTGGAGTCCTTTGCCGATCAATTCCGGGGCGCGTGGGAGTGGATTGCCGCGGCGGACGACCCCAAACTCACCGAGGACGCCCGGCGATTGAAACGGAAGATGCGGAGCCTGGTTAAGTCGGTCACGCTCGCTCGATGACGGAGGTTCTCGCATCGCTCCTGATCAACGCTCTGTCGAGGAAGGGCTTCGAAAAGTCGGAGACGCACCACACGATGTTGTGGTTTGTGGTCCACGGCCGCCGTACGAGCATTCATACCTGGGTCAGTCATGGGCAAAGGAAACTGGATGATCGCTTACTACGGCTCGTGGCTGGAGAGCTTCATCTTTCCAGAGCGGAACTGCTGAAGCTCGTGGAATGCGAAATGAGCCGCGAAGACTACCACCGTCGTATGGTTGACCGAGGCCACTTGCGGGCATAGCGCTCTTCGGACACGCCGGAACGGAACCGCCAAGATCCTAGGAGAATAGAGAAACGGGGAGAGAACTGAACTGAGCGATTGCCGCGGTTTCCCCCGGCTGGCCACTACTTTCCCCAATCCACTAGCCCATTCTCAGCCCGTGGATAATCCGCCGAGACCTCTTCGAACATAGGTTCTTCGGGAGGCTTCGATGGGTCCGTTAGCCAGACCTGACAAGCGCTCGCCCATTCGCCATTCACCTTGCGGAGGCGGAGTTTCTCCACCCACATTCCATTACGAGCGCTGAAGAAAATATTAAAGTCCTGAGCCTGCCCATCGGAGAACGGCAACCGGGCTGTTGCGTGCAGGGCTCCGCCAACGTGCATCTCGCCGAGTTTCAGGGAGACGTCGCAAGGCTGAATGTGCATTCTGAGCTTCTTCAAATCCGTGATTCGAACATTGACGTCGTAAAGTGTGTATTTGCCGGAGTGCACAAAGACGGGGGTAGGATAGCCAAACTGATGATTTACAATCATGCGACAGAAGCTATCGCCGCCGGTTGTTGCCGCGATGCCCTCCTTCGCCAGTTCCGTATTCGCTCGGCCGAGGTCAGAGACCTCGCACTGGAGCTCGCCAATCGTTGCTCTAAGCCCTGCTACCTGCACCCGCAGTTCAGCTTCAGACTTCATACCTCGCTTGGATTGCCAAATCGCCGCCATCCACGCACCGCATGCGAGGACAATGAAGGCCACGGTATAGGAGATCCTCTGGCCGGGATTGGTGGGTGGAAGCGCTGACACGATTCCACCGAGGGCGGCCATCGCGGCCGAGATCAGCCCGATCAGGATGCTTGGCAGCAGCCGCCAGAAAGTTGTCACAGCAATATGATATCCACCGGCGGCGGGCGACGCCGATTCCAGGCTCATTTCGGGATTGGAATATGCTGATGCTGTGGAATGTGTCCACGGTTGCCCGGGCCTGTGGCGCGCTACTCAAGATCACGCGCCACGGAGCCGCTCCCGATCATCCCTCACAGGGGCGCCGCCTCCCGAAGAACCCTCTCGCGGATGCGGGCGCGCAAACCCCGCTCGGTGACGACGTCCACTTGAGTCTGGAGCACTGCCTCCAGGTCGATCGGCAAGCCGCTGAGGTCAAACAGGCTGCGGTCGGGTTCCATGTCCACCAGAAAATCAATGTCGCTACGGGAATCGTTCTCGGCGCGCGGTTTCCTTCAGGATGCCTGCGGCGCGGATGAGGAAGTACGAAGCGAGCTCCGGTCTCTCCTCGAACAAGGCGGGAGCAAGACGAGCCAGTGACCAGGTTCGCGGTACAACTGACCGACATGGTTGGAGAAACGATAGGGCTTCCGGCGCCGCGATCGGCCCGGCAACGGCGCGGGCTTGAACTCCGCCGCTACCTCTTTCCCGCTTTCCCGGTCTTGTTCGCCTCAGGGCCGGTGTTTTGGGAGGCCGGGCCTGTCTTTCGATGGCACGCATCCCGTCACCGCCGGGATAGCTCGCGGGTCAGCCAGGCTTTAGCCAGCTTCCAGTCTCGCTTCACGCTCGGAGCGGAAATGTTAAGCGCCTCGGCGGTCTCCTCCACGCTCAAGCCGGCGAAAAAGCGCAGTTCGACCACGCGGGCCTTGCGCGGGTCCATTTTCTCCAGGGCATTGAGGGCATCGTCCAGGGCGATCAAGTCCTCGCCGCTTTGCGCGGATGCATCCAGGGACTCATCCAGGTAGACGTGCGGCCAGCCCCCGCCGCGCTTGTCCGCGAGATGCGCCCGGGCGGAATCCACCAGAATCCGCCGCATCATCTGCGCCGAGACCGCAAAGAAGTGCGTGCGATCCTGCCAGCGCACACCCTCGACATTCTCCAGCCGGAGATAGGCTTCGTTCACCAGGGCCGTGGTCTGGAGTGTTTGCCCGGCAGGCTGCTGGCGCATGTAGCGATGGGCGATCTTGTGCAGTTCGGCATAAACCAGCGGCGTCAGTTGGTTGAGAGCCGCCCGGTCGCCCTCACCCCAGGCACGCAGCAGCCGCGAGATTTCCACAGAGGAGACCGACACAATATTTCAACCTAATTGTACTTCCCGGCCCGATTTTCCGGTTAGCCCTATGAGGGAGGTCACCACGAGACACGGAACGCCCCCGGGAAGGTGGCGAGCCGCAAGGGACGGAAACAGGGTACGAGGCTGGCCGCCGCGCCGGCGCCTCAGGCATGGCGCGCGGCCTTGAAAGGAAAGGACTATACGAACCGGTGGTCCAAACGGTTCAGCAGAAAGGAGAATCTCAAATGAATTCAAAACGTGTACTTTACTATGTGCCGGCCCTTGTAATGGGGGTCGTTCTTCTCTGGGCGCCATCCACCATGGTCGCCCAGGGCAACAGCGATCCGCGGGTGTTGCCGCCGGAATCTAACCCATTCGGGCTGACATACGGCGAATGGGCCGCAAGGTGGTGGCAGTGGGCCTTCTCACTTCCGGCAACTCACCATCCCGGGTTCGGTACTACCGAATGTTCCGCCGGGCAGTCGGGTCCGGTGTGGTTCTTGAGCGGCGCGTTCTGCGGATCCGTCGGCACTACGGTTTTCCCGTGCGTAAATAATACCGTGAGCAGTTGCCAGATTCCGGCGGGCAAGGCCCTCTGGACGGGCTCCTGGGGTGACGAGGATTCATTCATCGAGGAACCGGTGGGTACGACCGAAGCAACCCTGCGATCTAACGCGAAGTCCGTCGTAGACCAATGTAGCGGCACGGTTACGGTGGACAGGGAGCCAGTCCGACTGGTTCGGATCTGCTCTTCCGGTTCCAGTTGCAGCCCCGTGCAAGCGCCTCTTTACACCTACAGACTCCCATCTACGACCACGCCGTACGACAACGTGTTGGCAGCGGTGGGAGAAGACCTGTATGCCAACTCTACCAACGGCCTGATGCCGAACGGTCTGTCGAGCCAAGGGGTCGCGGATGGCTATTCTGTGCTGCTCGCGCCGTTACCGGTAGGGCAGCACACGATCGAGAGTACCTCTTCCTGCCCCGGTGGCAACAGCGGGAGTAACAAGGTTAATCTGACCGTCGTGCCGTAATGTCGTTCCGCGGTGAAGCCGGGCAGGATTCCGCGCTGAAGGCGAACGCGGTTCCGGGTCCAACACGCCCGGCTTTGCCGAATTCCTGCCAGCCGCGGGGAGCCCCGGCCGGGCCGGCTGGGGAGCTACGAGATAGCGCCAGCCGGCGCGCGACACACCCGCCTGCCGACGGCGGAGAGGAAGCGCAAAATGCCGCGCGCTACAATCGGTCCGGAGATTTTCCATGCACCCGGATCGCTGGCGGCAGGTCGAGTTGCTCTACCACTCCGCTCTGGAGCGGCCCGAGCCGGCGCGCGATGCCTTCCTGCGAGAAGCCTGCCAGGAGGACGAGGAACTGCGCTGCGAGGTGCGGTCTCTCCTCGACCAGACCGAAAGCGGGCTGCTCGATCACCCTTTGCAGTTTGGCCCGTACCAGATCGTGGGCGTTATCGGCGCGGGCGGGATG
>Ga0181520_10011056_pt1 | contig 11937 bp, 12 predicted proteins | sample PEATcosm2014_Bin_29_FD_132451 | JGI IMG/M metagenome (GOLD analysis project Ga0181520, IMG submission 132451) | Peatland microbial communities from MTU Mesocosm Facility, Houghton, MI, USA - PEATcosm2014_Bin02_30_metaG | ecosystem: Environmental > Terrestrial > Soil > Wetlands > Peat | place...
GCACGCTCGGAGGAAGCAAATACGCCTGCTCCGGGCTGTAAACCTTGAATCGCGACATACTTCTCTTGTCGCCCAAACACGCTGTGAATTACAAGTACCTTGTGTAGTTCTCACGCAGACACTTTAGCCCCTGCGGAGTCTCATTCGGAAGTTTCGCTCGAACGAGGAACTTCCGCGAACGCCGCATCCGCACACAGGAGGCACATATGTTCGTCTTCTTCCGCGCTCTCGTCTACGCAACGCTCTTCATCGGATTGCTGCTCATCTATCTGCCATCGCAGATTCTGCGCTGGGCCGGCATCTCCCAACCCGCTTCCTTCGACTGGCCCCAGATCGTCGCGTGGATCGTTGGCAGCATCGGCGCTCTCATTGCGCTCTCCTGCGTTGCGGCCTTCATCGTTATCGGCGAAGGTACGCCCGCGCCCTTCGATCCCCCGCGCCGCCTCGTCATCCGCGGACCCTATCGCTTCGTACGCAATCCCATGTACCTCGGCGCGGCCCTCGCTCTCGCCTCGGCCGCACTCTATTACCAGTCAACAGCCCTTCTGCTCTTTGTTTGTGGCTTCCTTCTCGTCACGCATCTCTTCGTCACCCTCTACGAAGAGCCCACTCTCAAGCGCACCTTCGGACCGGATTACGAAATATACTGCCACATCGTCCACCGCTGGTGGCCACGCTTACGCGGTGAGCGTTAGCTCTCGTTCGCGAAGAAGCTCTCCAGCCCCGCCCGCTTCGCATGCGCCGCCATCGTCGCCTGAATCTCCAGCGCCAGCGCCAGCGCCTCCCGCCCCTGCCGAGCCGTCACGCGCGGCGCATGGCGCGTCCTCACCGACTCCACAAACGCCTCAATCTCCAGCCGCAGCGGCTCTCCCGGCGTTACCTCCGGATTGTCAAAGCTCAGCCCCAAATTCGACCCTGAATTCGACCCCGCGCCCTTCGCCCCCGCACCCGTCAACTGCGCGATCACGCTCGCATCGATCCCCGCCATCGCGGCAAACTGCGCGATCAGTGCCGGGTCCACCTTCGCCAGGTCAATCTTTCCTGATGCGATCCCCTCGCGAATTCCGGCCGGCAGCTTCTCCAGCACCTCTGGCGGCAGCGCTGCCAGCAGATCCGCCGGCGAACCCTTGCCCGCGCCCTCTTCGATCCCGATCACCAGCACATCCCGCCGCGCATAATCGATCGACACATACCGCCGCGGTTCAAAGAACCGCAGCTTGCGCACCCGCTCCGTCGACACGCGCGACGCCGTGAAGTTGGCCACGCAGCCCGACTCGAACTCCACCCGCACATTCGCAATGTCCACCTTCGGCGACAGGATCGGCAGCCCCACCGCCCGCACCTCGCGCACTGGCGAATCTGCAAACTTGAGCACAATGTCCAGGTCGTGGATCATCAGGTCCAGCACCACGTCCACATCGAGCGAGCGCGGCGTGAACACCGACAGCCGGTGCGCCTCAAAGAACATCGGCCTGCGCAGCTTCGGCTCAATCGCCAGCACCGCCGGATTGAACCTTTCCAGATGCCCGGGCTGCAGGATGCGCCCGCCCTTCTCCGCGCGCGCACACAGGTCGTCTGCCTCGGCCAGCGAAGCCGCCAGCGGCTTTTCGACGAGCACGTCGAGCCCAGCATCGAGCAGCGCCAACGCAACCGCATGATGATGCACAGTGGGCACCGCAACCGTTGCGGCATTGAGCTTCAGGTCCGCCTTCAGCAGCTCGTCCGCGCTCGAGAAGACCGGGATCGCGTACTTCTCCGCGGCCTGCGCCGCGCGCGCCGCATCCGGCTCAACGGCCGCGATCAGAGCCACGCCCTTGCCTGCCGCTTCGAGCTCGCGATACACACGGAGATGGTTGCTGCCAAACGCGCCGGCGCCTGCGACAGCAATCCGAATGGGCGAGCCGGCTATTTCCCCGCTCCCTTGCCCTCAACGGCTTGCAGGCAACGGCTGTAGAGCTCAAGCAGCTGCGTCACGTGCTCTTCCGGCTTCGGCGCCGAGGCGCCGCTGAACCCCGTCGAGCCCACCGCAGGCCGGCCAACGCCTGCCGTCCCCGCCACAAACTTCAACAAATCGAGTGCAATGTCTTCATTCCGCCGCGCGCCAAGCCCGGCGCCATTCAGAGCGTCCATAGTCAGATGTCTCCACAAGGGATGCTAGCAGATTCCGGCAGCGCACCTGACTGCCGATCAGATCCAAGCGAGCTGAGCGTTTTGCTAAACGTCGTCTTCGGGTCTCCGGCGTTCGCCCGGCGCGATGCCCAGCGTAATCTTGAATCGATGCCCACCGCCTACATCGGTCTCGGCGCCAATCTCCCCAGCATCGCCGGCTCGCCCGAAGCCACCCTTGCCGCCGCCGCTTCGCGTCTCCCGACCCTGGGCCGCATCGTCGCCCGCTCCTCGCTCTACTCCACCGAACCAGTCGGCTTCGCCGACCAGCCCCGCTTCGTCAACGCCGTCGTCGCACTCGAAACCGAGCTCGCCCCGCGCACCCTTCTCAATGAACTCCTCGCCATCGAGCGCGAATTCGGCCGCGATCGCTCAGCCAGCTTGCGCAATGGGCCGCGCACCCTCGACCTCGACATTTTGCTCTACGGCGATCAAATCGTCAGCGAGCCCGACCTCGAAATCCCTCATCCCCGTCTTGCCGAGCGCGCATTTGCCCTCGTCCCCCTCGCCGAGATCGCGACGCGCGTCATCGATCCGGCCTCGGACAGGACCGTGGGACAATTGCTTATAAGCCTGCGCGCCGCCACTAGAGACCAAGCCGATGCCGTTCTTCCCCTCCAAACTCAACTCTGGCTCGCCGATCCCGGCGTTGCTCCTGGCGACGCTCCTCAACGCGCCCGCAGCTAACGCGCAGACCTCCGTCCCACCGTCGCCTCCCACTTCCGCGCAAAGTGCCCCCGCGCCTGTCGCCGCCCCCGCACCACAGCCACTGCAAACCCCAACCACCACCGTCACCGTCACAGCCTATCGAGCGCCCCTGAGCGAGCTCGAGAGCCCCGCAACCACGCGCCTGCTCGACGAGCAAGACCTCCAGTCCACTGCCGGCCCCACGCTCGACGATGAGCTGCGCCAAATCCCCGGCCTCGAGCTCTTCCGCCGTTCCAGCTCTCTCGTCGCCAACCCCTCGTCGCAGGGAATGAGCCTTCGCGGCCTCGGATCCACCTCCGCCAGCCGCACCCTCGTCACCGACGACGACGTGCCTCTCAACGATCCCCTCGGCGGCTGGATTCACTGGCAGGAGCTGCCTGCGCTCACCGTCCGCCAGGTCGAACTTGTCCGCGGCGGAGCAAGCGATCTCTATGGCTCAAGCGCCATCGGCGGTGTGGTCAACGTGGTCCCGCTCACGCCCACCGCCAATGCTGCCCAACTCCGCTCTAGCTATGGCGGCGAAGAAACCTGGGACAACGACCTGATGGCCGAAGCCGTCCACGGTCCCTGGGGCCTGCTCTTTGGCGCAGGCGCTCTCGGAACCGACGGCTACATCCAGGAAGCTCCCTTCCAGCGCGGTCCGGTCGACCAGCCCTCCAACGTCCACAGCCAGAATGGCCTGCTCTTCGCCGACCGCAAGCTCGGTTCTCTGCGCCTGTTTCTCCGCGGCAGCGGCTTCAACGAAGACCGCAACAACGGAACCCCATATCAAAAGAACGGCACGCGCCTCTGGCGTTACGCTACCGGCGGCGACTGGAACGCCCCACACCAGGCCACATTTGTCCTCCGCCTCTACGGCGCTGACGAACGCTACCACCAGACCTTCTCGAGCATTTCGAATCTTCCCAACTTCGGCGTCGCCACCTGCACCTATCGCTGCGGCGAGATCCCCACCCGCTTCTCCCAGGTTCCCGATAACGAGCTCGGCGCGGCCGCCCACTGGAGCCAGCCCCTCGGCGCTGGACTCCTTCTGCTCGCCGGAGCCGACACTCACGACCTGCGCATCTGGGATCGCGAGCAGACCTACGGCGCCACCGCCGCGCTCACCAACCTCCACGATCACCAGCGCGACTCCGCCATGTACGGTGAAGCGATGGCCACGCACAAAGCCTGGACCCTCACCGCCTCCGCCCGCCTCGATTGTTACCAGAACTTCGACGGCCAACTGCTCGATTTCACTGGTTCCTCCTGGACGCCCGCGGCCAAGCAGCCCACGCAACAAAGCCTGACCGTCTTCGATCCCCGCGTGGGCGTTGCCCGCAAACTCACCGATCATTGGGCTCTCTCCGCCTCCGGCTTTCGCGCCTTCCGCGCCCCCACGCCCAACGAGCTCTACCGCTCCACGCAGGTCGGCAATCAGCTCACCCTGCCCAACGGCACTCTGCTTGCCGAGCGCGCCACCGGCTGGGAAGCTGGCGTGGCCGCGCAGCACAACTGGGGCGTCGTCCGCGCCAGCTCCTTCCTCACCCAGGTCAACCGCCCCATCTCGGCCGTCACCATCAACCCCAACTCCTCGCCGATCCTGCTCATGCGCGAGAATCTCGGCCAGATCGAAAGCAAGGGTGTTTCCCTCGATTTTGAGCTCACCCCGTGGCGCTTCCTCTCGCTCGATGGCGGTTACCAGTACGCGCACGCCACCGTCACCCGCGGTACCGCAGAAACGGGCAAAACTGACCTCGGCAACTGGATCCCCGAAGTCGCCCGAAACCTGGCCACGCTCAACCTGCGCGCTTGTCGGCCCAAGCTCGGCTCGCTCAATCTCGAGGGCCGGCTCAGCGGCCGTCAGTTCGATGACGACGCCAACACTTACCTGCTGCACGGCTACTTCCGCCTCGATGCCTACGCTTCGCACGACCTCGGCCGCCGGTGGCAACTCTTCGTCGCCGGAGAAAACCTGCTCAACCGCCAAATCGAAGTCGCCCTCACGCCAACCGAAACCCTCGGAACGCCGCGCGTCGCCCGCGCCGGCTTTCTACTGCGTCTCGGCGCACAACAAAAGTAACCGCCGCACCCCGATAGAATCGCCCCACTATCATTGAGTGATGGGCCTCGACTTCCAACTGCTCAATTCAACCCCGACCGGCGGACGCCGCGCGGCCCTTCATCTCCCGCACAAAACCGTCCAAACGCCGGTCTTCATGCCTGTCGGCACCGCAGGCTCGGTCAAAGCCGTCCCTCAGGACGTCCTCGAATCCCTCGGCTCGGAGATCATCCTCGGCAACACCTATCATCTCTACCTGCGTCCTGGTCACGAGGCCATCCGCCGCATGGGCGGCCTGCACAAGTTCATCAGCTGGCCCCGCGCCTTGCTCACCGACTCCGGCGGCTTTCAGGTCTTTTCGCTGGCCCAGTTGCGGAAGGTTTCCGACGAGGGAGTGCAGTTTCGCTCCCACCTCGACGGGAGTAGCCACTTATTTACTCCGGAACACTCAATGGATGTTCAGATCGCCCTCGGCGCGGACATCTGCATGGCCTTCGACGAATGCACCGAGTACCCCGCCGAGCGCTCCCGCGCCGAAGAGAGCCTGCGCCTCACCATGGCCTGGGCTCAGCGCTCCCTAACCCACTTCCGCGCGCATCAACACGAAGTCCCCTGGCGCGCCGAATTCCCAGGCCGCTCGCAATCCCTCTTCGGCATCGTCCAGGGCGGCATGTACCGCGATCTGCGCCGGCAAAGCGCCGAGCGGCTGGTCGAAATGGACCAGAAAGGATCTTCCGGGGCCGGCTCCGGCTTCGACGGCTATGCCATCGGCGGCCTGAGCGTTGGCGAGCCGCGCGACCTCACCCTCGAAATGATTTCAGAAGTCCTGCCCCTGCTCCCTGCCAACAAGCCGCGTTACGTCATGGGTGTCGGCTACCCCGACGAGATCGAGCAGTACGCGCGCATGGGTGTCGACATGATGGATTGCGTCCTGCCCACCCGCGCCGCGCGCCACGGCCTGCTCTTCACCAGCGAAGGCCGCCTCAATATCAAAGGCAGACGCTTTGCAGAAGATCAAGCCCCACCCGACCCGGCCTGCCAGTGCATGGTCTGCCGGCGCTACTCGCGCGCCTATCTGCGTCACTTGATGCAGGCCGGCGAACCCCTCTCCGCCACGCTCAATACCATCCACAACCTCGCCTACTACCTCGGCATCATGCAGCGAGTCCGCGACAGTCTCAATCCTCAGACCTGAGCCTCTTGCATCCCGTCTCCAGGGACTGCGTTCCCGGTCTACGCAGTAGCATGCGCGGCAACCGTTTGCCGTGAAGCCCGCAACGAAAGCCCCAGCGTCACCGTCGCACTCGCCCACAGAATCAACCCCGTTCCCAGTGCAGTCGTCCCTTGCATCTCTGCCACTGGCACCAGCGCGGCGCTCGCCGCGGCCCAGACCACCAACAGTCCCCCGGTCAGGTAGTGCAGAGGGTAGCGGAACAACCGCGCCAGCGAAAACAAGTGCAGCCCGATGATCGCCGTGATGGCCGATGTGGTGTATGCGTCGATGTGAAGCTTGGCAAATGTGAATGCAACAATCGCCACCGCAGTCCATTGAATCGCATTGATCCACGCGAAAGAGCGGCCCATGGATGGGTCCCGAGCCACGCGCGGCCAGAACTGGGCCCGGCGTATCAGATACGCCGCCGCCAGCAGCAACACCACCATGCCCGAGACCGTCCCTGAGACGGTGGCCGGATTGATGATCTCCTTTGCGGTGAGCGCAAGGAAGATCCAACCCGTCCCAAAACACGCAAAGAAAATCGCTCCGATGGCCCGGCCTTTGAGCTGATTTGCAGTTTGCATCTTCATCGGGAACCTCCTCGGTCTCGTAAGGGGAATTGAAAGGTGCTGCAAATCAGCCGCCAATTGCCGAACCCAGCAGTTGTTTCAGCGCTTGTACGTACTCGGTCAGCGCCTGCCGCCCGGCTTCCGTCATGCGATACAGCGTCTGCGGTTTGCGCTGCACGAACTTCTTTTCGACCGCAACATACCCGGCCTCTTCCAGTTTCATCAACTGCGCGCCCAGGTTGCCGTCCGTCGAGCCCGTCTGCGCGCGCAACCACGTGAACTCGGCCTCGTCCGCTGTGGCCAGCAGCGACAGCACCGCCAGCCGCAGCTTCCCATGCACCACGGGATTCAGCTCCGGCAGCTCAGGCATGTGCGCCATCCTTCATTCCACGCGCCTCGCGCGCTCCGGCCATCATGCAGGCAATACCAAAACCGATCTGGCAAAAGAAGATCGCCACCATGAACACCACCAGCGCCTGCATCTGGCTTCCAAAACACGCCACAATACTCGACACCCACCACACGCAGGCGCTCGCAATCTGCAGCCGCCACCTCAGCACAATCCCCGAAGCCCCGTTTGCCATACCCAGCAAGGCGCACACCACCGCGATGGATCCATGCGCATCGGCAAACCGCCCGCTGATCGCCAGCGCCGGCATCAGCGCCATCATCGTCACCCCAAGCGCGATCCACACCCCGATGATCGCCCGGTTCATCGTCGTGTTTGGCTTGCGATCACGCCGCGCAAGGAACACGCCCATGAGTACGCAGGTGGCGACCATCGTCACCGGCCATGCATACGAAGCGGCGCCCAGAGCGCTCCATCCGATCGCCACGTAGTAGGCGACGCCCCACAGCACAAATGTCCAGCCCCAGTTCTCCGTCGATCGCCGCCCGGCCATCATCATCTGCTCAATCAGCGCCAGCCGCTCTTTCAGTTCTTGTGTCTCCATCGCATCCATCGCTCAGTTCTCCTCTTCTCTTGTTGAAAGCCAATCCTGGCATAGAATCACCGCCGCGGTTCCCCATAACGAAAGTCCATCGACACCGAATGCAGCAATATTGCGCAAGGGCCCTGCATGAATCATCAGCGAAGCCAAACTTCCCAACACCATGGCCGCTCCCGTGGCGTAATAAATCGGCGATCTGAACATTTTTCCGAGCGGCAGGAAGTGCAACCCGATAATCACGCCGAGGCACTCGGGAATCAGTGCGTATTGACGAATGTGCGCCAGCCAGAATGCCGCGACGCAACAAAGCACCCACTCGATCGCACAATTGATCCAATAAGGCACTGCGACGGCAGCCCATTTGCCCCGATCAGAGGCCGAATAGGGAAGCCGGCGAAACGAACGAAGCCGCATTACCGGCCACGCAATCGCCGCCACAGTTGCTACCCCGACCACCGTGAGCCATACCGGCGTGGCAATCCCGCCAAAAAACACGGCCTCAAACATCCAAACCGCGCCAAACGTGCCGCAGATCAGAGCGCCCCTCATCCGGCCTTTCAACCAGGCCGGGCTGAGCGGTGAAAAAGCCTCGGGCGTATGTCGGTTCGCAAGTGTCGTTGCCATTTTCAGAATCTCCTCTAGTCTCTGCGGAATTCTCATTTCCGCCAAAAGTCGCCGTTACTTCCCGTTCCCATCCCCTTGCCGCACGAGCAGCATATCCACCGCGTGCATTGGCGGATTTGTCCCCACCGTAGCCTGCGTCACCTCGCTCCATTCACCCTTCGCGGTGATATGCATCGTGTTCACAATGTCCGCTGGCCCCGCTTTGAATCCCCACGAAAACCCATCCGCCAGCAACGTGAGCTCCGTGTCCACGTAATGACCGCCGTTATATGCACGAAATCGATAGGTGTGCGTAGCCTCGTCGTACGAAACCGTCGCCAGCGCGGCGAACGAGGTTTTGCCGTCACTGTCGGTGCTCTTGCCCTCGATCAGCATCACCAGCCCGTCCAGCTTGTACTCCACCTGATCCGTCTGCGTCAGATGAAGCGGCTGGGGGCCGCGAACTATGGTGACCGGCCCTGTCCAACTCCCAGCAAGAGACGAGAGCTTGCGCATCGCCTCGCGCTGCGCATCCACCCAGGTCTGCCCCGGCCCCTGCGCCACAACAAGCGATGTGAGAGAAACCATGAGAGCGGCTAGCAGGATTCCATTGCTGAACCGCCTTACTCGAATAGCTGGGAATCTGGTTTTCATTTGAGACCTCTTGGGGATCGGTTCGATCGTTGGAGAGCGACTCGATCCATCCATGAAGAGTACTCTATAATATAGAGCACTATATGTCAAGAGAAATCTTCCCGCCCGAAACTCTCCCGGTATGTCTCAGCCCAGAACTGTCGATCTGGTTTCTGCAAATTTATGTAAATGAATAGGATAAGGACTCGCGTGCCCCGCCTCTAGCTCGCCCCTGGCCCGCCCCAGCAGCCCTGCCCAATCCCCCGGATTTGCCTGCCTATAAAGTCGCGCAGTGGGATACCAGGGGGTTGTCTCGCCTACATTCCCCCACCGCCAGTCGGCCAGGTGCGGCAGCAGAATCCACACCGGCTTGGCCATCGCCCCGGCCAGATGCGCGATCGAGGTATCCGTTGTGATCACCAAATCGAGCCCGGCTATCAGCGCTGCCGTATCCGCCAGGTCCCGATCCCCGCCCGACCCATCCCATAGAGAAATGTCCCTGTCCAGCTGAGATATCTGCTCGGCTGCAGGTCCCTTCTGCAGGCTCACCCACTCAATCCCCGGCGTCTGCAGCAGCGGAACCAGTGTCTTCACGTGCATCGACCGCTGCGCATCAGCCTTGTAGCGCGGATTTCCGGCCCACGCCACCCCTACACGCAACCCTCCGCGCCCGACGGCCTGACCTGCCATTTGCGCCCACCGCGTTTCCATCTCCGCCGCCCTCTTCGCCACGAGCCCCGGATCCGCCGCCAGGTACGCACCCTGCCACGGCACCGTCTCGGGCATCGTTCCAAAAACCGCGGGCAAACTCATCAGCGGACACTCGAGATCGAAACTCAGCCCGTTTCTCCCTCCCAGGAGCGCGACCTCGGCCCTCCCGGCCTGCACCAAATCCAGCGACCGCACCAGCCGCTCCACCGGCTGCTGTACCTGGAGCACAGGAAACCCTCCGCGGGCCGCAACCAGCGCCGCATACCGGCAAAACTGAATCGTGTCTCCCAGCCCCTGCTCCGCATGCAGCAGCACACGCTCCCCTTTGAGCGGCTCCCCCCTCCAGCGCGCCTGCCGAAAGACCCTCGGCCTGCGATGCACCTCGTTGAACTGCCACCGCGCCTCATACCCCGGCCAGCCCCGCTCCCAGTCACCCATGCGAATCTGCGTCAGCGCCAGGTTGTACCGCGCCCCCGGATGCTTCGGATCGCGCTCCACCGCCAGCTCATGCGCGCCGAGCGCCTCGTCCATTCGCCCCATATCCAGCAGGCAGTTCCCGCGATTCGACGACGCCGCCAGGTGCCCCACCGCCTCCGCCAGCTCAAAGGCCTCAATCGCCTCGGCAAACCGCCCCTCCTTGTGAAGCAGGATGCCCATCATGTTCAGCGCTTCTGGATGCTCCGCGTTCCGTGCCAGCGCCCACCTGAGCCAACCCCACGCCCCTGCCTTGTCGCCAACTTTGGCCCGGAGCTGGCACCACGCAATCTGCGTCTCCACCTGCTCCGGATTCAGCGCAAACGCCTTCTGCAGGCACGCCTCGGCAGCCCCCATCCGGTCCCGCTCGCGCTCCACCAGCGCCAGATTCACCCAGCCCGCCACCAGGTCGGGACGCAACTCCACCGCACGCTTGAGCGCCGCCTCCGCATAGAGATCCCTGCCCTCTTCGCGCAACAGCGCGCCCAGGTTCATCCACGCCGCGGCAAAGTCCGGCCGAAGCAGCAACGCACGCCGGTACCGCCGCTCCGCTTCCTTCAACCTGCCCATTCGCGCCAGCACGAATCCCGCCGCGAACTCCCCCTCGGCCAGCTTCGGCCGCAACCGCAGCGCCTGCTCATAACACGCGAGGGCCGCCTCGCTGCTTCCCTCCATCGCCAGTGCATTGCCCATCCCCATGTGCGCGGGAACCAGCGCCGGCCGGCTGTGCAGCGCGCGCTCAAACTCCCCCTTTGCTTCCTCAGTCTTTCCCGCCGCCAGCCTCAGCTCCCCCAGCCCGAGCCACGCCAGCGCCTGCGCACCTCCGAGGCAAAGAGCATTCCCATATGCGCGTTCCGCCTCCTCGTTCCGCCCGCACGCCTTCAGTGCCTGGCCAAGCGCCACATGCGCAACAGCCATCCGCGGCGCTGTTTCGATCGCCGCCTCGGCCATCCGCACCGCCGCTTCGTTCTGCCTGCTCGCCAGCGCCACCACACACATGCCCGCCAGCGACTCCGCGTGCCGCGGATTCGTCATCAGCACTTGCTGATACCCTTCTGCAACCTCGCGCAGGCTCTTCGTCCCACCCAGAACTGCTAAGTCTGCGGACCCACGCGGCCTGCAAAAGGGATTCATTGCGCCCAGATTCACGTCCTCCCCGCCGCGCGACGCCCTGACTGCCCCGCGCTTTCTCCCCTTAACCTACCCCCCACACGAGCCCCCATCAACGCGCTCGAAGACGCATCCGCCAATTCAGGCGCATTCCGTTCCCATTTCAAATCATCGCGAAAATCGGGAATCCCACGCTCTCATGACCGAGCGGGTCCGCCAACCCAGCCTTCAATCTCCGGGCACCCTACTTCCCCAGCGCCTTCACAAAGAACTCCGCCATGATGTGGTTGGCCTCGATTGCCTCGGGCAGGCGCGGATCGTACCAGAAGGCATGCGTCAGCGCGTCGTAGACCACCAGTCGCGCATCCGCGCCCGCCAGCAGATACGCGCGATGGAGGTTCACCGTGCCGCTCAGCAGCAGGTCGCGCCCGCTGGTCACAAATAGCGTCGGCGGCAGGCCATGCAGGTCGCTGTAGATCGGCGAAAGAATCGGATCCTTCAAGTCCGTCGACGCCGCGTATTGGGAGTCATGCGCGCTCGGATCCGGCGGATCAAGATGCCCTGAGAGCCCCCGAAGCGCATACAGAGAGAGCGAATCCCCTTTGCGTGCAAAGTCCCCCATCCCGCTGAAGATGCCCAGCGCCGCCGGCATGGGCAGCCCAAGTTGCTTCAGCTTCGCCGCCACTTCGGCCGTTAGAATCGCCCCCGCCGAAGTCCCGTAGATCGCAATGTGATCCGGCTTGTAGCTCTTCAGCA
>Ga0181520_10011057_pt1 | contig 11935 bp, 7 predicted proteins | sample PEATcosm2014_Bin_29_FD_132451 | JGI IMG/M metagenome (GOLD analysis project Ga0181520, IMG submission 132451) | Peatland microbial communities from MTU Mesocosm Facility, Houghton, MI, USA - PEATcosm2014_Bin02_30_metaG | ecosystem: Environmental > Terrestrial > Soil > Wetlands > Peat | place...
GTGGTGTGGGTGATGTGGAAGCGGTCACGTAGCGCGCAATTGATGGCGTCGAGGATGGAAGTACACTCCGAGAGCGGCATCTCCGGAATGCAGACGTGGCTGGCCAGCGCGTGCGAAGCCGAGCCGAGCGACCAGACGTGAAGATCGTGGACGTCCAGCACGCCCGGGACGTCGCTGATAGCAGAACGCACGTCACCGAGCAAAACCGCGCTGGGTGTGCCCTCGAGCAGGATGTTAAGGGTCTCGCGCACGATGGTCGCAGAGCTCCAGACGATCATTCCGGCGATCAGCAACGACAGCGCCGGGTCGATCCACATCAGGCCGCTCACCAGGATACCCACGCCGCCGGCGATCACCGCCGCGGTAGAGAGCGTGTCGCCCAGCATGTGCAGGAAAACTGAGCGAATGTTGACGTCGCCGGAAAACTTCCACAGCAGGCCGGCGATGGCTCCGTTCATCAACACGCCGGCCACAGCGACGTACATCATTATCTTCGGCTGGACTGCAACGGGAGCGTAGAGGCGATGGATGGCCGAGACGCCGATCCAGGCGGCCAGCACGATGAGAGTGAGCGCGTTGACGAACGCGGCGAGGACTCCGGCGCGCTGGTAGCCAAAAGTCTTCTGGTCGGTCGCCGGCTGGCGCTGAAAGAAAACCGCTACGAAGGAGAGTGCAATCGCCAGCATGTCCGAGACGTTGTGGCCGGCCTCGGAGATCAGCGCCAGCGAGTGAGCACGTAGTCCGAAGTAGAAGGTCGCGACGACGTAGCAGAAGGTGGCGGCAAGCGACGCCATCAGCACCCGCTGCATCCTGCCCGAGGATGTCGCGACCATATGCATTCAGCTATTTTAGCCCCTGGCGGTGCGGATCCGTAGAATCCTGGCGACGGCGATTGAGCTGATGAAAGGTTCGACAAGCAGTGAGGAGAAGGCTACATTTGGCTGGTTTGATCTTTCACCCCTATTCGGCTGCAGGAAGAAAATGAGGGACCGCGATGGTAATGAGGAAATGGGCGGGAGTTGCGATTGCAGTCGCAACGGCGTTAGGCAGCTTGCCCTTGAGTATTGAGGCGCAGGCGACTCGCGTGGCCCCCGCTACCATGCAGCGGATTGGAACGGTGGACGAGCGGTTCCAATCGTTTAATGTGGAGATGCTTGAGGTTACTGGTGGAAGATTCTGGGCTCCTTACAAAGCGGCGAAGACGGCGGATGCCGCAGAAGAATCGAAGATGCCGGCGCCGGCGGGTGTGGATCCCTCGCTGTACCGGTACCGGGCGCCAATCGATCTCGGGAATACCCGGCTGAGGAAACTGGCAGCGGCGCTGGGTCCTAGCTACATGCGGGTGAGCGGGACGTGGGCGAATTCGACTTACTTTCAGGACTCGGATGGTCCAGCCCTGAAGGCTCCTCCGGATGGGTTTGGCGGGGTGTTGACCAGGTCGCAGTGGAAAGGCGTGATCGATTTTTCCAAGGCGGTCGATGCAAGGCTGGTGACTTCGTTTGCGATTTCGCCTGGAGTTCGCGATGCGAATGGCGTGTGGACCCCGGTAGAGGCAAAGAAGTTCCTGGGCTTCACCAAGGCGGCGGGCGGGAATATCGCAGCGGCCGAGATGTTCAACGAGCCAAGTTTTGCGAGCATGGGCGGGGCTCCGAAGGGATATAACGCTGCGAGCTATGGGCGGGACTTCAAGGTCTTTCAGGCATACATGAAAAAGGAAGCGCCGGAGGTGAAACTGCTCGGGCCGGGGTCGGTGGGTGAAGGGGCTCCGCTGACGGCCAATATGCCGGGAGTGACCATGCTGAACTCGGCTGACATGCTGACGGCGGCCGGGTCGGGACTGGACGCGTTTTCTTACCACTTTTATGGCGGAGTCTCGCAACGATGCGTGCGACTGGGCTCTCCGAGTCAGACCAGTCCGGAGACCGCTTTGTCGGCCAACTGGCTCAGCCGCACGGAGCGGGATGAGGAGTTCTATGCAAAGCTCCGGGACGAGTTCTTGCCTGGCGGGCCGATGTGGCTGACGGAGACGGGAGAGACCGCGTGCGGAGGAAATCCCTGGGCCGCGACTTTCGTCGACAGCTTTCGCTATTTGAACCAGTTGGGGGTCCTGGCGAAGCTCGGGGTGCAGGTAGTGATCCACAATACACTGGCGGCGAGCGACTATGCCTTGATCGATGAGGCGACCTTGGAGCCCCGGCCGAATTACTGGGCCGCCTTGCTTTGGAGGCGGCTGATGGGGACCGGGGTGCTGGAGGCGGGAATCCAGACCGGGCCGGATTTGCATGTGTACGCCCATTGCCAGCGCGGCGTTCCAGGCGGGGTGGCTATTTTGGTGATCAATGCGGACAGGACGGCGACGCAGTCGCTGGATGTGCCGATGAAGGGAGAGCGATATACGCTCACCGCCAGGGAACTGACATCGCCGAGTGTCGACCTGAATGGCAAGCAACTTGAGATGGGGAAAGACGATACCTTCCCGAAGCTGGAGGGAGTGACGACACGGGCGGGTCTGCTGGAGTTCAGCCCGGCGAGCATCACATTTCTTACAGTTGCCGGAGCCGGGAACGCTGCGTGTAGAGATTGAGCCCGGGACAGGGCCCGGAAGCAAGTAAAATCGCGGCGGGGCGATATACTGAAGGTTGCTCATGAAACCGACTTTTTACGACCCCGTCCAGATTCAGATCGACAAGAAACCAGCTGTATTCGATGTTCATCCTCTGGATTTGGGGCGGGACGAGTCAGGACAGCGGCGGCGCGTGCGCTCGACCACCGTCTTGTGCGTGCGGCGGGGCGACTCGGTGGTGATGGCGGCCGACGGCCAGGTGACGCTCGGCGCGAACGTAATGAAGGCGTCGGCAAAGAAAATCCGCCGGCTCTACCAGGACAAGGTGCTGGCGGGCTTTGCCGGTTCAACGGCGGACGCGTTTTCGCTCTTCGGGCGGTTCGAGACCAAGTTGGAGCAATACGCCGGCAACCTGGGCCGTTCCGCAGTGGAGCTGGCCAAGGATTGGCGCACAGACCGTATGCTGCGGCATCTGGAAGCGCTCCTGATTGTGTGCGATACCACGGCAACGTTTGTGCTCAGTGGCAACGGCGACGTGATTGAACCGGACGAGGGCATTGTGGCGATCGGGTCGGGCGGCAGCTACGCGCTGGCCTCAGCACGCGCGCTGATCGAAAACACCGACCTGAGCGCACGGGAGATCGCGGAAAAGAGTTTGAGGATCGCCGGCCAGATCTGCATCTATACCAATGATCAGCTGACGATCGAAGAGTTGAAGAAAAGCAGCTCTTAGCCGTGGGATTTCAGCGAATGCGGGTTGATCGTTCGATTCAGTTTGGGTGGGCTCTCCAGCTAACTGCTGGAGTCTGACAGCTAGGAGCTTTACTTTATGGCGATTTATTTACCTGGGACCGCGGAAGACCAGGCACTGGCGCTGGATGAGATGACTCCGCGCGAAATTGTGGCGGAGCTGGACAAGTATGTTGTGGGGCAGCACGCCGCCAAGCGCGCCGTGGCAATTGCCTTGCGCAATCGCATGCGCCGGCAAAAGCTCTCGCCCGAGCTTGCCGACGATATCATGCCCAAGAACATCATCATGATCGGTCCCACCGGCGTGGGCAAGACGGAAATTGCGCGGCGGCTGGCAAAGCTGACCAACTCGCCGTTCCTCAAGGTAGAGGCTTCCAAGTTTACCGAGGTGGGCTACGTCGGACGTGACGTCGAGTCGATCGTGCGCGATCTGGTGGAGATCGCCATCGACATGGTGCGCGAAGAGAAGATGGAGGACGTGGAGGACAAGGCCGAGCTGAACGCCGAGGACCGCCTGCTCGACCTGCTGCTTCCGCCGACGCCGTCGCAGGCTGCAGCCCAGCCAAGGGCTGCAGGGCCGGCTGCGGTGATGATGACTCCCACGGGCGCGCGCGTGATGCAGGTGCTGCAGGTTCCCACGGGCGGGCAGACCATCGATGCCAGCGCCGAGAAGCCCGCAGATGCCAAGGCCGACGAGGCCGCACAGTCGAGCCACGAGCGCACCCGCGAAAAACTGCGCCAGCAGTTCCGCGAGGGCCGACTGGACGAGCGCATGGTGGAGATCGATGTACGCGACCGCAATCAGCCCAGCTTCGAGTTCCTCTCTGCGCAGAGCCCGGAAGACATGGACATGAACCTCAAGGACATGCTTCCCGGGCTGTTTGGCCAGCGCACAAAGAAGCGCAAGATGAAGGTAGCCGAGGCGTTCGAGTACCTGGTGCAGGAGGAAGAGGGCCGTCTGATTGACATGGACCAGGTCACGCGGCTGGCGGTGGAGCGCGTGGAAGACTCCGGGATTGTCTTCCTCGACGAGATCGACAAGATCGCCGGGCGCGAGGGTGGACACGGCCCGGACGTTTCGCGCGAGGGCGTGCAGCGCGACATTCTTCCGATTGTTGAGGGCACAACAGTCAACACCAAGTACGGCATGGTCTCCACCGATCACATTCTCTTTATTGCGGCCGGCGCGTTCCATGTATCGAAGCCGAGCGACTTGATCCCGGAGTTGCAGGGCCGGTTTCCCATCCGCGTGGAGTTGAAGTCGCTCACGGTGGAGGACTTTATCCGAATTTTGACCGAGCCCAAATCCTCGCTGGTGAAGCAGTCGACCGCGCTGCTGGAAACCGAGGGGCTGAAGCTGGAGTTCACGCCCGAGGCGCTGGCGGAGATGGCGCAGTTTGCTTTCCGGGTGAATGAGACGACCGAAAACATCGGCGCGCGGCGGCTGCACACCATCATGGAGCGTGTACTGGACGAGATCAGCTTCCAGGCGCCGGACCTGTTCAAGAGCCCGCGCTCGGAGGCGACTCAGGAGGGTGTAATCGCCGAGGTCGCGGCGTCGGCTCCGCTGACCAGCGAGGCGCAGAAATCGTCCCCGCTGCCCGTGATCGAGCGCAAGAGAGACGACGGGACAACCGAAAAAGTAATCGTGGTGGACCCGGAATACGTGAAGCAGCAGGTCGCTTCCATCGTCAAAGACCACGACCTGAGCCGCTATATTTTGTAACCTAGGCGCCGCTTGAATGCACGCAGAGCCTGTTCGGCTTGCGCGGCGAAGATCCGCGGAAGTTTGGCAGAGCCGCCCAGCTCTGCGGTTGCAATCTCTGCGAGCACCAGGCGGTCGTGCCAATCCCCGCCAGCTTGCTGCAGTCCCTCAAAGCGCGCGGCCAGGCGGTGTGCGGCAATGGCCGTGCGGGGGGCGGACTCGGCCAGATAGCGCGCCAGCTTGGCTCGCTTGCGGATATCGTGCAACTCGGCCGTGGTGTACGGGGCCTTTGTCGGCGTGGTGGCTTCGCGGTGACTCCCGTACCAGTTGCGAATCAACGCGATCAGATCGGTCTCGCTGACCGTAAGTGACTTTGCCGGAGCCAGCGTTTCCAGCAATTCCTTGAAGACAAGCGCCAACTGCTCAGAGTGCTCACCGAGCAGCCGCCGCAAGTGATCGGCCTCTTCGTCACGCGTGCGCTTCAGCGAGCGGCGCAGGCGGCGGGCCTCGCTGCGCACACTTCGGTCGGACGGTACTGTGCCAGCCGCGGCTGCGGCTTCGGCGCGGATCAGTTCGCGCTGGACGTCGATGTCGCGGACCTGGCCGGCAGCTTGGCGCAGCCGCTTCAGTAGCCGCAGCGTCTTGCGCCTCTGCTCTTCATTCGGCGGAAGTCCGGGCAGCATCGCGAGCAGGGCAAGCTGCGCTTCAACCCGGCGGGTCGACGTGCGCAGCCGGTGCACGGCCTCCGTGCGCGGGCTGGCCATGCACGAACGGATCGACGCCACCAGCGACCTCGACGATTCGCGAAGGATCTGCACCGGGCGGGTTGCATGAGTGGCTTGGATCATGGGAAGTGAATCGTCTCGACCTTGCCTGAAGAAAACAGGAAAAGCGGCGACCCTCGAAGGATCGCCGCTCCGTGTTTCTTGCTTCTCGACCTTAGTGCGCGCCGACGGCCTGTTTTTCGCTGATCTCGCTCAGCCGGTTCTCCAGCAGTTTTTCCAGATCCTCGAGCGCCTTGGAGAAGCCCTCGATGCCTTCCTTCAGCTTGTCGTGGGCCATGCGGTCGGCCGCATGCATCTTGTCGAACGTGGCCTTGTCCATGGGAATCTTCGCGATATCCATCGTCGCGGATTTCGCCGCGTCGAGCTTGCGCGGCAGATCCCCCTGGGTCGACTCAAGTTCGCCCAGCAGCTTGGGCGCAATGGTCAGCAGGTCGCAGCCGGCCAGTTCAGTGATCTCGCCGATGTTACGGAAGCTGGCGCCCATCACCACCGTCTTGTACCCGAACTTCTTGTAGTAGTTGTAAATCGTAGTAACCGACTTCACCCTGGGATCGTCGGCGCCCACGTAGTCCTTGCCCGTGTCCTTCTTGTACCAGTCGAGAATCCGGCCGACGAAGGGCGAGATGAGTGTAACCTTGGCCTCGGCGCAGGCAATCGCCTGGTGCAGGCCGAACAGCAGCGTGAGGTTGCAATGGATGCCTTCCTGCTCCAGCGCCTCGGCGGCCTTGATGCCTTCCCAGGTGGACGCGATCTTGATCAGGATGCGCTCACGGCCGATGCCGGCTTGGTCATACTGCTTGATAATGTCGCGGGCCTGCTCCTTGGTTTTCTCGGTGTCGTAGGACAGGCGCGCGTCGACCTCAGTGGAGACTCGGCCCGGCACGATCTCCAGGATTTTTTTGCCGAACGCAACCGCAAGCGACTTGAACGCAAGCGCTGCAACTTGCTTGTCGGAGGCCGTAGGACCAGCATGCTCGCGCGCTTCCATCAGCACTGCGTCAACGATCGGAGCATAGGCAGGCATCTGCGCCGCAGCCGCGATCAGCGAGGGATTCGTGGTCGAATCCGTCGGCTTGAATTGGATGATGGAGTTGATGTCGCCCGAGTCGGCGACCACCGTGGTCATGCCGCGAAGCTGTTCGAGAAGAGTTGCCATGGAAGCTCCTTTATCCGCGTTAGATGCGTCTTCGTCGTCCTACCGATTCTACCAAGATCGCGCCAATGAGGTAGTTTGGTAGGCGAAAGGTTGAGGGCTGGCGCGATGTGGTTGCGGTGGAACCAGATGAAGAGGATGGCATTGCTGGCCGGGTTGACCGCAAGTCTGCCAGCGACGGCGATTATCTCCGGTCAGGAAACACAGCGAATTGCCGGCCCCGGAGCGTCCCCCGCCGAGGCAACCTGGTCAGCTCGTTGGATTCAGGCGCCGTGGAGCACCGAGCGGGATGGCGCGGAACTCGACGGAAGCAGGCCGATGCCGATCTTCCGCAGAGAGTTCACGGTGCGATCGAAGCCACTGAAAGCAACCCTGCGTATTGCCGGACTGGGGCAGTACGAGCTGTTCCTCGATGGCTCCAGAGTGTCTCCGGACGGCCTGCATCAGGCCTGGACGAATTATCTCAAGACGGTGACTTACGACAGCTATCCGCTGGTTTTGCGGCCGGGAAAACATGCGCTCGGCGTAATGCTGGGCAACGGCATGTACAACGCGCAGCGAACCGTCGGCCGCTATACCAAGTTTGAAGGCAGCTTTGGTCCACCGAAGATGATCGCGGAGCTGCGGCTGACGTATGCCGGGGGTAAGTCCGAGGCGATCGGGACCGACCCGCAGTGGAAAGTGACAAAGGGGCCGGTCACATTCACATCGACGTATGGCGGAGAAGACTTCAACGCGGGCCTGGTTCAGCCTGGTTGGGATGCGGCGGGATTCGACGATACGGCATGGATCGCGGCGCAGGAAGCGGATGGGCCGGGCGGAAAGTTGATTGCGGCCATTTCACCTTATGTGAGCGTGGTCAAGTCTTTCGCCGCGCCGAAGCTGACGATTCCGGCTCCCAACCGGGCTGTCTACGATTTTGGCCAGAACTTTGCCGGATGGCCCCGGATTCATGTCATCGGCCCGGCAGGTGCGGTCTTGAAGCTGACACCCGGCGAGTTGCTGAAGCCGGACGGGACGGTTTCGCAGGGAAGTTCCGGTGGGCCGATGTGGTGGAGCTATACTCTGCGCGGCGACAGCGTGGGCGAGACCTGGGCCCCGGCGTTCGGCTACTACGGCTTCCGCTACGTGCAGGCAGAGTGGAGCGACGCGGCCAACACCCGCGAGGACGCATCAGCAAATGTTCCGGCGGCGAAGATCGTCGACATTGCAGGGCTGGAGTTGACTTCAGCATCGAAGGTCGCGGGCAGATTTGAGAGCTCGAGTGTGATGTTGAACGCGATCCACGCGCTAATCGTGAACGCCATGCACAACAACGAGGCGAGCCTGTTTACCGATTGTCCGCACCGCGAAAAGCTGGGTTGGCTGGAGGAGACGCACCTGGTGGCCTCGGGGCTCATGTTCAACAATGACTTGCACGGGCTTTATGCAGCGACCGAAAAGAACATTGCCGATGCGCAACACGCAGACGGCGAAGTAGCGACGATCGCGCCGCAATACGTGACCTTTGGAACAGAGACAAAGCCTTCGGTCTTCGATTCCTCGCCGGAGTGGGGATCGGCGAGCGTGCTCGGGCCGTGGGCGGCGTACCGGTTCTATGGCGACAAAGAACAACTGCGGCGGAGCTACCCGGTCATGCAGGCGTATGTGAAGTACCTGGAGAGCAGGTCCGGCCCAGGGGACGCAGGTGACGGAATCGTTGCCTACGGATTGGGGGACTGGTACGACATCGGGCCAAAGCCGCCGGGCGTTTCGCAGGATACGTCACTTGGCGTAACCGGCACGCTGATGTTGTATGAGGACGCTGCGGCGATGAGCAAAATTGCGACGCTGCTGGGCCATGCGGAAGATGCAGCTGCGTATGCAGGGTTAGCGGCGCGCGAGAGCGACGCCTTCAATCGTAAGTACTGGGATGCCCGGAATGGCTGGTATGACCGCGGCAGCCAGACCGCGAGTGCAATGCCGCTCGCGCTGGGCATCGTGCCGGCAGATCGCAAGGCAGAGGTGTTGGCACACATCGTCGCGGACATCCACGCGCACGACGACCATATCACCACCGGCGAGGTTGGCTATCCGTATCTGCTGCGAGCGCTGATGCAGGGCGGGCGCAACGACGTGGTGTTGGCGATGCTGCTGCGTAAGGATCCTCCGAGTTACGGGTCGCAGCTGGCTGCTGGAGCCACCTCGTTGACCGAGGCTTGGGACGCGAATCCGCGGAGCAGCCAGGACCACTTCATGCTGGGCGGCGCGGAGGAATGGTTGTATCGGGGGCTCGGTGGGATCGACTTCGACATGTCGCGCAGTCACGATGAGCGCATTGTCATTCGTCCTGCGATAATTGACGGCGTGACCTGGGTGAAGTGTCGCTACGACTCCGTGTTGGGTAGGATTCGAAGTGACTGGAAGCAGGAGGGCGGCGCGACCTCGATTGACATTGCCATTCCGCCACACGCAACCGCGACCCTGATCCTTCCATGGAAGATGATGCCAAGCAGTCCCGAGAACAGCCTGCCGAAAGCCCACGGTCCGCAGTTGACGGAGCTGCGGCGCGACGATGACGTGGTGGTCTACCGCGCGACTGCCGGAATGTACCACTTTCGCGGGTCAGTCGCTGCGCTGGACCACCCTGATCGTCGCCTGCCGGCTGCGCAGTGACTCTCCCCAGACGATTCTGACGAATCGCAGGGAAAACCGGAGCTCGCTTGTCTCCCATTGAATAGGTTCTTTATAGTTTGCGAAGAGCGCCACACGATTGCGACTGAAGGAACCCCATGAGCCGGATGTCCCCGCAAGAGTTTGCAAAGAGGATTGGAGCGGGCCTTCTCTCGTTTCCCGTCACCCATTTCACCGCCGATGGCAGTGCGTTCGACGAGGCCGCCTACCGCGAACATATTGATTGGCTTGTGGAGCACCAGCCTGCCGGGCTGTTTGCAGCGGGCGGCACGGGGGAGTTTTTTTCGCTGACCCTGCCGGAGTTTTCCACGGTAGTCGCAGCCGCGGTCGAGCAGACGCACGGCCGAGTTCCGGTGGTGGCCGGTTGCGGATACGGCACCGCCATGGCGAAACAGTTTGCGCAGGCGGCCGGCGCGGCCGGTGCCGATGGGCTTCTGCTGCTGCCCCCCTATCTGCTCAACGCCGATCCGGCCGGGCTGGTGGCACACGTTGAGGCGGTCTGCGCGGCGACCAGCCTGGGAGTCATCTTCTACAACCGCGACAATGCCATCCTCAACGAAGTCTGGCTGGAGCGCCTGTGCGCGCGCTGCCCCAATTTGGTCGGCTTCAAAGATGGATTTGGCGACATCGAGCTGATGACCCGCATCTATGCGCGCATGGGCGACCGGCTCACCTACATCGGCGGGCTGCCGACGGCTGAGACCTTTGCGCTTCCGTATCTTGAAATGGGCGTCACCACCTACTCCTCGGCGATCTTCAACTTCCTCCCCAACTTTGCGCAGAATTTTTATGCGGCTGTGCGCCGGCGCGATCACACGGAAGTGTTCCAGCATCTGCGCGATTTTGTGCTGCCCTACGTCGATATTCGCAACCGGCGCAAGGGTTACGCCGTATCCATCGTCAAAGCCGGAATGCGGGCCATCGGCCGTCCCGCCGGCCCGGTCCGCACGCCCCTTACCGACCTCGAGGACAGCGAATTGGAGACTCTCACCGGGTTGATTGCGGGGCGTTCGTGAGCAGAGCGGACCACTCGGCCTTCGCAGACAAAGAAACTCACATACGCTATCTCATCGTCGCGATGCTGTTCGTCGCCAGCTGCTTCAGCTATGGCGACCGCGCTGCGCTGGCTGTGGCCGGCGTGGCCATGCAGAAGGCGCTCGCGCTCAATCCGGTCAAGATGGGATGGCTGCTCTCCGGCTTTGGCTGGGCCTACGTCGCGGGCCAGTTGCCATCGGGCGGCCTGCTGGACCGCTTCGGCTCCAAGCGCGTGTATGGCGTCAGCATCATCGCGTGGTCCATCTGCGCTTTCCTCATTGGGCTGGCCGGCTACGCCCCCGCGGCTATGGTCTTCAGCATCATCTTCGGACTGCGCCTTGTCTCGGGACTGGTGCAGTCGCCGGTCTTTCCCGGCAATGGTCGTATTGTGGCCGCGTGGTTCCCGACGGCGGAACGCGGTCGCGCCTCCGCCATCTTCAACGCGTCGCAGTATTTTTCGCTGGTTGCCTTCGGGCCGCTGTTCGGCTGGCTCACAACCCATTACGGTTGGCGCAGTTGCTTCTACTGCATGGCGATCTTCGGGTGGCTGCTCGCGTTCGCGTGGTGGAAGCTGGTCTTCAACGTAACCGAGCATCCCATGATCTCGCGGCCGGAGATCGATTGCATTGAAGCAGGTGGCGGGCTTGTGAACGTCGACCGCACCACCGGCCTCAGGCGCAATCCGCTCACCTGGGTCATGTTCCGCCAATTGCTGGGCCAGCGGATGCTGGTAGGAATCTATATCGGCCAGTTCTGCATCAACACGCTCACTACCTTCTTCCTTACGTGGTTCCCCTCTTACCTCGTCAAGGCGCGCCATATGACCATCCTGCAGGCTGGGTTTGCCTCGGCTGTGCCCGCCCTGTGCGGCTTCAGCGGAGGCATTCTCGGTGGCGTCTTCTCCGACTGGCTGCTGCGCCGGGGACACTCGCTCACCTTCGCCCGCAAGCTCCCGATCGTCGCCGGAATGCTGCTCTCCGTCACCATGATTGCCTGCAATTACACCAATGTGCAGGCGCTGGTCATGGTGCTCATGTCGCTGGCATTCTTTGGCAAAGGCTTCGGCGCGCTGGGCTGGACGGTCATCGCGGACACCTCGCCGAAGGAACTCGTCGGCGTCAACGGCGGCGTCTTCAATCTGTTCGGCAACCTCTCCACCATCTCGACGCCGACCGTGATCGGATTCCTGGTAGCGAAGACGGGATCGTTCAACGACGCGCTGGTGTTTGTCGGCCTCACTGCACTGGTCGCAATCTTCAGCTACGTCTTCA
>Ga0181520_10011059_pt1 | contig 11933 bp, 9 predicted proteins | sample PEATcosm2014_Bin_29_FD_132451 | JGI IMG/M metagenome (GOLD analysis project Ga0181520, IMG submission 132451) | Peatland microbial communities from MTU Mesocosm Facility, Houghton, MI, USA - PEATcosm2014_Bin02_30_metaG | ecosystem: Environmental > Terrestrial > Soil > Wetlands > Peat | place...
GATTGTTTTTCACGGTCTGGGACACGGGACGTCCCTGAATTCGTCCGATCCTGTTGATCCTGTTGATCCTGTCGATCCTGTCAAAATTCGTCGCCGCGCGGCATCACAGCCGGCCGTGGCAGTCCTCGCAAAGCACGAGCGCGCGGGCGCCCGGCGGGCTGACGCTCAGAAGCGCGGCTTCGCCTTTGGCGATCGTCCGCCCGCAGCGGCGGCAGGGCATCGCGCGGTTGGTTTCCAGCCGCTGCCAGCCGAGCACGGCGGCCAGTTCCGCGGCCGAGGCGCGCGGCGCCAGCGCGGCGGCGATTTCCAGTCCGCCGTCGACGAGGTTCTCGACCATGCGCAGCGAATCTTCGAGGATGTTGCGCACCAGATTCGAGACCGGCACGCGCAACTGCCGCGCCTGCTGGACCAGGTCGGCGTAGAGCGACGCCGGCACGCGCGCCTGCAAGACGCGGTCCTTCGTTTCGCGAACGGTTTCGGCCTTCGGCGCGGCCGTCGCCGTTCGCCGGGTCAACGCTTTCTCGGGTTGTTTTTTCGGTTTCATGCGCGTGTTGTACTACAAAATATTACAATGTCAAGCAAATTGTTTTCTTGGATTCGGCAGCGTCGAGCAGGCCGGCCAATGTCTCGGACCTCCGCGGCCGTTGACGAAAATTTCGGCGGGTGGTTAAAGAGATGAAGAAGAAAGGGGCTGTTGATGGCGGCGCGCGAAGCCAACGGAAAAAAGCGGTCCATCGGCCGCATCGAGGTCACGACCGACCGCGATGACCGGCTGGTCATGAAAGTCTTTTTGACCGGCGAACTGGCCAAGGAGGACGGCCAATGGGTCGCTTACTGCGCGGGCCTCGACCTTTCGACCTGCGCCGCGACGCGGGAAAAAGCGCTCGCCAACGCGGCCGAGGCCATTCAAATGTGGTTTGAGTCCTGCCTGCGCCGCGGAACGTTGGCCGCGGCATTGCACGAACTGGGTTGGCCCGAGCGAAGCATCTCGCTTTTGCTCGTTGGGCGCTTGCGGCGCCCGCCGACCGTCACGCCGCGATTCCGCATGAGCGGGCCTGAGAAAAAACGCTGGTCCGGGCGTGTGGAATTGCGCGCGGCATGAGCAACGTCCCCCCGCACGGTTGGAAAGACGTCGACCGAATCCTGCGGAAGTTTGGTTGGACCTTCGTGCCCGGCCGCGGCAAGGGCAGCCATCGTTTGTATGAAAAGGCCGGTCGGCCGCGCCCAATCATTGTCCCCGCCGAAAAAACCCTCGCCCGCGGAACCTTGCTGAACATCATCAAAACCTCCGGCATTCCCCTCGAAGATTACATGCGCGAACTGGCGCCGCGCAACCGGCGCGCCAAATAGGGAACGGCCGAAGCGGAAACAACTGGCCCAACTGGTTGAAGTCCGGAATTGGTTCGCCGCGATGGCCGATTCCGAGACGAATCCGCGGGTTAATCACCTGCGCTAAACGCCGTTCGGTCAAATTGATTTCAAATTCGGCTTTTCAACAAAACGGCCAATTTGCTCAAGATTTCCGAGTTCGGCAATATCGATGATTGTATAGGCGAGACCGTACGATATTACCTTTTTATTTATTATTTTTTGAATTATCTTTGACTCGTTGTTATTTTCTTCGATGGTTTCCTCGAGGAAATCTTCGATTTCCTCCGACCTGTGAGTACCTATAATAAGACCAACTATGCATACCTCGTTATGAAACATCAGGACGGGCGCTCCGCTAAGCCCTCTGGGGACCTCGAAGGACAACTCATAAAATCGTTTTCCATTTACTCCGATGTTTGACGCAGATATTGCTGAAATGTAACCTTTTAAATATCGCGCGTCCAGTTTTTCACCACGGTCTGTTTTTATTCTTTCCTCCGTAAAGCCGAAAGTATACACGTCTTCACCGACCAACCGCATAGGCCATAATAGTGGAAAGAAGTCAACGAGATTGCCATATGAATCGATAGCACCCATCGCAATGTCCGCACGTTGGTGAAAAGAAAGATTAATAACTGGAAATTTCTGAAGGTGCTCGCGCGCTCCGACCTGGATATGAATAAAAAATGATTCCCGGTCCGCGTCGCCGACAACGTGGCGAGCCGTAAGAAAATGGCCTTTTGGAGAAACGAAGAAACCTGTTCCACGGAAAACATTCTTGGAGTCAAATATTGGGAAAATATAATTTCGAGGGCTAAATGCCGCCATAAAAGACCCGTTCATTAGGAATATAGTTCACGTGAGAATCAAACGCAATGAAGACATGAACTCGGATATCGTTGACTCAGTCCTCTTCCTCGCCTTCCTTCTTCGAGGCGTCGATGATCTTCTGCGCGAGTTCGCCGGGGACTTCTTCGTAGTGCGAGAAGACCATCGTGAAGCTGCCCTGGCCGCTGGTCATGGAGCGGAGGTCGGGCTCGTAGCGCAGCACTTCGGCGAGCGGCGCCTGCGCCTTGATGATCGTGCTCTTGCCCTTGGACGACATGCCGCCGGGCCGGCCGCGGCGGCTGGACAAGTTGCCCATCACGTCGCCGGTGCTTTCTTCGGGCACGACGATTTCCATGTTCATGATCGGCTCGAGCAGGATCGGCTTGGCCTGTTCCATGGCGGCTTTCAGGCACATGCTGCCCGCCATTTTGAAGGCCATTTCCGAGCTGTCGACCGGGTGGTACTTGCCGTCGACGCAGTGCACGGCGATGTCGACGATCTGGTAGCCGGCGATGACGCCGCGCACCAAGCGCTCCTGAATGCCCTTGTCCACCGCGGGGATGAACTGGCGCGGAATGACGCCGCCGACGATGTCGTCGACGAATTCGTAGCCCGTGCCGCGCGGGCGCGGCTTCACGATCAGTTCGCATTCGCCGAATTGGCCGCGGCCGCCCGACTGCTTCTTGTGGCGATACCGCGCGGTCGCCTCGACCTTGATCGTTTCTTTGTACGGCACCTTCGGCGTCGCCAGGTTCACTTCGACGCCGTATTTCCGGCGCAGTTTCTCGACGGTCATTTCCAGGTGGCCCTGGCCGACGCCTTCGAGAATGTATTCCTGCGTCTGCTTGTCCTGGCGCAGGCGGATCGTCGGGTCTTCCTCGGCGAGGCGCTGCAGGCCGGTCTGGATCTTCTCCTCGTCGCCCTTGGCCTTGGCCTGGATCGCGAAGCTGATCGACGGCTCGGGGAAGTGCAGCAGCTTGAACTGCACGACGCTCTTTTCGTCGCACAGCGTGTCGCCCGTGCTGGTGTCTTTCAATTTGGCGACGCAGACGATGTCGCCGCAGACCGCGCGCTCGATCGCCTCTTTTTCCTTGCCGGCCATCTTGAAGATCTGGCCCCAGCGTTCTTTCGTGTTGCGGTTCGGGTTGAACGCCTGCGAGTCGGCGCCGACGCCGCCCGAGAAAACGCGGAACACGTTGATCTTGCCGGAGTGGCGGTCGATGATCGTCTTGAACACGACCGCGGCGAACGGTTCCGTTTCGGAGGCGGCGCGCTCGAGTTTTTCCTCGGCGGCGCCGGGTTTGAACACGGTGAGCGGCTGCCGGTCCAGCGGGCTCGGGCCGGATTCGGCGATCAGTTCAAGCAGCGGCTGCAGGCCCATGTTTTTCGCGGCGCTGCCGCACAGGACGGGAACGATCGCGCCTTTTTTCCAGCCTTCGCGCAGGGCGTTGGCGAGCGCTTCGGGGGCGAGTTCCTGGCCGTCGAGATAGGCCATCATCAGTTCTTCGTCGTTCTCGGCGATGGCGTCGATGGCCTTGGTGCGATATTCCTCGACTTCGTCTTTGAGTTCGGCCGGGATTTCGCCGACGGTCATCGCGCCGGAGCCGTCGGGCGCCCACAAATAGGCCTTGCCCGCGAGCAGATCGACGACGCCCTTGAAGGCCTCCTCTTCGCCGATCGGGATTTGCAGCGGCGTCAGCGTGACTTTGAAGGTTTCCTGGATTTCCTTGAGCGCGCCGTAAAAATTGGCGCGTTCGCGGTCCATTTTGTTGATGAAGAACATGCGCGGCAGGTTCTGCTCGACGGCCGCTTCCCAGAAACGGGTGGTCTGCACCTGCACGCCGCTGGCGGCGTCGATGTTGATCAGCGCGAGGTCGACGACGGCCATCACGTTGCGGCTTTCCGCCGAGAAGTTGGCGTCGCCGGGCGTGTCGAGGATGTTCAGGCGGGCCTTCTGCCAATCGCACCAACTGATGCCGGCGCTGATCGACGAGGTCTTCGCGATCTCCTCTTGTTCCCAGTCCATGACCGTGTTGCCGTCTTCGACGCGGCCCAGGCGCGTGGTGGCCTTCGCGTCGAACAACATGGCTTCCGCAAGGCTGGTCTTGCCGGTGCTGCCGTGTCCGAACAGTCCGACGTTCCGGATTTTGCCGGATTCAACGACCTTCATGAGTCTCTCCTCGTTCGACCCAGTAAACTGGCCAATCTCTCGAATTTAAGGCGTTTCACTCGAAATTTTGCTCGATTGGAAACAAAGCGAGCGATGAAAAATAGTCTAGTTGAGGCTGGAAATCAAGGGCGTTTTGCGCAAGACCGCTGCGGCGAGGCCGCGGCCGGTGTGTAGGTCAAATAGGTCCCAGCCAGGTATTCGCCGGCGAGGCGCTGGCCGTCGATCACGCTGACGCGCAGCCAGACGAGTTCGGCGTCGGAATCGACCTCGCCGGGGAAACCGTCGGCCGGCGCGAGTTGGTAGGCGCCGCCGGGATTGGCGATCACGGCGTCGGTGTAGTTTTCGAACTCGATAAAATAGACGAGCAGGGCGCCTTGCCGATAGGCGATCGTCGGCGTCAGCGCGCCCGCGGCCGTCGCGACGATGTGCGCCGCGAGAAACCTCGCGTCCGTCGCCTTCACGTCGCCGCGCAGCACCGCGTGCGTGTCGAGTTGGCCGTCCTCGAACGCGTGGTTCTCGACGACCTGGCTCAGGGCGAGCGAGGCGTTGTCGCTTTGCAAATAGGTGCGCATCGCGCCGTTCGGACGCTCGATCAGCGCGCCGTCGGCTTCGAGCGTGAAGACGCCGTCGGTGTCGCCGCCGGCGAGGGTTTGCAGGAGCCACGAGAAATCCTGCGCCTGGGCGATCGAAACGACGTCCGAGGTGATGAAATACGCGCCGTCGATCAAGACCAGGCGGCGGGCGATGGTCGCGTTCTGGTACACGGCGTCGACGCGCGCGGAATGGAACGGCGCGGCGTCGGTGAACTCGGACAAATACGCGTCGACGTCGATTTTCATGGTGATCAAATTCAGCGGCGGGCCTTGGCCGTTGACGAGAATCAAATTGTGATTCGCCGCCTGCATGACGGACGCGTGCGTGTCATACGAGCCGTAACCGGAATCGATCGCGAAATACTCGCCGAGCGCGTACAGCATGAAGCTCGTCGCGTCGGGATGCTTGTGGCCGCCGCCGGCCGTTCGCGCTTTGCCGTGCTCGCCGCTGAGCATGCCGTAAAAATCAGCGGGCCCCCAGCCGCTGCGCAGCGTCGCTTGCCCAGCCTCCGGCAGGTAGGTGCTCGGGCCGATGGTCGGCGGCGCCGGCGCGGCCATTTGCGGCAAGAACGCCAAGGTCAACAGCGCGAGTTGGCCGTCCTGCAGCGCGCAGTTCGGCGACTGCCGGTACAACCACGCGTAATCCGGCCGCGGGAAAATCGCCGCGATGCTGCCGCTTTGCGCGCAAACCAGATTCGAGTCCTCGAACGGCGGGCACGTGCCGTCGGGCAGGACCAGGCCCATTTGCCAATCCAGCAGTTCCGCCATGCGCGGATCGACGGCCGGGTCGACGGTTGCGGCGATGGTCGTCGTGCACGGGGGCATCAGGGGCCGGCAATCGTTTTTATAGAGATAGGATTTGCTCGCGGCGAAACGATGATACGCCGCCATAAACGGCAGGAAATTGCCCATCGAATAAATAAAATAGTAGGGGCCCTCGGACTGGCCGCCGCCGTCCGGCATTTGATAATCCATGAGAATATACGGCGCCATCGTCATCGCCAGATTGACGTACACCGCGGCCTGCCGGTTCATGTTGAAGGTCATGCCGGTGACGCCGAAGCCCGCGCCGAGCCGCACGAGGTGGTTGTTCTGCATCAACTTGCCGATTTCGAGTTCGACATAGATGTGGTACAGCGGGCTCGCGTAGTTCAACACCGCGGCGGTCATCGCGGCTTGCTGGTCGGCCGTGATCAAGTCGAACCCGGCCAGGATGTCGAACGCAAAGCTGAAATAGGTCAGCGCCATGCCGCCGTGAATCGCGCCCTGATCCCATTCGCGCAGCGAGTACATCGACATGTCGAAATTCAGCGCGGCGGTCGTCGCGTAGGCTTTTGCGGCGTAGGTCGCGTCGTCCAGCACAAAGGCGGCCAGCGCGGCGCTCGCGGCGATCTGGCCGTTCGTCTCGTCGAATGAAAAATCGTAATTGGTCGGAACCTGCACGGTCGGCGCACCGTCCGCCGCGTCCTTGATGGCGGCGAAGATCCGCACGGCGTCCGCGTCGCCCGCCTGGATCAGCGCCTTGATCGCCTGCCAGCCCGCCGCATCGGCGAACAGCCGCGGGTAGGTGTTGAGTTCGTGTGGATGCCACGCCAGCGCGTCGCTGGGATCGAACGGATTGGTGCCGTCGAGGCGCTCTTGCAAATCGCTGATTCCGTCCTGGTCGGAATCGAAGGTGTCGTCGTCGGCGGGCGACGCGTCGTCATCGGCAGGCGAGGCGTCATTGTTGTCATTATCGTCGTTGTCGTCATTGTCGTTGTCGTCGTTGTCATCGTCGTCGTCGTTGTCGTCGTCATTGTCGTCGTCATTGTCGTTGTCATCGTCGTCGTCGTCGTCGTCATCGTCGTCGACCGCGGGCGCGTGCGTGGAACTCGACGAGCCGCCGGCGCACGCCGCGAGCGCCGCCGCCAGCGCCAAGGCGACCAGGAAAATCCAACGCGTGCTCATGTGGTTTCCGCCAATTTTTCTTGTTGCGCAAGAAGCATAAACCGCCGGCGCGCCGGCGTCAAAGCGCCGCGCGGAACGCCCGTTCCCCTCTCCCTGCTTTCTCCTTCCGCGTTCCTCCTGACTCCTGACTCCTGATTGCTGAACACTGACTACTGACTACTCTCTACTATCTTCTTCTCCCGCCCTGGACACTTCGTCTTTTTCATGCCAATCCTTCGCCGCGAACGGAACGGCGGGACGGTGGTGAACGACAAGCGTGCGCCCTTCGATTGGCGGCTGCACGCCGCGCTGCTGTGGGTGCAATTCACCTTCGGCGCGGCGGCGGTGTTCGCCAAATACGTGCTGGGATATTTGTCGCCGCTGGCGGTCGGCGGCTGCCGGGTGCTGGGCGCGACGCCGCTGCTGCTGGCGCTGGCGTGGGCGTTCGAGCGCACGCTGCCGCGGAAGCGCGACCTGCTGCCGCTGCTCGGCCTGGGTTTTCTCGGCATCTTTTGCAACCAACTGCTGTTTCTGTTCGGCCTGAAATTTACGACCGCGACGAACGGGGCGATTTTGCAGCTCGGCACGCCGGTGTTCACGGCGGCGATCGCGTTCGTGGTCGGGGTCGAGCGCATCGGCTTCTGGCAGGGCTGCGGCATCGGGCTGTCGATCGCGGGCGCGCTGACGATGATCGGTCCGGCGCGGCTGACCTTCGGCGGCGAGCAGGCGTTCGGCAATTTGCTGATCCTGCTCAACAGCCTGTGCTATTCGGGCTATCTGGTGTCGCAGCGGCCGCTGCTGCGGCGGCTCGGTCCGCTGACGGTGGTCGCGTGGTCGTTCCTGTTCGGCGGCCTCGGCGTGGCGGCGGTCGCGGCGCCGGCGACGCTGGCGATCGACGTGCGCGCGACGCCCGGCTTGGTCTGGGTCGGCGTGGCGTATATTGTGTTTTTGCAAACGGCGGCGAATTATGCGTTGAACACGTGGGCGATGCGCCGCTCGTCGCCGTCGCTGGTGGCGTCGTACAACACGCTGCAGCCGTTGTCGGCGGCGGTGTTGGCGGCGGTGTTCCTGGGCGAGACGGTCGGCTGGCGCGAGGGCCTCGGTTTCGCGTTGATCCTGGGCGGTTTGATGCTGGTGGCGCGACGGCGGCCGGCGGTCGCGGAGGCAGCGGGAAAGGCGGTGACGGAAAATGGGTAAACGCGCGGCCCTCGCGGGCCTGATCGCGGCGATTGTCGTCCTGGCGGGCGCGCTGGTGTGGGTCAATCGCGACTGGCTCGGCGCCCACGCGACGTGGCCCGGAACGTCGCACAACTTCGCCAGGCAGATTCACAAGATCCGCGGCGAGGCCAAATGGCGCGAACCGGAGTCGTTCAAGCCGAAGGCGACGCGTCCGCTGCTGCTCAAGTCGCTCGCCCTCGGCTGCGACTACCTCGTCAAGAACCAGAAGCCCGCCGGCAATTTCAACTACGAATACGATTGGGTCGCCCGCGAACAGAACAAGAGCGACAACCAGGTGCGGCAGGCCGGCGCGTTGTGGGGCGTCGCCTGCTGCCAGCAGTTCGCCCCGAGCGACGAACGGCGCGCGGCGCTCGACAAAGGCCTCGCGTTTTTCTTCGCCCGCGAGAAGCCGGCCCCGTTCGGCGGCGTGATGTCGGTGTACCCGGGCGAGAACTCGGTCGACACCGGCGAAGTGGCGCTGCTGGCCCTGGCGCTGATCGACTACCTGCGCTCGGACAACACGTTGCCGCCCGAACGGCGGCAGGAGTTGGACAAGCATCTCGACGGCTATCTGCAATTTATCAAAGGCATGCAGTTGCCCGCCGGGAATATCAGTTTTCGCCTGGAGCTCGGCCTGACCGACCGCGCCGCGAACGGCATTTCCTATTACGACGGCGAATCGCAATTGGCGCTCGTCAAGGCGATCAAGTATCTCGACAAGACGGAGTATCTGCCCGTTTTGCAAAAGGCGGCGGCGAAAACCGCGCCGCTGTACACGGTCGACGCGTGGCGCAAGGCGCTGGACTCCGCCGACACGAAGGGCTTCTACCAGTGGGGCAGCATGACCTTCACCGAGTACTTTGACGCCGGCTGGGACAAGGCGAAGGTCTACGGCGACACGGTGCTGGCCTTGGCGTGGTGGCAGGTGCACACGCACAACATTCTGCACAAGCCGGCGAACACGGGCTACGCGTTCGAGGGCCTGACCAGCGCCTATCACGTCGCCCGCGCGCAAAACGACAAACGGGCCGCGTCGCAACTGGCGCAGGTGATCGACGAGGGCTTGTACAAGCTGACGACGTGGCAGGTCGGCGGGCCGCTGGCGTCGGAGAATCCGTTTCTCGTGGACCATCCGACGGCCGACCCGCTGGCGCTCGGCGGTGTGATGAACGAGCGCAACAAGCCGCCGCTGCGCATCGACGTCACCGGGCACCAGACGCACGCGCTGATGCTCGCGTTGCAGTACGTTTATCCGGAGTGACCGTGAGGAAAAGAGCCGCTCTCGCCCGTTGGCGCGTGGCGCCGGTCGCGCTCTTGCTCGTGCTGTTCGGCGTCTCTTGCGTGCCCGGCGGCTGTTCCACATCGCGTTCCGGTCCCCAACGCGACCTCGCGACGGCGCGGCAGAAAATCAAGCACGTCGTCATCATCATGCAAGAGAACCGCTCCTTCGACCATTACTTCGGGACTTTTCCGGGCGCCGACGGCATTCCGCTGGACAAGGCCGGCAACCCGGCCGTTTGCCTGCCCGACGCGATCGCGGGCGGTTGCGCCAGGCCGTTTCACGACCCCAACGACCAAAACGCGGGCGGACCGCACGGCATCAAATCGGCGGCGGCGGACATCAACGGCGGGAAAATGGACGGCTTCCTCGCCCAACAGCAAACGGGCGACGTCAGCGCCGTCCCCTGCCGCAATCCGAACAATCCCAACTGCGCCGGCGTGAAGGCGGGCGTGGACCGGAAGGATGTGCTCGGCTATCACACCGATGCGGAAATCCCGAATTATTGGGCCTACGCGCGGAATTTCGTGCTGCAGGACCGGATGTTCGAGTCGTGCAATTCGTGGAGCCTGCCGGCGCATTTGTTCCTGGTCTCCGAATGGTCGGCGAAGTGCGCGCCGCATGAGCCGATGAGTTGCGTCGGCAACCTGGCGATGTTCGATTGGGAAAAAAACGAGACCGATTTTCCGTGGACCAGTCTGGCCTATTTGCTTTACAAGGGCGGCGTGAGTTGGAAGTACTACGTCAGCGAGGGCAAGGAGCCCGACTGCGCGGACGGGGACAAGGATTGCGAACCCGCGCCGTTGAAATCGCGGGTCCCGTCGATCTGGAATCCGCTGCCGTTCTTCGATGACGTCGAAGAAACGGGGCAGGCCGGGAAGGTGCAAAAGACCGAGCAGTTTTTCGTCGACGCGAAAAACGGGACGCTGCCGGCGGTGTGCTGGATCGTGCCGAACAACCTGCTCAGCGAACATCCGCCGCACAGCATCAAGGCGGGGCAGGCGTACGTCACCGGACTCATCAACGCCGCGATGGACGGGCCGCAATGGAACGAGACCGCGATTTTTCTGACGTGGGACGACTGGGGCGGCTTCTACGATCACGTGCCGCCGCCGCACGTGGACAAAGCCGGCTACGGCATTCGCGTGCCGGCGCTGGCCATCGGCCCGTACGCCAAGAAGGGGTTCATCGATCATCAAACGCTGAGCTTCGACGCCTATGTGAAACTCATCGAGGACCTTTTCCTCGCCGGCCGGCGGCTCGATCCGAAGACCGACGGCCGCCCCGACTCGCGGCCGGGCGTGCGCGAGAATGACGCGATTCTCGGCGATCTGCTCGAGGACTTCGATTTCCGCCAGGCCCCGCGACCGCCGCTGAATCTGCCGCCGAACCCGTAGGCGCCGCCGCGGCGCGGCAAGGCTGGGAGGCTGCGCCGCTGCGCGGCAAGGCTGGGAGGCTGGGAGGCTGGAAGGCTGGAAGGCTGCGTTTCCCGTCATTCCCGCGAAGGAGACTGTCGATAAATGCACTTCTTTAAATGCACTTCTTTGTCATCCCGAACGCAGTGAGGGATCTCTAAGTAGTTGATGTTTCGGAGATTTCTCCCTTCGGTCGAAATGACAACCGCGGGCTTTTGCCATTTATCGACAGTCTCGAAGGCGGGAATCCAGTGCTATGTGCGCAGTGGGCGGCATGTTATAGAATGTCGCTGTGTGCAGGGCCGACGTTCAAGCACCGCGCCGCTTCGCGGCAAGAGTAAAGGGCTGGGAGACCGAGCCGCTTCGCTGCAAGACTGGGGGGCTGTCCGGCTTCCTTGCCTTTCCGCCACCCAGCCTCTCAGCCCGTCCGCAAAAGGAATCGCATGTTCCGTGAGATGGCAGCGGTTTACGCCGGCCAGTTTCTCAAGACGCTGCCCTCGATGGCGGCAGCGGCGGCGGCGGTCGCGCTCGCGGGGTGCGCGGCGCGGCGATGGTCCTTCTGGCGGCGTCCGCTGGTTCGCCGCAGCGTGCCGCGGGCGATCTTCGCCGCGTCGCTGGCCGGCGGCCTCGCGTTGGCGTGGCAAAAGAAATCGCTGTTCGACGACGCGTTCATTTCGTTCCGGTACGCGAGCCATTTTTTGCGCGGCGACGGGCTGGTGTACAACGTCGGCGAACGCGTCGAGGGCTACACCAATTTTCTGTGGACGATCCTGCTCGCCGGCCTGTCGTGGCTGACGCGCGTCGAACTGCCGCACGTCGCGCTGTACGCCTGCCTGGTTTGTTTCGCGGGCAATCTGGCGACCGTGTGGCGGCTGGGCCGGCGGCTGTCCGCCCCCGAGGCCGGGCAGTTCTTTCTGCCGCTGGCCGTCCCCTGGCTGGCGACCGAATACGTTTTTTCGTGCTACGCCACGTCGGGCATGGAAACGATGTTCGCCAGTTGGCTGGTCAGCCTGGCGGCGTACTGCCTCGTCGCGCGAACCGGGTCGGCGCGGGCGGCGTTGACCGGCGGGTTGCTGATCCTCGCGGTATTCACGCGGCCCGATCACGCGTTGTTCTACGCCGCCGCCGGCGGC
>Ga0181520_10011063_pt1 | contig 11932 bp, 12 predicted proteins | sample PEATcosm2014_Bin_29_FD_132451 | JGI IMG/M metagenome (GOLD analysis project Ga0181520, IMG submission 132451) | Peatland microbial communities from MTU Mesocosm Facility, Houghton, MI, USA - PEATcosm2014_Bin02_30_metaG | ecosystem: Environmental > Terrestrial > Soil > Wetlands > Peat | place...
ACGACGCCCATCTGGTCGGTCTCGGCGTAGCGGACTCGGACCTCTGTGGTTACGGGCATAAAACGCTCTCTCCGTCAAGGATATTTCGTACCAAGTTTTCCACGTGGAACGCGAATTCTTCTGTTATTGTACGGGTTTCTTCGGGGTTTGTCGGAAGAATTGCAGCAAATCGGAGCAGAGACGCGTGAAGAACTTTAGTTTCCCGGAGATGGAACTGAGGAACATTGGTCGGGGTTCGTGGATTCCCAGGTCCGAAAATCCGGACCTGGGGCACCCGATCTTTGGGGGTGAACAACACCGGTTACACAGTGGACAGGTGATGCGTGATGCGCTACACTTGGCAAGCAATCAAGAGCTTCCGGCACGGCGGGATTGAACGATTCTTCAGGACGGGAAGCAAGGCGGGCATTCAACCGGCTCATGCCGCTAAGCTCATGACGCAGCTCTATGTTCTGGATCAGGCGAAGTCTCCCTTGGATATGAACGCCGCGGGATGGCACTTACATCCATTGCTCGGTGATCTGGAGGGCCACTGGTCCGTCAAGGTGAATGGAAACTGGCGAGTGACATTCACCTTCGAAGGCGAGGACGCCATTCTCGTTGACTATCGGGATTATCACAGGGGGTAAGATGACACGAATGTACAATCCGCCACATCCAGGCAAGGTGCTGCGCGAATTTCTTGGCGAGATGGATGTTACAAGCGCGGCAAAGAAGCTTCACATCTCGCGCACCACGCTCTCGCGCATCCTCAATTGCAATGCAGGCATCTCCGCCGATATGTCGCTGCGCCTGTCGGATGCGCTGGGAACCCACGACAGCCTATGGTACGAGATGCAAATGGGTTACGATATGTGGCAGGCATCGCATAAGAAACGCCCCAAAATTGAACGCTTCAATATCGCGGCGTGAGCGGGTGTGTCTGACCCGCGGATTCCCAGGTCCGAAAATCCGGACCTGGGGCACCCGATCTTTTGGGGTGGATGGAACTGCGGCACGTGCCGGCGTGGACCGGGAGGTCCACGCTACAGCCGGTCTGGAGACCGGCGCTACAGGGCTATCATCCTGACTATTGCGAGTAGGTGTAGAACTCGTAAGCGTCGAGGAAGGTGGCCAGTGGAAGGGTGAAGACGCCATCCGGGTCGGGCTTGGTGCCCCAGGGATTGCGCAGTGTGACGCTTTGAGCCGCTTCGTCAAAGCTCAGTATGGTGTAGCAATGGCCGGCGACCCACCAATTCTCGCTGGTGTATCCGGCAGCGGTGGGCGTGCTCCAGCTTCCAGCCACCATGGCTACGTGGCCTGCGGTAAGCCGCTGTAACTGTTCGAGGGTCAGTTTTTTGTCGGCCACCAGGCCGGAGAGGCCTTTGCCCTGAAAGGCCTCGAAGACACGCACCGGGACACCGCCCTGGCCAAAGCTCTTGTAGGCGCCGAAGACCTCGCCGTTCTGCTCGACGGTGAGGGTGATGGAGTCAAAGAAGCCCCGGTCCTCCATGAAGCCGACCAGCATCTGGACGGCGGTATCCGGGACGCCAAGGGCGACCAACTGGCTGGTCAGCCTGGATTTGAGCGCGGCTTTGTCAATCACCCCGTCCTGCTGCACCACGGCGCGGATGGCGCGGTCATAACCGAGCAGCAACTGGTCGGATCGATTGAGGAGCGAGAGGCCAATCGGCTTGATGTAGATGGGGATGAAATCTGACTTATCAACGGCTTGAATCAGGCTATGGCGCAACTGGCGCTGGGCATAGCCGCGCATCAGCACGGCAACCCAAGTGCCTTCGGAGCGGTCATAGAGGTGATCGCGGGCAAAGGCTACGTCTTCAGGCATCACGACCTCATCCGGTCCATCGACGAAGTGAACCCGATAGCCGCCGCCTGGATTGTCGCGGATGGCCGAGCGCAGCTTTTCCGGCGCAACCTTGGCCAGCGCGGCGATGGAGGCGTGGAAGTAGCAACTGCCCAGGGTTCCCTGGAGAACCGCCTGCGGGCTGACGCCATGCTCTCCGTAGAGTGGAGCCGGCTCAGCGCCCCATGCGCCCGCCGCCAAACCGCTGCCTAGCAGTAACGCCGCGATCCATGCAAAGGTTGTCCGCATATTTCGATTCTCCTTTTGAATAACGTGAATAAGGTTCTTGGAATCCCAGGTCTCAGAATCGAGACCTGGGGCACCCGCCTTCATGGTTGTTATGGCGACAGAGCAGCATTATTGCAATTCTTTCAGCTTGTCGCATCCCCACTGATTGCCCATTTTGCAGCCTTTATCGAGAAACTGTTTGGCTTTGTCCAGATCTTTGCCGACGCCGTTTCCATAGCGATAACTGCTGCCCAGATTGCTGCAACCGGAGGCATCGGCGGCGGAGCAGGCCTTCAAGTAGAGCGCTGCCGCCTGCACGGGATCCTTGGCTACGCCGCGCCCACTGGCATAGATATTGCCCAGATTGCTGCATCCCAGGCCATCGCCCCCATTGCATGCCTGAGTGTAAAGCTGCATGGCGTGCGCGTCATCTTTGACCAAGCCGGTGCCACTGGCGTAGAGAAAGCCGAGATCGGAGCAACTGCGCACATTGCCGCCGTTGCAGGCCTTGTCATAAAAACTGGCTGCCCGGTTGTAGTCCTGCATGACGCCTTTGCCGTTGCGGTAGATGGTTCCCAGATCCTTGCAGGCATCCCATCCGCCGCCCGCGCAGGCTTTATCGAACAATGCCGCTGCGTCGGCGTAACGCGCCTGTTTGTAAAGCTCAATCGCTTGCAGGGTAAGGTCGCCGGCGCTCGCTTCGTGCATCTGCGGCGGATTGACCACCGTTGGTGCGGGTGAAGGTTTAACCGGCTGAGTCTGGGAGGGCTGCGCCGCCTGCTTGCCGGCCGGCTTTGCCAGGTTCGGGTTGGCCTCTTCCACACTCTCGCTCTTTGACTCTTCGGCCATCGAGGGCTGCGTTTGCTGCACGGTTGAGTTCTCCACACTGGGCGCGGGAAGCGATTGAGCAGCTGGCACCGGCGTGGGCTGAGGCTTAGGCTGCGGCGCAAACAGATGCACGGCGGTGAAGCCAGCCGCCAGCAACAGCAGCGCTAAAGCTCCCCAGGCCCAAAGCGGAAATTTGCGCGGAGCGGGCTTGGACGCGGGAGCGCCGGACTGTTCTGGCAGAGGAGAATATTGGTTGGCCGAACGAGGAGTCTGGGTGCGGGGCGACGGGAGATTGGCGGTTCCCTCCCAGCTTCGAGAATCCGGAGCTGGGGCGCCCGACGAAGTCTGTGAACCGGCCGGAGCTTGAGTGCGCATCGTTTGCGGGCGATTCCATCCCTCTTCGATCACCGTCCCAGGCCGCTCCCAGCGCGCTTCGCCCTGCGGCGGGCTGCTGCCGTAGAGCAGGGCATCCAGCGAGGCAATCAACTCGGAGCACTGCAGGCGATCGTCGCGGTTCTTGGCCAGCAGGCTTAGCACCAGATCATCCAGGCCGGGCCAATGGGCCACCTCCGGGCGCAACTGGCTGGGCGGCTGCGGCATCTCTTGCAGGTGCTGAAACATCCAGCCTTCGATATTGTGGGCGTGGAAGGGAGTGCGTCCGGTGAGCAACTGATAGAGGACGCAACCCAACGCATAGAGGTCTGTGCGTCCATCCAGCTCATTGGCCGGGGTTCCGCGCCACTGCTCCGGGGAGGCGTATTCAGGGGTGAGCATCAAGCCGCGCGTATGGCTGACTGCCGTAGCGCCTTCGAGCATGGCGGCAATGCCAAAATCCAGAACCTTGGGCTGTTCCTCGTGGCCAGCCGGACCGGTCAGCAGAATGTTTTCGGGCTTGATGTCGCGATGGACTGTGCCGCGCGCGTGGGCCGCGGCCAGTCCGGAGGCGATGCCACGGGTGATGATCAACGCCGTCTCGATGGGCAGACCGCCGGGATTCTCTCGAATAGCCGCACGCAGGCTGGGTCCATCCACATACTCCATGGCGATGAACAGGCTGCCGTCCTCGGCCTGATCCAGATCGGTCACTTCAACGATATTGGGATTGCGCAATTGAAAGGCGGCGCGGGCCTCGTTGCGGAAGCGCTTGATGAACTGCGGGTTGCGGCTGAGTTCAGGAGCCAGGAACTTGAGCGCCACGCGGCCGCCGAGCAAAAGATGCTCCGCCAGATAAACCGTCCCCATTCCGCCCTGGCCCAGCTTGCGCGTGATGCGGTATTTGCCGCGCACCAGGCTGGCCGGCGCCAGCTCCTGAGACTCGATCAGCACCGCCCCGTCGGTGGGACAGGTTCGGTGTAGATCGGGATAACCCGTGTCGCAGACGGGACAAGTCTTCATGGATAAAGCCCTGCCGCAAGCCAAAATTTGACTGGCGACAGGATAGCACGCCTTCATCAAGTTTTTTGATTTCATGCATTCTTGGCGCATTTTTTGGCGAATCAAACTTTAATTTTCATCCCGTGGGCTGCCGTGTTAAAGTGTGAGCAATCTGGAACATCATTTTATGTCCAACGAAGAGTTCAGACCGAAAGCTGCCTGGTTGATCGGGCGGAATAGCGATTGTGACCTTGTGGTGCCGGAGGCGGCCGTATCCGGGCGCCATTGCCGCCTTACGCAGCAGGGCAGCGGCTTTGTGATTGAAGATCTGGGATCAAAGAACGGAACTTATGTAAATGGAGTGAAGATTACGCCCGGTGAATCGGTGCGGGTGACCCTGGGCGTTAAAGTAACTCTGGGAATTTCGATTCCAATGCCTTGGCCGGTGACCTCCGCCATGTTGGACTCCGGACGCATGACCCGTCCGTTGCCTCAGACCAACGGCATGCTGATCACCATTGGCCGCGACCCCAAATCCGATGTCCAGATTGATCTGCCGATTGTCAGTTGGAATCACGCCGTCATTACCGAGGAGAATGGCAAGTACATTCTTGAGGACCGGAACTCGAGCAATGGAACCTTTCTGGGCGATCTGAGCAATCGGATTCAGAGAGCGGTGCTGAATACCTCGGACGAAGTTTACCTCGGCTCCTACAAGATCTCCGCCGCCCGCCTGCTGAACCTGGACACCAAGGTGGAGATTGGCGAGGCCGCTTTCCAGACGGTCGCCTTCGAGCACGACTCGATGGAGGCGGGACGCGATCCCAACTGCGAGATTCCGCTGCCGGATTTTCCCATGGTCAGTTGGCGGCACGCAAGGTTTACGCGGACGGCGTCAGGGATACTGGTTGAAGATCTGGGCTCGCGCAATGGCACCTATGTGAACGGCGTGCGCATCAGCGGGAAGGCGCTGGCCAAGTCCGGGCAGGAGATCGGCCTGGGCAGCGTGCGCTTCCAGTTGATGGAAAACGGCACTTTGGCGCAGCGCGATTACAACGGCAAGGTCACCATCGAAGCCAAGGACATTGTGGTCCACGCGCCCAACGGCAAAAAGCTGCTGGACGCCGTCTCGCTGACCGTCTTCCCCTATGAACTGGTGGCGCTGATGGGACCGGCCGGCGCGGGCAAAACCACGCTGCTGAAAGCGCTGAACGGCTACACTCGCCCGGCGCAGGGAACGGTGCTCTTCCGCGGCCAAAGCCTCTACGATTATTACGATCTCTATCGGCACATGATGGGCTACGTGCCCCAGGACGACATTGTCCATCCACAGTTGACGGTGCGCCAGGCGCTTTACTTTTCCGCCAGGCTGCGCACCGACTTGACTGACGCAGAGATCACCACGCGTACTGAAAAAGTCCTTTACGACCTGGGCATACCGGACAAGATTGACACGGTGATCGGCTCGCCGGAGAAGAAGACCCTGAGCGGCGGCCAGCGCAAGCGCGTCAACATTGCCCTCGAACTCATCACCGATACGCCGGTGCTCTTCCTGGATGAGCCGACCAGCGGGCTGTCCTCCTATGACGCCGAGTCGGTGATTGATTTGCTGAAGAGCCTCTCCAAAACCGGCAAGACGATTCTGACGACCATTCACCAGCCCAGCCTGAAGGTTTACAAGCAATTTGACGATTTGCTGATGGTCTCGCGCGACCGGGGCGAAAAGCCCGGCGCGGTGGTCTTCTTCGGTCCAGCCTTCCCGGATTCGATTCAGTTCTTCAATCCGCCGGCGACCGGCGCGCCGATTCAACCGCAGGATCTTAACCCCGAGATGCTCTTCACCGGCATGAATACAGCTCCGGAGAGCAACCGCACCGACACGTGGCGGCAGCGCTATTTGGCATCACGCTACCGGCAGGAGTTTGTGACCAACCGCAGCGGCAAGCAGCAGACGACCTCGCAAGGCGCAGGCGAGAAGCCGCGCCGCGAGTTGGGTCTGGGCCAATGGCTGGCGCTGGTCAAGCGCAACGTCATCGTCCGCCTTCAGGACAAGGCGCAGACCGCCATTCTGCTGGTGCAGGCGCCCATCTTCGCCGTTCTGGTTACGCTGGTTGCGTATCCCTTGCGGGCTAGCCACTTTGACGAAATCAGCGAGAAGCTGCCCATTGTTCACTTCCTGATGGTGGTGGCGGCCATCTGGTTCGGCTGCAACAACGCCGCCCGCGATATTGTCGGCGAGTGGACGATCTACAAGCGCGAGCGCATGGTCACGCTCAAGCTGATTCCGTATGTCTTTAGCAAGCTGGCCGTGCTGCTGGGCCTGTGCATCTTTCAGATCGGCTCGATGCTGGCAATTGTCTACTTCAGTTGCGGGCTGCACAGCAACTTCGGCTGGGACTTCCTGGTCCTGCTGCTTTCGTCGATGATTGGCGCGGGGCTGGGACTTGCAATCTCCGCGCTGTCAAAGACCAACGAAAGCGCCATCGCCATGCTGCCGTTGGTGTTGCTGCCCATTATCGCCCTGGGCGGCGGCATGAGGCCCATCTACTTGATGCCTAAACTCGGGCAGGATCTGAGCGTCGTTATTCCCTCGCGCTGGTCCTTCGAGGCAAACATTCTGCACGAGGCCAAGGATTGGAAGGGGGACAAGCTGGATTTAACCTGCACTCCTCCCAATGAATCCAACGAGAAAGATGGATTATGCTCGACTCCCGACAGGACTTGCAATCTGAATGCCGAGAACCAGCCTGTCAACCCGGTGCTGGTTTCACCCGATCCGGACGACATGAACCCCTCGCTCCATGTGCGGGGTGATGCGGCCGAGGAAACGATTCCGCGCTACCTGATCAACTTTACTGATCCCAACGGAACCGAGCGTGTCTGTCGCGCCACGAAGGACGAACAGTATCCGCAAGTGAACCCCACCGCTCACGCTGTCGCCTATCGCCATCGCTTTCGCACCTCGCTGGCCGTGCTGACCGGGATGCTGGTGGCGCTGGTGGCCACGGTGATCCTGGTCCTGCTCAAACGCGACAAGGACCCGCAGTAAAGCAGGGATCAGGGGACAGGGATCAGGAGTCAGGGATTAGAATGTAGCGCCGGTCTCCAGACCGGCTGTTGCGCGGACGTCCCCGTCCGCGCTTGTTCTATCACACCTCAAACCCGCGCCTTCAAACTTGGCCACTCCGGCTTGCGCTTCTGGATGAAGGCTTCGACGCCCTCCTTGAAGTCATCGGTCGAGCGTTGCTGGGCGTTGACCTCGATGGCGTCCTCCAGTTCCGTGTCTAGACGCAGGCGGGCGTGCTGGGCCAGTAACTGCTTGACTGCCTGCATGGCCTGCGGACTGTTTTGCAGCAGAGTCTGAGCCAGCGCCTGGGCGGTCGGCAGCAGTTCGTCGGCGGCTACCAGTTGCGTCACGAGGCCCAGATTGAATGCCTCCTGCGCCTTCATCAGACGGCCGGTCAACAACAGCTCACGGCAGCGCTTTTCGCCCACCTGGCGCAGCAGAAACGAGGCAGCCATGGCCGGCACAAAGCCCACCCGCACTTCGTTATAGCCGAATTTGGACTCCGGCGTGGCCAGCGTGAAGTCGGGAATGGTGGCCAGCACCATGCCGCCGGCAATGGCCGGCCCATTGACCACCGCGATGACCGGCTTGGGAAAGTCATAGAGCGTGCGCAGCACCCGCGCCACACTCTCCGAGTCGCGGCGATGCTCGGCGGGCGTGGAGGCGCTGAGCGTGGCCAGATGCTCCAAATCCAACCCGGAGCAGAATGCCGAACCGGCGCCTGTCAAAATCACCACGCCGCAAGAGCAATTCTCGGCATCGTCGAGGGCACGGGTGAGCTCCTGAATCATGCGCAGCGAGAGCGCGTTGCGCCGCTCCGGACGATTCAGTGTGATGGTTTTCACTCCATGGTCAGAATGGACCAGTATCTCTTCAAAGCGGGCCATTGACACCTCCGAGCGCGGGACCGGCTCTCGCTTGAGGCGAGGCAGCGATCCATGCTTGAACAGCCTATCGTAGCGCAAAATTACCCCGCGCGCACGGTGATTCGGGTCACGGCTCGTTGATCGGATTTTTGAAGGGGGGTGCGCGAACTCAGCCGCCTAGAACGGCGCTAAAGATCGCCGTCAGTTCGGAGAGATCGCCGCGCATCACGGCCACGTCGCGTGCGTGGTAGAGGCGCTCTCGGTCTTCCGGCACCTGCGCCACGCGGGTCCAATCCAGCCGATGGCTGGCAGCTTCGGCGAGATCGGCTGTAAAGGCGCGCAGAGTGCGTGAATTGCCGTCGCGAAAGGCGTGAATGGCGTCCAGTTCGCTGTAAAAGTAGGCCAACCGCTTGACCAGAGCGCCAGCCTCCAAGCCTTGCAGAAAGCTCTCCATTTTTAATGCGGCAAAGGTACTCTCCAGTGCGCCGGAAATATTCTGCGAAGGCCCGTACGCGACAACAAAGCCGGAGCGGTTCTTGGCCATCAAGCCAATGTCTTTGCGCAGTTCGCCAGCCCACGGATAAACTTTGCCAAAGATGCGGCGATGGGTCTCCCGCAAGCGGCGCACGTCGAACGGGCCAGTGATGGGGTTGACTGCGAGAAGAGCGATACTGGTGGATGCAGACTGAGCTTCAAAGCGATTGAGGGCTGCTTGGTCGCGGATATCCTCCAGATTGATAAGGACATTCGTGCCGGGATAGACGTACGGATCGCGCGCGGACAAGCTCATGCGACAGCCAAGGCCCGTGAGCGATGGTAGGCGGAAATCTCTTCGAGCCCCTGGTCGAAGGTGATCTCTCCGGCGAGAATCCGTGCCTTGACCGTCCAGTACGGCTCACCGAGTTCAAGTCCTTCCAGTCGCTGGCTTGCCTCGCCCTCGGCAAAGCCCCGTTCCAGCTTCTCGCGTTCATCGGCTTGCAGCATGGGGAACCTCCGCGTTTCAGGCGAACGAACGGCCTGCGTCTGCATCGATTTTATCACTTATTCCATTTGTTCTTCGGTACAATTCCCAGCCCTGCTGTGGCAGAATGGAACCATCATGCTAATCGAAATCTGGGAGCGGCTGCGCGGCTACGATAAGTGGATTCAGATGGAGGCGACGATCAAATCGTCCAATCTGGCCGAAGTTGAAATCGGAAGGGTACGCACCAACAGATGGACTAATTCGGAACCAGTCGACGAGTGGAAATCCTCTTGCACACTGATATGGAAAGATAACTCAGGAAATCCGCATGAAAATGAATTTGAAGTTGCGGAGGATTCGCCACTTTTCCAGCTTTACGATGGGCAAACCGTGACCATCCGCTTCAATCCTGCCAATCCCGATCAGTTCTACCTGCGCGGCGTCTCCGGTTCCAAAGTTCATACATGGATCAAAAAGATCGGAATCTCCTTTACCAATCTTCTGAGCAGAAATTGATTGTTGCCGTCCTCCCGGAGGGAGGAAACGAGAATAGCCCAGGGTGAAACCCTGGGAAAGCATTCAGACCAGAGATTTCCGCCCCGAAGGGGCAGAATGGAGCCATCATGCTGATCGAAATCTGGGAGTGGCTGCGCGGTTACGATAAGTGGATTCAGGTTGAGGCCAAGGTCGAATCGTCCAATGTTGAGGAGACCAAGCAAACCGTCCACGGTCAGCCAGCGCCTTCGACATGGGCCTCACGAGATGAATTGGTTTGGAGCGACCGGCAAGGGCATAGGCGGAGTGTTGAATTTAAAGTTCCAGACGATTCCCCACTTTACCAACTTATCGGCGGAGAGACAGTGACCATTCGTTACAATCCAGCCAAACCCGAAAAATTCTATTACAGAGAGCTACTGCGCACCAGAGTACATACGGCGATCAAGATGATCTTCCTCGGCTTGTTGTTTCTAGGCGCACTCTTCGTGCGCTACAGGTATTTATAGAATTTGATTCACAGCCCCAGCTCCCCCGCCCGCTTCTTCATTGCCGCTAATTTTACCCACCTCCCGGAGGGAGGAAACGAGAATAGCCCAGGATGAAATCCTGGGAAAGCTATCGGTCAAAAAATTTCCGCCCCGGAGGGGCGGTGTGAATTACAAATTTAACATTGAGATACAGGTTTCGTTTCGCCCCTCCGGGGCGAAGGTTCCTCTCCATGCATCCAACCCAGGGTTCCGCTGCGCTTCACCCTGGGCTATTTTCGGTCTCTCCCTCTGGGAGGAAATGCATTGATTGACCTACCTCACAGCCCTAATTCTCCCGCCCGCTTCTTCATTGCATCCAGACAAAACGCAATCTGCGCGTCTAACTCCACGCCCAGCTCTGCCGCGCCGAGCAGAATATCCTCGCGGTTGACGCCGCGGGCGAAGGCTTTGTCTTTCATCTTCTTGCGCACGCTGGCCACCTCAACATCGGCGATGGCCTTGGTCGGCTTGACCAGCGCGCAGGCGGTCAGGAAGCCGCTGAGTTCGTCGCAGGCAAAGAGCGCTTTGGCCAGGTGCGTCTGGCGCGGGACGCCGCTGTATTGCGCGTGGCCCAGGATCGCCGTGAGCAGCGGTTCCGGCCAGCCCAGCCGCTCCAACTCGCGCACGCCGATGAAGGGATGCTCCTCCGCCGTCGGGTGACGCTCGTAATCGAAGTCATGCAAGAGTGCCGTCGTGGCATACAACTCCACGAGTTCAGCGCGCTCCGCGCCTGCCAACCCTAGCCGGTCTGCCTCGGCTTCGCCCATAGCCGCCACGCAGGCTTCTACGCTGAGCGCGTGCTTGCGCAGGCTCTCGCTTTGGGTCCACACGGTCAACAGTTTCCAAGCCTGGGTGCGCCCGAAGAGCGCGTCGCTGGTCGTTGCATCATCACTTGTGCAGTTGCTCATCGTAAAAAAATCCTTTGTTGCTGAATTTGGTTCGTTTTTTTTCTGGTTTTTTAGGGCTTTATGGGGGTATGATAGGTGAAAGTTTGGTTCGAACCCAACTTTTCACTTGACATTTATGGTTCATCTCATTGATCGTAGCAAATATCGTGGTGCTGAGAAGCATCGCGGAAGCCCTGCTCTGGCGCTCCGCACACCACCCATGATGACGCCCACCCCAGACAGCATGGATATGCGCGAAGTTGTGCGCTGCACATTTGCCGATTGCCGGCTCACCCAATTCAAGACCGCCAACAACCTCTGCCGGCGCTGCCACAGGCCCCTGGAGATCGAGGAGTCCGTCCACTCCGGTCCGGTTGCGGTGGATCAACGCCCGATTGAACCTTCGGCGGAGGCTGGCCTGCAGGTGGCCGGTCAGGTGAAGGAGATTCGCCGTGCGCGCCACATGAGCCAGCGCCAACTGGCTGGTCGCATGCAAGTTCCGCGCACCTATATCTCGAAGATCGAAAACGGAAAAGCGATTCCCACGCTGAGTTCGCTGGACCGGCTGGCCGATGCTCTGGGTGTGGAGGTGCGCCAACTGGTGCGCGACTCGCGCAGCCAGCGCGACGACGAAGTGGCGGCGATTCTGGCCGATCCACTTTTGGCCGAAATTGCCGCGCTGCTGCCGAAACTGGATTCGCTGCACCGATCGCTGCTTTACGGCACGGCGCGCGACATGGCCAACGGCCACCGGCGCATCGCCTGATCCGGGCTTGCGCGGCTCTCTCGCCCGTTCGCACGAGTGGGTCGATTGCGGTGTCCAGGCGCTTGTGCTAGGGTCGATGAT
>Ga0181520_10011064_pt1 | contig 11931 bp, 21 predicted proteins | sample PEATcosm2014_Bin_29_FD_132451 | JGI IMG/M metagenome (GOLD analysis project Ga0181520, IMG submission 132451) | Peatland microbial communities from MTU Mesocosm Facility, Houghton, MI, USA - PEATcosm2014_Bin02_30_metaG | ecosystem: Environmental > Terrestrial > Soil > Wetlands > Peat | place...
AGATGAACCGTTCCAGAATTCGCCAGGTGCCCGGCAAGGCTTTCATGAGACCCTCGAGTCCTACCTGCCCCTCGTACTCCTCTCCCTCCACCACCTCGGTGACGATGTACTTAGTGCGGGCAAAGGTCTTCTGTCCGCCCATGATGGCGTCGATCTCAGCTCCCTGGATGTCCATCTTGACGAGGTCCACATCGCCGATCTTCATCATGGTGCAGTAGTCGTCAAGGGCGATCGTGGGAACCATCATGGCCCGATTGAAGGCCATCCAGGGGTAGAAGGTGAGAGCATTCTTGGGCTTGTGGGTAGAGGACGAGGGAGTCCAGCTCTCGCCGTTTTTCTTGGACGACAGGTATAAGGTGGCAGTGCCTTGCACCTGGCCCACAGCCGCACAGATGAGCTCGATGGAACAATCGTGCTGCTTTTGCAAGCGCGAAACCGAGGAGACCGCAAGCTGCCAGCAGGCGGGATTGGGCTCGAAGCCATGCCACTTCACGCGCCCCAGGTGAGGAATGAGCAAGGCGGCTTCTTCCAGGTGGTGGGCACCCAGGTCGAGCACCACGGCGCGATCCGGTAGTCTCTGAGCCATCTCTTTCCAGAATTCGGGTGTCAGATCGCGTGCGCTCATGTTGACTCCTATGCGATAAGCTTCTTCTTGGTGTATTCAATCATCTGAGGATGATGAGGTAGGTGATGATAAAGCTCCCACTGAGTGCATCTATCTATTGCCCAAACTTTGGCGATGTCGGTTGGCAATGAACCGAGCTCTTTGACAATAGTCGCACATGCGATCTTGATGCTGCGGTCTGCTTCCTGACCGGTTGGACTGACACCGCGAACGTCAATTCGAAGGTCCAGCCCCAGACTATAAACGCGCCAGTAGACCATAGTCAGCCCAGGGAACCGTGCCTCCGGAGGCGATTGAGTCTGCTCTTGACCCAGTTCACGATCTCCTCGACATCACGCAAGACTGCAACCTCCGCCTTGGTCTCATCGCGCATGAGGACCATGAAGTCCTCGGAACGGACAGAGCTCGAGACTCCCACGAAGCGGTCGTCGTTATCATCGACGTGCCAGGAAAACGACATCGTACCGTTCGCCCGGTGTGCGACCTTGTTGGGACCGAGCTTCTGCTGGTCGAATGCCCACTTGAGCGAATTGGGGTGCATGGTGTTAATCCCGACGGGAAGCGCAGAAAACTTCCCAGAAGGCGTTCCACACAATCTTGTTCTGATTACCATCCATGATCAATCGTGCCTGTGGGTAGACCTTCAACATGGCCGAAAGCCAGATGTGGGGCGGCAGCTTGGATAGTCGGATCATGGCCTCGGCATCGTCTTCGGTTTCGTTTGTCATGGTGCTGCTCAGATGGCTTGCGTTCTCCAGGGAAGATCCCAGTTGAAGACGGGTACCAGGGCCAGCACCGACTTGCCTTGCTCGGTGCGCACCGGCTGCACATGCCCTTGAACCTCGCGCTGCGATGCCTCCTGGCCGAGGAGCACGATATCAGAAGGTGCGACTCGCAGGTGGCAGGGAACCGCCACGATCTTGCCCTCCCAGGCTGCCTGAAAGAGCCCCGGGTCGGTGGTTGTCAACTTGAAAACTCGCATGTTGCCTAATCCTCTTTCTCTATTGCCCGGCTGTCGTCACTGATGAGAAGAAAGCTCAAAACAGCCGTTACACCAGACGGACTTGTCATCAGGAAATCGACTGCAACAAGCGCGAGCATTGATGTTTGCTCGGACATCAACACAGTGCGAATGGGCAACTGCCGACTCGGTTACCTCTATGCCCTTCGAGGTAAAAGTGACATCCTTGTCATTCAGGCTATCCATGCCGGCATGCCACAGTCTGTCGCGTAGCATGCCAATCTCGACCCTGAGCTTCTTTCTGTCGCGATTGAGCCACGAGATGTAGAACACCAAACTGACACTGACAACAAGTTGCGCGTAAGGAACCATTACCATTTGTCCTCCTCACCTCAAAATCGTGATGCGCTCGGCCGCTCTCGTAATGCCGGTGTAGAGCCACTTCTCACGGTCCTCGAAGTGCCACTCGTCGATGAGTACGACGTTATCCCACTGGGAACCCTGGGCGCGGTGAACGGTTATGGCGTAGCCGTAATCGAAGAGCTCCGCCTTCATGTAGTCCTGGCGATCGATAGCGTCCGGATTGCCATCGAAGTAGGCCCGGTGAACGATGCACTGTGTGACATGATCGTCATCGTCACGCAGCTGCATATCGAGAAAGCGTCTGCCCTGGCCGTACTCCTTGGACTTGACGACGTGCCAGGTCTGGCCGTTGAGCAACCCCGAGTCTCGATTGTTACGCCGGCAGACAAGCTTGTCTCCGGGCACGGGCAAAGGTCCCTTGCACCCTCGCTTGCCTCGAATGTGCTGGTTCATCTTGCGAAGTGTCACGTTCTTGCCCACCAGAACCTGGTCGGCCTTGAGCAGCAGATCGTCGACCTCTTGCTCTGGCAGCTGTACCCTGTAGGCCACTCTACTCTCGCCGTAGATGCCGGGCCTGAGCAACTTTCCCTCGCGCACGTCCTTGGAGAGACTGATGATGGGGTTGTTCTCGGCCTGGCGAATGATGTCCCTCAGCATGACATCCGGCTTCTTCGTGAAATAGCACCTGCCATTGACGGGAGGAAGCTGGCCCGGATCGCCCAGAGCCAGCACACGGGTGTCGAAATAGAGCAAGTCGTTGCCCATCTGCTCATCGATCATGCTGTACTCGTCGATCACGACCAGGGGAGAGGACTGAACTATGCTGTCGGTGTTCAAGGTGAAATCCGGGCGTTGCAGGTTAACGTTCTCCTTGAGAATCTCCTTCTCAAGCTTGGCGACATCGTCTTGTGGAACCGGACGCTTGCGTTTGAGAGCGTCCCGCCTGGCCTTCAGGCTCGCCAGCTTGGCCTCGCACTTGTCCACCGGGCGGTAGATGAGGCTATGTACGGTGAAGGCCATGGGCACCTTGCCGGTTTTCATGAGCACGTGAGCCGCCTTGCCGGTGAAGGATGCGAAGAGGATACCGGGACCGACGATTTTGACCAACTCTTTGGCGATGGTGGTCTTGCCTGTGCCGGCGTAACCGGCCAACATGAAAACCTGGCCGCTACCTTGCTCATACCACTTTTGTATGGCGCGCAAAGCGGCTTCCTGGTCCTTGTTGAGCACGATGTTGGACATCTGATCTACTTTCTTGGGCGCTGCTCCCGAATGGTACTTTATCCAGTTCTGACCCAACCCACCGATTCCAGATTTTTGAGCGTCTCTTCCGAACACTTCACTTCGTCGAGCTCTATGATTACCAGGAAGTGCAGATCGGAATTGACGTCGGAAAGACGAGCCGGGACAGAAAGAGGAGTTGCAAAAAAGAGTGCTCCGCCACCCAGAAAAGGCTCATGATATGCCTTGAACGTGAACGGCATGTGTGAATGTAACTCGGGAAGAAGCTGAGTCTTCCCGCCTACCCATTTGATGAAAGGATGTGCTTTTGTGGTCATATTACCGTGAGGTGTCCTAAAGGACTCCGCCTGTCTTGGTGCGAGCTCGAATGAAGCACGACACGGGCACCACATCCTCGGTTTTCTTCCAGATGAGCGCATGACAATGAGGCAGATGCCCGTTGTACTCCGATGTCCAGCCGCCCGAGTCAACTACATCCCAGGGCACACCACAAACCGACATCATGCGCCTGGTACCCAAATGGTCATGACCGAAGACAAGGCATGACGGATTCGTGAAGGCCGGTCCAAGAGGCTTACCTCCGAGCTGGCCCACGGGAGTTGGCAAATTCGGATCCATTATCAGCAAGGAAAGGAAGGCCGGCACATTATCAACGTAGCCCTGTCCGGGAGGCGGCTGGTCGGCACTTACGCAGCGTTTTCCGGTGTAGTAGAGACCAATCTCTGCAAAAGCCGACTGCCATTCACATGTCTGAGGATGATTGAGCCGACGCATGACGTGGTTGGCATAAACGTAGTCGCGTTCGGAGTACCTCTGCCAGAGCGACAAGACGAAGCTATCGACCGCCCGAGCCAGGATTCCCACCGAGGTTATCTTCTCGGGTATCAGATTGGGACGAGAACAACCAAGGGATCTGAGCGCCACGTACTCGGCCTCGGCGTCCTGGCCCAAGACCAAAGGATCGTGCAGGTGGCCATGCGTGAAGATGAGCATCGGGTAGTCGGGTCCGACCGACGTGTCCCAGTAGAGCGGGTACGAGTAGATGAGCTGGCCGTCATACGCCTTGCCGCTGCCCTCATAGCACAGGAGCTTCGACCAGGGCCAGTCGGAGGGGTTCACGGGGCACCCGGTGTAGGGACTGATCTCCAGATTTGGGTCCTTGACCTTCAGGCTCGAGTTGTACCAGCGCCATAGACTAAGGTCGTGGTTGCCGGCCAGCACCACAATCTTGCCGATTTTCACGCGACAGAGAAGTTGCCCCAGGAACCTATTCGAGGCATCGAGAGTGGATTTGGCCAGACCGAACGCGAGCACGGAGAGGTTCTCGGGAACGCACTCTTCCCAGACGTCGCCGTTCAGGATCAGGGTACCAATCTCGCCGCCGCTCGCCTGCTCGAGGGCGGCTACTACCTGGTCGGCTATCTCAGGATTGGAAAGCGTCGAGCGGCCGTCGCCCAGGTGCAAGTCCGACATGCACAGACGAGCGATCATCGCGCACCGTCCTGCGGATGCTTGGTTTCGATCTCTCGCATAGCTTCGGGCAACCACTTCTGGTAACGCGGGTAAACATCCTCGGGCTCCTCTATGGGGCCTGCCCACTTGATGAACCGGGAATCCGAGAGGCGGAAGTTCTCGCCGTCGCTGAAGACGTGCATGTTCGTCTCCTTTCACCTGGGATTCGGCAGCTGCCGGTCGGTAATCCGGGCATAGCTCGGAAGATTGCACCCGACCGGTATCACGTCAGCCGCCACCTGCAAAAGCGTAGTCCTGACCTCGTCCAAAGTCGCCCGATTATCGGCTCGAAGCTCAGCCGTGTCAAGCATCCTAAACTGTTGAATTAACGAGGGAAAATGCCACCTTGCCTCGTAGGGGCTCGTTACCAGGCGGCTTGCCAGCTCGTAACGCTCCTTCGCCCGGTCGATCTGCCCTTCCACCTCGAGCGTTCGGCCAATCTGGTAGCTGATATCGGCTTGAAAACGTCTTTCGCTCGAGTGGACAAGGGATTCGAGCTTGAAGAGCTCCGCGCGAGCCTCCGCGGACAGGATTGGCACCGCCTCCGTGGCCCAGGTGTAGCGGAACATGACCCCGTTCCCGGTATCCCGGTCCATGATTTTGGGGTCTTGCCGTCTCCACCTCTCGAGCACTTTCAGATTGCGGTAGGGCACCCGCACTTCCAGGCCCTTCGAATCGCGCCAGTCGCGCACGAGCAGGCCAGGCCCGTGAAACTCGGTGTTGGTGGCAGTCTGCCCCGCGAGGTACTCATGGCAGCATTGACGCCACTTGCTTTCAGGATTGCGTCGCCACAGGCGCACGTATGCCTGACGCTCAAGGTGAAGACCGTAACCGTCAAAGATGTCGTAGTACGACGAGATGAACCTCGTGGTCAGGCGGTTGTCGAGGTACCCACAGGCTTCACACAAGACATGCGAGGGCACGCGTAGCTCGTCGTCGGCATCCAGCTTGAGCACGTAGTCGGCGCGAGTGTCATCGAGGATCACATTACGAGCGTAGGACCAATCAGCGAGCAGGCGCGAGCTGGAGGGCTCCCAGGAGGGTACAAACTCGGTCGGGGAATCGTCGAAAAACAGGTCATCCATGCAACACGGAACCAGCTGGTGATAGGAATAGCGCGCCAGGCCAACGCCTGACGCGAAGCTATCAAGAATCTCCCTGGTACGATCGATGGAGCCCGTGTCCACGACCACGAGCTCATCGATCGCGCCCTGCACGGACGCCAGCATCCGGGGCAGGCAGCTCTCGCCATTTTTCACCAACAAGTTCAAGGCAAGTCGTGGCATGGAAAAAATCCTCAGTCGAGCTTCGCGGCGATCTTGCCTTGACGAATGAGCCCGTGGAGAGTGGTCACATCGAGCTTGGGGCTCCGGCGCTCCTCCTCGAAGATGATCTGAGCCAGGGTCTGGGAAGTCAGATCCGCGTCGGTGACGTGGTCGACCACCCTGATGTCCTCCCCTTGGCGAATCAGGACGGCCAGAGCCTCGAGGGTGGTGTAGTACTTCTGCTCGGTATCGTAGAGCTTGCGGTTCGAGTAGCGCTTGATCGTTCTCATGTCGTTCCTTTCTTGGTGTCGATATTGTTTGCTGTGTCAGTGGCGGGAATTTTGTAAGCCACAGCAGCGACTTCTAGCCATGTTTTCTTACCGGCTGGCGTAAGAGCGCTCCAAGAAGCGCCTTTGTCGCCAAACCCTGCCATACACCAGGCATTACGTAGCTCACATGCCAGTCGCTCGATTGGGGATAGAGAAGCGGTCGAAGGAACAACCACTTCACCGGAGGCGATCTTGCCGCGCAGATCTTTTCGGATTCTCATCCAAAGTTTGCCCATCCAGTTCTCGCCCTTCCGGTCAGCTCCCCACCCCCAGAAGTCATCGCGCCAGGAATCCTCCACCAGATCGCGGTCCCCCGTCTCGAGCAGCTTGCGCCGCACATACTCGTGCTGCTCCGCCTTGGCGCACAGAATGGTGTGCATGACGGCAACCTTGACGGACCCCCAGTCGGGCCGTTGATGTCGTCTATACTGCGTCGCAATCTTGAGAGCCTCATGTGCGCTTGGCGCGTTGAGAATCAACTGTTGTATGCCCGGATCGTCGGGGAACTTCTCCCAGTGATACGCAGCCTCGCTCGTTTGGAAAACGTGTCCCTTCCAGGCCAGCTGGAAAGCCGAGAAGTTGGAAAGGACATAGAACTCGTGCTCGTAGAAGAAGATCTGGGTGGCGGTGTCGTGACCGCGCGTGGTAAGCCCCTCCGGCTTCCGAGCCGCCTCCTCAACTTCAGCTTGCTTCGCTTCCAAGGCATCAAGCACCTTCTTCGCCACCTGCTCGAAGTCTTGCACAACACGCGCAAAGTCAGCCTTGAAAGCGACAACCAAAGCAGGTATCCACACGGCGGCGCGCGAGTTATCTCCTGCCAGTACGGCCTCGACTGCCAACTTATCGAGTCTTGGGGTGTCCATGCCTTATCGTCCTTTCAATCGTCACGTTCACAAGGGCAAGATCGATAGGCGGCACTCATAGCGCCCTCATCCCGCCCGCAATTCCGACAAATCTCGATGTTGGCGAGAACCGCAGCGCGATCTTCCTCGCCCAGCCGGAGCAACATCTGTCTCACGATCCTGGTCGTTCGTGAAACAGGATCGTCCATCATTGCGCTTGCAAGTCCCATCAAAGTCCCTTTCACGCTGGCTTCCAGGTTTTGTCCTTATCGGACCACCTGAACATGGTCATGTGTTCGTTGACCAAAAATCCTAGCAACCCAATCCAGCGCACCACCTTGGTCTTTTCAGAACCATCCGCCGAGATGATTGTCACGGGATGTCCGACCGTGAGACCATTCAGTGTCTTTGTGGGCCTTTTTGCCATAATGATTTCCATGACCTATCAGGCTGCAGCTCATCGATCTTCGTCATGAGCTCAACACGTCTCGGATCATGCTTCCAATCCATGAGAAATGGTCCTTTCAACCCTTTGGGCCGTTACGCCTTCAGGGTCGTAATCAAACGCGACCGGTTGGCCTTCTCCTGCTCTTCCAGCCGCTTGCACGATGCCAGCAGCTCCATGATCATCTCCCGGGTGGGTTGATCGCCCTCCACGTCGATGATGGTCGTGGCCTTGAGAGCCATGTGGCCCCCGTCGGGATTGGTCGGAAAGGGCATGATCTTGAAGATGGTCTGGATGGAGACCTGCCCGCCCGGCAGTGAAGCCGGCACGGTCATGTTCAGGACCAACCTCGCGTTGAAGAGCTCGATCGACGCGGGCGACGAGCCGGCCCTGGATAAGTCCCTTATGCAGTCCGCCGCCTTCAATCCCTCGGCAAGCTGGCCAAGGTACATGCAGTTAAGGCCAGAGTCGCTGGCCATGATCCACTGTCCATTCTCATGGGGCATCGAAATTCCTCCCGTTGCGTTACTTGGTGAGCCTTGCAAGAGCCACCCAGATCTTGAAAACCGTTACCAGGAACGTGGCCACCAGGCACATGATGGCAAGTCCCACAATCCGCTCCCAGATAGCAGGCCCCACCGAATGCCTGAAGATCCTGAATGCCTCGCGCCAGCTCACCTTCGCGGTGCGCACCGCCGGACGAGCAATGTCCTTGACGGTATCCCAGGCGTCAGTCAGCAGATCCTTGTATTCCTGCCGCACGTCTCAGGTCTCCTCGGAACCCTCAGCCACCAGGCCCACCCACAAATCGTGAATGATGTGGCCCACGGCAGCGATCTCCTTGTATAATGTTCCCCCTCGAGTCTTCGAGTAGAGCCTTGCCCGCACCGCCCGACCCACAAGCTCGTTCCAGGACGCAACACCGGCAGCGTCGAGCAGAAGCCCGAGCCTCTCGGCCGTGACCAGCACGTTGCCAGTAAGCTGGGCCGCAGTGGCATAACCGAGACGGAGCTCGAAGTATGCCTTGCGCGAGATCACCCTGATCTCGGCTGCATCAATTATCGCGTTTTTGATGTTCGAGCTTTCGATGTCCGATTCGTTGTACTCTTGACCCGCGAAAGTGATTTCAGGCGTTCCCATGATGTGTCTTCTTTCACGTCGTCAGTTGACGATGGTCTTGAGCTTGCTGCAACGAGGACACTGCAAGATGGTAATCCTCGCACCTTGAACCAGACGAATGACGGTCTTTTCGGACATGCCCGCCGAAAATTTCGCTTCAAAGCCCGGGGTTTTCAAATGCATCCCAGGTTTGTCGGTTGTATCCAAGACAACCCCTTTCCCGTGCTCCCATAGCAGGCATATCAGTCGTTTGATCATGGATCGACCTTCTTTCTCAGATCCCGTTCGATCATCGCCGCCCACCTGTCAGCCACGTGGTCCCAGGTCGGCACCCGGGCTCGAGCGTTGCAAAGCGTTGCCTCGTTCGTGAACTGCAAGGCAACCTTGATTGTCTGCGTTGCCACGTTTCGCCAGATCGACGTCGGCAACCAGGGCGACAGGAACTCCGCATAGGGTGCCGTATCGAGAAGAGCACCCACGGGCGTGCAAATGACCTTGCACCCTGCCGCCTGGGCTTCCATCGCGGTGATACAGGAGGTCTCCTCGAACGAGGTGGGGTAGAGCCAGAGGTGGGCCTTCATGAAAGCGCCGGCAAGCATGCCCTGTCCAGCTCGACCTTCGAAGATCACGCCGTTGTTCTTCGCATTCGTCTTGACGATCGTGTTTATCAGCGCGCGAGCATCGCTTACCTGGTCCCTTGTTCCAGTCCTCTGCGCCTCTTGCGCCCAAACCAGGGCATCGCCGAAAACTCGCAGCTTCGCTCCCGGAAACGCCTCCCTGATCCCAGGCCACAGGTCGATCACCCTATCGAGTCCCCTGTCGGGGCATGAGGACCAGATCACGGAGAGGGGCTCTTCGCCGGCCTCGAGTCTCCGGTGCTTGGCAAGTAGTTTCAAGGAAGGTAGGTGCGAGGGATCGTTCGACAGGAAGCACTCGCCTGCTTTGTAAGCACGCCCCAGCTTGAAGAGATCACGGCCGATTCCGTTGGGAATGACCTCCACCTTGTGAGGATCGACCTGGGGGTAGTACTCGCAAAAGCGCTTGTGCGCGAAGAGCGAAAGGCAGATTACCTTATCGAAACCCCGACTGATGTTCTTGCCCCAGTCGGCTCCGATGTGCAAATCGTGCATCCAGAGCCACGTCAACCGGCGAGAGACACCCATCGGCGGGTGAACCGCATGACGAGAGGACACGAGCAGATTGCACGTACCCACGTCTCGCTCATCGACAGCCTGGTAGGGCATCCACCGGGGATTCGTGCCCGGGGCGTCGGTGTCGAGGATATCGGCATAGACCGTGACCTGGTAGCCCCGAGCGGCCAGACCAGCGGTCAGGCGCAAGGTCGCGAGCTCCGAGCCTCCGCAACCTTCCTCGAGCGCGGTGAGGTGGTTCCAGGGTGCTTTCGAGCGGCCAAGCCAGAAAACGATGTGGGTCATTTGGCTTCCCCCTTGCAATACCGAAGAGTTAGCCACTGGGCAATGGCGTCCACGATCGACGACACGCGCGGCATGCGTGGATCCGAGGTCGTGCCCGACGGCTCGAACTGCATGCGCGACCATTTCTCGGCCAGGGCCTCCACCGAGACCCCGCTCTGCAGGGCCAGGGAAGCCGTGATCGATAAGGCATCGAGAAGGCCGGAAATCGTCGAGCCCGACTTGTCGGCCTTGAGGAAAATCTCGCCCAGCCGACCGTCGGGGTATTCCCCCGTGGTGATGTAGATCTTAAGGTCGCTCACGGCACCCTCGTGGGGGTAACGCAGGTGTATGCGTTTTGTATGGCCGGTTCGACCGACGGGCAGTCGTTCGCGAGTCATGATTCCAGCTCCTTGTTGAGCCCGGCGAGCAACAACGACTTGGTCCCTAAAGCGTCGATCTTCTGCTCGGCCTCGCCCCTGTCCTGACCGAACATGTCGTAGAGCATCTTGTCGAGCGCGACGATCCCGTCACGAATAGCGCAGCACCTTCGCCAGCGCTCCACCGTGTACGAAATGGTCTTCGAGTGCAGCCCCCTGTGAGCTTGCGGCCTGAACGGTTTTCCCTCCAGATCGGTATCGAGAGCAATCATGCCGGCAGGGTTCACCACCACGGGAATCTCCAGCTTGGGCGTCTTGTTCTTGTCCGTTGCCGTGGATACCCGGGCAACACGAAAATCGAAGGCGACATGACTCCGCCCGGTATAATCTTCGTAGGCGCGATCCTCCGTTTGCCCGCTGTAGGTGTACTCGATCACATCGACAAACTCGGTCACATCGCGTGAAGTGAGCATGTCCTTCACGGTCTTCTTGAGCTCGTTCAGCGTCGGACCACTGAACTTCTCATAGTTGCGACTTTGAATACGAGGCTTGGTGATGGCCTCTCCCGGCACGCTCGGAACGAGAATAATGAAGACGTTCTCCTGCATGTCGAAACGGACATCAAGGTCATAGTCCGCAAGAACAGTGCGGACGTGGAACTTTCCGATCTTCTTGCCGTCGAATCTCATCCGACTCCCTTCAGCCGCCCATCGCGGCTTCGAGCTCCTCTACGTAGCACCAGTGCGTGATGATCCAGCCGTGCTCGCTCACGTGTGTGCGATCCGTGGTGCGCCACTGGTCCCACAAACTGCAAAGCTGGAATCGCCCCGAGATGTAGATGACGTTGTGGGGAGCCCGCATCTGGCTATCGCCCTTCATCACGATGGGCACATCGTCCCGAGGCTTCTCGCTCACGGGCCGCCATCGCGACCTGGGCGGACTCGCTACGGGCTCCGGGGCATTCTCGCTCACATCAACCTCCTCAAAATTGGTAATGTCAAACACGGCGAAGTGCAAACTCTCGTGCGCTCGGCAGAGGGTACTATATGCACGTCGACAAGAACCTGGCAAGGGCCAAGTCGCGTCAGGCTCCTTGGGGTGCCGCAAGGCCCAGGGTAGCGTCAGGCACCGCAAGACCCAGATCCTTCAGCTTTTGCTGGAATTTCTTGGTCTCGGAGACCGATAGCAGCGTCTGGGCACAGGTCGAAATTCGTGGATCATGCTGAGTAGCGAAAATGGTCCTCAAGAGCTCGAGCTCGGTCCTCGATAAGGTCATTGCCTCGAGCCGGTAGTCGACGAATGCCTCCCACGCGATCGGACACAGGGCCTCCACCACCTTGGCCATGGCCCGGGCGTACTGCCGAATCTCCCACTGCGCGTGCTTGTCGAGGCGGAGCTCCAGGAAGTGGAGAAGGTTGTGCAGGTCGATCTTCCAG
>Ga0181520_10011066_pt1 | contig 11930 bp, 8 predicted proteins | sample PEATcosm2014_Bin_29_FD_132451 | JGI IMG/M metagenome (GOLD analysis project Ga0181520, IMG submission 132451) | Peatland microbial communities from MTU Mesocosm Facility, Houghton, MI, USA - PEATcosm2014_Bin02_30_metaG | ecosystem: Environmental > Terrestrial > Soil > Wetlands > Peat | place...
CTCCATCCTTACCCCAGCGTACGCTTTGACGCTACACATCCAAGATAGGAGCCTCATGCGGTAATGCCGCTTGTGGGGATCTGTGCGGGGGGGGCCGGGCAACCGACATCCCTACCGCGACAGGTGGAACCGGTACACCTTCCAGAGGTTTTTGAACGTTCGCATCCATGTGCTCAATGGGACTTTGGAAGACGCATTCCGCCATTGGCACAAAGGCTTCCGGCCTGTCGCAGACCAAACCCAGCAGGTCATGCCAGCATGACCTGCACACAACTTTGCACACTTTCGCCGCCGACTCCCTCGTTCCCAGCCAGGTGTCCAGCCAGGTCGGCAGCCGCATTTCGCAAGTTGCCGGGATTTCGTAACTCTCCATCAATCCTGTGCTTGCCAACAGCAACTCTCAGGGGCCTGTGGGAGCAAACAGCACCGTTCAGCAGCGCGTCACTCGCAATCTACTCAAGACGTTTTCCAGCAACGTTACAACCACGCAGGGGCAGACGATCCAAGGCCAATACCATGTCTCTCCGCGTGTCGCAGCCAGCGCCACACGCGACCCCAACGGAGGATTCGCACTCGACACACTCATCAAGAAAACCTGGTGAGGTAACGCTCACGGAACTCGATTGATTCGTCGACGTGAATCCCTCTTGTTCCATGCCCGATGCATCTGCCTGCATCGAAACCCATGCTATCATCTGATTATTTTCATGCGAATAGAGCCACGTGTGCGGACATTTGGTCGGATGCTTCTTCCAGGGATGATTCTTGTGGCCTGCCTGTGGATCTGTGCGCGGTGCTCGGCGCAGGAGCACACCGAACCGCCGCCGGTTTCGACGGCGGCACAAGTCGGGATGGGGAGCCAGATCCAGACGCAGGGCGAAGATCGGAATCTCACGCTGAGCCAGGACGAAGTCCGTGACGTGAGTCCGGTACGCATCGCGCCTTTGCCGCATGGGGAGGGCGCACGGCGGATGGGTGAGCGGCTGCGCGAGAAATTCAGCGGCTTCGACTGGAAGAGCGACCCGAGCAAGCCCTTCGAACGGATTGCATACTACCAAACGCTGTTGAGCCGGCAGCTTCCTCTTCGCGACGAGATGGCCGTGCGCATGGAACTGGGCAACGAGCAACTGCGCGCTGGCCGCAACGAAAGAGCGGTGGAGACACTGGAGGAACTGATCAAGCGGATTGAGCCGTCCCTGGACATGGTGCCCCGCTCGATTCAGGCGCAGATTCACCAGGAACTTGCGCTGGCCTACCTGCGGCTGGGGGAGCAGGAAAACTGCATGGAAATGCACAATGCGCTTTCCTGCAACTTTCCGCTGTGGGGTGGTGGAGTTCATCAGAAAACGAGGGGGGCCGAAGGGGCTGTGCGGGAGTACACCCGGGTGCTGGAACTGAGCCCCGGCAGCAACATTGCGCGCTGGCTGCTGAACCTCGCGTACCAGCAACTTGGGCGTTACCCGCAGGACGTGCCGAAACAATGGCTGGCGCCGCCGGAGTTGTTCGCCTCCGAGTACGACATTGGATTCTTTCCAGATGTGGCGGGGCTGGCCGGGATAGCGAACATGGAGCTATCCGGCGGGGCCATTGTGGAGGACTTCGACGGCGACGGGCTGCTGGATGTGATGGTGTCGTCCTCGGGGCCGCTGGACACGATGCATTTTTATCACAACAATGGGGATGGAACGTTCACAGACAGGACAAAAGAAGCCGGGCTTGCGGACGAGATCGGCGGACTCAACATTGTGCTGACCGACTACAACAACGATGGGCACCCGGATGTATTGGTGCTGCGCGGCGCATGGTGGGGGAAGTTTGGCGAATATCCGCTTTCGCTGTTGCGCAACAACGGAGATGGAACCTTCGACGATGTGACCGAAGAAGCGGGGCTGCTGACGGCCGGTCCTACACAGACCGCGGCCTGGGCCGACTACGACGGCGATGGCTGGCTGGACCTGTTTGTGGCTCACGAATCTAAGCCGGGAGACGTACATCCGTGCCAGTTGTTTCACAACAACCGGGACGGCACGTTTACGCAGGTGACGGCCCCGGGAGCGGCGGTGGGCAAGCTGGGCACGAACCTGGGGTTTGTGAAAGGCGTGACCTGGGGAGACTACAACAACGACGGACGGCCTGACCTGTATGTATCGACGATGTCCGGGCAGAGCTTTCTGTTTCGCAACGACGGGCCACGCGATCCAACCCATCCCGAGACCGGCGAGTGGATCTTCACCGATGTGACAACACAGGCGGGGTTGGGCGAACGGCGCTACACCTTTCCAACCTGGTTCTTCGATTACAACAATGACGGGTGGCTGGATATCTTTGCCGGGGGATATGCGACTGCATCGATGGAGGACGTAGGCCTGTTCGAACTGAACAAGCCTCATCATGCTTCGGTTTCGCACCTGTTTCGCAATAACCGCGATGGGACGTTCACGGATGTGCCTCAGGCGGCCGGCCTGAACCGGGCGATCACCACGATGGCCGCTAACTTCGGGGACCTGGACAACGACGGCTGGCTGGACGTTTACCTGGGTTTGGGTGAGTCTTCCTACGAGTCGCTGTTGCCGAAGCGGATGTTCCGCAACGACCACGGGCGATATTTCCAGGATGTGACGACCTCCGGTGGCTTCGGCAACCTGCAAAAGGGCCATGGGATTGCGTTTGCAGACATTGAGAACAACGGGAACGAGGACGTGTTTGAGGAGCTTGGAGGGGCCTTTCCTGGCGACCGGTTCGTGCCCACCCTTTATCACAATCCGGGGCACGGGAATCACTGGGTCACGATTGTGCTTGAGGGGGTAAAGACCAACCGCGCCGCATATGGGGCCCGGATTAAGATCACGATCGAAGAGGCGGGGCGGCAACGGTCGATCTATCGGGCAGTGGGCTCGGTCTCCAGCTTTGGCGGCAACCCGATGCGCCAGCATATCGGCGTGGGTCAAGCCGCATCGATCAAAGAGATCGAGATCTGGTGGCCAGTTTCAGGGTTGCGGCAGAAGTTCCGCGATGTGCCAGTGGACAAGACATTTCACATCGTGGAGGGCCGGGACGTACTTGATCCGATCCTGTGGAAGCCGTTCGAGATTGGAAAGACAAAGATTGCCCAATCCATGCATGAGCACGACCATTGAACTCGATGTGCGCTGCGTCAACCGCTATACTCAACCTTCGGGGCGCGTTGGTGCAGGCCAACAGAGCACCCAGGGAGATTCCTGTCTTGTCATTTAGCCGCCGTGGATTCCTGAAGTCGCTATCGAGATCGGCACTGGTTTTGCCTCTGGAAGAGATTCTGCGGTTGTCGCGACCGGCTCTTGGTCTTGTGCAAAGCGCCGATCAGCAAACCTCCCACGGTACGATGGGCAGTGAGCGCCAGTCCTACGATGCTCCCGCGCGGCCGGCTCCAAAGGGCCTGCCTTCGCCAGTTACGGGTACGCCACTCGGCATCCAGTACGTCGATGTTGCGAAGCAGGCCGGCCTCAACTTAAAAACAATCTTCGGCGGCGAGCACCGCAACAAGTATCTTCTTGAAACCACCGGCTGTGGAGTTGCCTTCTTTGACTACGACCAGGATGATTGGGTGGACATCTTTCTGGTGAACGGCTGGCGGCTTGAGGGCTTTCCCAAGGGCCAGGAGCCGGTTTGCCATCTCTTCAAGAACAATCGCGATGGGACGTTCACCGATGTTACAAAGCAAGCCGGTCTTGAGCGCTCCGGATGGGGCCAGGCATGTTGTGTGGGCGACTACAACAACGACGGATGGAACGATCTGTTCATCACCTACTACGGACAGAATGCGCTCTTCCGCAACAATGGCAACGGCACGTTTACCGAGGTGACGAAAGAAGCCGGACTGTTACAGGACCGCCTCCGCTGGAACTCAGGCTGCGCGTTCCTGGACTACGACCGCGACGGGCATTTGGATCTATTTGTCGGTAACTATATTGACTTCGATATCAAAACGGCACCCACCCCAGAGGACGCTAACTGCACTTACAAGGGCATCCAGGTAGCCTGCGGCCCTCCGGGCCTGGCGAGCGGCAAGAATCTCCTGTACCGCAATAACGGGGACGGCACTTTCACGGATGTCAGCGAAAAGGCGGCCATGTGGGGAGAGGTGGGCAGCTATGCGCTGAGCGCGGCTGTGGCAGACTTTGATAACAACGGCTGGCCCAGCATCTATGTCGCGAACGATTCGACCACTTCCACGTACTACCAGAACCAAAAGGACGGCACTTTCAAGGACCAGGCCATCGAGTCGGGAATTGGCTACTCTCCGGATGGCAAGCCCCAGGCGGGCATGGGGGTGTCCATCGGCGACTTCAACCGCGATGGCTTCTTGGACATTGTGAAAACCAACTTTGCCGGCGATACCGATACCCTTTATATGAATTTGGGCGATGGCACCTTCGATGATCGCACCTACCAAGCCGGACTGGGCATGAACACACGCCTGCTGGGTTGGGGGGTGAGCTTTCTGGACATGGACAACGACGGCTGGCTCGACATCCTGGTTGCCAACGGGCACGTTTACCCCGAGGTCGACGGAACACAGGTTGATGCGGCCTATGCCGAGCGCAAGTATCTCTACCGCAACCTGCGCAACGGTCAGTTTGAAGACGTGAGTTTAATCGGCGGCAGCGGCATCACGGCCGCGGTACCGGCCAGGGGCTTCGCCGTGGGCGACTATGACAACGACGGGAATCTGGATGTGGTTGTGAACTGTGTGAATGCCGCGCCACAGCTTCTCCGCTGCAGCTCCACATGGAAGAGGAACTGGATCAAGATCCGCACCGTGGGGACCAGGAGCAATCGCACGGGAATCGGAGCGCGGCTCAAGGTTGTGGCCCAGACGAACACGCCGGCTGTGGGCGCCAAACCGGGAGCACCGATGGTCCAAATCGACGAGGTCCATTCCTGCAACGGCTACTACTCGGCAAGTGACCTCAGGGTACATTTCGGCCTGGGCGACGCGAAGAAGGTGGACCTGGTGGAGATCCGCTGGCCATCGGGCGCGGTAGACACACTGAAGGACCTGGATGTGAACCGGCTCTATGTGATTCAGGAAGGTGGCAAGATCCTCAAGACCGACGATTTTGCCTCATCGAAGAATCGGTGATAACTCAAACATCAGTGGATTTGCCAATACGCAATTCGCTGGAATTCTCAATTTGAATTTGGGCAGAGAGTGTGCAAAGTGCTGGCAAGGCGTTCGATTGCGATGGGCAGGCTACGCGCTTTGCCTTTGTGCGGACCGGAGGTTCTGAGGCCGCGAACACGATCGGTCTTGCACTCCGGCATTGCGGCGTCACCGAGCAGACCACCGAAGAGCAGTGCATCGCTCTCAAGCTGCATGAAGACGATCCCGACGGCTGGAACAACCTTGGCGCACTTTAGGCTCGCGCCGGCAAAACCGATGCCGCTCGCGCCGATTTCCAGCATGCCCTCCGCTTGCAGCCAGGCCACGCGCAGGCCAAGGCAAACCTGGCGCGGCTCGATGGGAAGAACTGATCGGCAGAGGTTTTGGAGATAATAGAACCAGAGCCGCAGAATCGAGGTAATTAAGACTTGTCCAGCTACGATGCCAAGCGTTTGAGAGCACTCGGTGTTTCTGTTCTCGGAACATCACTCCTGCTGTTGTCTTGCTCGCTTTACGAAATTCTATTCCGCGCTCATAGCACGCTGACTGCCAGCGTTCTTGCTGCCTCGCAATCAGCCGGAGCGGTTCCAAGCGGGCCAATGACGCCCCTTGACCTCACAAGCGCCTGGATCACGATCGATTATCCCGAAGATGGCTCCATTTTTCCGCCCGAGATTACACCGCCCACTTTTATCTGGCGCGACGCCAACGCCGCATCCGCGAAATGGCGTATCGAAATCCGCTTTGCCGATGGTTCCAATCCAATTGAGGCAATCTCTCAGGGGGAACCGATGCAAATCGGCGAGATCGACCCGCATTGTATCTCCAGCACCAATCAACCTCCTTCCCTGACTCCGGAACAAGCCGCCGCACACACCTGGAAACCGGATGCAGAGACTTGGGCGCTGTTCAAGAAGCGTTCGCTGAGGCATTCCGCCATCGCGACAATTACCAGCATCGACAATTCCAGTCGCACCTTGTCGAAAGCAAGCGTGATCCTGTCCACATCCACCGATCCGGTGGGCGCGCCCATCTTTTATCGCGATGTCCCGTTGATGCCCTCCGACGGCAAGAAGGGCATCGTGCAGCCGTTGTCCCCTTCCCTGCTCTATTTGATCAATTGGCGCATTCGCGACGTCGGTAAAACGGAGAGCCGGGTGGTGATGCATGACCTGCATACCTGCGGCAACTGTCATTCCTTCTCGAACAACGGCAAGACCATGGGCATGGATGTAGATGGACCCGGCAACGACAAGGGTTTGTATGCCATCGTTCCGGTTCAGAAACACATGTCCATTGCCAGCAACGATATGGTGTCCTGGAATACCGACTTGCACGTCGGCCAGTCGCGCGTCGGCTTCATGTCGCAGGTCTCGCCGGACGGTCAATATGTTCTTTCTACCTTTGTCGGGCAAGACCAGAGCATTCCCAGTTCTTACTTCGTAACGAATTTCAAGGATTATCGCTTCCTCCAGGTCTTCTATCCAACCCGCGGCATCCTTGCCTGGTATAACCGGGCCACGGGTCTCAGGCAGCCGTTGCCTGGCGCCGATGATCCTCGCTACGTGCAAACCGATGGCGTCTGGAGTCCTGATGGAAATTACATCGTCTTTGCTCGCGCAGAGGCAAAGGACCCCAACCCCGAAGGTCAGAAACCGCCGCTCCAGGCCAATGACCCCAACGAAGTGCAAATTCAATACAGCCTCTACCGTATTCCATTCAATGGCGGACGGGGCGGCAAGGCTGAGCCCATCGCGGGTGCTTCCAACAACGGAATGAGCAACAACTTTCCCAAGATATCTCCCGACGGACGGTGGATTGTCTTCGTCAAGTGCAGGAATGCACAGTTGATGCGCCCGGACAGCGAGTTATACATCGTGCCGGCTGCGGGCGGAGTCGCGCGTCGGCTGCGCGCGAACACCTCAAGGATGAACTCCTGGCACAGCTTTTCTCCGAACGGGCGGTGGCTGGTCTTTTCATCCAAGAGCCGTTCCCCCTATACGGGCATGTTTCTTACCCACATCGACAGCAAGGGGAATGACAGTCCTGCCATCTACGTTGAAAACTCGACCGCCGGGAACCGGGCCGTCAACCTTCCCGAATTTGTCAATATCCCGACCGATGGCATTGAGAGCATCGATGTGCCTGCGTCTGACTTCTATCGCGTCATCGATGAGGCTATGGATCTGCAGGGAAAGGGAGACCTCCCCTCCGCCCTGACCAAATGGCAGAGCGCTCTCACGATGGACCCTGAAGACGCGCGGACCAATAACGGAGTAGGAGTGGTCCTGGGCATGTTGGGAAAACCCGATGCCGCCATTCCATACCTGCGCAGGGCTACTCAGATTGATAGGAATTTCCTTGAAGCGTACTACAACCTGGGGGTCCTGCAAGCTCGGGCACACAGGCTCAATGAAGCCGTCGATGCCTGGCAGAATACGGTTCGCATTCGCCCCGGATTCTCTCAGGGACATGAAAATCTTGGCTATGCACTTTATCTGCAGGCGAAGTTCTCCGATTCGCTCGCCCAGTTGCGTCTGGCTCTCGAAAAGGAACCCAATCGCCTCTTCGCGGTCAATCTTGCCGCCAGCCTGCTCGCAACCTGCCCGGATTCATCCATCCGCAATGGCGCCGAGGCCCTGGAATTGGCCGAGCGTGCGAAGCAGCTTACTGCTGGAAGAAACCCTGCCATTCTCGACACATTATCGACAGCCCTTGCCGAGAATGGGCACTTCGATCAGGCAATCGAAGTCGAACAAGAAGCTCTGGCGCTTGCTCAGAAACACAATAACCCAACCCTGGAAGCCAGGCTGAAGACGCACTTGGCCAGCTACACATCCAATACTCCCGTCCGCGAAGCCCCGAAAGACGCATCTTTCTGAGGCCGATTTCAACCTGGCCCCGAAACCGGATTCATCCCGATCCCTTCCAATTCCCTGAAGGCCATGCTACCTGGCCGGTGAAAGCTCCTTCGCCTTGGCCTGTTCCACTGCCGCATCGTCCGCGCGCCCCTGCTGCTCAAAAGCGACGGCCAGCTGGCTGTGGGCATCCGCGAAAGTAGGATCGGCTGCGATCGATTCCTGGTAGCGGGCCACCGCATCCGCAATTTGGCCGCGCTGCAAGAGTTGATTGCCCGCATTCAAGGCAAACGATGCCTTCTGGCGATTCACAGCCGCGCGGCTGAGTTCGGCGGCCTGCCGGCGATACTCGGCAGCCTGGCCGCGCAGTTCCTTCGCATGGCTGCGCTGCTGATCGGCCTTCTGCTGGTCGCCCGCCGCCTCGCTGGCATCGGCGGCTGAGGCCGCTGCGCTGGCCAGTTCAGCCAACACGCCAGCCAATGTCACGCGCGGACCGGGCTGCCCTGGTATCAGCGGAATAGCCTTTTCAAGCGCATCCCTGGCTTCTTCAAGCCGGGAGTCCTGTTTGAGCGTGCTGCCCAGAATCGCCCACGCATCGCCATTCTCCGGACGAAGAGCCACCGCCTTCTTCAACTCGTTGACAGCCTCATCGAGCCGCCCGATCTGCATGTAGAGGATGCCCAAAGTGTAAGGGGGATCCTGGAGCGCCGGATCCATCTGCCCAGCGCGGGTGAGCTCCGCGATGGCATCATTCACGCGGTCCTTGAATTTGCAGGCCATGCCGAGGTCGTAATGCAGTTGAGAGTCGTCGGGGTCCAGCACCAGGGCTTTTTGAAAGTCCTCAATGGCCTCGTCGAATGCGGAAAGCTGTATATGGGCAACGCCAAGGTCTTTGTAAATGACCGGGTCTTTGGGAGACAATGCGAGGGCTTGCTGAAAGTCGGCCTGAGCTTCGTTTGCTTTGCCGGTAAGTGTCAGGGCAAGTCCCAGGTTGGTCAACGCGCTCACGTTGTGCGGTTCGCGCTCGATCGCCTTGCGGAACCAGGGAATTGCCTCCTGCTGGCGGCCCTCCCGCTGCAAGGCCATGGCCAGCTCGTCCTGCACCTCGGGTATTTCAGGGTCCAGCTTGATCGCCTCTTCCAGATGAGGAATGGCAGCGTCATCCTTGCCGGCCGCCTCCAGTGTTCGCCCGAATTCAAACTGGGCCAGGGCGTTGGCTGGTTCTCGGTTGACCGCCGTCTCCAGATTCAAAAGCGCAGCATCGTAGTTATGCTGCTGGCGGAGCACGATGCCGAGATGAATGCGCGGCAGCACATGGGAGTCGTCCATCGCAAGGGCGCGCTCAAACTCGGGCCGCGCCTCGTCCCACTTGCCTAATTGAGCATAGAGTGAGCCGATGTCGTCGAATAGGTCCGGGCGGTTTGGCTCCCGGTCAAGTGCCGCCCTGAAGATGTCGATCGCCTGGGCCTGTTTGCCCGCCGCCGCGAGCGCGTGCGCATAGGCCTCGCAGAAAGCGGCGTCGACCGGTTCCCGTCCCGGTCGGCCTGCGGTGTTGAATGCCTCGCTGAAAAAAGTCAGCGCCTGTTCAAGGTTATTTGCCTTCACAAAGGCCAGGGCAAGATTGGTTTCGATTCCCGGGTCGTCTGGCTTGAGTTTGAGGGCGGCTTTCAGTTCCTGAATTGCCCCGGCGGTTTCGCCCAGTTCGATGAGAACTGTGCCCAGGGCCTGATGGGCCTCCGGAATCCGGGGGGCAAGACGAACAGCCTCAGCAAAGCGCGCGCGGGCCAATTCCAGGTTCCCCGCCTGCTGGGCGGCATATCCGGCATGGAAGGCGGCGTCCGCGCGCTTCAATGCCTCCGGTTCCTTTGCCTTGGGCGCCTGTGCGGCAAGGCACGAAAGCTGGCTGGCGAGCAGGCAGACAAATACAACATGGAATGCGCCGCGATCGATTCCCATGCCTATCTCCCCGCCGTCTGCGGCATGTCCCTGTGCTGCAAATCAGCGCCCATTTTAAACTCGCGGTTCGCCTCCGCCAGTTGCCCGGTGGCCTTGTAAGCCTGGCCCAGCAGGTAATGCGTAATGTAATTGGACGGGTCCATCTTGGCTGCGTAGTCAAGGTAATGCAAAGCCTGGATCGGATTCTTCAGCTTCAGAAAGGTTTGACCCAGCAGAATATAGGGTGCCGTCGCGCTTGGCTCCAGCAGCACTGCCCGGTTCAGTGCCAGCTGCGCCTCCTCATATTGCTCGTTGCGCAGGTACGCGTCGCCGAGCCGGTCATACAGGGCTCCGTTCAGAGGGTTGAGCTTCCGTTCCGCCTCCAGTTGCCAGATCGCCGCAGGGATGTCACCTTTGGCCAATTCCACTTCGCCCAGTAGCTGGTGGGCAAGCGGGAGCGCCGGGTTCAATTCGAGCGCCTTGCCCGCTTCCACTGCGGCCTGGCTGGCGAACTCGTGCCGCAAAAAAAGCCGGGCGGCCAGCAGATGCGCCTCAGCCGAGTCAGCGGCGAACCCATACTGCGCCGCGAACGCATGGCGGGCTTCGTCATAACGCTGCAATTCGGCATAGCAGAGGCCGAGCAGGTATTGCGGGTCGATGTTGGCCCGTTCGACCGCGGCATGGGCCTTTTCCAGGAAGGGAAGAGCGTCCGCAGGGCGGCCCGTCCGGAACAGGATCACACCGTGCATCTCCACTGACTCTCGATCGCCCGGATTCTGCGCCGCCGCCTTGCTGAATGCCTCGATTGCCTCTGGAAACTGCTCTTTCTGATAAAAAATAATGCCCCGTAACCGCTCCACGCCTGAGGGTTCGGGTGTCTGCGCGGCCAGTTGATCGAGAACGGCCAGAGCTTTGTCGAGCCGGCCGCGCCCGGCCTGATCCTTGGCCTCTTCAAGTGTCGGAGCGGTGGGCGCCGCGGCGTTGCCCTGGGTCACGGCGGGATTCTGCGCCGGCTGCGCGTCCGCGGTCAGCAGAAGAGCCGCGAAAATGGCCGGAATGATTGCGTAGTGCATGAGGCAAACCTTGCCTTAAGTGTAGTCTGTCCTGTCCGGAACTCAAAAAAGGAAGGAGAGCCGAAGCGCGAGAGTGTGCAAAGTTGCGAGCAGGTCATGTCAGCATGACCTGCCCGCAACTTTGCATACTCTCCTTGACGTCTTCGACACTGAAGTCGTAGTCCGTTATGATTTCAGACCCCAAATTGGACGGAATTTGGGGTCAGCTCAGGGACACGAGTTCATTGCGGAAGACAAATCCATGTGCTTCAACCGCTCCAGCATAGTAACCATCGACACCATCCCAATCCCTTCACCATCCAGGTCAATGGAGGCCAGCGGCAGCAGGCTCGCGTACTTCGCTTTGTCCATGCCTACAATACGCACCTCGCCGGGAATACCCACGTTCATGCCAGGCAGCGTCTTCATCAGGCGAGCAGTATTTAGAGTCGCCTATCGGGGATGGGTAAACCCCACGCCTTCAGGCGGCAATAGCACTTGTTCTTGCCTTTTAGCCCTCTCCAGGCCACCAGGGACGGAGTGAACACAAAGGCGTTCAAGGCAACAGAGCTGAAGCAGCAATATCGGCCGCATGGCCGATCAATCCGGCTTTCAGCCGTAACTCCGAAGCCACCGGCTTTTAGCCGGTCGGTCAGTTCACATCGTTGGCGCACACCACTCCCTCCGGGCGGGCTGTAACGAGCATCTGGCGAACAATAGCTTCATCTTCTGGGCTGGCACATTGCAAGATGCCAAGAGCACACATTGGCGCCGCCCGCTACAACAGTTGTTTCAATCGTTGCAAGCCGTGCGGGAAGCCGGTCGAATCAATTCCGCAAGGGAGGCAAGACGACCGAACATGGCCTTGTCAAGTTGGATGTTCAGGACCTGTGCGATTACCTCTGTCCAGCCGTGCAGGAAATACACCCAGCCATCTTCGAC